>Ga0335083_10001802_pt1 | contig 29052 bp, 27 predicted proteins | sample Lox_Sample_42_FD_206716 | JGI IMG/M metagenome (GOLD analysis project Ga0335083, IMG submission 206716) | Soil microbial communities from Loxahatchee National Wildlife Refuge, Florida, United States - Lox_Sample_4.2 | ecosystem: Environmental > Terrestrial > Soil > Wetlands | place: USA...
GGCGTCGCTGCCAAAAGTGACACCTCTCGTCGGTGGCTTGCTCATCCAAGCCGGCGGTTCGGTGCTCGGCGGCGTCGGCGTCGCCGGCGCGCCCGGCGGCGACAAGGATGAAGCCTGCGCCAAGGCCGGCCTCGCAGCCGTGCGCGACAAGCTCGATTTCTGACGCTCAGACCGTTGCGTCGGCTAGATGCGCCGCAGCGGATTGGTGAGTGCAAGGAAAAAGCCGCCGGTCGTGAACGCCGCCATCGCGAAAAAAGCGGCGCGAAAAGCTTCACGGATGTCGGCCTGGATCGCGATCTGCTCGACCTGCGGCAATCCCGGCGTGACATGGCGGGTCTGAATCATCGCGGCGAAGGCGCGCGCTGCCTCCGGGTTTCTGACCGTGAGCACGGCGAACAAAATCGTCGCCACCAGCGCGGTGCCGAAGGCGGCGCCGATCGAGCGCGAGAACTGCACCGATGCCGCAGCTTCGCCGAGGCGCGTGCGGCCTGCCGCGCTTTGCACCATGACCTGCACCACACCCATGACCGTGCCCATGAACAGCCCGCTCAGCAGCAATAGACCGGCAATCTGCTTGGCGCCGAGCGCCGGCGCCCAAAGCGCAAGAATCGCAAAAACGGCGGTCGCCAGAACAAGCCCGCCAATCGGAAAGATCGTGGTGTGGCCGGTCACGCTGACCAGGCGCCCGGTGACCAGTGAGCCCGCGCCGATGCCGATGGTGAGCGGCACCAGCAAGAGCCCGGTGTCCGATGGCGACATGCCACGGACCACCTCGAGATAAATCGGCATAAAGGTGATCAACGACACCAGCGCAGCGCCGTGGCAGGCGGCGAGCGCGTCGCTGTGCCAAATCTCCGATTGTCGCAGCAGCTTCAACGGAATGAGCGGCGAAGGGGCGCGGTTCTCGTGGTGGATCAGCCAGAGCGCCGCGATCACTCCCGCAAGCAGCAGCGCTCCGCCAAGCGGCAGCGCGGCCATATCGGCGTGCTGCACTTGCTCGAGCGCGAGAAGCGTGGTGGCCACGAACGTCGTGAACAAAATGAGGCCGCCCGGATCGGCCCGCCATTGCTCGCGTTCGACTGCCGGGTTAGGCAGCCGCACGGTGAGGGCGACCGCGCCAAGCCCGATTGGCACGTTGATCAGGAAGATCGATTGCCAGCCGAAATGTTCGGTCAAATAGCCGCCCGCCACCGGCCCGAACGAATTGGCGCAGACGGCGACGGCGGCTAGATAGCCCTGATAGCGGGCGCGTTCGCGGGGCGGGATGGCTTCCCCGACCAACGCCTGCGACAACGTCATCAGCCCGCCGCCGCCCAGACCTTGCAGGATGCGCGCGAGGGTGAGCAGCTCGATGGTCGGACTCGCCGCGCACAACACTGATGCTGCGATGAAGACGCCGAGCGCGACGAACATCAGGCGCCGGCGGCCGAAGGCGTCTCCGAGCCGGCCGTAAATCGGCGCGGCGATGGTGGCCGCGATCAGGTAGGCGACGACGATCCAGGATGCGCGCTCGACCTCGCCGGTTGCCGCGGCGATCGCCGGCAGCGCTGTGGCGACGATGGTCTGGTCGACCACCGCCAGGAACATCGGCAGCATGATCGACGGGAAGACAGTTAGGAACGCCGGGGACTTGGAGATGACAGACGAGGCAGGATCGTTCTGTTTATCGGCCTGCTTCTGCAATTGAAGATCCCGATTGCGAGTGAAGTGCTTTCAGTGAGCCATGAAGACCGGCAGCGTCGCGTTGGCGAGGATGTGCCGCGTCGCGCCGCCGAAGATCATCTGTCGCAGGCGGCTTTGCGTGTAGGCGCTTTTGACCAGCAGATCGCAGCCGAGCGATGCCGCATGCTCGAGAACAATTTCGCCGGGCGTTTTTGACCCAGCCTTCACCGTCAACGCCGTCGCCTTGATTCCGTTGCGGCGCAGGTGATGCGTTGCCTCTTCGCCCGAAGGTCCCTGCACCGTTCCGCCTTCGATCGTCAGTACCGTCACCTTGTCCGCGCGATGCAGAAGCGGCAGCGCGAACGTATTGGTGCGCGCCTGTTGCGTGCTGCGGTTCCAGTGGACCAGGATGTTGCGCCCGATCGTTTTCGGCTGCATCGAAGGCACGATCAGCACCGGCCGGCCACTGTCGAATAAGGCAATTTCCAGGGGCGGCGTACGCGGGTTTTGCGGCTCCGGCCCCGGGCGGCCGAGCGCAATTAGATCGAAGACGCGCCCGCGGCTGCCGATGAAGCCGTCTTCTTCGGCATCCGCGCGCGGCCAATCGAAGGAATAACTCGCCGGCTCCTTGCTGCCGTGCGGCACCTTGTGCGTCTTCATAAAGGATTCGAACTCCACGCGTGCCTGCTTCGCGGCGTCCTCGTCATAGGCGCCGGAAATCGCCAGGCTGCTGACCGGCTCGACCGTTACGTAGGTCGCCGCCGACGGGCGCACGGCGAAGCCCTCCATGTAACTGCCGAACGTTTCGGCAACGAGCCGCGCGGCTTCCAGCACCGCCGGCATGGCGTCGTGATCCTCGGTAGGAATCAGGATGGTTTTCATGGCGAAACTACCGATCCTTGTGATCAATCTTGTACATTACACCGACAGTCATCGTGCTTTTTTGCGAACGCCATGCTGCGCCTTTTTAGCCCGTTTGCGGGTTGCCTTGTTGGAGTAAACTCGACGACGGGACCTCGCAAGACGTGAGCATGGCAGCGACCATCGATACCGCCCAGGCTATTGGCCGGCTGACGCCGCTGACCGAGGTTTTGGCGCTGGTTGATCTGCGCGTCAAACCGGTGGCGACGCGCACGGTCGACGTCGCCGCCGCAGCAGGCCACATTCTGGCGGCCGATGCCATGGCGCCGGCCCGGCCAAATTCGGCGATTGCCTTGGTCGACGGCTGGGCGGTCAGCGCCGATGAAACCCTGGGCGCCGGAAGTTATGCGCCGGCGCTGCTGGACCACATCCCGCAGCGCATCGAGGTCGGTCAGCCGCTGCCGCCCGAGACCGACAGTGTCGCGCCCTTTGACGCGGTCAAGCTCGATCGCGGCCGCGGCGAAGCTCTGGCGACCGTCAACCCGGGCGACGGCGTGCTGGCGGCGGGCAGCGACTGCGATCCGGCGATCCCGCTGCGGCGTGCCGGCGAGCGCCTGCGCACCGCCGATCTTGCCGCTTTGGCCGCTGCCGGACTTGCCCGCGTCACCGTGCGCGAGCCGCGCATTCATATTCTGCCGGTGCGCGGCAACACCATCATCAACGCGGCGGCACGTCTTGTGGCGGGCGATGCCGAGCGCCGTGGCGGAGCTGTGCGTCTGGAAACCGGCCGCGACCTCGGTCTCGCGCTCGCCGCGGAGAACGCCGACGCGATCTTCGTTATCGGCGGCACCGGGAGCGGCCGCAACGACGCCAGTGTGCAGACGCTGACGCGCGAGGGCGAGATCGGCGTTCACGGCATCGCCTTGACGCCGGGTGAGACCGCGGCGCTCGGTTTCATCGGCGCCCGCCCGGTGCTGCTGCTTCCAGGCCGGCTCGATGCGGCGCTGGCCGTCTGGCTCACCGTCGGGCGGCGCCTGCTGACGCAGCTTGCCGGCGGCGGCGATGACGATCTTCCTGCGGCGGCAACGCTCGCGCGCAAGATTGCCTCTTCCGTCGGCCTTGCTGAATTCATTCCGGTGCGGCGCAGCGGCGAGATGGCCGAGCCACTGGCGGCAAAATATCTGCCGTTGTCGGCGCTCGCCCGCGCCGACGGCTGGATCCTGGTGCCCGCCGACAGCGAAGGCTATGCCGAAGGCAGCAAGGTCGCGGTGAGGCCATGGCCGTGAGGGGCGGAGCATGAGCGGCAAGCACAAGATCGTCGCCGGGGCCGCATCCGACCTCCTCGCGCGCGTGCGCGCGGCGGCGCGTCAGGAGCAATTCCTCGAGGTCGTCTCCGCCGAGCAAGCGCGCCGGCGCTTCGAGCATTCGCTCGACCTGACACCGCTTGCCGGCGAGAGTGCGCCGCTTGCCGCGGCGCTCGGTCGCGTGCTCGCCGGCGACGTCATCGCCGGCGTCGATGTGCCGCCTTTCGATCGTTCCAACGTCGACGGCTTTGCGCTGCGCTCGGCCGACACCCTCGGCGCAAGCGATGCGGCTCCGAAGCGGCTCACGCTCAATACCGAAGTGATCGCCTGCGGGTGGGCGCCGTCGCTCGAAGTCGCCCCCGGAACGGCGACTGCCATCGCCACCGGCGGCGTGATGCCGCGCGGCGCCGATGCCGTGATCATGATCGAGCAAACCGAACTGCGCGAGGACGCGGCGCCGGCGATCGAACTGCGCCGCGCCGTCGGGCCGGGCCAGTTCGTCTCCTTCGCCGGCTCCGATATCGCCCGCGGCGAAACGCTGTTGCGTCGCGGCACTCGCATCGGCTCGCGCGAGATCGGCATGCTGGCCGCCTGCGGGCTCGCGCGAGTCAGCGTCGTGCGGCAGCCGAAGGTCGCGGTGCTGTCGACCGGCGATGAGTTGGTGCCGCCGGGCGAGCCGCTGAAATCGGCCGGCGTCTATGACAGCAACGGCGCCATCATTGCCGCCGCGGTGACCGAGGCGGGCGGCGAGCCGATCGTCATGGGTGCTTTCCCCGATGACGAAGCGGCGCTGGAACAGGCGGTGCGCGACGCGCTTGCCCAATGCGACATGGTGGTGCTCTCCGGCGGCACCTCGAAGGGCGCCGGCGATCTGTCACACAAAATCATCACGCGGCTCGGCAGCCCCGGCATTCTGGTGCATGGCGTCGCGCTCAAGCCCGGAAAGCCGCTCTGCCTCGGCGCCGTTGGCGACAAGCCCATCGTGGTTTTGCCGGGCTTCCCGACCTCGGCGATTTTTACCTTCCATGCCTTCGCCGCGCCGGTGATCCGCGCCCGTGCCGGCTTGCCGCCGGAGGCCGCGCAAACTGTTCACGCACAGGTGCCGGTGCGCGTCGCCTCCGAGCTCGGCCGCAAGGAATTTCTGCTGGTGTCGCTTGTCGAAGGCGCCGCCGGTCCGCTCGCGTTCCCGACCGACAAGGGCTCGGGTTCGGTGACGAGCTTCTCGCAGGCCGACGGCTTCGTCGAGATCGACGCACTCGCCAATGCGCTCGATGCGGGCAGCGAGGTCGAGGTGACGCTGATCGGCGGCGCCGCGCGCGCGCCGGATCTCGTCATCATGGGCAGCCACGATGTCGCGCTCGACGTCGTGGTCGGCGCGCTCAATGCGCGCGGCTTCTCCGCGCGGACACTTGCCGTCGGCAGCCTTGGCGGTGTCGCTGCGGCGAGCCGCGGGCAATGTGATGTTGCGCCGGTGCATCTGATCGATCCGCAAACCGGCAGGTACAATGAGCATCTTGTCACACCGTCATTGAGTCTCGTCCGCGGCTGGCAGCGCATGCAGGGCATCGTGTTCCGGCCCGGCGATGCCCGCTTCGAGGCTCGCAGCGCGGACGAAGCGGTGAAGGCCGTGCTCGCCGAGAAGAGCGCGCTGATGGTCAACCGCAACGCCGGCGCCGGCACACGCGTGCTCATCGACAAGCTGCTCGCCGGCGTCCGGCCGCCCGGCTACGCCAATCAGCCGAAGTCGCATAACGCCGTCGCCGCCGCGATCGCGCAAGCGCGCGCCGACTGGGGCGTCGCCATCGAACCGGTGGCGAAACTCTACGGCCTCGGCTTTCTTCCCGTGGCGCCGGAACACTACGATTTCCTTGTGGTTGAAAGCCGGCGCGAGCGTCCGGCGGTAAGCGCTTTCCTCGCCGCCTTGCGCGACCCGGAAACGCGCTCGGCAATCGCCGCGCTCGGCATGCAGCCCGCCGACTGACGCCGAACGGAGAGGGGCGATGGATCTGATCATCCGCAACGCGCGCCTGAGCGGCGGCCCCGGCGAGCCCATGGACATTGGCGTTGCCGGCGGGCGCATCGTGGCGATCGAGCGCACCATTGGCGCCGACGCGAAAATCTACGATGCGCAGGGCCTGCTCGCCTGCCCGGGGCTGATCGAAAGTCATATCCATATCGACAAATCGCGCATCATCGACCGCTGCGCGCCGCAGGATCGCAAGACATTGAGCCCGGTGTTCGGCGTGACGCCGGTGAAAAAGCAGATGACGATCGAGGACGTGCATGCCCGTGCCGCGGCGACGGTCGAGCAGTGCATCAAGCACGGAGCGACGCGCATGCGCACCCAGGTCGAGGTCGACCCCGGCATTGGCATGCGCGGCCTCGACGGCGTCGCCGCATTGATCGACGAATACAAATGGGCGATCGATATCGAGCTTTGCGTGTTTCCGCAGGAGGGCCTGATCAGCTTTCCCGGCACCGACGAATTGCTGGTCGAAGCACTCAAGCGTGGCGCCAAGGTGATCGGCGGTGCGCCGCGCTACGACAAGGACGGCGCCGGGCAGATTCGGCGCATCTTCGAGCTGGCACGCGAATATGACGTCGACATCGACATGCATCTCGACGTCGGTCCCTCGGCGGATCATATGGACATCCACCTCGTGCGTGAGCTGACTGACGCCTACAAGCGCGGCGGCCGCGTGGTCGCCGGCCACATGGCCAAATTGTCGCTGCTGCCGCCGGAGCGCATGGCGGCCATGGCCAAGAGCCTTGCCGACAGCGGCATTGCGGTCACCGTGCTGCCGGCAACCGATTTGTTTCTGATGGGGCGCGACCAGGACCACAGCGTGCGCCGCGGCGTCGCCGACGCCAACGTGCTGTGTGCACACGGCGTCGAATGCTCGCTCTCCACCAACAATGTGCTCAACCCGGCGACGCCCTACGGCGACTGCTCGCTGATGCGCATCGCCAATCTGTACGCCAATTTGCAGTTTCTCGACCGGCCGGCCGAGCTGCGCCAATGTTTCGAGATGCTGACCAATCGCTCGGCGGCCGTGCTCAACTACCGCGACTACGGTTTTATCGTCGGCAACCCGGCGGACATCGTCATTTTCAATGCGCAGACGCCGGAACAGGCGGTGGCCGAGATCGCGCAGCCGCTCGCCGCATTCAAGAACGGCCGCCAGACCATGGCCTGGAGCCGGCCGGAACTTTTGCGCCCGCGCTGACCGGTGGCCCATAATCGTGCCATCAAATCGCAGATGATCCTGACCATGATCCCGATTGCCAGAGGTCGCGCCGCGCCTGTCAAGCCGTTGCTGCTTGGCGCGCTGATGCTCGCCGCGCTGGTGACCGTGCCTCCGGCGCACGCTCAATTGCGCGGCCACGGCGGTCCGGTGCGCGCGTTGGCGGTCTCGCCCGACGGCGAGCACGCGATCTCGGGGAGCTTCGACACCTCGGCGATCCGCTGGTCGCTCAAGCGCAACGTCGCCGAGCAGGTGATGCGCTTCCACGACGCGGCTGTGAACGCGGTGCTATGGCTCAAGGACGGCCGCCTCGTCACCGCCGGCGCCGACGCGCACATCGCCCTCTGGACGCAAGGCAAGCCCCAGCCGGACAGAGTGCTCGACGGCCACACCGCGCCAATCGCCGCGCTGGCCGCCTCACCCGACGGCAAATCGATCGCTTCGGCGTCATGGGACCACAGCGTGCGCCTGTGGCCGCTCGACGGCGGCGCCCCGCGCGTGTTCGAGGGCAACGCCACGAACGTCAACGGCGTCGCCTTCTCGCCGGATGGCAAGGCACTGATCAGCGCCGGCTACGATGCGACAATTCGCATCTGGCGGCTCGCCGGCGGCGGCGACATCGTGCGCAACCTGCCGACGCCGCTCAATACGGTGGCCGTCGCTCCGGACGGTGAGATCATCACCGCCGGCGCCGACGGCAAGGTCTATTTCCTGTCGCCGCAGGGCGACGTGCTCGGCAACGTTCAGGCTTTGCCGACGCCGATCATCTCGGTCGCCATTTCGCCGGACGGCAAGCTTGTTGCCGCCGCCGGCATCCGCGGCTCGGTAGCGGTCATCGACAGCAAGGAACGCAAGCTCGAGCGCACGCTGGTCGGACCCGGCCTGCCGGTGTGGTCGGTAGAGTTTTTCCCCGATAGCCGCACGCTGTTGACCGGCGGCACCGACCGCATGATCCGCCGCTGGGACGCGGCGAAGGGCGAGCCGATCGACACGCTCGTGGTCGGTGCGCCGGACGATCCGCTCAAGCGCTATGCCGGCGATCCCGGCGCCGAAGTGTTTCGTCACTGCGTCGCCTGTCACACCTTGACGCCGGACGAGGGCAACAAAGCCGGGCCGACGCTGCATCACATCTTCGGCCGCCGCATCGCCACGCTGCCGGGCTACAATTTCTCGCCGGCGCTGAAGAAGCTCGACATCGTCTGGTCGAAGGAAACAGTCTCGAAGCTGTTCGAGATCGGGCCGGCGCATTATACCCCCGGCACCAAGATGCCGGAGCAGACCATCGGCTCGGCGCAAGAGCGCAAGGCGCTGGTGGAGTTTCTGGCGAAGGCGACGAAGTAGCCTGCACGTAGTTACCGGCTTCGTTATAATTTTAATCAATCGCCTAAATTGTTTTTGCAGATTTCGCGCGACACTTCGGCCATTGTCGGAGGTTGCGTGTGAACGGATTTCTGGCCCATTGGCTCGAGTCGGTGCGCTTTGCCTGCGAGGTACAGGATGTCGTCGCCATGCGCCTGGCGCAGCTCGCGGAAGGCGGGCCGCAGGCGTCGGCCGAAGCGGAGCGGATGATCGCCGAGAAACTCGATGCGCTGGCCGATGCCGAGGTCGCAATATTGCGAGCCCTGTCCGACGGCGAAGGTTTCATGGCAGTCACCGAGCGCGCTTATGCGCCGGTCCGCCGCCGCGTGCACGACAATCATCGCCGGCTGATGAAGGCGATGGCCTAAAGAGGTCGTCAGCTCTCGCCCTTCTGCTCGCGCTCGCGCAGGTAATCGTCGGTGGTGCGTATTCGCGGGCGGGCCGGCGCACCGAACGGATCGAAGCTTTCCTCGGCCATGGCGATGACGCGGCAGTCGGCGCACATCTTGATGACGTCGAGGCGTTTCTTCGAGTCCTTGTACATCCAGTGCTGGCCCTCGAGCCTAGCGGCGACGCGCTCGACCGAGCTTTTGGTGCCGAACGGCTTGCCGCAGCGGATGCACTCGGCGGGCTCTTCCTGTTTGACGATGCGCGTCGGCGCGACCGCGGCGCGGAAGTCGAGCTGCGGCCTGAGGCTGATCACCTTTTCCGGGCAGGTCGCCTGGCAGAGGCCGCACTGCACGCAGGCATCCTCGGCAAAGCGCAGCATCGGCCGTTCCGCATCGTCCGACAGCGCGCCGGTCGGGCAGGCGGAGACACAGGACAGGCACAAGGTGCAGCCCTCGGCGTTGACCTCGACGCTGCCGAACGGGGCGCCTTGCGGCAGCGGCACGACGTCCACCGGCTTCGGCGCCGCTGCGTGCAACTCGCGCAAGGCGAGGCGCACGATGTCGCGCTTGCCGCCGACGGCGGAGAAGCTCGCGGGCTTGGATGCCGGTTGCAGCGGCGCCAGCGCATAGAGCGCTTCGCCCAGGGCGTCCGGGTCGTCGGTTTCGATGGTGGCGACGCGCGCTCCTTCAAATCCAAGGCCGGCAAGGATCGGTCCGGCAAGCGTCATTGTTCGGGCGAGGCCGGCGACGTCGTGGCGCGGCTTGGCGCGCAGCACAAAGCGGATAGCGCCGGCGCCATAGGCGAAAGCAGCGGCGATCGCTTCAAGGCCGACTTGCGTCACTTCGTTCACCTGCACCGGCAGCACATTCGCCGGCAAACCGTCGCCGTAGCGCGCCAGCGCATCGATCAGCGCGAGGCCATGCTCGCCGTCGTGCAACAGCAGCACCGGATTGACGCCGCCGGCCTCACGGTAGGCGGCGAGCAACGTGCGCAGCTTGCGCAGCAGCGCGTCGGACGGCGGCAGGGCGTAAGCGGCGGCGCCGGTCGGGCAGGCGGCGGCGCATTGGCCGCAGCCGGCGCAGATGGCGGCGTCGATCGCAACGTGATCGCCGTCGGGTGCGATGGCGCCGGTCGGGCAAAGATCGAGACAGCGGCGGCAGCCGACAATGCGCGAGCGCGAATGCGCGCACAGATCGGCGGTGAAATTGATGTAGCGCGGCTTATCGAAGCTTCCGGTGAGATCGCGCGCCTTGAGCACGGCGCGCAACAGCGCCGCCGGGTCGCCCGGATCGGCTCGTAAATAGCCGTCGCGCAGATCGGCAGCCGGGAACAAGGACGGGCCGCCCGATAGGTCGATGAGGATGTCGCAGCGCGAGACCGCATCGTTGCGCGGAGCGCCGAAGTCGAAAGCGCCGCGCGACGACGGATGCGGCGCGGCATAGCCGTCGACTGTGATCTCGAAGCCGCCGAGCGCCCCTTTGGCGTGGCGGATCGCGCCCTTCACCACCGGGAAGTCGGTGACGCGGGACGGCATCACCTGCACCGGCGGCTTGATGAGCACGGTGATGTCGAGATGATCCTTGAGTAGATTGCCGGCTTCGATCGCCTGTTCGTCGGTGCCGTAGATCAGCGCCACGCCGTCGCTCGACAGCGGCACAAACGCTATGTCGGGCATTGGTTCCGCGGCGGCGGCGATCAATGCCGCCATCTTCGGCCCCGCCGCCTTAGCATCCTTCGACCAGCCGGCGGATTCGCGGATATTGACGAAGGTCAGATCCGCGCTGTCGCCGGCGACTTCCTCGAACAGCGGCGCTTCCTGCGTGCAGGCGACCGTGATCGGCGTTCCGCTTGCGGCGAGGCTGCGGAAACGCTCGAGCTCGGCGCGGCAGAATTGCCAGCCTTCGCTCACCTTGGCGCCGCGGCAGACACGCTTCACCGCACCGCCGTCGAGCGGCACGGTGTCCTCGCAGGAGCAGATCAGAATATTGCGCGGCCGTTCCGCCATGGGCTCCCTTTGCTTGTTTTTATGAGGCCGCAGCAAGCCCCGATTGTCGTTGGGCCTCATTGGCCTGCGGTGCTATAAATATAGGGAAAACAAGAAGAAAGTAAGAGCGAGGAGCAAGTGCCGGCAAATCCGCGCAGCCGCGAAAACGTGCTGCATACGCCCGAACTCACGCTGCCGCCGCCGTTCACGCTGGTGACGCTGCGTGAAGTCGGCGATGCCTTCGCGCACGCAACATCGGTCGCGGCTAAGCAGGGCGCCGGCACGCTGGTCTATGTCGGGCGTTTCGATCTCGCCGAATTTGCCGTGGTGCTGGAACCGGAGCAGCCGCTGGCCTTGGCGCGGGGCGCCTTCATTGCCGGCATGACTGCGCTTGCCGACACGCTCACCGCTCACGCGCAGCCGGAAACTTCGGTCGCTATCGAGTGGCCGGATGCGCTGTCGATCAATCGCGGTTTGGTCGGCGGCGGCCGCCTCGGCTGGCCGCGCGGCGCGCAGGAAAACGAGACGCCGCCATGGCTCGTGTTCGGCGCCATGATCCGCACCGTGTCGATGTCCGGGGTTGATCCGGGCCTTCACCCTTTTTCGACCGCGCTCGAGGAGGAAGGTTTCACCGACGTGCTGGCGACCCAACTGGTCGAGAGCTTCGCGCGTAACCTCATGGTCGCGATCGACCTTTGGCAGGAACAGGGCTTTGCCGCGGTCGCAAAGGAATATCTGCGGCGGCTGCCGATCGAAAAAGGCGCACGCCGCGAGCTCGGCGAAACCGGCGATCTTCTTATTCGCCGCGTGGGCAAGGACGCGATCGAGCGCAAGTCATTGAAGGCGTTGCTGGCGAGGCCGAGCTGGCTCGATCCGACATTGCGGGGGCCGCGGCTATGAAGTTGTTGCGCACCATCAGGCTCGACGCTTCCGACACCTTCATTTTCGACAAGGCGGCGGAACCTGGCGAATGGGCGGTGCCCGGCGCCTTCGTGTTCTGGAATTCCGATCCGGGCAAGCTCGAAGGCAAGGCGCGCTCGGCGTTCCGTGGTGGCATTCTCGGCGTCGGTTCATTCGGCTGGTCGACGCTGGCGCAGATCGTTGAGGCAAGCGCCGTAGAGCGCATCGCTCTCGTCGAAACGCTGGTGCGGCGGCTGATCGAGGATTTCGGCGCGCCGGATATCGAAGCGGCGCGTGCCGCCGCCGAGGACGAAGTCGCGTTTGCCGAGTCGCTATGCAATCAGCCACAGGACACATTGATTGCTGTGCATCGCTCTTACGAAGAGGGGACGGTGCGCGAGGCGTTCCGTACGCTCAAGCCGCGCAACGGCGCGAAGCCGGCGCGGGCCTTCTCCTTCATGGACGTGGAAGGCGAGGACGAACGTGCTGACGAAACCGTCGACCTCGTTTCACTGGCCGGGCGGGAGCGCAAATGACCGATTTCTGGATCTCCAGCGGCCATCATCTGCTCGACCGCAACGCCGGCGGCGGGCTCGTCGTCACCGACGAGTTCCTCAAGGTCTACCTGGCGCGGCCGGAACTGATCCCGCCGCCGGAAGCCTGCGCCGTCGAACGCACGCTGCATGCGGCGCTGCTCGCCGATCCGCGCCTACCCGTCTCCGCATCGGACATCGCGGCGATCAACGACGCCGACGCGCGCGAAAACTGGCAGATGCTGGTCGCGTTCCGCGACCGCTTGCTGCGGCACAAAACGCTTGAAGCGGCCTATGCCGAGCTGGCGCGGCGGGGGGCCGGAAAGACCCCGCCGTTGTTCATCAACCAGCTTGTGCACGTGATCATGCGCAATGCGCTCGACGGCGTGAGCGATCCGCTGGTCCTGCGCGCCGCCGAGCTGTTTTTTCGCGGCCAGCGCGTTACGGTGCATGACGGCTCGCTGATCGCCGCCGATGAGGAAAAAATCGGCGGCGCCAATCCCACCGCCCTGTCGCCGCTGGTGTCGATGCTTGGCATTCCCACGGAAGCCCAGATCGACATTATCAATGCGGATAACGCGGCGACTTATTGGCAGCGCAGCGACCAATTCGACATGGCGCTCGATGTGACGGCCGGCGGGTCTGGCCTTGCCGCTCTGGCCGAGGCGCTGCAGCGCTTTATCGCGCATATTCACGGCGTCGAGGTCACGATCGAGCCGCTCAAGGAAATGCGCGATATCAACCTTGTTTGGTATGTCGGGCTCGACGCCGACGGGACCCGCATCGGCGATTTGTTGTGGAATGGCGAAGATTTTGACGAAGCGATGCGGTCGCGCGTCGTCGGCCTATTCAGTCTGCGCTTCCGCGACCCCTCGGTCGGGATCGACAGGATCAAGGGCGAACCGGTGTATCTGATCATGGCGATGACGGCGGACAAATTGATCCGCATGAAGCCGCAGAATCTGGTCACCGGTCTGCCGATCAAGCATCTGGAGGCGGTCAGTTGAGTGTCATTGCCCCGCTCGCCACGATCGCGGTCGGCGTTGTCGTCGAGCGCAGCAAGAGTGTGACCAAATGGACCGACTACTACTGGCGCCCGGTGAGTGTGCTGGCCGGCGCACCGGACACGCAGGCCTGGACGAAGCTTGCCGACGAGGGCGACAGGGTCACCTTCTACGCCGGCCCTTCGCTGATCGAGCTTTATCGCACGGAGACGCCTTATTATCGGGCGAACCTCGAGTCCGGATCGCCGGCGCTGTGGGTGGCGCTGCGCGCGACCGAAGGCGATCCGCCCTACAGCGTCGCTGCGGTTACCGCCGACCCCGCCGAGGGCGAGGCGCTGACCGAGACGGCAACCGATCTCATCGAGCAAGTTCCGATGCCTGAGCCGATTCGGAAAATACTTGCCGATTTTGTCGCCGAGCACCATGTCGAGGCGCCTTTCGTCAAGCGCAAGCGCGACCGCGCCGATCCGGAGGCAATGGCGCCGCACAAGCCGGTGAAGAAGGGCCGCAAATGAGCGAGCCGAATAATTTCTTGACGCGCTGGTCGCGTCGCAAGCGCCAACAAGCGGCCGGGGAAAAGCGCACGGACGCCTTGCCACCAAACGACGTGCAACCCGCCAAGGATGCCGGCATCGATCAGGCCGTCGAACGGCCGGCGGCCTTGGTTGAGACGACGGAGAACTTCGATCCTTCGAGCCTGCCATCCATTGAATCGATTGATGCGCAAACCGATATCAGCGACTTCTTGCGGCCCGGCGTTCCCGAGGAGATGCGCAAAGCCGCGATGCGCCGCGCCTGGTCGGTCGATCCCGCCATTCGCAATTTCAAGGGCCTGCAGGAAAACGACTGGGACTTCAATGATCCGAACGGGATTCCCGGCTTTGGTCCGCTCGACCCGGGCCTCGATGTCAGGAAAATGGCCGCTGCGCTTTTCCGCGGTGCACCGGAACAATCGTCAACTGAAGCGGTGGGGCAATCCGCCCCTGTCGAAGCTACGGATCAAAAGAGCACTTTGGAGTCCGTAAAGACCGCGGGCGCAGAAAGCCGGGCCGAAAGCGATGCCGCACTGCAAAAAGACTCTGAAGCGACGGTCGCGGCGCCCACTCAGCGCAAGCGGAGTCACGGCAGCGCCTTGCCAGAATCGTGATCGCTTCTATAGCCCTGAGCTATTGACCCGCTGTTCGGGCCGCAGTTAGCTTACATTTTACTAATTCGAAGGTGCCGGATGAGAGATGAAGGTCTCAGCCAGGCGATTGAAGCCGTCGGTGGCGTGACGGAACTTGCGCGCAGACTGGGACTCTCGCAGCCCTCCATCTCCAATTGGGTTCGCATTCCGGCGGAACGCGTTATTTCGGTCGAGGCATTGACCGGCATCAGCCGCACCGTGTTACGGCCTGACCTCTACAGCGAAAGCAAAGCGAGCGGTGACGTCGATGAATTGGATTCGGCGCGCGCGCAGGAATACGCGCTGCTTGCCGTCTTGCTGGCGCGCGCCCCCGACCAAGGCTTGCTCAAACGACTGTCGGCTTTGCGCGGCGATGCGACGCCGCTCGGCCTCGCCCATGTCGCGCTCGCCGAAGCCGCGAGCGCGGTGAGCGCCGACGAGGTTGAGCGCGAGTTTTTCGACCTGTTCATCGGTATTGGCCGCGGCGAGTTGCTTCCCTACGGCTCGTATTATCTCACCGGCTTTCTGCATGAGCGCCCCTTGGCGCGGCTGCGCGCCGACCTCGTGACGCTCGAAATCGAGCGCACCGAAGGCAATGCGGAACCGGAAGATCAGGCCGCGACCTTGTGCGAAGTCATGGCCGGCCTTGCCGGCGGCCGCCTCGGTGCTCCCGCCGGGAGCGACCGAAGGATTTTCGAAAGGCACGTCGGGCCGTGGATGGGTCGCTTCTTCTCGGACCTCGAGAACGCCAAAGCGGCACGCTTTTATCAGCCGGTGGGGACGATCGGACGGTTGTTCATGGACATCGAGACGGAAGCTTTCGCGCTGGCGTAAGACTGGACGCGAAAACAATGCAAGGAGGACTGCGATGAAATCCGATGGCAAAACAAAACTAGGACGCCGCGATTTCCTTCGCGCGATCGGTGCCGGTGCCGGCGTTGCCGCCACCGCCGCCGCTACCACGACGCCGACCGCCGCCGATACTGAGAACAACGATGAAAAGCGCCAGGCGCGCTACAAGGCGAATTCCGCCGAAGTGCAGACCTATTACCGCGTCAACCGCTATCCGAAGTAGGGAGACAAAGCCGTGCTGATCAAGAAAACAGAACGTCAGGCACGCCGCACGCGGCTCGCCGCTCTTGCCGAACAATCGGGCAACGGCTTTGACCGTCGCACCTTCCTATGCCGTTCCGGCCTTGCCGCCGGAGGGCTCGCCACGCTCGGCGCTTTGCAGCTTGGCAGCGTACAGAAAGCCAAAGCCGGCCCGCCGCCGGCGCCCGGCGCCGCCGTCACCATCCGCAAAAGCGTCTGCACGCACTGCGCCGTCGGCTGCACCGTTACCGCGGAAGTCTCGAACGGCGTATGGATAGGCCAGGAGCCGAGCTGGGATTCGCCGATCAATCGCGGCTCGCATTGCGCCAAGGGCGCGGCGGTGCGCGAGCTGGTGATGGGCGAACGACGGCTCAAATACCCGATGAAGCTCGTCAACGGACAGTGGACCCGCATCAAGTGGGACCAGGCGATCGATGAGATCAGCGCCAAGCTGCATGATATCCGCGGCAAGTCGGGCCCGGATTCCGTCTATTGGCTGGGCTCGGCCAAGTTCTCAAACGAGGGCACCTACCTCTTCCGCAAGCTGGCGGCGTTCTGGGGCACCAACAATCAGGACCACCAGGCGCGCATCTGCCATTCGACGACGGTGACCGGCGTGGCCAATACCTGGGGCTACGGCGCGATGACCAACAGCTTCAACGACATCCGCAACTCGAAGACGCAGATCATCATGGGCGGTAACCCCGCCGAAGCGCATCCGGTGTCGTTGCAGCATCTTCTCGAAGGCGCCGAGCTCAATAAGGCGAACGTCATCGTCATCGATCCGCGCATGACGCGCACCGCCGCACACGCGACGGAATATGTGCGCATCCGCCCCGGCACTGACATCCCGGTGCTGTGGGGCATGCTCTGGCACGTGTTCAAGAACGGCTGGGAGGACAAGGAATTCATCAAGCAGCGCGTCTATGGCATGGACGAGCTACGCAAGGAGGTCGAAAAGTACACGCCCGAGGTGGTTGAGAATATCTCCGGCGTTCCCGGCGCGCAGCTCGAGCGCGTTGCGAAGATGTTCGCCACCGAAAAGCCGGCGACGTTGATCTGGTGCATGGGGCAGACCCAGCACACTGTCGGCACCGCCAATGTGCGCGCCAGCTGCATTGCGCTGCTCGTCACCGGCAATGTCGGCAAGGCCGGCACCGGCGCCAACATTTTCCGCGGCCACGACAACGTGCAGGGCGCAACCGACATCGGCCTCGATGTGGTGACGCTGCCGTTCTACTACGGCCTCGCCGAAGGCGCTTGGAAGCATTGGTGCCGTGTCTGGGAAGTCGACTACGACTGGGTCAAGGGCCAGTTCGATCCGAAAAACGCCAAGAAGATGATGGAAACGCCCGGCATCCCGCTGACGCGCTGGTTCGATGCCGTGCTCTTGCCCAAGGACCAGGTCGAGCAGAGCGACAACGTCAAGGCGATGATGGTGTTCGGCCACGCCAGCAATTCCATCACCCGGATCCCGGAATCGACCAAGGGCATGAAGGCGCTGGAACTGCTGGTGGTCGCCGATCCGCATCCGACCACTTGGGCCTCGCTCTCGACCAATGCCGGCCGCAGCGACAACACGTACCTGTTGCCGATCTGCACGCAATTCGAGACGGCAGGCTCACGCGTCGCGTCCAACCGCGCCATACAATGGGGCGAGCAAATCGTGCCGCCGATCTTCGAGTCCAAGGACGACAGTGAGGTGATCTACCTGCTGGCGAAGAAGTTTGGCTTCGCCGACAAGATGTTCAAGAACATGAAGGTCGACGGCAACCACCCGGAGCCGGAGGACGTGCTGCGTGAAATGAACCGTGGCTCGTGGTCGACCGGCTATTGCGGCCAGTCGCCGGAACGTCTCAAGGCGCACATGAAGAACCAGGCGAAGTTTGACTTGGTCACCATGCGCGCGCCGAAGGACGACCCCGAGGTTGGCGGCGACTATTACGGCCTGCCATGGCCGTGCTGGGGTTCGCCGGCGATCAGGCACCCAGGTACGCCGCTGCTCTACGACACCACCAAGAGCATTCAGGATGGCGGCGGCACCTTCCGCGCGCGCTTCGGCAACGAGCGCGAGGAGAAGCTGCCGGACGGCACCACGCGCAAGGTGAGCCTGCTGTCGGAAACCTATTCCAAGGATTCCGACATCAAGGACGGCTATCCGCAGTTCACCTACGGCGTGCTGAAGAAACTCGGCTGGGACAAGGAGCTGACGCCGGAGGAGATTGCCATCATCCAAAAGGTTGGCGGCGGGCCGGACAAGATGGACGGCGTTGCTTGGTCGACGGACCTTTCCGGCGGCATCCAGCGCATTTGTGTGAAACACAACGTCATCCCCTACGGCAACGGCAAGGCTCGTGTCATCGCCTGGGATCTGCCCGATCCGGTGCCGACGCACCGCGAGCCGATCTACTCGCCGCGCGTCGATCTCATCGCGAAATACCCGACCTATCCGGACGCCAAGAAATTCCGGCTGCCAAATATCGGCCACACCATCCAGAAAACGGCCGTGGATAAGGGCGTTGCCAAAGAGTTCCCGCTCATCCTCACCTCCGGTCGTATCGTCGAATACGAAGGCGGCGGCGAAGAAACGAGATCGAACAAGTGGCTCGCCGAGCTGCAGCAGGAGATGTTCATCGAGATCAATGTCGCCGATGCCGCCGACCGCGGCATCAAGGATGGAGGCTGGGTCTGGGTGACCGGCGCCGAGAATTCCTCGAAGGCCAAGCTGAAAGCGCTGGTCACCGAGCGGGTCGGCAAGGGTGTTGCCTGGATGCCCTTCCACTTCGGCGGCTGGTACGAAGGCAACGACCTGCGCAGCAAGTACCCGGCGGGCGCCGATCCCTACGTGCTCGGCGAAAGCGCCAACACCATCACCACCTATGGCTATGACGCGGCAACGGGTATGCAAGAACCCAAAGCCACGCTCTGCCAGATTCGTGCGGCATAAGGAGGCGGACCATGGCTCGAATGAAATTTCTCTGCGACGCCGACCGCTGCATCGAATGCAACGCCTGCGTCACCGCCTGCAAGAACGAGCACGAGGTGCCGTGGGGCATCAACCGGCGCCGTGTCGTTACGCTCAACGACGGCAAGCCGGGCGAGCGCTCGGTCTCCATGGCCTGCATGCACTGCACCGACGCGCCTTGCGCGGCGGTCTGCCCAGTGAACGCGTTCTACACCACCGTCGACGCGGTGGTCCTGCACTCCAAGGATATCTGCATCGGCTGCGGCTATTGCTTCTACGCTTGCCCATTCGGCGCGCCGCAGTATCCCAAGGTCGGCAACTTCGGCTCGCGCGGCAAGATGGATAAGTGCACCTTCTGCGCGGGCGGACCCGAGGCCGACAACAGCAAGGAAGAGTACGAGAAGTACGGCGCCAACCGGCTCGCCCAAGGCAAGCTGCCGCTATGCGCCGAAATGTGCTCGACCAAATCGCTGCTCGCCGGTGACGGCGATGTCATCGCGCAGATCTACAAGGAGCGCGTCTCCAAGCGCGGTTACGGGTCAGGCGCGTGGGGCTGGCAGACGGCTTACCACGAAACCATCGCGACCTGATCCACGCGAGGCGAAACGAGAACGCTGGAGGGAGAAAACGGCATGGCGAATTTCGTTGCAAGGACCCGCTTCATCGCCGGCGCATTTGCGCTTGCTGTCTTGCTGGCCGCGGCGCCCGCTTCGGCGCAACAGCCGAGCTCGGTCAATCCAACGGCGAGCGCCGTCAAGGAGCAGCAGCTGCTCGATCAACTGCATATGATCAAGGGGCTCGGCACCATTCCGGACACCAAGTCCTATGTGCTCGAGCATCCCGCCGGCCGCGATTGGCGTGAGTTCCGCACGAGCTACCTGAAATGGATCGGCGGTATCGCCATCTTGGGGATGATCGCGGTGCTTGCGATTTTCTACCTCTGGCGAGGGCCGATGCGGGTGAAGGCCGGCTTCAGCGGTGTGCGGATTCTCCGTTTCGACGGCTTCGAGCGCTTCGTACACTGGCTGACCGCCAGCACCTTCGTCGTGCTCGGCATTACCGGCCTCAATATCAGTTTCGGCCGCAGCCTGTTGCTGCCGTTGATGGATCCGCAAGCTTTCAGCAACTGGTCGGAATGGGCGAAATTCACCCATAACTACCTTAGCTTCGCCTTCACCCTTGGCGTCGTGCTGATGTTCCTGACATGGGTCGGCCGCAACTTCCCGACCGCTGCGGATGTCACCTGGGTGAAAATGGGCGGCGGTATGTTCGACAAGAGCGATAGCGTGCACGCGCCGGCGTGGAAATTCAACGCGGGACAGAAGATCCTCTACTGGCTGGTGATGCTGGCAAGCCTTGCCATGATCATCAGCGGCTTCATGCTGCTATTCCCGTTCTATTACGGTCTAGACATCGGCAACATGGAGCTCGCCGAAATCTTCCATGGCGTCGTCGCCATGCTGTTCATTTCGTTGATCTGCGCTCACATCTACCTGGGCACGCTTGGTATGGAAGGCGCCTTTGATGCGATGGGCGACGGCTACGTTGACGTCAACTGGGCGAAGGAACACCATAACCTGTGGTACCAAAACGAAATCGAGCCACAGGGGCGGGCTGCCGCTCAGCCTGCTGAATAGCTTCTCGAAGCCGTAAAATGGAAACGCCCGGTCTCGATATCCGGGCGTTTTTCATTTTCGGTACGGGATTTACGGCCGCACTGCTTTGCCGAGGTCGACCTTCACCTTGGCGCCGAGATCGGCGAGCGAATCGTGCAGCAATTCGATGGCGTAAGTCACAGCAGACTAAGCCCGCTGCGTATTCATATTCAAATAAAACTATGTCGCGATGAACTAAGTCGCGCTGGGGGAGTATTCAGGCACCGCGGCGGCGGCCGCCGTGATATAGGAATGGCTATGGGAAATATGCGCATCATCGGTCTTGCCGGCTGGAGCGGCTCCGGCAAGACCACGCTGATCACCAAGCTTGTTCCGCGGCTGATCGCGCGCGGCTTGCGCATGTCCACACTCAAGCACGCCCATCATGGCTTCGACCTCGACCAGCCCGGCAAGGATAGCTTCGTCCACCGCGCCGCCGGCGCGACAGAAGTCGTCGTCTCTTCGTCCAAGCGCTTCGCCATCCTTCATGAGTTGCGCGGCGAGGCGGAATGGGATCTGCCCGAACTCGTCGCCAAGATGTCGCCGGTCGACCTGGTACTAGTCGAGGGCTACAAGCGCGACGCCTTTCCCAAGCTGGAGATATACCGGGCCGCAAACGGCAAGCCGCTGATCCATCCGGACGATCCGCATGTCGTTGCAATCGCTTCGGATGTCTCCTTGCCGGCTGCCAAGGTGCCGGTGGTCAACCTCGACGACGTTGAGGCGGTTGCCGACATTTTGCTGAAGTTCGCGGTGCCGATTAAGCAAATTGCGGCGAGCAGGAGCGAAATCGTTGCGCGGTGACCGAGCGGCGTATGGAAGACGAGCATCATGGCGCAGTTGACCGACGACTGCTTTGCTTTTTCCGGTCCGCTCTTGCCGCTTAGCGACATGGAGCGGCTGATCGGCGAACGCGTGACGCCGGTCGGCGAGACCGAGTGCGTGCCTTTGCGCGCCGCGCGTGGTCGCGTCACCGCCGCCGACATTGCCGCGCCGGTCGATCTGCCGCCGTTCGATAACTCCGCGGTCGACGGCTATGCCGTGCGCCATGCCGATCTCGATAGCACAGCCGATACGCGGCTGCGCATCGCCGGCCGGCTGACCGCCGGACGGCGCGCGGAGATTAATCTCAAACCGGGAGCGGCCATCCGAATCTTCACAGGCGCGGCGATGCCCCAAGGCGCCGACACGGTATTCATGCAGGAAGACGTTCGCGTCGAGGACGACAGCGTCATTGTGCCCGCCGGCCTGAAGCTCGGTTCCAACCGCCGCCTGGCCGGCGAGGACGTCGCCAAAGGCGCGGTGACGCTGCCGGCCGGCACCGTGCTGGAGCCGCAGCACGTTGCGCTCGCCGCCGCGCTCGGCCTCACCGAACTCACGGTGCGGCGGCGCCTGAAGGTCGCGGTCTTCTCGACGGGCGACGAAGTCGTCGAGCCCGGCGCGCCGCGCGGCGCCGCGGCGATCTTCGACGCCAATCGTTATCTGCTTGCCGGCCTGCTCGAGCAGCTCGGCGCTGAGGTGAGCGACCTCGGCATCCTCGCCGACGATCCTGCGCAGCTTACGCGCGCGCTGCGGGCCGCAGCGGCAGGCCACGATCTGGTGCTGACATCGGGCGGCGTCTCCGCCGGCGAGGCCGACCATGTGCGCACCGCGGTCGAGCGCATCGGCACGCTGGTGTTTTGGCGCGTCGCCATCAAACCGGGGCGCCCGGTGGCGATGGGCGTGATCCGCGGCGCCACCAATATCGACAGCGCCGCTTTTGTCGGCCTGCCGGGCAATCCGGTTGCCGTGTTCGTTACCTTCGTGCGCGTGGTCAAGCCGCTGTTGCGGCGGCTCGCCGGCGCCCAAACGCAGCAACTGGTGCCGCTGCCGGTGCGCGCCGCGTTTGCCTACAAGAAGAAGAAAGACCGCCGCGAATATGTGCGCGTCGCGTTGCGGCGCGGCGCCGACGGCGAGATCGAGGCGGTCAAGCATCCGCAGGACGGCGCCGGAATCCTCACCTCACTGACGGAAACCGACGGTCTGCTGGAATTTCCGGAAGACGTCACGCGCATCGAGCCCGGCGCGCGCGTGGGCTTTCTGTCTTACGCTGCGCTTTTGGGTTGATCAGGCGCCGAGCCGGACCGCCCCCGTGGTGAAGGCCTTGTCGACCGGCACCTGAACGCTGTCGAGAACGACGACGCCAATGATGGCCAGCACGACGGCGGCGACGCAGGCAAGGACAAACACTTTCATGCGAGGCTCCTCTTCGCAAACCCCCATAGCCGAAGACTATATCAAGATATGGAACCGGCAGAGTAGCTACAACGTAAATTACGGACTTTGCTGCAACGCAATGCGCGTGGCCCGTTCGGCGTCTTCCGGTGTATTGACGTTGAAGAACGGATCGACGGGTTGATCCGGCCAATCGGCAATGGCGACACCATGCTTTGCCGTCCACACCTCGATCTTGCGCAGCCCGTCTTGAACCAGCGCCTTGCGCAAGTTCTCGCGCAGCGCCAGCGGCCACAGGCCGATCACGGGATGGCGCCATTCGCCGGAGCGGGCGCAGGCGAGCGGCACGCCGGCACCCATTTTGCGGCGGGCCATGTGCAGGCGTTCGACCAGATCGTCCGGCAGGAACGGACAATCGCCCGGCACGCTCAGGAGCCATTCGACGCCGTTGTCCTGACGGCTAAGCCAATCGAGCCCGGCGAGAATGCCGGCAAGCGGCCCCGGATGACCGGGCACATTGTCAGGCACGACGACGCAGCCGGTATCGGCAAAGCGCGCGGGATCACCATTGGCGTTGATGATGATGTCGACGCATTGCCCCGACATTGTTGCCAGCACGCGGTCGAGAATGGTCGAGCCGCCGATCTTCAGCCGCGCCTTGTCGCCGCCGCCCATGCGACGCGCCAGGCCGCCGGCGAGCACCAGGCCAAGGGTGGGAGGAACGGGGGTATTTTGCATCGCTATCTGCTGTCATTCCGGGGCGCCGCGAATCGGCGAACCCGGAATCCATAACCCCGGTCTGTGATTATGGATTCCGGGCTGCCTCGCTTCGCTCGGCCCCCGGAATGACGAAAGAAATTAATCATCGTGCACGGCGGCTTTGCGGCGGTGCTTGGCGCTTTCCTCTTCGACATAGGCAAGGTCCTGGTCGAAGACGATGCGGTTCTCGCCGGCGAGCGCAACAAAGCGCTTGCCGCGGGCACGGCCGATCAGCGTCAAATTCGCCTTGCGCGCCAACTCGACGCCCCAGGCAGTGAAGCCGGATCGCGAAATCAAAATCGGGATGCCCATGCGCACGGTCTTGATGACCATTTCCGAGGTGAGGCGCCCGGTGGTGTAGAAGATCTTGTCGGCGGCGGACACCTTTTCCTGGAACATCCAGCCGGCAATCTTGTCGACGGCGTTGTGGCGGCCGACGTCCTCCATATAGACGAGCGGCCGATCTTCCTGCGCCAACACGCAGCCGTGAATGGCGCCGGCCTCGAGGTAAAGCGAGGGGGTGGTGTTGATCTCCTGCGTCAGTTTGTAGAGCCAGGAAGTACGCAAGGTCGCCTTTGGCAGTTCGAGGCCTTCCAACGCCTCCATCAGGTCGCCGAACACGGTGCCCTGCGCGCAGCCCGAGGTCTGCACCTTCTTTTTCAGCTTTTTCTCGTAGTTCGTCTTGCGCTTGGTGCGCACCACGACAGCCGAAAGCTCCTCGTCGTAATCGACGCCGGTGACGACATCATTCGGCAGCAGCATGTTCTGGTTGAGCAGATAGCCGATGGCCAAGTATTGCGGATAATCACCGATGGTCATCGCGGTGACGATCTCCTGGCTGTTGAGGAAAATCGTCAGCGGTCGCTCGACGGTGACCGATGTTTCGATCGCGGCGCCCGTCTGGTCGATGCCGGTCACGCGCTCGGTCAGTCGCGGATCCCGCGGATTGGGCCGGATAATGTAGCTTTCGGCTTTTTTGTCCATGGCGAAATTATAGCAGATTGTTCGGCCCAACTCAGGTGGGCAAATGAGGCGAGAAACGCGGTTTCCTTGAGCGGCGCCATCGTCGCTAATATGGTGAGTGCGACGACGAGCCGCCAAGGTTCGCGCAGCATGATTTCGGGAGGTTTTGGGATGTATCGCGCCACCAAGGACATCATTTTGCCGACGACCATTACCGGCTCGCTGCCGCGGCCGAGTTGGTACACGGAAAATCTCGGCAACCGCCATTTCCTCGAGGCCATGGTGACGCGGCGCTTCCGCGAGCAATACGAGGACGCGCTCACCTGCTATCTGCGCGACCAGGAGCTTGCCGGTCTTGACATCTTGAGCGACGGCGACTGCCGGTTTGACGACGACGTCGGCGGCCAGAGCTGGACCGCCTATCCGCCGAACCACATGAGCGGGCTGACGCGCGACAATCCGGTGCCGACCCCGGCTGGCCGCGGCGGCATCTGGTTTCCGCGCGGCCACATTCTGCACGATTATCTCGAATCGCGCGTTATGCCGGTGATCACCGGCCCGATCGGCCGCGGCAATCTGCAATACACCGCGATGTGGAAGGCGGCGCAGCGCTTCACCGACAAGCCGGTCAAGTTCGGCGCGGTGTCGGCCGAGATCGTCACGTTCGCGCTGCAGGATCGCTACTACAAGAGCATCCCCGAGCGCATGTATGCCATCGCCGACGCCTTCAACGAAGAATATCACGAGCTCGCCGACGCCGGCTGCCCGGTGATCCAGATCGAGGAGCCGCAGATTCACATGATCGCGGCGCGCAAGGTGCAGGACAATGTGATCACGCCAAAATTCATCGTCGACGTGTTCAACCGCACGGTGAAGGGTCTGCGCGCCAAGACCGAGGTGTGGGCCCATTCCTGCTGGGGCAATCCATCGCAACAGAAAATGTTCGCCGCCGACATCAGCTACAAGCCGTCGCTGGAAGCCTACAACACGGTCGATGCCGACGTGATCACCTTCGAAGCGGCAAGTTCCGGCGGCATGGATATCGAGGCCATCGGCAAGACCATCGCCGAGAAGAAGATCTGCATCGGCGTCATTGACCATCACACGCTGCAAGTGGAGACGCCCGAGCAGGTCGCCGCTTCGATCCGTGCCGCGCTCAAGTACATCCCGGCCGAGCGGCTGATGGTGTCGACCGACTGCGGCATGGGGCGCGAGGGCATGAGCCGCCGCCACGCCTTCTACAAGGCAGTGGCGATCGTGCTCGGCACCAACATCGTGCGCAAGGAACTGGGTGTGCCGGAAGCGCGCGTGCCGGCGGCCGACGAGCGCTATTCGCTGGTGGTGCCGGCGAAAGCCTAGCGCGGCAGAAATGCGACGGCTCCGGTCGCGGGATCGACGAGGCGCTCGACCGGTGCGCGGTAGAGCGCCAATCGCGATCGCCAAACCGGGCAGGGCGGAGCGGGTCAACTAGTCTCTCGCCGCCAGCACGCGATCGATCTGCGCGTCGGTCGGCTTGACGTGATAGAACTTGTCGTAGAAGTCGCGCGTCAGTTCGCGCATGTCTTCCTTGAAAAGGTCGGGATAGAGAATCTTGCCCAGCCACCACAGACCGATCAGGCGGTTGGACGAAGGCGGAAAGTCGATCCAGCCGAACGGCATTTTCGGCGACAAGTGCACGCGTTTTTTCTTCACCGCTTCGATCGAGGCCCAGGCGGGATCATTATAGACGTTGGCCGCAAAGTCCTGATCGATGGTGATGATGACGTCCGGGTTCCACAACAGCACCTGCTCGATGGAAACGTTGGCCAGGCCGCCCTGCGTCTCGCCGGCGACGTTGCGCGCCATCAACTCGATGGTTTCGACGTTGATCGAGCCGCCGAGCCCCGTCACGAGGCCGCGCGGGCCGCGCGCGTAATAGACGCGCGGGCGTTTTTCCGCAGGCACGAAGGCGATGCGATTGGTGATCTCGCCCATCGTCATGTTGACGTAATCGTAGTAGTCGGCGCCGTCGTTGATGCGGCCGGTGAGCTTGCCGAGCTTCTCGTAGCTCGTGGACAGATAAAGGAAACGGCCGTCGAGCAGCGCGTAGGGAATCCCGGTTTGCTGCTGCACCCGCTCGGCGAGCGATTTGTAGGTCTCGCTGGTCGAGCCGACACCGACGAGGAGATCGGGTTTGAGCGCAATCACGCTCTCGAGGTTTGCCGTGTTGCCGCGCCCGGTCAGGCGGCCGACGACGGGCCGCTTGCAGATGTCCGGCAGCAGGTAGGCGCACTCTTCCGGCCGGTTGGCGCGCGGCCAGCCGAGCAGCAGATCGGGCGCCATCGTATAAATGAGGATCGCCGCCGGCAGCCCCGCTGGAAGCACGCGCTTGACGCTGGCCGGCACGATCAGCGCGCGGCCGCTGTCGTCGGTGATGGTGAAGGCGTTTGCCGCGGGCGGCGCCGTGAGCGCGGCAGAGGCGGTCGCGAGGAAGCTGCGGCGGGTGAGAGACATGACGTATTATACCGTCATTGTCCGCGAAAACCGCTACGGCGACGTGCCCGGCGCAAATCCGTAGCCGGCAAGAACTGCTTCACCTGTCGGGGAGACGACGAAATCGGCGAAAGCCTTGGCGGCGTTGCCGGCGCCGTTGATCACCGTCAGCCCGTAATCGGCGCCGACCGCGAGCGTGTCCGGCAGTGCGATGATCTGCTGCCCGGGATATTGCTGCGCGGCGATCACCGCATTGGTGCAATAGGTGAGGAAAATATCGGCATGATGTTCGGCGATGTGCCAGCCGTAGACGTTCTTGCCGGCGGGCGGCTTGGCGCTGTCGGGGCCGCCGGTCAGAAGCTTGGCTTTCTTCTCGAGCATTGCCGTGGCGCCCTTCTTGATCGCCTCGGCCTTGGCGAATACCTCGAAGGCATAGTCGCCCGAAGGGTCGGCCTTGGGCGTCGAGGTGCCGAGCCTGACTTCGCCGTCGAGCATGCGCTCGAGCAGGTTGCCGGTGTTCACCTTTAACTCCGGGTTCGTCAGCGCGCACAGCTTATTGTGCGCGAATAGCACCACCGGCCCGCTCTTGCCGGTATCGTGCAGTGCTTGCGGATGCTGCATATTGGCCGAGGCGAAGACATCCGCCTTGGCGCCGGCGGCGATCTCGTCCTTCAGCGTGCCGGAGGGGCCGAACGTGGTGACGACCGTGTTGCCGGTATTGACCGTATAGGCCTTGGCGATGTCCGTTAGTGCACCGCGCAGGCTGCCGGCGGCATAAAGCGAAATCGTCTCGGCATGGGCAGCGGGGGTCATGCCAATCGCACCCAAAAACAAGGCCGTGGCCGCGTCAAAAATGATTCTCTTCGCCCGAGCCAGCGCGGCCGCGCGGAACCATTGTGCCATTCGTCGTGCCTTGTCCATGGGCGTTTACCTAGATCGCCCGGTTTTACGGCCGCTGACAAGAGTGCCAGATCGCCCACAGCAAGCGAACATCATGTGCCGGCATGCCCCCCGAGTGCCGCGGACGGCCGCGCTCGAGCTCGGTTCGGCGGTCTGAACACGAGGCGTGCTTGGACTTGCTGCACGCTGACGCTATATGTAGCCGCGCTCGCACCGGGCGCGTCCTGTCCTTCGCGCGATAAAGGCGCGAGCTTGTCAGAGCTGGTCGAGGAGGGGTGGCCGAGTGGCTGAAGGCGCACGCTTGGAAAGCGTGTTTACGGGAAACCGTAACGTGGGTTCGAATCCCACTCCCTCCGCCAGCCTTTCTGGCAGGCCGTTCTCTCGGTGTCTGAGATGATCGGAAGACGCGCAAATTTGGCGGCATCTTTCGGCCAAACCTCCGGACTCCGGGATGGCCGATTAGCTGCCTGGACTTTCTCTGTCGCGGCATTTTCTCTGAAGCTCTGTACTTTGCTCAAAAAGTACAGAGGTCTTGAGAGCAGCAATTTCAGGTATTTTTGGAAGTGAGCGTTTCCCCAAGTTTGAATCGCGCTCGCTTGAGCGGTTTTGGCGATCGGACTACGGACGTAGAGCACTGCTTGGAGAAATTTTTGTATATCGACCTGAATCGTCAATTCATTGAGTGGCGTTGAAGGATTTGGAAGACGCGGTAACCAAACAGCTTTGCGGCCGTTATCTGCGCGCACGAGAAGGGAAACACGGGATTCTTCTTCTCGTTCACCAAAAGCGGCGTGCCAGAGGATGGCGAAACGCTCGCACGGGTAAGAGTTTAGCGTTCGAACAGGTCGTTGCGCATCTGCGCGCGATAGCAGAGAGGATTTCTGGCCAGAGTCCCGACGATCCACAGCCTGTAATCGCAGCAATCGACGTGTCCACCTGCTTTGTCGCACCAAAGGCCAAAAAGAAAGCCGCCCGTGCCAGGCAACGGGCGGTTACTGGTAAAAAAGCGCGTAGAAACCGGTCAAGAAACTCTCAGAATCCCGCAAACGAAAATAGCCGCAGCCTAATCGCCAAGGCCGATGTCTCTACTGTTTACTGTGCCCAGCCGACTACCATGCCCACGTTATCGAGGCGATGGTGAAGCACGTCGCGCCGGCCCGAGATGGCGGGAAGGCGCGACGCGCACCGCCGCTCCAGACGCAAATCCACTTTGGCTATTAGGGGTGGAGCCGACATTGGTTGGTCAGGTCGCAATGTCCGCTAATGACCCAACTGCGACATGAGGCCATGTCTGCTCTCGCGGGGCGCAGCAGCGACTTTGCAAAACTGACGCGACTGCTCCGAGCCGGACAACTGGTACGTATCAAACAGAAAGCTTAGCAAGGCGAACTGCTTTAATGGCATTCTTGATAGCGGGAGAGCGTTCATCGCGCCGTGACGCGAGTCCGATTGCAGAGCGTGGCGTCTCTCCTTCGATATCCGCGTATTTTAATCCAACAAGCTGAAATTCGCTAAGCGCGCGCGGGACGATCGATACACCCAAACCGGCTGCCACGACCGGGAGGATGTTGATGAGCTGCGATGCTTCCTGCGCGACCTGGGGGCGAAAATTCGCAGCTGCACAA
>Ga0335083_10001803_pt1 | contig 29050 bp, 24 predicted proteins | sample Lox_Sample_42_FD_206716 | JGI IMG/M metagenome (GOLD analysis project Ga0335083, IMG submission 206716) | Soil microbial communities from Loxahatchee National Wildlife Refuge, Florida, United States - Lox_Sample_4.2 | ecosystem: Environmental > Terrestrial > Soil > Wetlands | place: USA...
TCTCCAGAGCGCCCGCCGGGCAGATCTTGACGCACTTTGCGCATCCGATGCACGCTTCGGTGCCGATAAGCGGCTCTCCGGCATCGGTCATCTCCACGCAGTTCACGGGACAGACACTCTGGCACCTGGCCCCGCAGGATATGCACGTACCGTCCATGAGCCGCGCCTTGCCACGCGGTTTCTTCAGTTTGATCGGTTCAGTCATCGGTCTCCCCTGCACGTGTTTCCTTCGAAATAGCCGGTTCCCTAAGCTCCCTTACAAGGCGATGAGGTCCTTGGCAAGCAGCTTGTCGATCAAAAGGTCGGCAGTCCCATCCGGGTCGCCGAGCCCATCCCCGATGATCTCGCCAATGGCCCGCTCCGGTGAAAATATCCTGCTTACCCAGGTTGGCGAACCCTTCAACCCGATGCTTTGCTCGTCAAGCTTCAGCACTCCGTTGTTCCACACCTCCACGTGGGATGAAGCCGCCACGAGACGCATGGGCACCGTGGGATAGCGGGGACGGTTCAGTTCCCTCACCACGGTCAGCATGACCGGCAGGGGCGCCTCGACTATTTCGTGACGCCCTTCCAGCTTACGGCTCACCTTCACCCGCCGGGCGCCGAAATCCAGCTCGATGATATGGTCAACCAGAGTCAACTGGGCATAGCGCAGTCTGGTGGCTATCCCCGGTCCAACCTGCGCGGTGTCACCATCGATGGTCTGTTTGCCGCAGAGCACGAGTCCGACCTCATCTTCGGCATCGAGCTTGCGGATCGCCTCCGAAAGAACGTTGGAAGTGGCCAGGGTGTCGGCTCCCCCGAAGCAGCGATCGGACAGGAGTACCACTCGATCGGCGCCGAGTGACAAGGCCTTCTGCAGTGTGGCCACGGCGTTCGGCGGCCCCATGGAGATGGCTGTGACCATGCAGCCGAAACGGTCCTTCAGTCGCAACGCCTCTTCCAGCGCGTGGGTATCATAGGGGTTCGTTATGAACGGAATCCCATCGCGCACCAGGGTGTTGGTTACCGGATCGATCTGCACCTGGGTCGTATCGGGGACCTGCTTGATACAGACAACAACGTGCACATTTCCCTCCCGATCATGTCCGCAATTTTTTTGCATGCAATATTACATGCAATTTAACAACCGACAAAACTTCTTGTGGCAACGTCGTCCCGCTCTCAGGGACCAGGAACCCACCGTGAATTTCCTGCGGTCGCCGCTCCGTTTTGCGCGCCGGAACGAAGTCACTCCACCGGAGTCGCTGTCACTTGGCGTCCTTGATCATGTTGCGGGCAATGATAAGCTGCTGAATCTGGCTGGTCCCTTCGTAGAGACGGAACAGGCGCACGTCGCGGTAGAACCGCTCCACCGCGTAATCCCTGATGTAGCCGGAGCCGCCGAGGATCTGCACGGCCCGGTCTGCCACCCTGCTCACCATTTCCGAAGCGTAGAGCTTGCTGCAGGACGATTCGGTGGAGATGTTCTTTTTCAGGTCGTACTTTCTCGCGGTTTCAATCACCATGCTGCGGGCCGCATAGATCTCTGCCTTGCTGTCGGCCAGCATCGCCTGAATCAGCTGGAACTCGCAGATCGGCTTGTTGAACTGCTTGCGCTCCATGGCATACTTCAGTGCTTCATCGAGGATTCGGGTGGCAGCACCGACGCAGACCGCAGCAATATGGGTCCGGGACTTGTCCAGAACACGCATGGCGGTCTTGAATCCCACTCCCTCCTTTTCGCCGATGATGGCGGAGGCGGGCACCCGGCAGTCGTCGAAGATCACGTCACAAACGTGCCCCCCCCACTGCCCCATCTTCTTTTCGTTTCGGCCGAGGGAGAGGCCCTGTGTCCCCTTCTCCACCAGAAAGGCGGAGATACCGCCGGCTCCCTTGTCCTCGGGCTTCGTTCGGGCAAAAACGGTGAAGACGGCGGCCTCCGGGGCGTTGGTGATAAAGCGCTTGGTCCCGTTGAGTATGTAGTCGTCTCCGTCGCGTACCGCGGAGGTCCTCAGCGACGCAGCATCAGAACCGGCCTCCGGCTCGGTAAGGGCAAACGAACCGATGATCTCGCCGCTGGCAAGCTTCGGCAGATATTTCTGCTTCTGCTCCTCGGTCCCGTCGATGACGATACCCAGTGCACCGATCCCCACATTGGTACCGATCACGGAGCGGAATATGGGTGATGCCTGGCAGAGTTCGAGCACGACCCTGATCTCCTCTTCCAGCGTAAGGCCCAGGCCGCCGTACTCCTCGGGAATCGAAAGCCCGAACAGCCCCAATTCCCGCATTTCGTCGATGATTTCGCGGGGAATGGCGTCGTTTTCCGAGCACTGCTCCTCGATGGGAATCAGCCGTTCCTTCACAAACCGCGATACCGTCTCCAGTATGACATTCAACGTGCTTTCGTCTTTAATCACCGCATTACCTCCTTGAACTGTCTTCGTCATCCGGAGCAGCCTGTCTGCCGGAAAGGGGAACCATCCTGTCTCTCCCGGGAAAACTCCTACTGCAGCCTGGCGATCAGCGCCGGCACGAACTGAAGCACATCGGCCACCACCAGCACGTCGGCGACCTCGCTGATCGGTGCATCCTTGTCCTTGTTGATGGCCACAATGAAATCGGATTTCTTCATCCCCGCCAGATGCTGGATCGCGCCGCTGATCCCGCAGGCCACATACAGCTTGGGGCTCACGACCTGCCCCGTGGTCCCCACCTGGTGGCTGTGCTCGACCCAGCCGGCGTCAACCACGGGCCTGCTCGCCCCCAGTTCGCCGCCGAGAGCCTTGGCCAGCGCAGCAATGACAGGGACATTCTCTTTCTTGCCAACACCGCGACCGGCGCTCACGATGATTTCAGCCCTCGTCAGGTCCACATCCTTCGCCTCGGCAGGTTCGTACCCGACAAACTCGACGGTAGCGGCCCCCGCGGGCTCCGACCGCTGCACCTGGGGAGTTCCTCCCGGCTGCAGGCCGGTGAAAGCCCCTGCCTGAATGGTGAGAACCGTCTTGGGAGTTGAGGACTGCACGCAGCGCCGCATCTTGGCATTGCAGCAGCCCACCTCGAAGCCGCCATCCGCGAGACCGATCACCTCGGATACCTGGGCGGCCTTCAGGTTTGCCGCTACACGGGGAGCAAGGTCCCACCCGTAGGATGAGTGGACGAAAACGACATAGTCGGGATTCTCCTGCTCGACGGCAGCCAGAACCAGCTGCTTGTGCAGGTCCGGGTTGTATTCTCCGTATTTACCCGCATCCGCCAGGTAGACCTTGCCGCCGTATGCGGGAAGCTGACTCTCGCTTCCCACCAGCACCATCGATGTCTCCGCCCCCAACTGCTGGGCAAAGCCGAACAGTTCGTAGGTGGAGTCCTGCAGTTTGCCTTCCCTGTATTCGCCAACGAGCAGTGCTTTCATGTCGCCCTCCTACCGCAAGACCGTAGTTTTATCTTTGAGGATCGCCAGCAACTGGTCAACCAGGGCACCGACCTCGCCCTCGAGAACCATACCTCCACCCTTCTTCGCCGGTGGGTAGAACCGGGCAGTCGCCGTCAGAGCAGGTTCGTAGCCGAGCTGCTCCCCAGTGATCTCCTGGATCTCCTTTTTCTTGGCCTTCATGATGTTGGGAAGTGTCGGATACCGCGGGACGTTCAGTCCCAACTGACAGGTGACCAGGGCGGGCGTTCGCATCCTGACGACCCCCTTGATGCCGCCTTCCAGCTCCCGTTTTGCCGTGATCTCACCGTTCGCATAGGAAAAACCGACAAGGGTGGTCGCGCAGGAATAGTTCAGGTGCTCGGCCACGGCAACGCCTACCTGGGCCGACCCCCGGTCCTGGGACTGCATGCCGGTGAAAATCAGGTCGTATCCCTGCTCCTTGGCATAGGCGGCAATGAGACCGGCAATCTGCCAGGGATCCCTGGTTGCCGATGCCGGGTCCTTGATGTGGACACCCCGGTCGCACCCCATGGCCAGCGCCTTTTTGATCGGCTCGATGACCCGGTCGGGTCCGATGGAGAGGACGGTCACTTCCGGCTCGTTACCCAACTGCTCCTTGAGCCGGACCGCCTCCTCGACGGCAAATTCATCGTACTCGTTCATCCGCCAGGCAAGGTCGCTTTCGTCGTACCAGACGCCGCTGCTGTTGGGCTTGAAGCGGGACTCCATGTCGGGTACCTGTTTGATGCAGACGAGTATTTTCATAATTGTCTCCCTGAAACGTGAACTGCGACGTGGCGGTATCGCCCGGCTTGCGGCGTCATCAGCCCGTCAGTCGAGCTTTCGGGCCCTTTCCTTGCGATACGCCGCGCTGAAGGTCGCCGCCTTCTCGCCCTTGTCGGTGTAGATCAGAACCTCTCCCCGTATGTCCTTCTCGCCCGCCTCGACAATTGTACCGGAGGCGCGAACCAGTCCACTGCGGATCGGCACATGGAAGCGGAGTGAAAAAGTGAGTATCTCGATGTCGCTTCCCGCCGGCAGATGGGTCTTGATGGCAACCGCCAGGGTGGTGTGGGCCAGGGAGGCGATCGCCCCGCCGTGCATCAGCCCCTTTGCCTGTGCCAGCTTCACCGTATAGGGCATGGTGAGGACCGTCCTGTCACGTCCGGATTCTTCGATTTTCATCCCCAGGTATTCCTCAAAGGGGGCACAGGCGATGTCCCGGGAGAGGGGGGCGGGAAACGGCTCACCTTCCCTCACCGGCGCGTCATAATACTTCTCGTACATGTCCACCTCCGGCTGCGACATCTTTCTGCGCCGAGAGCCGTTGCGCGACGATCTCCGCCAGGTCGAGCGACCGGAGCTCCCCTTCCAGGTTGCCGGTCTTGATCCCGTCCTCGAACATGGTGAGACAGAACGGACAGTTGGACACCACCACCGGGGCGCCGGTCTCTCGCGCCATCTGTACCCTCGCGACATTGATCCGTGACCCCAGTTTTTCCTCGGCGAGGATGCGGCCGCCGCCGGCACCGCAGCAGAAGCTCTCGTACCCAGACCGCTCCATCTCCGCCAGACGGCCGCCTGCAGCCTGCAGCACTTCCCGTGGTTCGTTGATGATGTCCATGTACCTGCCGAGGTAGCAGGAATCGTGGTAGGTAAAATAGAAAGAAGCAGGAGTGAGCGCCAGGCGCCCCTCGTCAAGGAGCCGCCGGACGAACGTCGTATAGTGTTCGACGGGAACATCCAGTCCCAGATCCCGGTAATCCCGTCCGAGGGTGTTGAAGCAGTGGGGGCAGGTCGTCACGATCCGCCCGACGCCGTACGCCTTGATGGTCTCGATGTTCTCGGCAGCCGTCATCTGGTAGAGATATTCGTTCCCCAGTTTTCTGACCGGCTCGCCGCAGCACTTCTCCTCCTTGCCGAGAACGCCAACCCTGATGCCGGCGGCTTCGCAGATCGAGACGAAGCTCCGCGCCACTTCGCGGTTGCGTTTGTCGAAGGAGGCGTAACAGCCGACAAAGTAGAGGATGTCCACTTCCCCGCCGCTCTCCATGATGGTCACGGGGAGCCCGTCGGCCCAGTCGCCCCGGCCCGCGTACGCAAGGCCGAAAGGATTGCCGTTGACCTCCACATTCCCCACCGCCGTGCGCACTTCGTCGCCGGGGAATGCCCCCTCCATCAGCGCCAGGTTGCGGCGCATTTCCAGGATTTTGTTGACATGCTCGATGTTGGCCGGGCAGATCTCCTGACAGGCGCGGCATGTGGTGCAGGCCCAGAGCGCATCCTCGCCGACGGCTACGCAGAGCGCTGCACCCGGGTCTGCTGACGCCACCTCGCCCACCTGCTGGACCACCTTCATCGGCGAGAGGGGCTTTTCCGTAGCGTGGGCCGGGCAGCGGTCCTGACACCGCTTGCAGCTGGTGCAGGCATCGGCGTCGAAGATATCCTTCCAGGTTAGATCCGTGACTTTCGCGGCCCCGTACTGCTCGGTGCCCTCGTCTTCCAGGTTGATGGTCGAAATGGTTCCCTTCTGCTCGAGAGGGGCGAAGAAGGCATTGACGCTGGTGAGGAAGATGTGGCGGAGCTTCGTCGTGGGGATGGAGCAGAAGAAGCCGAGCACCAGTGCGAAATGGACCCACCAGAGCACCTTGTGGGAATTTCTGATGGAAGCCTCCGTGTAGGGGGTGAACAGCTGCGCGAACAGCATGCCTCCGGGGGAGAAGATCGCCAGATCCGGGTTCTGCCTGAGCTCGGTGGCTGCCATCCGTGCCCCCTCGATGAGGAATCCGGTGACGAGGATGGCGAAGAGGAGGACGTGGATGCGGTAATCGTCGTCGACGATCTCCAGTCCCGCGGGCCTGATGACAAAGCGGCGGATGAAGAGTCCCGCCAGCATGAGGATGGCAACAATGCCGGCCAGGTCGAGGGCGAGGGAAAAGGCCTTGTAGAATTCGCCTTTGAGAAGGTTCAGTTGCAGTACCGGCGTAAAAAAATCCGCCTGGAACATGACCAGGATGGTCCCCGCAAAGAGAGTAAGAAAGCCCCAGAAAAAGAGTGTGTGGGGAACCCCGCCGTCCTTGACCCGAAATATTTTTTCCTGGCCAAGGACTTCGCCGACCATGTTCCGGACGCGCTCTTCGAAACGGTCGAAACGGTTGAGGGGTTTTCCCAGCCGCCAGACCGGCAGTCTCTTCCAGAAACCCCACACCATCACTGCGCACGCTGCGCAGCTCAGGAGGTACATCGGCAGCACGACACCATGGCCAATGTTCCAGTATATTTCGCGGGTTGCTTCCATACGATCCGTTCCTTGGAGAGCAGCGTCAGTGCTGATTCTCGATCACCATAGCCAGACCTTGGCCGACACCGATGCAGAGGCTGATCACGGCGTGCCTCCCCTTGATTCGCTGCAGCTGCCTGGCGGCTGTCAGCGCCAGCCTGGCGCCGGATGCACCAAGAGGATGTCCGACCGCAATCGCTCCACCGTTGGGATTGACGCGGCTGTCGTCGAATGCTATGCCGAGCGGCTTGAGGCAGCCGAGTACCTGGGCGGCAAAGGCCTCGTTGATCTCGATGACATCCATATCGCGCAATGTGAGCCCGGCACGGTTCAGTGCCTTCTTGATGGCATCAACAGGTCCGACCCCCATGATGCGGGGTTCCACGCCAACCGCAGCGGCTGACAGAATGCGCGCCATGGGCGCAATGCCCTTCTTCTCCCCCACCGCCCGATTGCCGACGAGCAGCATGCCGGCGCCGTCGTTGACGCCGGAGGCATTGCCTGCGGTAACCACGCCGTTGGCGAAAAGCGGTTTCAGGCGGGAAAGGGCCTCGTAGTCCGAATCGGGACGGGGATGCTCATCCTGGTCGACGATCAAGGGGGGCTTTTTCCCCCCCTGGGGGACGCTCACGGGCGTGAGTTCACCGGCAATGAAACCGGTGGCGCGAGCCGCCTCGTAACGCGACTGTGATGCAGCGGCATACCGGTCCGCATCTTCCCGGGAAATTCCGAATTCCCTGGCAACGATGTCCGCTGTCTCCGGCATGGTGTCGTTGCCGAACTGCGCGATGATTTCGGGATGGGGAAAACGGGCACCAATGGTGGAATCGAAGACCCTCACGTCACGGCTGTATGCGGACTCCGCCTTGGCAAAGACAAAGGGGGCCCGGCTCATGCTCTCGACGCCGCCGGCAAGATAGAGCTCCCCCTCTTCGCAGGTGATGGCACGGGCCGCATCCACGACTGCCGCCAATCCGCTGGAGCAGAGCCTGTTGACCGTCTGCCCGGGTGTCGTGACCGGCAAGCCGGAAAGGAGCACTGCATGGCGGGCGATGTTGCGGCTGTCTTCACCTGCCTGGTTCGTGCACCCGATGATGACATCCTCGATCTGGTCGGACGAGAAACCGCTCCGCGCCATCAGGTCTTTTATCGCCCCGGATACAAGAGTGTCCGGCCGCACCGACGCGAGTTTGCCGGCATGCCGGCCAAAGGGGGTGCGCAGTCCGTCGTAAATGTAGGCGTTCAACATTGGTCCTGTCCTTTCTGGCAGTCAGTTTTCCGGCGTCAGGAGCGACACGCCGAGCCTTGCCCTTCTGGTGAGCCAGGGGCTTGGACGGTAGCGCGGATCACCATAGAACGACATCATTTCGTTGAGGATCGCGAGGACCTTGGACGGCCCGAGGAGGTCCCCCCAAGCCAGCGGCCCTTTCGGGTAGCCGAGGCCGAGGGTTACCGCGCGGTCCAGCTCTTCCGGCGTCGTGACCCGCTGCTGGACGATGTCGCAGGCGTTATTGATGATGACGGCGAGCACTCGCTGCGCAACGAAGCCGGCGCTGTCGCGGATAACCGAAACCGGCACGCCGTCGCTCCCGAAGAGGCCGCGGGCTGATTTCGCCGCATCGACGGATGTGAGCGGCGTGGTCATGAGGGTACGGTGGGTGGCCAGCCCGATCATCGTGTCCAGGGCAATCGTACGTGCCGGGTCGAGTTTTTCGGAGAGGCATGCCGTCGTCGCGTCTGTTCCCAGGGGGGTCACGATACAGAGCGAATCGGAACCGGGGATCGCGCCGTCATCAAGGGTGCCGCCGAGATGGCCGACGAGCTCGGTTACAGCGGCATGTGCCGCGGGACAGGCTCGGCTGAGCCAGACCGCTGTCGGACGTTCCGCGGGCAGTTCCTCTTCGGGAATGACCTCGGGCCCCGCTGCGGAATAGGTATAGAACCCCCGACCGACCTTTCTTCCCAGAAGTCCAGCCAGGAGCCGTTGTCGGGCAATGGGGGAAGGCCTCAGGCGCGGTTCCTGGTAGTACTGGTTGTAGATAGCTTCCATCGCAGGATGGGACACATCCAGTGCCGTCAGGTCCAGCAGTTCGAAGGGACCCATCCGGAACCCGGCGCCCTGGCGGAGAATCCGGTCGACGGTATGATGCTCGGCGATCCCCTCGCCGAGGACCCGCAACGCCTCGGTGACAAAACCCCGTCCGGCATGATTGACGATGAAACCCGGGGTGTCCTTGGCCCGCACGGGGGTGTGGCCCATCCGCACCGCCAGTTTCGTCAGGGATTCCCCTACCCGGGCATGCGTGAGGATGCCGTCGATCACCTCGACGATCTTCATCAGCGGCACGGGATTGAAAAAGTGAAATCCCCCTACCCTCTCGGGAAACCGGCACCCGGCGGCAATTTCCGTCACGGAGAGCGACGAGGTGTTTGTCGCCAGGAGACAGTCAACACGCACGATGGACTCAAGGCTCCGGAAGAGTTCATGTTTGGCCTGCAGATTTTCGACGATCGCCTCGATGACGATGTCCGCGGGTGAAAAGCTTCCGAGGGAATCGACCACCGAAATCCTTCCGACGGCAGCATCCGCATCCGACGGCGACAACTTGCCTTTTTCCACCAGCTTCGACAGGGTGGTACGGATCGAGGTTTTCGCCTCGTTCGCGGCATCCGGACGGGTATCATACAGGAGCACCGAGATGCCGGCCTGGGCCGCAATCTGGGCGATCCCCCGCCCCATCACGCCGGTGCCGACGATGCCCATCACCAGGTTGTTCTTCCCCGCATCCACTGCCATCATCTACCTCCCCTGGAAGACCGGCTTTCTTTTCTCGAGGAAGGCGTTCATCCCTTCCTTTTGATCCAGCGAGTCAAAAAGAAGCTGGAAGGCCTTCCGCTCCAGCATCAAGGCGGCATCCAGCGGGATATCCTGCCCGGCGAGCACCACCTCTTTGATCTGCGCCATTGCCAGGGGCGGCATGGCCGCAATGGTCTGGGCCATCGCTAGGGCGGTCTCCTGGACTTTTTCGTCGGCCGTCACCTCGCTGCACAGCCCCATGGCCAGTGCCTCACGGGCAGAAACCGGCTGACCGGTAAGGATCATCTTCATTGCCTGGAACTTGCCAACTGCTCGCGTCAGGCGCTGCGTCCCGCCCGCTCCCGGCATGATGCCGACCTTCACCTCCGGCTGGCAGAAACTGGCGCTTTCACCGGCGATGATGATGTCCGCGTGCATCGCCAGTTCGCACCCGCCCCCCCAGGCATACCCGTTGACCGCCGCAACAACGGGTTTCAGACACGTGGCAATCGCCTGCCAGAGCAGATGGATGTTCCGCAGCATCATTTCCACGGCACCCCGCTGCACCATGTCGCGAATATCGGCTCCGGCGGCGAACACCTTGTCTCCACCCGTCAGAATGATGCAGCGGATGGCCGGGTCCCCCCCAAGCTCGGTGAAATGGTGCGCCAGTTCCTGACGAATGGAAAGGTTCAACGCATTTTTCACTTCCGGTCTATTCAGCGTGACCCGGCCAACACCTTCCGAAGGATAATCGATGACGACATCACTCATGCCTGCCTCCTGCATTCACTATTGCATGTAATCTTACATGCAAAAAAATCACCTGTCAATGTATTTTATTTCAACTCCCGAAGATTCCGTACTGCTATCCGAAAGAATGTTTTGGACGCGGCTATGGAGGGGAAGAATATTTTGCCGAAGCTGTGGAGAAGGGAATGTGACGAAGGGGTCAGAGCAAATTCCGATAAAACTTTCGCAAGACATCCTTGGTCACCTCAATGTTGTCCGGATCGATCCCTTCCGTTGCCGATTCCAGAATTCCCTGAACAAGGTCTGTTATGTCATTCATCATTTTCCTGCCCTGGTCGGTCAGAAAAACGTTTTTCTCTCTGGCATCGCTGTTACCCGGCCGTCGCACGATCAGGCCGAGGGATTCCAGGCCTGCCAGGACCCTTGCCATGGTCGTTTTATCCTTATTGAGGGTTTCCGCGAGTGCATACTGGGGCTGGCCGTTCTGATTCAGCACATAGATCAGGGTCGAGAACTGGTCCGAGGTTATGGGGAAGGTGTTCCGTGACAGCTCCTGGTTGATCCGCTTCAGGATCATCCGCGAAGCCTGGCTGGTCAGATGCCCGAGCGATTCCTCGAAAATGTATGTTCGTTGCCTTTTCGCCATATAGTTGCATTATACAACTTTTACCACAAAAGTCAAACACAATTCTATCGGATTCGGTCCGTTCTCCCGCCGGGATTTGATGGTCATGATGCCCCGGAAGCGGCAGTGCGAAAGGGGACCCGAGCGCTTTTTACCAGCAATGAGGCACGGGCACTCCCTTTCCGTGGATCATGAATCAGTAGAACTGTACGCCTTGCTTGTCAACCAGAATCCCTGAATCGAACAGGATCTCCCGCACCAGCTCGGTCGTTTTCATGTTGTAGAGAAGCGCCATGTTTTGGATCCGGCGCTTTTCCTCATCGGTAACCCGCACCGATATGACATCATATTTCGGGTTCTCTTTATATTTTCCCATGACAATACCCTGTGACCGCCGTGATGATTACATTACAGATGCGTTTCTTCACCCTTCCCTCCCTACACTTTGTAGACGCGCAGGAGGGCATCCGCCATTTCCGCCGGGCTGGCGGCCACGCTGATGCCGCATTCCTCGAGCACGGCCACTTTCTCCGTCGCCGTCCCCTTCCCTCCGGAGATGATGGCGCCGGCATGCCCCATCCGCTTGCCGGGAGGGGCGGTGACCCCGGCGATGTAGGCCGCGACCGGCTTGGTCATGTGCTCCTTGACGAAACGGGCCCCCTCCTCTTCGGAGTTGCCCCCGATTTCGCCGATCATGATCACCGCCTCGGTTCCCGGGTCCTCCTCGAACATCCGGAGGACGTCGACGTGGTTCGTACCGTTGACCGGATCGCCGCCGATGCCGACGCAGGTGGACTGGCCAAGCCCCACGTTGGTCAGCTGCCAGACCGCCTCGTAGGTCAGGGTGCCGCTGCGGGAGACGACGCCCACCTTCCCCGGTTTGTGGATGTAGCCGGGCATGATGCCGATTTTGCACTCCCCCGGCGTAATCACCCCCGGGCAGTTCGGCCCCACCAGCCGGGTCTTTTTCCCTTGCATGTACTGCTTGACTTTCACCATGTCCAGCACCGGGATCCCCTCGGTGATGCAGCAGACGAGGTCCAGACCGGCATCGACCGCCTCCATGATGGCATCGGCGGCGAACGGCGGCGGGACGTAGATGACCGACGAGGTGGCGCCGGTCTTCTCCACGGCCTCTCTGACCGTGTCGAAGATCGGGAAGCCGTCGATGGTCGTTCCCCCCTTGCCGGGGGTGACTCCGCCGACCATGCGGGTGCCATACTCCCGGGCACCCTGGGCATGGAAGAGGCCGGTGGCGCCGAGCCCCTGGGTGATGACCTTTGTGTCCTTATTGATGAGAATGCTCATTGCTCTCTCCCTTTCAGGCAGCTGCAACAGCCTGGACGATTTTTCGTGCGGCGTCGGCCATGCCGTCGGCGGCGACGATATTGAGGCCGCTCTCGGCCAGGAGTCGTTTTCCCTTTTCGACGTTTGTCCCCTCCAGGCGCACCACAAGGGGCACCTGGAGGGATACCTGCTTGGCGGCCTCGATGACCCCGGTGGCGATGACGTCGCATTTCATGATGCCGCCGAAGATATTGACCAGTATCCCCTTGACGTTCTTGTCGGAGAGGATGATCTTGAAGGCCTCGGTAACGCGCTCGATGGTTGCCCCGCCCCCCACGTCGAGGAAGTTGGCGGGATTTCCCCCCGAGTGCTTGATGATGTCCATGGTGGCCATGGCGAGACCGGCCCCGTTCACCAGGCAGCCGATGTTGCCGGTGAGGGAGACGTAGGAGAGGTCGTGCTGGGACGCCTCTACCTCGTTGGGGTCCTCTTCGTCGAAGTCGCGCATGTCGCCGATCTGGAGATGTCGGAACATGGCGTTGTCGTCGAACCCGAACTTGGCGTCGAGTGCGAGGAGTTCTCCTTCTTTGGTGACCACCAGCGGATTGATCTCCAGGAGCGAGCAGTCACAGGTGATAAAGGTGGTGTAGAGATTCTGCAGGAGCTTCACCGCCTTGGGGGTCAGCTTGCCGGTCAGGCCGAGACTGAAGGCGAGGTTGCGGCACTGAAACGGGGTGAGCCCCACCAGCGGATCGATCGCTTCCCGGAAGATCTTCTCCGGCGTCTGCGCAGCGACCTCTTCGATGTCCATCCCCCCTTCGGTTGACGCCATGACGGTGACCCGGGAGGTCCCCCGGTCCACCAGCAGACTCACATACAGCTCCCTCTCGATGCTGCAGCCGTTTTCCACCAGCACTCGAGTGACGACCTTCCCCTCGGGGCCGGTCTGGTGGGTACGCAGGATCATGCCGAGCATGTCCCGGGCGGTATTGCGGACTTCGTCGGCGGTGCGGGCCAGCTTGACCCCTCCCCCTTTGCCGCGCCCGCCGGCATGGATCTGGGCCTTCACAACCCATGGCCCGTCGCCGAGGCGCTTCGCCCATTCCCTGGCGCTCGCCCCGTTATAGCAGACGTGTCCGTCCGGAACCGGCACGCCGAAGTTCCTCAATATGGCCTTTGCCTGGTATTCGTGAATATTCATCTGATTCTCCTCGGCTCGAAGATGACGTAAAATATCAAGCGCCGGGCGTTTACATGTAATACTGCATGCAATTAACCCGGGCAAAAAAGTGCCGACATGCAACCATGAATGAAACCACCCATAGCTGCATGTCGGTCATCTCGGACTGTCAGCGGGCCAACGTGATCTCGCCGAGGAACGTGATTTCCTTGTCGAGTTCGAGCCGGCTCGATTGAGACGCATACCCCGTCAACTCATAGGCAATCTGACAGGCGCCCCGTGGGGCATCCCTGAATTCGAAGTCGCCGAAACAGTCAGTCACCGCCTGCCGTCTGGCTCCATCCGGACCGGTCAGGGTAACGGTCACGTCCGCCGCGCACTCGTTCGTGTCGGCAAGCCGGACGGTGCCGGAGAGATGGGGTTTCGGCAGGCCAACGTAGGAAACCCGTGGCTTCGTGCCGTACTCGGGGTGGAACGGCTCGGCCTTGTTCTCCGAGAGAAACTTCGAGATCCTGCTCCCCGGGTCCTCGACATCACCGAAATGCATGCAGCTCATGGGGCACGACTGGGCACAGCGCGGTTCCTGCCACCCGTCGTCGACGAGGTGCGCGCAGAAAGTGCACTTCTGCGGCAGGTTCTTGGCCTCGTTGAAGTAGATGGAGCCGTAGGGGCATGCCTCGACCAGGTCCTTCTGCCCCACTGCCTTCTGCGGGTCGATGATTACAATGCCGTCCGGCCGCTTGTAGATGGCGCCATCCTTGGCGGCCTTCATGCATGGAGCATCGTCGCAGTGCTGGCAGGGTTTCGGGATATAGGTCACTTTGATGTGGGACGGGTTCCACACCTGCTCCCGCTCCTCGATGCTGAGCCAGAACTGACCGAAGGCCGGCTGTTCGGCCGCTATCGGCGGAAACGCGTTGTAGACATGCTCGTCCTTGCAGGCGACCTGGCAGTTGTAGCAGCCGATGCACCGGTTCAAATCTATCGCCATAGCGTACTTTGCCATCTTATACCTCCCCTGTCCATTTTGCGATCTGCACCAGGCACGACCCGGGAGCCATGCCGGCGCAGTTTTTCGACAGGAACCGGGACGAGGTCAGCTGGTTGATCGTCCCCCCCTTGTCGACAGTGGAATTGGCCCCCGGTTCCCCCTGCGGGTCGTAGCCGCCGCCGGAACTGTACGAGTGCACCGTCCCCTGGAGGATCCGCTCGGTGATATTGGCCGCGCAGAGGACGACACCCCGGTCGTTCCAGACCTTGACCAGGTCGTTCTCCTTGATCCCGTATTTCTCGGCATCGGCCGGATTGATGCGGATGACCCAGTAGCGGTACCCGTTGATCAGGCGCCGGTGGTGGGGAATCTCGTCGTTCCAAAGGGTCTTACCGTCATGCTGGGAATGGAAGGTGAAGCGGGGGTGCGGCGAGATCAGCTGCAGCGGATATGTCTTCAGGATCTCGGTGCTTTCGGTCCCTTCCCACGACGGCATGTAATGCGGGACCGGCGGCCGTTCCGTATCGTTCGGATCGAATCTCTTCAGGGTCTGGGACTCGAACTCGATCTTGCCGGTCGGCGTGGAGAGCCGCGCCAGATCAGCCGGATTGTTGCTCGGGCGATCGGTGGACATCGGCTTGTCCGGGATATCGATGGGGCGCTGGTCATAGAACCACCTGAAAGCAGGAGCCGGCTTCTTTTCCATCTTGGGCGGGATGATGTAGTACCCCTTCTTCTGGAATTTCTCCCAGCTGATCACCTTGGGAAGATCGGAGACCTCGTACATCCGTTTGATCCAGCTCATCTCGTCGGGATGCCCCTCGGTGAACATCTCCGCAATTCCCAGACGCTCTGCCAGGAGCGCGAATATCTGGTAGTCCGACTTGGACTGGCCCCGGGGCTCGATGCACTTCTGCTGCAGGACCACGACCCGGGCGTTGGTGGGGGAGAGCTTGTTGGAGTAACCGGAGATCTTGGCCCACTCGCCGATATCGTACCGCTCGAAGTTGGTGCAGACAGGGAAGATGATGTCGGCGAACTTCGCCTCCGGCTCGTTGTAGATGGTCTGGCTGACGACGAACTCCAGCTTCGGATCCCGGTACATCCGGGCGAAGCGGTTGGTCTCCATCATGGTGCCGATGTAGGAAGCCCCCTGACGGTAGATCATCTTGATCTCCGAGTAGCCGGGGAACGGGAAGGTGCACTCAGTGAACTGCTGCTGGGCGCTCTGCCCGTAGTAGCCGTAGACGCCGCGCCAGGTGACGGGAGGATGTATGACGCACTCGGGGAGGCAGGCCCGATTGATCCGCTGGCGAACCTGGCTGGCGGTTGCCCGCTTCGGGAAGCCGCGGGGGCCCAGGTCCTTCGGTCCGGCGCTGCCGCCGCTGATGCCGCCGTCAGCATACCCGGGGAAGAAGAATTCCCAATCGGCCGGGGCGCCGCCGGTGGTGGAGTAGTAATTGACCCCCGGCTTGCCCAGTCCCTGCATCCCCATGAGGAGCACCATGGCACGGGACCATTCATGACCGTAGGAGGCTCGCATGGCGTGCCCCATGCCGGAGCGTCCGCCACCGGCCAGGGTGGTGCGCTTCCGGGCCCACTCCCGGGCGAGGGCAACGATGACATTCGCCTCGACGCCGCTCTTCTGCTCGGCCCACTCCGGGGTCTTGGGCTGGCCGTCCTCTTTCCCCATGACGTACGATTCCCACTTGTCGAAACCGATGGTATGAGTGGCAATGTACTCCTTGTCGTAGGTCCCTTCCTTGATCCACGTGTACGCGATGGCAAGGGCGAGGGCCACGTCGGTCCCCGCCTTCGGCTTGATCCACCTGTCGCCGTCCAGGACCGCGGTGTAGTTGCAGTGCGGGTCGATGAATACGAACTTGATCCCCAGCTTCTTCATGTGGAAGCGCCAGTGGTCGGTCTCGTTCCAGGCATAGTCACCGGACGTGGTGGAGGGGTCGGAGCTCCAGAAGACGATCATCTCGGTATTCTCGAAGGTGTCGCCGAGGAGGTCGAAGGCGGGGGGCTGACCGAGGCGCCAGTGGAAGCCCCAGCTGTGAATGGCGCCCCAGTAGGAGCCCTGCCAGCTGTCGGGGTCGTGGTCGATCCAGGTGCATCCAACCAGGTTCCAGAAGCGCTCCAGGGCGCTCATGCGGTAGCCGATGTTCCCCCAGGAGTCGTGGGAGGAGCCGGTCACGGCGATGGCGGAGGCGCCGTACTGCTCTTTCATCCGCTCGATCTCGTCGGTCACGATGGTGAGCGCCTCGTCCCAGGTGATCGGCTCGTATCCGGAGATCCCGCGTTTCTGGGGATTGCGTTCGCCCTTGGGATCGAAGTCGACCCGCTTCAGCGGGGTGAGGAGGCGTTTTTCGGAATAGACCTGTTGCTTGCTCCCCTGGACCCAGCAGGCGATGCCGGCCTTGCTGGGCCGGGTGAAGGTCTTGCCCCGCGCCGTGATGGACCAGGGCTTGGCATCGTCTTCCTGGTTGTATTCCAGTGGCAGGATGCGCACGATCTTCTGGTCCTTCACGAAGACTCGGACCGGACCGCTCAGGGTGCAGTTGACGTACTGCTGTTCATCTTTGGTCGAATACTTCATACACTCCTCCCCAGTTTGATTCTCACTGTTGTGTTGACAGACAAATCCCAGAGGTTATCCCGTCCATGATGACGCGACGCATGCGAACCGTGCATCCTGAACGCTATATCGTGAGAGCAAGCCGATAGGCAGATTCGATGGCCTTCATGGCATTGCCCACTTTGGCACCATCACCCACCTGGTACAACTCCTTGACTTTTCCTTCGAGGGCCTTGGCAAGGTTCTTGTTGGATCTTTCACCGACGCTGATAACGATGTTGTCCGCGTCGAGGAGGAATTCCACCCCCGCTTTCTCGATGATGACGCCGTTGTCGTTGATTTCCTTTACCTTGGCACTGGTGCAGACCCGGATGTTGGCGTTATAGAACCGTTTGATGGTGTAATTTCGCGACGTATAGCCCATACCGGGGACGACCCCTTCGCGCTCCGTGACGATGCTCACGAGTTTCCCCTGGGAAGCCAGATATTCGGCGGTGTCGACGGCCGCGTATCCCGCGCAGCAGGCGTAGCTGTATTTGTAATGGGTCCCGGTCGGATCGCCCTCGATCGGGGCCACCTTTGCGCCGCAAGTGTAACTGCACAGATGACTGCAGGTCCAGATTACGACCTTGTTGCCGACCTGGGCCTTGCCGTCCATTATCTCGCGGGCATCTACGATATTCTTGCCGTCGAACCCCGGCACCTTGCTGGCAACAGCCGGTTCGGACCCGACAGCGAGTATGGCAACATCGGGTTTGACCTGCTCAACGAGTTCAGGTGTTACCTCGGTGTTCATGACCAGTTTCACCCCGGCCTTCGGCAGAGCATGCTGGAAAAAGGTGAAAAGGCGCGCGGTCTCCATCTTTGTCGGCGAGGTTGATGCCAACCGGTAGGAGCCGCCGATGGCGCCGGAGCGCTCGTAGAGTGTCACGTCGTGGCCGCGCCGTGCGGCGATCAGGGCCGCTTCCGCGCCCGCCGGGCCGCCTCCGATCACCATGACTTTCTTCTTCTCTTTGGCGGGCTTGTACTGGTCCAGGGACTTCTCGTCCGGGAGGCCGGCGGCCGGATTCGTGAGACAGGTGGTGGGGTAGAGCATCCAGAGAACGTCGAAACATCCCTGGCAGCACCAGATGCAGGGAAGGATATCGTCGGCGTTCCCGGAAAGGATCTTCTTGGCGTAGTCGGGATCGGAGATGTGAGGACGGCCGATGCAGACGAAATCGGCCTGGTTCTTCTCCAGGATCCCTTCCACCATGTCCTCGGAAATCCGCTTGGCAACGGCGACAGGAATCTTAACGGTTTTCTTGATGCCCTCGGACATGTAGACCCAGGAGCCGCGGGGCGACGCCATGGTCTGGTCGTGGAGGCGGTGGTTCGATTCCCGAAGGCCCGAGGAAACATTGATCATGTCGGCGCCGGCCCTTTCCAGGGCAACGGAGATCATTCGGGAATCGACATGGGTAACCCCGCCGGCGGGATAGTAATCGTCGCCGTTGATCCGGCAGATCACCGGGTAATCCTGGCCACAGGTCTTCTTGATTTCCTGGACTACCTCGCAGCAGAACTTCAGCCCACCTTCCATCCCCCCGTACTCGTCGGTGCGCTTATTGAGAAACGAGGAAAGAAACGAGCTGAGCATGTACCCATGGGCAAAATGGGCCTCGACCGCGTCGTACCCGGCCTTCTTCGCCCGCAGCGCACCTTCGCCGAACTGGCGGATGGTTCTCTTGCATTCGTAGAGGGTCATCTCACGGGGTGTGGCATATGCAAGGGATTCGGCACTGCCGATGGCCGAGCAGGAGATGGGCTGGGTGCCGGCATTTTCCATGGAGACCTGCCTGCCGGAGTGCATGATCTGGAGGGCGATTTTCGCTCCCCCTGCATGGACGCTGTCGGTCAGTCTCCGGTGGCTTTCAATGTAGGAGTCGTCGGAGATGGCGCAGTTGATGACCGACCGGCCGATGGGGTAGTCGATGGCCGCCGCCTCGATGATGATGAGGCCGACCCCACCCTGGGCACGCAGGCCGTAGTAGTGGCATGCCGCCTCGGTGAAGTGGCCGTTGTGCGTGTAATTCGTGCACATGGCCGGCATGATCAGCCGGTTTTTCAATTCCATGGTGCCAATTTTTCCGGACCGGGCCAGCAATTCGGGCATCTTTGACATATCATTTCTCCCTGTCGATTAGTTGCATTCTACAACTATCAGCCAAACAGTGCAACACTTTTTTACATCACATCTCTGCATCTTTCAAAGCCCCATCATCCGGTGACGCATCAGGCATAATAGCTCTAAAAACGTGTGCGCAGACGCTTCTTCAACAATTCCGCCGCAGGCACGTGACCTGAACGAACAGGAAGTGCCGGATTCAAACAGCAGATCGATAAACACAACGATTATATCACCGTTCTACGATTATATAACTCCCTCTTCCTTGAATTTGAAGAGATCGTCCTGCGAATAGCCGAGGATGCCGCACAATACCTCCTCGTTGTGGGCACCCAGGTATGACGCCGGCCGTTCGAACCCGCCTTTCGAGTCGGTGAACCTGAGGGGAAAATCGTGCCCCTTGGCGCCTTTGACGACGCCCAGTTCGGGATGGTACAGATCGGTGATCATGCCGCGATGCGCCAGCTGGGGATCGGCCAGGACCTCGGGAATGGTGGCCACGTTGCCGGAGGCGACGCCGGCCGCCCGCACTCTTTCCACGACTTCGAGCTTCGGCAGGGTCTTGGTCCACGCCTCCACCGTCTCGTCGACGAAATCCGCGTTGGCCTGCCGGTTGTCCAGCTTCCTGCAGCGGGGGTCGTCGATCAGCTCCTCCCTCCCCATGGCCCGGCAGAGGCCTGCCCAGTGGCTGTCTGCGGCACTGCAGATGACCGCGTACCCGTCCTTGCACTTGTAGGAGTTGAAGGGGGTGAGGCGGAGCCGTCGGTTACCGGTCCGGATGGGAATGCCGTTGTCCACATAGATATCGAGGCTCTCCTCCATGAGGAAGGAGACGAGCGAATCCATCATGGAGATGTCCACCGCCTGACCCTTGCCGGTCTGCTCCCGGTAGCGGAGGGCGGCCTGGATGCCGATCACCATGTAGAGCGCCGCCACCAGGTCGCCGCCGGCAACCCCCATCCTGACGGGCGGGGCATCCGGGTATCCGGTAACTTCCATCACGCCGCTCATCCCCTCGACGACCGGGTCGAACGCGGCATACTTGGCGTAGGGGCCGTCCTGACCGAAACCGGAGGTGGAGGCGAGGATGATGTCGGGCTTGATCTTCTTCAGGTTCTCGTAGCCGAATCCTAGCTTGTCCATGGTCCCGGGGAGGAAGTTCTCCGCCACCACGTCGGCCGTCTCGATGAGCTTCGTCAGGATCTCTTTCCCCTTCGGCGTCTGCAGGTTGAGGGAAACGCTCTTCTTGCCGCGGGAGCGCTTGAGGATACAGAAGGAGATCTCCTTGGGATCGGTCTTTTCGAACACGATCCCCTTGGGACCGTAGTAGGGGCCATTTGAGCGGACGGCATCCCCCCCGACCGACTTTTCGATCTTGATGACGTCGGCGCCGAGGTATGCGAGGATCTCCGTCGCATAGGGTCCCGACAGCCAGGCGGTCAAGTCGACGATTCGTACTCCTTCCAGCGGTTTCTTGATGTCGTTTGCCATATCTGCTCTCCTGTGTAGTGTAATGAGGTTATTTGCATTCGCAGTGTCCCGGTGGGAACGGCTGCGCTATTCGCCAGTGAGGATGTTGACCGCCACGACCGCAGTCTCGCCGGCCATGTTGCCTCCGCCGTTCTCTGTCATTCCCACGTTCGGGGGGGTCGGCATCTGGCGTCCGCCCGCCTCGCCCCGCATCTGCCATGCAATCTCGGCAACCTGGGCCAGGCCCGTCGCACCTGCGGGATGCCCCTTGGCGGTGAGTCCGCCCGACGTATTGACCGGCAGCCTCCCGTCAAACCGGGTGGCGCCTTCATCGATCATGCGGGCGCTTCCCCCAGGCTCGCAGAATCCGAGTTCTTCGTAGAGATAGAGCTCGATAGGAGCCACGGCATCATGGATTTCCGCTACCTGGATATCGCCGGCCGTCACCCCCGCCTCCGCATACGCCTTCTGTGACGTACGGGCGGCGATGGAGAGGGTCTCCCTGCCGCTGATATCGAAACTGCCGAGGACGCTCGACCCCACCTTGACCGGCCGCTTCCCCATCCGCTGCGCCATCTCCTTCGTGCCGATCAGGGCAACGGCAGCGCCGTCCCCCAGGGGGCAGGTCATGAGAAGGGTGATGGGATCGGCAATGGTGCGCGACTCGAGGATCTCTTCCACGGTATACGGCTTGCGGTACTGGGAATGGGGATTGAGGGAGCCATGGAGGTGGTTCTTGGCGGCCACCCGTGCCAATTGCTCCTTCGTCACGCCGTACTTCTGCATGTAGCCCCGGAAACGCATGGCGTAGATGCCGGCGAAGAGCATCCCCATCTGCCCCTCGATCCCCACGTCGGTCGACGTGGAGAGGGCTTTGAGGCTGGTGGGGGTGTCGCCGCAGAAGAGTTTCTCGACACCCACGGCCAGAGCCAGTTCGGCCTGGCCGGAGGCCACCGCCCGGTGCGCCAGGTAAAAGGCGGTCGAACCGGAAGCGCAGGCATTCTCCACGTTGATGATGGGGATACCAGTGATGCCGGCCTCGCGCATGATCACCTGGCCGCGGACCGACTCCTGTCCCTGCAAGATGCCGCCGTAGGCATTGCCGACAAAGGCGATGTCGATATCGTGGGGATCGATCTTCGAATCGCGGGCCGCCTCCCAGATGGGGTCGTAGGCCAGATCCTTCAGCCCCTTGTCCAGGTGCTTCCCGAAATTGCTCATGGCTACGCCAAGTACGTACGAATCTCTCACAACGGTATCCTCCTCTGCATTACGCAGGCTTGAAACGGTATCCGACGATCGGCTCGTCGTTTTCGTCGCGGCGGACCTCCACGCATTTCAGCTCCATCGACTGGCCGGTCGCAAGGCTGCTCTCGTCGTAGTCGGTCAGGAGCGTGAAGAGCGTCGGGCCGCCATCTCCCAGGGTAACATACCCCTGGGCATGGGGGACGGAGTACCCCGGGGGCGCCGCCTTGGTGACGACGAAACTCTGCAGCTTCCCCGTTCTGCTCAGTTCGACCTCCTGCACATGGGCGTCATCCAGGCAGAACGGACAGTTCCGCCGCTTCGGGAAATAGGTGCGGCTGCATTTCGAGCAGGTGGTGCCGACAAGGTGCATCTGCTCCAGGGACCTCCCCTTCAGGGTCCCCGGCACGGCACATTTCCATTCCTTCTCGACAACCAGGGAGAATACGAAATCGGCGATCTCCTTGACTTCCGTTCCCGGCGGGTAGATCCTTGCCACCCCCAGGGCCTTCAGCTCGTCAAAGTCCTCATTGGGGATGATGCCGCCGATGGTGATGGGGATATCAACGGCGTTCAGTTTCTCAAGTTCCTTACGGAGCTTCCGGACAATCGACACATGGGCACCTACCATGGAAGAGATGCCGATGGCATCCACATCCTCCTGGACTGCCGCGCGGGCCACGGTGGCCGGGGTCTGGCGCAGGCCGGTATAGATCACTTCGACGCCGTACTGGCGAAGTCCGTGGGCCACCACGTATGCGCCCCGGTTATGGCCGTCCAGCCCTATTTTACCGACAAGTACCCGCGGTCTGCGGGGAAGAGTTTTCACATCCATGATGCACCCTCCGTGTAGTATCCCCAAATGTTTCCGAGCACCTTGCAGATCTCGCCGATGGTCGCGTAGGCCTTCACGCACTCCACGAGTGCGGGGACGGTATTCTTCCCGGCCCTGACGTCATTCTCCAGATTGCGCAGGCAGCGATCCACCTCGTCGTTGTTCCGACCTTCCCTGAGGTGGAGCAGATTTTCGATGATTCTCTCCTGGACCCCCTCCTCCACCTTGAAGCTCTGCGCCTCGACCTGTTCGTCCTTTTCCTGGAATTTGTTCACGCCGACGATGACCCGCTCGCCTTTTTCGATCTGCTGCTGGTAATCGCTGGCCGACTTGCGGCACTGCAACTGGTAGTACCCCTCTTCGATCGCCTTCTGGGCACCTCCCCGGGCGGCGATCGTTTCCATGATGTTCAGGGCCTCCTTTTCCAGTTCGTTCGTCAAGGATTCGATGTAGTACGAACCGCCCAGGGGGTCGACCACGTCGGCGATGCCGCTCTCGTTGGCCAGGATGTGCTGCGTCATGAGGGCAACCCGGGCGGCCTGTTCCGTGGGGATGGAGATGACCTCGTCGTAACCGTTGCACGAAAGGCTCTGTACGCCGCCGAGGAGGGCACCCAGCGCCTCGATGGTGACCCGGACGATGTTGTTCAACGGCTGCTGCGCCGTCATCGTATAACCGGTGGTGTAGACGCGGATCACGCACTGCATGCTCTTCTCTTTCTGCGCGCCGTAGCGTTCCTTCATCATCCGAGCCCACATGCGCCGGAAGGCCCGATACTTGGCGACCTCCTCGAACAGGTTCATGGGGACCGACAACTGGCACTCCAGGGAGGGGGCGATGGTGTCGATGTCGAGACCGCGGCTCACCGCCTCGTCGATGTACGCCTGGGCATTTGCCAGGGTAAAGGCGATTTCCTGGCTGGCCGAGGCTCCACCCTGTCGCATGTGGGAACCGCAGATGACGATCGGCTTGAAGTGGGGATGATGCTTGGCGCAATACTCAACGGCATCGATGGCGAATTTGAGGGACGGCGTCGGTGGGAAGATGTAGGCGCCGCGGGCCACGTACTCCTTGAGGATGTCGTTCTGCAGCACGACCGTGTACTGGGAGGGGTCGAGTCCCTGTTCCTCGCCGAGGGCCATGAAGAGCGCCAGCATGATGGGGCCGATGGCGTTGGCCGTTGTGAATATCTGCCGCGTGTTGTTCAGGGGGATACCGTCGAAGATCGCCTCCATGTCCTTGAGGGAATTGATGGCCACCCCCGATTTTCCCACTTCGCCGTCAGCGATCTCGTCGTCCGACTCCACCCCCAGCTGGGTCGGAAGGTCGAGGGCGAGGGCGAGGGCGGTCTGTCCCTTCGACATCAGGTACTTGAACCGGGCATTGGTCGCCTCGGGATTGCCGAACCCGGAGTACTGCCCCATGACCCAGAAATCCGCCCTGTACATGGCAGGATAGATCCCCCGGGTAAAGGGGTATTCTCCCGGCAGAGACAGGTCCCGGTCGTGGTCGAAGCCCGCGTCTCGCAGGTCGTCGTGATCATACACGTCCTTCAGCTCGATTTTGGAGTCGGAGCAGAATACGTCCTTCCTTCTCCCCCGTTTTGCATAATCCGCTTCGAGTGATTTTTTCCAGGCATCTTTTTTCATAGAGTTCTCCGGGCGCAACATGTTATTTTGTATGCATTTTTACATGTAATGCTACCGACAAAAAAGGAGCCTCTCGGACAGCAAACCGCAAAAATTCGTGTGGGTCGTCTCTGCTGCACCAGGTTTCAGAACGCTGATGAGGTTCTGGCGCTCCTGATTGGACAGGTACCCAGACGTACAGTTCTCCAGTTTACAGGACGTTACGTCGAAGGAGAGCGGAGCCTCCGGCTCCCCCAAGGGATAGAAGACTCGATGAGCGAAGGAACGTCCGTCTTTCAGCTCCACCTCGACCCGTGCGCCCCGCTGCAACGGATACCGTCCCTCTATTTCGGGGTCGACCTGCTCGGAAACGACAGCGGACAGTCTCATGATGTCCGGGTTGGCAAAATGCCGCTCATCGAAGGCGTCGTACCCGGCCGTCCCGAGTACGGCCCGGGCGGCGATGGCGTACGGGATATTGAAATAGGCGTCGCCACGGGAAAGAACCTTTTTGATGCCGGTTTCGAGGGCGATGCGATAGGTGCCGACCTTGACGCGCTCGATATCGTCGTACCCGAATCCGTGCTCCTCGATGATGGTACAGAAGGCATCGAGAGATGCATGCATGTGGCGGCAGCCCGGATAGGGCTTCAAGTAGCACCCTTCGATGGCATACCCTTTTTCGAGAGGGGCCATGACCGCTTCGTGCAGTCCTTTCTCCAGGTACGCCGGGAAAAAGCCTTCCTCGAGCACTTTCCCGTATCCCGTGTTCCCTGCCAAGGCAAGCAGGGCCGAGGCAACGCCGTTTCTCACTCCCCAGCCGACCTGGAGGGGTTGCGTGCTGCCGTTCTTGAATGCCGCCATCAGCCCGGAGCCGCCAAGAGCCGCTAGACAGAGCGCGTTGTACGTTGCAGAAACATCAAATCCCTGCAACTGGGCCAGGGCCGCCGCTGCCCCGAAGGGGGCCGTCACGGCGGTTCCATGGAATCCCTTGCGGGCAAAATGGGGGTTTCCGGCCCGGGCGAGGCGGATCATGACGTCATACCCTGCCACGATTGCCCTGTCGATCGTTGCGAGGGATCTCCCCCCGCCAAAGGCGAGAACAACGGGGATGACGGCAGCGGCAGGATGGCATGCCCCTTCACGGGAGCCGTCCTCGGAAACGGAGCCGTTGATGGCGAACGCCCAGAGCATGGCGAGACTGTCCCCGTTTACGGAAGAGCTGCCGGTACCAGTGCCCTTTCCTTCAACGAGGCTGAGCGCTGCAAGGTCCTTGAATGTTCTGCTCCTGTTCCCGATGAAGGCGGAAGCAATGCCGTCGAGCAGGTGCTGCCGGACTTTCCGGATGGTATCTTCGCCAAGATCAGCGGTACGGATATCCATCACACGCTGCGCCAGAATCATTGTCAGGCTGTTGTCATTGTGTGTCTGCATTGCAAGATCCCGGATCAGTCGAAAATGAATGAGTAGATATACTGTTTTCCGCTCTCGACATGGTCCGATATGATTTTCTTCGCCGCTTCCACGTCACGACGGCGTATGGCTTCGACAATCTCGTGGTGTTCAGTGGGAACCTGCACCGCCCGTTCCCCCTTCAGTGGACTGATCCGGTGACGGAGGAATATCCTTTGATACACCTCCCGGAAATATTCCGACAGGTAGAAGTTGCCGGACAGCTCGACGATAAAGGCATGAAACTCCTGGTCGAGGGTGAATCTCCCCCTGCTCTGCTTCTCGTCCACCGCCTGCTTGAAGAGGCGCTCCTTCCGCTCCAGATCCTTGAGCTTATCAGGGGTCAGATTAACGATTACCCGTTCAATTGCCCCCAGCTCGAGGATTTTCCGCACCTCATACAGCTGGTCGGCTTCCTCTTTGGTGATCTGGTGGACGGTGTACCCCTGGTTTGGAATGAAATCCAGGAAGCCTTCCTTCGCCAGAAGACTTAGCGCGTTATTGACCGGTGTGCGGCTCACTCCCAGCTTGTCCGCCAGGTCCGTGAAGGTGAGCCGCTGCCCCGGGGTGATTTCGTAGTTGAGCATCATCTGTTTGATCTTCTGATAGACAACGTTGTTCAGATTCCTCTCGCCCATGAATCCACCCTTCCTGAAGAAAGCCCCGCGTGAACCCAGGCGTGTGCCGAACCTATCGGTCCGGCCGCGCCGGGATCCAGCTACTGGCTACTTCACCCACTTTTTATATTTTTTCGGCACTTCGATATTGAGTAGTTTCGCCAGGTTTATTCCCAGCATATTTGCCCTGTCCTGATCGGTGATCGGCGGATACCCCCACCCTTCCTGCAGCTCTTTCGGCATCTGCAGATTGAGGATCGCCTGAACCTGCAGGTCCGCCGGCGCTGCCGGCCAGTCGGTACCGAACACGATCTTCTCGCTCCCGAGAAGCATGTTCATGATGCCGCCAACCATGTGGGCAAGCCTGACCGGAGCGTAGTAGAGCGGTCCGAGCAGGCCACTCATGCCGATATAGAGGTTGCGGTGCTTCCAGGCAAGGGCGTTCAACGTCTCGTGCTCGGGCCACCCGAAGTGATACGCGACGATCTTCAGCTCGGGAAATGCTAAACATATATCATCAAGTTGCATCGGCCTGCAATAGTCTGAATGCCCCCCAACGGCAAGCCCTGTATGAATGAAGACAACCACCCCCAGCTCCTGGCACTTCTCGTAGAAGGGAAACATATCCTTGTGGTTGATGGGACCGCTGTCCTCGGGAGAATACACCTTGGTGCACCTGAAGCCGTACTCCGTATGGAGTATTTCCAGCTCCTTGATGGCGTTTTTCACCCCCCTGATCAGGTGGGGACCCACATTGGAGCAGCCGATTATCCGGTCCGGGTACTGCTGCATGGCCTCGATGACATGGTAGTTCGTGGAACAGGGAACACCATTGTAAGAAAGACCAAGAAACGATTCGCGCAGCATGCATGCCATATCGATGCCGGCGACATCCATGTCGGCAACCAGGCCCTCTTTGGTCCAGTCCGATGGTTTTTCCCGCCTTTCCTTGGTTATGGGGTTGGTGCACCACCACCTTCCCGTGGGCGACTCCTCGGGCTTGGAAAAATACCGTGTTGCCGGATAGTAATTGATGTGCTTCCGGAACTCCAGAGGCATGGTATGGGCCTCACAGTCGATGATGAAGAAATCATTTGCCTTTGCCGTCGCCATGGTATTCCCCTTTTAATTTAGTAATTCGGCAGCGCGCCGATGTTTTCATGTAATATTGCATGTAATTTTACATTTGTCAACAAAATTTTATTCAATCCCATCTATACATAAAGAAGATGTGCAGCCACGGAACCTCCACTCCCGTCATGCTCTCTGAGCCGCTTCGTTCCTTCTCCCTCCAACAGTCCTCATCACGTCTGGGTGTGAAGCTGATTAACAGGTCCTCTTAGCCGTCCTGCGCCTGGTTCGCACAATCTCTCATTTTAGCCTGCTTTGCATGGTACACTTCAAGCACCACCAGAACGATGATCGCCGCCGTCCCGAAGCTGGCGATGATACCGAGCATCCCCTGAACGGTCCCCGGCAGAACGTATCCCGAAAGCGATGCCCCGATACTTCCCATGACGAAATAGAGAAAGCCGATCACGGCGGAAGCCGCTCCGGCATACTGGGGAAGCGGAACCATTGCGGCGGCAATGGCATTGGGATTCGTCATTCCCAGGGCGAACGCATACAGGGACACGGCCAGCAGAAGGGCATAGACATTGACCGATACAACAGCGAAGAGTGCTATCAACGCTGTTGCCAGGACCGTTAACCCCCCACCTACCCTGATCAGGCGGGAGGGAGAAATGCGTGTCGCCAGCACCCTGTTAAGGGAGGAACCGCACAACTGTCCAAAAGCCACGATTGCGAACATCAGGCTGAAGCCCTGCGGGGTTATGCCCAGTGTCTTGATAAAGACCGTGGAAGAGTCGGCGATGAAGACAAACAGCCCCGCAAAAACAAAAGCGGCGACAAAGGCATTCCCCACAGTAATTGGTTCGCGCAGCACCAACAGGTACGACCGCAGTGCTCCCGCCCGCTGGCCGGTCATTTCCGGACAAGTTTCCGGAATGATTGTCAACGCCAGGACCAGAATAATCGATCCGACAATCGGGAGGAGGGCAAATACACCCCGCCATCCAGTAAAGCCGAGGACCCACGCGCCGAGAATAGGTGCCAGGAGCATGGCCAGTGTCGTAACGACCGTCATCATGGACTGCTTTGCCGCAGCCGACGGCCGATCGAAGACATCACGAATGATGGCACGTGCAATAACGGCCCCGGCGCAGGCACTCAGCCCCTGCAGAAAGCGCATGGATACGAGCACGCCGATGGAGGGCGCCAGTGCACATCCGACCCCGGTAGCCACATAGGCGCTTAAACCGCAGAGCAGCACCGGACGCCGGCCCACCCGGTCGGAAAGAGGTCCGAGAAACAGCTGCCCACCGGCAAAGCCGAGCACGAAGAGGGATATCGTCCACTGGGCGGCAGCACCTCCCGCCGACAACGAAGAGGTCATCGCCGGGAGAGTCGGAAGGCTCATGTCAATGGAAAGGGCCGACAGGGCCGTAATCGCCCCGAGCAAAGTGGTAAACAGCCCTGAATCCGTTCGTGTCTTCATTTCAATCCTCCCGGAACTGCCATTTCATCCCCTGTCCTGCGGTTACGTCAGTCGTCCGTGCGCCATTGCGCTGGAACGATTCCCACGTTTCCATAAAGCAACATCTTACGTCCTCGGTTTTACCAAAATTCGCACTACAGATTGCGTGTAAAATTACATGTAAT
>Ga0335083_10001804_pt1 | contig 29048 bp, 23 predicted proteins | sample Lox_Sample_42_FD_206716 | JGI IMG/M metagenome (GOLD analysis project Ga0335083, IMG submission 206716) | Soil microbial communities from Loxahatchee National Wildlife Refuge, Florida, United States - Lox_Sample_4.2 | ecosystem: Environmental > Terrestrial > Soil > Wetlands | place: USA...
CGAGATCGAGGCCTCCGTCAAGCACGACGTGATCGCGTTCACTACCGCCGTCGCGGAGGTCATGGCCGCCAAGGGCCACGCCGAAGCCTCGCGCTGGCTGCATTACGGGCTGACTTCCAACGACGTCGTGGACACCGCGCAGGCGCTGCTCTTGAAGCAAGCCTCGGCGATCCTGCTGCGCGGCCTGCGCGCCCTGCGCGACGTGCTCAAGCGCCGCGCGCTCGAATTCAAAGACACGGTGCAGATCGGCCGCACCCACGGCGTCCACGCCGAGCCGATTACGTTCGGCCTGAAGCTGGCCATCTGGTACGAAGAGGCCGGGCGCGACCTCAAGCGCCTGGAAGCCGCGGCCGAAGACGTGCGGGTCGGCAAGATGTCGGGCGCGGTGGGCACGTTCGGACACATCGGGCCCCAGACCGAGGAGATGATCTGCGCGCGCCTCGCGATCAAGCCGGCGCCTGTGGCCAGCCAGGTGGTGCAGCGCGACCGCCACGCCAGTTTCGTCGCCGCGCTGGCGCTGGTCTGCGCGCTCTGCGAAAAGATCGCGCTCGAAGTCCGACACCTGCAGCGCACCGAAGTCCGCGAGGCCGAGGAGTACTTCGCCAAGGGCCAGAAGGGCAGCTCCGCCATGCCTCACAAGCGCAACCCGGTGACCTGCGAGCAGATCTGCGGCCTGGCGCGCGTGGTCCGATCCAACGTGCAGGCGGCCTTCGAAAATGTCGCCCTCTGGCACGAGCGAGACATCTCGCACTCCAGCGTGGAGCGCGTCATCCTGCCCGATTCCACCATCCTCACCGACTACCTGCTCGAAAAGACCACCAAAGTCGTCGATCAGCTCCTGGTATATCCGGCGCGCATGCGCCGCAACCTGGAGTTGACCAGGGGCCTGGTGTTCAGCGGCCAGTTGCTGCTGGACCTGGCCGCGGCCGGCATGCTGCGCGAGCAGGCCTACCGCGTCGTGCAAGCCCACGCCATGCGCGCCTGGGAAGAGGAGGGCGACTTCCGCGCGGCCATTGAGGCCGACCCAGAGATCCGCGCCGTGCTGTCGCCTGAAAAGATCGCCGAGGCATTCTCGCTGGAGCGCCAGCTCAAAAACGTCGACGCCATCTTCGCGCGAGTCTTTGGGTAGTGTGGCACAGGCTTCAGCCTGTCCGGGCCGTCTTCACAGCGTCTGCAGAATCCTCTTGAACTCCCCTGCCTTCGGCGAGTTCGGATACAGCCGCAGGTATTCCTCGAAGTGCTGCTTCGCCTCCTCCTTGCGCCCCAGCTTGAGGTACAGCTCCGCAATATTCCCGTGAGCCTCTTTGCGCTTCGGGTCGATCTGCAGTGTCTTCTCCAGGTAAGGCAACGCTTCGTCGTATCGGCCCGCCGCGTAGTACAGGAAGCCGAGATTGTTGAGCAGGATCGGATCGTTCGGCTTCAGTGCCACGGCCTGCTGCGATTTCTGCACGGCTTCGTCGTACTTCTTCGAGCGGAACAGGTCGCGCGCCTGGCGGTCGAGGTCGTATGGCCGCGCGCCGCCGCGATTCGGGTTCGCCACGGGCACGGGCGCGGCCGCCGCCGTTCCGCGCAACTGTGCCAGTTTCACCGTTTCCGCCTGCACGCTCTGCTGCAGTTTCAGCAACTCGGCCTGTTTGGCCGAAATCTCCTTCTGCAGCGTCTCCAATTCGCCGTTCAACTGCGCGGTCTTGTTGTCCACCTGCGGAGTTGCCGTGGTCAGCGCCTCGGGTTGAAGCTCGAAGAGAAATTCCCCGCCCTCGCTCCCGACCATGTTGCCCACCGCCGGCGTCTGCTTCGCGAACGACGCCACGATCGGGCTCACGTACGCGCCCAGCTCCGATGCCGTGATCACGCCGTTGCCGTCCAGGTCCGCCTTGCCGTCCAGGCCTTGCAGGAGGGCCCACGTGAACACCGAGTGCCCGCCCGGACCATCGTCGGCCACCTGCTGATCCGCCCCGCCGGCGGTCAGAATCTGGCGCGCCGTGCGGCGCGTCACCTCTTCCAGGTATGTGCGGTCGCGCGAAAACGACCCCGACCCGCGCGATAGCGCCAGCCCGCTGTAGCACGAGTCCATCACGAAATAAATGTGCTTGGCCGCGATCAGGTCGCTGGCATCGCGCAACTGGGTCATGCTGATGGCGGTGGAGACGTAATTCTCGCGGTCGGCATCCACGGGCACGATGAAGCCGATCTGCCGCCCGTCGCCGAACGTGCGCGTGGCGCCGTGCCCCGCGAAGAAGAAGAACACCCGGTCTTCGCGCTGCACCTTGTTGACATCGGTGAATTCGTCGCCCAGCACCTGCATGATGCGCTGCCGCGTGGCGTCGCGGTCGATGAGCTTGCGAATGTGGTCGCGCTTGAAGCCGAACTTGTTGATCAGGGCCTCTTCGATCGCGGTGGCATCGTTGACCGCGTAGCGCAGCTTGGGCCAGTTCTGATAGTCGTTGATGCCGACGATCACCGCCCAGCTTTCGCGATAGAAGCTCCGCTTCGCGTCCGGCGGCGCCGGGGCGGAGACGGTCGCGGGCGCCGGCGAGCGCTCCGTGATCAGCGGCGCTTCCATTTTGCTGAACTTGCCGTTCTGGTACGCCAGGAACGTGTAGTCCTGCCGCTGCAGTTCCTCGATCACGCTCGGCAGCGCCAGCACGCTCTGCTTGTGGATGTCGTGAAACAGAATGATGCCCTTCTGTTTCTCCTGCAGTTCCTTCAGCACCCGCATGGCGATCGATTCCGGCACCGGGTCGGCCCAATCCAGCGAGTCGATGGTCCACATGACCGAGCGCAGTCCCTGGCTGGTGACCCGGTCGATGATCTGCTTGTTGCGCGCGCCGTAGGGCGCACGAAACAGGTCGGGCTTGCGTCCGGCGACCTTCTCCAGCAATAGCGTGGTGCGGTCGATCTCGCTGTCGCGCGCCGCCTCCGCGAGTTTGGGCAACACCGGGTGCGAATAGCTGTGGTTGGCGATCGTGTGGCCGGAGTCCATCACCCGGCGCGCGATGTCCGCGGTCGGACCGAGCTTGGCCGCGCCGTCGGCCACCGTGCCGAGGTTCACGCCCAGCTCGAAGAAACAGGCGCGCAGCCCGTATTTCCGCAGCAAAGCAAGCACCTGCTCCGTGTATTTCGGGTGCGGGCCGTCGTCGAAAGTCAGCGCCACGGTCTTGGGTGCGAAGTCGTTGCCGAAAATCTCCCGGCTGGCGCCACCCCGCATCGGTTCCTCCGGTTCGGGCGTGGGCTCGTCGAATTCGCCCAGGATCTTTTCCCGCTCCAGCCGTTCGCGCAGGAAGCGCACGTAGGCGTCCCATTTCTCGCGAACCGGCGCGCCGGCGCCGCGCGTGGCGAACTGCGAGAAGATGCGCGTCACTTCTTCGCGATAGGTGAGCAGAATCGACTGCAGATTGTCGTGCAGGGCCTTGACCGGTCCGGCCAGAGGATTCCGCCGGATCGTAGGCGCGTCGCCCGGCGGCGCGGTGTCCAACTCCTCCACGAGATCCAGAAAGGCCAGCTTGTCGGCATCGTGCAGTCCGGGACCGTTCAGGTACTGGATCAACTGCCGAACGCCGCTTTCGCCGCGCGTTCCCGAGAGCCTTCCCTTGATCTCCTCCAGCGCGTGCTGCTTGCGCCAGAAAATCTGACGCCCGGCGGAGAGGCATCGGGCGCGCAGAACATCATCTAGGCCGTCGGCGCCGTCCATCAGCACGATGATCTTGCGAAAGTCGTCCGTAATGGCGGCGAACGACGCGTTCAACGCCGGATCGGGTTGAAACCGGGGTTGGAGAAAGCGCTGCGGATGGATCCACATCAGCAGGCAGGCCGCTGCGACGAGAGCAGCGGCGAGCGCGATCAGCTTTTTCCATTTCAGAGAAAGCGGCGGTACCAGGCGATCCATCGAAAAACTATTCTACAAACTCACTTCACCTTCATCACGAACAGCGACTGATCGTCGAACGGCACCGTCGAGAAGCGGTCGAGCTCGCGGAAGATCTCGTCTACCAGCCCTTCGGGCGACAACCTGCCGTGCGAGCGGACCACCTGCGCCAGCCGCCCGCGCCCGAATTCCGTGCCCGAGGCGTTCAGGTGGTCCGTGATGCCGTCCGAGTAGAGGACGATGGTGTCTCCCGATTGCGCCTGGAAGGTAAACTCTTCGTACTCGCGCGAATCCAGCAGGCCGAGCGGAACGCCCTCCACGCGCAGCTTCAGAATTTCGTGGCCGCGGCAGATCATCGGCGGCAGCGCGCCGGCGTTGGCCATCACGATCTGCCGCGTCGCCGGATCCCAGAGCAGCACGCCCAGCGTGACGTAGCGCGCTTCCACCTTGCGCTCGATCAGCGCGTCGTTGAGCGCTCTCATCAGTTCCGCGGGACGCCTCCGGCGCGGCGCCAGCGTGCGCAGCAGGCCGCTCATCAGGCCGCCGTAAAGGGCCGCCGCGGCGCCCTTGCCGCTCACGTCGCCCATGGCGATCACCGTCTGTCCGTCGCGCTGCTCGAAGATGTCGTAGATGTCGCCGGAGATCTCCCGCGCCGGGCGCAGTTTCACCGCTGCCTCGATGCCCTCGATCTCCGGTGCGGCGTCCGGAATCAGCACCCGCTGCAATTCGCGGGCGGCCTGCAGGTCCTGTTCCATCGCGCGCTCGCGCTGCGCGATCTCCGCGTACAGCCGCGCGTTCTCCACGCTGCTGGCTACCTGCGGCGCCAGCAGGGCCAGCGTGCGCATGTGATCGTCGCTGAAATACCCGACCCGGTCGCTCTCCAGGTCCATGATGCCGATCACGCGGTCGTGCGCGATCAGCGGCACGGCGATCTCCGAGCGGATATCGGGGTGCGAGGCGATGTAGCGCGGGTCCTTGGTGGTATCGTGCACCCGCACTACCTCGCGCGTTTCGGCCGCCGCGCCGGTGATGCCCTTGCCCAGCGGGACGTTGTCGATATTCACCCGCTGGTCGTAGCGGATGCTGAAGAGATGGCGCAGCGCCTTGGCCTCGTGGTCCACCGCCAGAATACTGAAGGCGTCGTAGTTGATCAGCTCGCGCATGGTGCTGGCGATCTTCCCCAGCAGCTCGTTCAGGTCGAGAATCGACGAGAATTCGCGCGAAATGTTAGCCAGCGTCTTCAGTGTGCGGTTCTGCCGCTCCACCCTCCGGTAAAGGCGCGCGTTGTCGATCGCGATGCTCGCACGCGCGGCGATCAGGCGCATCAGAGCGCGGTCGTATTCGGTGTAGGCATTCACGCGCGTGGTTTGCAGGTCGATCACGCCCACCAGCTTGCCCCGCGCCGTCATCGGAACCGCCAGCTCGGTGCGCACCGCGTCCACCGTGTTGAGATACCGCGGGTCGTTGCGCACGTCGCCCACCAGCACCGGCTCGCGGTTCGCGGCCGCCGTCCCGGTGATGCCTTCGCCCAGGGCGATGGACAAGTTGCGCACAACTTCGTCGCGGTGGCCCACGGCGTAGCGAATACGCAGGTCGCTGCGCCGCTCGCTGTACAGCAGGATGGCAAACAGCTCGTACGGCAGCACGCGGTTGACGATCTCGGCGACGTTGGCCAGGAGTTGATCCAGGTCCAGCGTCAGCGCCGTGGCGGAAGACACCTCGAGCAGAAAATCGAGGAGCTCGCTTCGCTCCTTGAACCGGACCGCGGGTTTTCGAACCGGCTGCATTCCGTCACGCGGCGGTGGCTTCGACAATCTTGACGCTGGCGCTGGCGCCGATCCGCGTGGCACCGGCCGCCGTCATGGTTTGCAGGTCCTGCAGCGTACGAATGCCGCCCGAAGCCTTCACTCCCATGGTGGGGCCGACCGCGGCGCGCATGAGCGCGATATCGTGCGCCGTCGCGCCCGCCGAGGAAAAGCCGGTGGAGGTCTTGACGAATTCCGCGCCCGCGGCCTTGGCCAACTGGCTCCCGACCGTCTTCTGCGTATCGTCGAGCAGCGCCGTCTCCAGGATCACCTTGACGATCGCGCCCGCCCGGTGCGCCACCTCGACCACGGCCGCGATGTCGCGGCGCACCCCGTCGGTATCGCCGGAGCGCAGCGCGCCGACGTTGATCACCATGTCGATTTCCTGCGCGCCATCCCGTACCGCAAAGGCGGTTTCCGCGGCCTTGGATTCCGTGCTGGTCGCGCCCAGCGGGAATCCGACCACCGTGCAGACCCGCACCGGCGAACCGGCCAGCTCGTGCCTCACCAGCGGCACCCAGTACGGATTCACGCACACGCTGGCGAAGTTGTACTGGCGCGCCTCGCGGCAGACCTTCACCACGTCGTTGCGCGTGGCTTCCGGCTTCAAAATGGTGTGATCGATCAGCGCCGCGATGGCGGGGTCGATCTTGGTCAGCTTCTCGCTGGCCGACACGCGCGACGCACCCGCGGCGATGATCTCTCTTGTATTGCGCGCGCACGTCTGCGCGCACCGCTGCACGCAGCCGGGGCACACCTGGTCGGGGAGGTTCAGCCCCTCGCCCTTCTTAGGCGCGGCGCTCAGCGGCCCCACGCGGGCCAGGATCTCTTCTCCGATTTGTGCGACCAGTCTGTCGAGTTCCGCCGTGTTCACGAGGATGCCTTCTCCCGGTACTGCCGTTCGATCTGCATGATCTTATCGACGCGCGCCTGGTGGCGTCCGCCGGCGAACGGCGTGGCCAGCCACGTCCGCAGTACCTCTTCCGCCTGGGTCTGGGTCAGAAGCCGCGCGCCCAATGTGAGCACATTCGCATCATTGTGTTCGCGGCCGTTGCGTGCGGACGCCTTATCGTAGCACAGGGCCGCGCGGATCCCCGGAACCTTGTTCGCCGCCATGCACGAGCCGATTCCCGCGCCGTCGATAATCACGCCCCGCGTCGCGCGCCCGCCGGCCACCAGCTCCGCCACCTTCTGCGCGATATCCGGATAATCCGCGGCCTTCTCTTCGTAGACCCCCACGTCGCGCGCTTCCAGGCCGAGGCTCTCCAGCACCGGCTTGAGCGCTTCCTTCAGGCGGAACCCGCCGTGATCCGCGCCGATCGCGATCGTCTTTTCGGGCGGCGCCAGCGCGCTGAGTTGGTCTTCCGGCACTTCGACGATGCGCACGCCGCGTGCCGCCGCCACCTCTTGCGCCGAAGACGTGACGATGGTTCCCACCGGAACCCGCACTTCGCCCGACGCCGGCACGTCTTGAGCCGTGATCACCCGTTTCATAGAATCGTAAGGACCATTGTAATGGGTGCTCAAAGCGATTATCTTTCCCGCCTGCTCCACCAGGGCGAGCTCGGCTGGGGCATCATGCTCCTCGGCATGCTGGCCGCGTTCGCCTTCGGCGCCGTGCACGCGCTCTCGCCCGGCCACGGCAAGACGCTGGTCGCGGCATACCTTGTCGGCTCGCGCGGCACGCCCAGGCACGCCATCTTCCTCGGCCTGATGGTTACCTTCACCCACACCATCAGCGTCTTCGCGCTTGGCCTCACCACGCTCTACCTCTCGCGATTCGTGCTGCCCGAGCGCATCTCGCCCGTGCTGGGCATCATCTCCGGTCTCACCATCGTCTGGGTCGGTGCGACGCTGTTGTACCGGCGCACCATCGGCCGCGAAACCGCCGCCCCGGTATCGCCGCTGATGCACGATCACGGCGATGGACGCGTGCACTCGCACGTTCCCGACGATATCAGCATCGGCGGCCTCATCGCGCTCGGCGCCAGCGGCGGCCTTGTGCCCTGTCCGAGCGCGCTGGTGTTGCTGTTGACGTCTGTATCGCTGAACCGCGTCGGCTTTGGCCTCACCCTCCTGGTGGCCTTCAGCGCCGGACTCGCCGTGGTCCTGAGCGCGATCGGCCTCGCCGTGCTCTACGCCAAACACCTCCTGCCCGACACGGCCAAGACCGCGCGCAATCCCTGGTTCCGATGGCTGCCCGTAGCGAGCGCGGCGGTCGTCACTTGTATCGGGATCGCGATGACCTGGGTTTCCGCGCGGGGCTAGGCGCCGCCGCGATCACGCGGGGGCGCGGCACCCGCCGGCCCATCTTCCACAGCAGCCCCATCGCCAGCAACAGCATCACCACCGAAGTCGCGTCGCTGTCGCCGAAATGATCGCCGAGGAAGACGATCTCGCCGCCGTGATTCCGGTACCACCCGTGCCACACCCGACCCTCGTCTCGCAGCGATTGTTCCAGCGTGGGCCGGATCGCCGCCTTCGTCTGCTCCGCCGCCGGATCGTTCGGCCGGAATCCCGCCAGCTCGCGCGACCATCTCTCGCTCAGCGCGTACTGGTGCTTTCGGAACCAGTTGCCCCACGCCGCCGAAGAGAGCGACTCCGCACCCGGCGTCGCCACGTCGATTCCGGCATTGCTCAGCGTCAACCCGCTGAACACGGTGTGCCCCGTCGTGTTTTCCTGGTGCTCCACGCGCGCCTGAAAAAACACCCCCAGGCCGAAGTCGATCGCGCATCCGGCGACAATCAGCATCGCTACCCAGCGCTTCGATCCGAAGCGCGCCGCCAGCAGCGTCAGCCCAATCGCGAACATGGCCAGCAGCGTCAGGTGGCCCACGCCGAAGTAATCGCGCTCGCCCACCACCACGAGGCCCACCATCACCGAAAACGCGATCAGCGACAGCCAGAAACTGCGCAGCTTCGTCGCCGGATTCCTCAGCGCGCGGATCAGAAACCAAACGACCACCGGTCCGCCGAAAATGCCCATCGCGAAGATCAGGTTGGTCTGGTAGATGACGAAGGCGTTGTCCCGCACATACCCGGCGAGACTCGGCTGATCGAACGCGTGCATCAGGCTGGGCGTGCGCAGCACGTGCGGCACCGTGGTGTCGAACAGGTTGGCGATGAACTTCAGCACGTACCCGCTCTCGTCTTTCGGCCCGTACGCGACCGAAGTATTCACCGGCGCCATCACCGTGCCGTGCACGCCGTAGGTCGCCACCGTCCAGCCGAACCACGCCAGCATGAGCGCTCCGCTGACACCCGCGATTGCCGCCAGTTCCTTCCACCGGTCCGCGCGCTTCGGGAACACGACGAAAAGGTAATGCAGCGCGAAGAAGATGCAGTAGGGCGCGGCCGAGTAGTGCGCCACGAGACCCGCGGCCAGCGCGAGGAACCCCGCAACCGTGCGCACGCGGTCCTGCTTCCTCCACCCCGCCAGGTAAAACGCGATTCCCAGCACCACGTAAAATGCCGCAAACGACTTGGCCCCGGTGTACGTCGCGTTCACGATCACGAACGGGCTGCACGCGAAGATGCCGGTCAGCACCAGGATCGCGCCCTTCCGCGCGCGCCCCAGCACGGGCATGATCAGGCAGCACGGCAGGAACAGCAGCAGGTTCAAGAACGTGTACGTCGCCTGGAAGACCTCGAACCGGTCCCCCGCCTGCGCCATGGTGAATGCCGCGATCACGTTCAGCCCCGGCGGACGCGAGGTGATCCGGTATCCGCCGAACATTTCGGAGTCCTTCGGAAAATGGTGCAAAAAGAACAGGCTGCGGCTGAATTGTTCCAGCCAGTCTCCGCTCCAGCCCGCACCGGAATAGTTCCGGATGATCGTCAGTGCGATCACGGTCCACAGCAGCAGAAAACCGAAGCCGAGCGCCGCCTGCCGCACCCGGACCGCGCCAAAAAGTCTGCGGAGGTCAGACCACGCGATCGCTCCCAGCACCGCACAGATGCCCGTGATTGCCAAGCAGCCCGCGGGGCCGTTCGCTCCCGCCAGATACAACAGCCACCCCGCAAGCCACACCAGCGCCAGCGACAACCCCGCCGCCCCGCACAGCTTCTCCATCGCGCTCCAGCGGAACCGCCGTACAATCGCGAACCCCGGCGCCAACGAGCACACCGCGAGAATCAGAAGGGTCGGGAGGACTTGTGCGAACACCACCGCTCAGTGTAGCAACGTGCCGTACGCCTACCCCAGTTCGAGGCTGCGCACGATCGGGTCCGGCTCGTCCTCGTAGATCAGCGCGTCGTCGATGCCCAATTCGCGCCGCTCCAGCAGCGTCAGCCCCCAGATCGCCGCCGCGCCGCAGGCGTAGAACACCAATAGGCTGGCCGGCGCACGGATCAGCCGCGCCTGCACGTCGGCCATGCTCCAACTGTACGTCGCGAAGCCCGCCAGGTAGATGAAGAACATCACCGCCATGCTGGTCTTGCCCGGAAAATAAGAGCACGTGAACGGAATCTTGCGGAACCACACCAGCAGCAGGTTCAGCAGGATCAGCGACATCACCAGCGCGAACGTCAGGTGCACCAGCGCCAGCGCCCACCCCCGAAACCACACCTCCACGGGCGCCAACACCGCGAACAGCGGCACGATGCCCATCAGCACGATCCACTTGCGCGCCGCTCGCAGGTGCGGCAGCCGCTCCTCGCTCTCGCACACCTGAAACACCCAGTTGGCGCGCAGCTCGGCCGGAAAATTGAACACCGCCCGCAGCCCCGAGACGGCGAAGAACGAGAGCGTCAGGGGCGCCGCCAGCAGCCCCGCGGCGTCGAAGATCAAGAGCGGCGATGCCGGCCGCGTCGAGATGCGCACCAGCGCGGGCAGGGCCAGCGCGGTCGCGATGCCGCCGTACGTCGCCAGGAACAGCCGCTGCTTGGCGTTGCGCAGAATCGTGTTGCTGATGAAGTGGAACGTCGCCCGCTCCAGCGGATGCGGCAGCAGCCAGCGATTCACTGCTCGGTCGAACCACGCCCGCAATCGCGACGGTCCTTCCGGCGGCGCATCCACACCCTCCATGACGCGCCGCGCGTGCCGGTGATACCCGGCCAGATAGGTCATTGCGAACACGGCCGCCGCGATCGCCAGCCCCTGCCGGGCCAGCGGGGCGATCTGGTGGAAGAGCGGGCCCGCGGGCTGCCCGGGAAGCAGATCCAGGTACATCGCCAGAAACCAGAACGGCGGGAACCACCACAAGAGCGGACTCCGGCTCGTCACCAGCGGCCGGATCGACGCGCACATCAACGGCGTCAGAAACAGCACCACGATCAGCAACCCCATCACCGACATCTGCACCCACGGCGAAATGCGCCGGAACGCCCGGCCGGTGAGCACGTTGATCAGCACGCCCTGAATGCTCGCGATACACAACACGACGAACGCGCCGCCGCCCGCTACCGCCGCCGCGTGCACGGCGAACAGCCGCCACACGATCGCTCCCGTGGCTTCCGGCCCGCCGCTCACCAGCGGTCCCAGCAGCGTACAGAAAAAATTGGCGTCCAGCAGGAACAGCCCCAGGAAGACCATCAGCGCCGCGGTCTTCCCCGCGAAGATCGCTCCGCCGCCCAGCGGCAATGGCGTCAGGATGAGATAATCCTTGCGGTCCGGAAAAATCGCGTCCCACTCGAACACCATCACGAATCCCATCACCACCATGCTGTACAGCACGAAGAAATAGTAGTCGCTGAGCAGGATCCAGTTGTGCAGAAACGGCTGGTCGAACCGCGTCCGCTGCGGAATCATGTAGAACGGCAGAAAAATCCCCGGCGTCGCCACCAGCCCGAAGGCCTGCACCACGTTGGTGCGCATGTCGCCGTGTTGCGACACGATCTCGTTGTCGAAGAACCGCCCGAAGAAATGCCGGGCCAGTAGGCCGAACAGCCCCATCACGCCTCCTGCATCACCGCGGCGATCTCCCGCGCCGCGCCGCCCACATCGTCCTGCCGCGCGAGCTGCCGGAAAATCTGTTCCAGCGACGGCAGGTGCATCAGGTCGCGCAGCCGTCCCACTTCGTCGTCGGCCACGACCCTGCCCTGGTAGAGCATGATCACGCGCGAGCAGACCTTTTCCGTGACCTCCAGCACGTGCGAGATGTACAGAATCGTCTTCCCCTGCCGCGCCAGCTCCGCGATCAGCTCGTGCAGCAGCATCGCCGACGAGATATCCAGCCCGGAGAGCGGCTCGTCGAAGATCAGCAGATCCGGATTGTGCAACAGCGCCCCGGCGATCAGCACCCGCTGCTTCATGCCCTTCGAATACGACGAAATCGGCGTGAACCGGTGCTCGTGCAGCCAGAGCAGCCGCAGCAATTCTTCGGCCTTGCGTGAAACCAGGTCCTCCGGCAACTGGCGCAGGCGCCCGATCAGCTCCAGATGCTCCAGGCCGGTAAGATGCGGATAGACGAAGGCCTCTTCCGGCACGTAGCCCAGCCGCCGTTTGAAGCCGATCAGGTCGTGCCGGATGTCCTGGCCGTCCCACAGGATGTGTCCCGCGCTGGCCGGCAGCAGCCCCGCCAGCATCTTCACCGTGGTCGATTTGCCGCTGCCGTTCGGCCCCAGATATCCCGTGACCTGCCCGGGCGGCACGGTGAACGTGACGTGATCCACCACCGCGCGATTGCGATACTTTTTCGTCAGCCCGCGCACGTCCAGCATCTGGCCAATCCTCTGCCAGACTTAGACACCGCGGTTGACGATTTGTTCCTTGATTGGTTTATCCGCGCTTGTCTGCGTTCATCTGCGGCCAGTTGTCTTCTTACAGCCTCTCAGATATCCGCCGTGCAGAACTTGCACTTCGTGGCATCCACCGCCACCGCTTCCTTGCATCGCGGGCAGTTCTTCGAAGGCGGTGGAGGCGGCGCCGGCGCTTCCTTGATCAGCGATTTGGTCAGCATGTAGACCACGAACGCGACGATCAGAAAATCCACCACGTTGCCGAAAAACGTGCCGTAGTTGAGCGCGTTTACCGCCTCTTTTCCATCCGGCCCGACCGTCTTGCTGAGCACCAGTTTGGCCGCGCGCCATTCGCCGCTCGGCAGCACCAGGCTGATCAGCGGCATGATCAGGTCGGCTGCCAGCGAGGACACCACCTTGCCCACGGCTCCTCCCACAATCACGGCTATCGCCAGTGCGAGAACGTTGTTCTTGAGCAGGAACTCCTTGAAGCCTTTGATCACCTTTCACCTCCGTAGGAATTTGGTCAGCCGCTCCATCGCCGGCTCCAAAATCGACCGTTCCGCAGCATAGCAGATCCGGAACGAGCCCTCGCCTCCTTCGCCGAACGCCACACCTGGCGCCAGCCCCACCCGCGTCTCCTCCAGCAGCCGCCGGCAAAAAGCGAAAGAGTCCTTCAATCCATCCACCTTTGGAAAAAGATAAAACGCCCCGTCGGGTTTGGGAACCGTGACACCGGGCACACCGCGCAGCGCCTCCAGGCACAAATCGCGATTCTCCTTGAGCCGCTCCAGCATGCGCACCAGCTCGCCCTCGCCCTCCGCCAGCGCCGTCTCTCCGGCCTTCTGCGCGAAGGTCGGCGCGTGCGAAACGATGAACTCGTTCAACTGCGTAGCCTTCTCTGCTACGTCCCGCCGCGCCACCAGCCAACCCAGGCGCCAGCCCGTCATGCAGTAGCTCTTCGAAAACGAATGCACCACCATCACCGCGTCCTCGCGCGTGGCGCGCCGCAGAATCGACGGCACCGGATCGCCCAGCCGCGCGCCCGAGTAGTACAGCCGGTCATACACCTCGTCCGCCAGCAGCCACAATCCGTGCCGGCGCGCGAAATCGAGCAGCCCCTGCTGCTCCTCGCCGGTCGCTACCCATCCCAGCGGATTCGAAGGCGACGTGTAGAGCAGCAGCCGCGTCCTCGACGTCACCGCGGCTTCCAGCGCGTCGAAGTCCACGCGATACCGCTCGCCGCACAGCGGATGCGGAATCTGCCGCACGCTCGCGTTCGCCATCATCATGCTCGACGACCCGTTGGGCCACGCCGGCGTCAGCGCGATCGCGTCATCGCCCGGGTCGAGCACGCAGCGGATCGCCAGGTTGAGCGCCTGCACTCCCGACGCGGTGACCACGATCTCGCCCGCCGGGTCCAGATCCACGCCGTGCAGGCGCCGGTAATTCTCCGCGATCGCCCGCCGCAGCGAAGGCAGCCCCGCATTCTCCGTGTAGAACGTATAGCCGTCTTCCATGGCGCGGACCGCCGCCCGCTTGATGTACTCCGGCGTCGGCAGATTGCTCTCGCCGAAGTACAGGCGCAGCACGCCGTCCATGTCCATCGCAATTTCCGCCAGCTCGCGAATGCGCGAGCGCGGCACCATCTCCACGCTGTGAGCTATCCCTGGCATTCTCCGCTATTTTCGCACCACTATAATGGAGCTTTCATGCCCCACTACCCCATCGCCGCCATCACCGACGAGTTTTCGCCGGATATCGAAACCGCCGTCCGATCCATGCAGCAAATCGGCATGACCGGCGCCGAGCTCCGCATGGTCTTCGGCAAGAACATCATCGACCTCACCAGCGAAGAGCTCGACCGCGCCATCGCCATCGTCCGCGGCGCCGGCCTGGAGATCATCTCCATCGCCTCCCCGCTCCTCAAGTGCGTCCTGCCGGATGCGCCCGAAATCGATTCGCGTTACCAGCAGGATATGTTCGCCTCCAAACACACCTTTGAAGATCAGCCGCGCCTCACCGCGCGCGCCTTCGAAATCGCCCGGCGCACCGGCGCGCGCATCGTCCGCGTGTTCTCCTACTGGCGCACCGTCCAGCCGGAAGCCTGCTTCGACCGCATCGTGTCCGCCTTGCGCGATCTCGCGGATCAGGCCGCCCCGCACAACCTGATCGTCGGCATCGAGAACGAGCACGCCTGCAATATCGGTACCGGTACCGAGGCCGGCCGCCTCCTGGCCGCCCTCGATCACCCCAATCTGAAGCTGGTCTGGGATCCGGCCAACGCCGTGGCCGCCGGCGAGACGCCCATCCCCAATGGCTACAACAAGTTGCCCGTCTCCCGCATCCAGCACGTCCACGCCAAGGACTGCACCATGGACGGGCACAAGCCTAACTGGTGCCGTCTCGGCGACGGCGTCGTCGGCTGGCCCGAGCAGATCCGTCTCCTCATTCGCGACGGCTACCGCGGCTGGATCAGCCTCGAAACCCACTGGCCCGGGCCCGGCGGCAACAAGCACGAAGCCAGCATGATCTGCGGACGCGCCCTCGCCGAGCTCCTGGCCTGAGCTTGAGCCGTTGGGTAGGGCCTTGTCCTGTAACCCCTGGCCCAAGACTCTTATACCGGACTGATATTACCGAACTGAATTATCCAAAGTTAACTAACCTTTGGGTATCCATGTTCGCGTAGTGAAGCGTTACGATAACTACGGCGCCGCAAAGTTACTCTATTGCGCGGAACGGGGCTTCGGTTACTTTGCGGCATATAGAGGTCCGCCATGAACCCTTTAGTTGTACTCTCGACAACGGCCCTTGGTGCCCTGATCGGCACCGCTGCCGGCCTTCTCATTCTGTATCGCAGGCTGCGCCCGCCGATCACCGAAGCCCAACTGGCCGAGCTGAAAGGCAAACTGCATACTGGAGAGTCCTCCCTGGCGGCCGCGACCGCGAATCTGGAAGACCTGCGAAGGCAGCTCACCTTTCAGGAGAAGGCCTTGCTGCAGAATGCCGAAGATCTGAAAAAAAAGCAGGAACAGCTCGAGATAGAGACGGAAGAAAAGCAGAAGGAACGGGCGCGCCGGACCGCCGCCGAACAAAGCGTCCAGGAGCTGAGCACGAAGGTAGTCGTATTGGCCGAAGATACCAGGAAAGCGGAGGCCCGCGCACTGGAGGCAGAGCGCATCCTGGGCGAGAAAGCCACCCGCCTTACCGCCGTCGAAGCCGACCTCGAAGCCGAAAAACGCAAGGCCCACGAGCTCGCCGAACAGGCCGCCCGGGCGGCCGTGGAAGCCGCCGACTCCAGGCGCTTCGCGGAGCAGGAAGCCCGCCTCCGGGCATCTCTCGAGTCTCAATTGAGTGCCGATCAGGAGAGAATCCGCCAATTGACCTCCGATGTCGGGGAACTGCGAAAAGAAAGGTCTCAGCTCGAAATCAAGCTCCAGGAAGAACGAGGCTCCGCTGCCAAAGGCATGGAGCTGCTGCTCGCCGCCCAGCAAAAGCTCTCGTCCGTATTCAAGGCCCTCGGCGCCGACAACGAGAACGGAAATCACGTTCAGCCGCCCGTCGAAGCCGCGCTCCGAATTCCCCAGACCAGGCAGGAGGCCGACGAGCTCGTCCGATCCCTCTCGGCCAAGTAACGCGCGCAAACGGGCACCGTACAATGGAAAGAGCGATGCCCTTCGTCAAAGTCGCCACCCTGCCTCAACTCCCGCCCGAGTCCGTCACCGAAGTCATGATCGGCGGCCAGCCGTACGCCATCTGCCACACCGGCGGCGCCGTCCGCGCCCTCAGCGGCGTCTGCATCCATCGCGGCGGTCCCCTCGGTCAGGGCCAGATCCACGAGGGCCGTGTGGTCTGCCCCTACCATCTCTGGGAGTTCGACTGCGCCACCGGCGAGTATGACTTCGATCCCTCCCGGCGCGTCCCCACCTTCGAAGTCAAAGTGGAAGGCGAGGACGTCTTCCTTCAGGTGCCCTGACTTGCCCGAGCTCCCCGAAGTCGAAACCGTGGTGCGCTCCATCCGCCCGCTGGTGGGCCGGCGCATCGTCTCCGCCGAATTCCGCAACCTGCGCGTGCTGCGCGGCGGCGATCCCGACGCCATGGCCGCCCGCCTCGCCGGCCGCCGCATCACCGCCGTCAAGCGCTACGGCAAATTCATCGTCGCTTCGCTCTCCGGCGGCGGCTATCTCATGGTGCATCTCGGCATGACCGGCCGCCTGCTGCTCGGCGGTGAGGCCGGCAAGCACACCCACGCCATCTTCAACTTCGATCGCGGCCTGCTCCTCTACGATGACAGCCGCCAGTTCGGCGCCATCGAGCTTAGCGAAGATTTCCCCCGCCGCGTCGCCCGCCTCGGCCCCGAGCCGCTCGAGATCGCCTTCGACGATTTCGCCGCCGCGCTCGGAAAACGGCACACGCGCATCAAGTCGCTGCTCCTGAACCAGACCTTCCTCCGCGGCATCGGCAACATCTACGCCGACGAGGCCCTCTTCCGCGCCGGGATTCACCCGCTTGCTCTGACCCACCGCATCCGCCCGGATCGCGCGCGCAAGCTACACCAGGCCATCGTCGCCGTGCTCACCGAAGCCATCGCGGCCGGAGGCTCTTCGATCTCCGACTACGTCGACGCCGAGGGCCGCAAGGGCTTCTTCCAAATCAGCCACCGCGTCTATCAGCGGACCGGCGAGCCCTGCGTTGTGTGCCGCACCCCCATCCGCCGCGTAATCGTCACCCAGCGTTCGTCGCACTTCTGCCCCCACTGCCAGAAGCGGTAGCGCCCCTCCTATTTGGCACTCACCACATAGTCCTTGAAGTAACTCGTACTATCCGTCTTCGACCACAGCCCGATCTTCCCGGCCACCGGGGGCCTCAACACCGGATTGTTCGCCGGGAACAGGTCTTCGTGCGGCGGCCCGCGGCGCCCCGCTTGGGGTTCGCTGCCCAGCGTGTACTCCAGCGCCAGGGTCCCATCGAGCCATGTCTTCAAACTCGCTCCATCCACCTCGAGCTTCAGCTCGTGCCACGTCGCGCGGTCCAGCGGAAACGGCTTGGAACGGTCGCTGAACCTCATGTTGCGCCGGATCCCGTTGTGAAACTCCCACAGCGCCACGTTGTTTTCCGTATCGTTGTACCGCACCGCCAGCCAGTCGCCGTTGGGCTTCACGTTGAACAGGATCCCGGAGCAGCGGTCCGAATCGCCGGCGACCGTCTTGAACTTCATGCTGATGGTGCCGTTCGAGAAGTTCTCCACGCCCTTCAGCACGGCGACCGGATAATAGGCAAACTGCTTGGCATTGTCCATCAGCTCTTCGTTCGACGTGCCGTACAGCTTGCGCGCCGTCTGCACCAGCAGCTTGGTCGGGTTGTCCTTGCTGGCCACCCACGGCCGCCCGTCCACCATGATCACCTTCTCGCCGCCGTCCTGCGCCACCACCCACGTTCCCACCATCGGTTCGAACGTGGCCGGCGGCTTGCCGGCCTGCTCCTTGGAGAGATCCACCTTCATGTCGGCCGCATTCGCCGCCAGGGCCGCCAGCATGATTCCGAACCACAACTTTGCCTTCATTTGAATCTCCTTCTTGCCATAATCCCGGTGACCAGGGTCAGCCCGGGCCAAACCCCATAGAAAATTGTGCCCGCCCCCGCCGGCGGCGCCGCCAGGGGATGGCCGCGGAAGACAGCCTCGTCATCCTCCTTCGGCGCCGCCACTCCCGCCAGCGAATAGATCGTCTCGAGCACGCCCTCCGCCGTCGTCACGCGGCTCATCGTCTTGTGCCCCCCGAGTTCATACCAGATTTCGCCATAGCCCGCGCGCGTCTGCTCGAAAAGCCCGATCGACGTCGCCGCCACGTATCTCACTTGCAGAGCAGGCATCACGCGGCGCAGCTTGGACAGCGCCTTGTGCTCCAGGTCCACCCGCCGCGGATCCTCGGCCGCCAGGTGCGCCTCGATCACCAGCGGCTTTCGGATCTGCCGCAGCGCGCGCTCATCGGCTTCGGAAAACGAGTTTCCCCGGCTCTCCGAGAGGTCCCAGCTCGCCTTGGCAAACGTGCAGGCGAAAATCGCCGCCGCTGTCAGCGCGCCCAGCCCGATCGATTCCCGCACCCGGCGCTTCCACGGAGTGCCCAGGCGCATCCAGAGCGCCGCGAATCCCAGGCCCGCCATCGCCAGCACCACCGCGGTCAGCACCGTGTCCAGCCGCACCAGCCCGTGCTGGAACTCCGCCACCATCGCGGCCGGCGTGTACTCTGCCGCGCGCTCCCACCAGCCGCCCTGCACCGCCCCGAAGAAATTGATGATCCACGTTCCCACCGTGACGCCCAGGGTCAGGATCGCGGCCGTCGACGGATGCTCGCCCAGCGACGCCGTGGCCGCCCCGAGCGCAATGGTCAGGGCCGCGTTCAGCACGTGCCCGCCGACGAGCGCCGCCATCTCCGGCACGTAGATGCTGCCGCCGTAGCTCTTCCATAGCAGGATCGCGCTCAGCGGCGGCAGCATCGCAATCAGCCATCCGGCCAGCCCCGCAAGGGCTTTCGCCGCCATCCGGGTGATCGGGCTCATGCCCTGCTGCATCTCCAGTTTCAGCGCGCCGCTCTGCCGGTCGCCCGCCACCAGCCGGATGGCGACGAAGGGCAGCAGAAAGACGGCCGCCAGTTCGCACGCGCTGAACGTCGGCGCCCAGACTCCGATCAGCGGCGCAAGCGCCTCGCCTACCCCGGCCGCGGTTCCGTTGAGCCCGCTGACCTCTGCGTAGGTCCGCATCGCGCTGGTGAACGAAACGCCCACCAGCGGCCCCATGGCCAGCAGCAGCACCCACCACGCCCGGGACACCACGAGCTCGCGCCACTCCTTGTCCAGAAGCCAGAGAAACGGGGCCCGTGGGGCAGGTTTCCGGCCCGCCCCGCTAGGTGAGTGCAAGGAACACCTCTTCCAGGTCTCCCGACGCCCCGCCGCCGCGCGCCGCCGCCAGCGCAGCGAGTTCTTCTACCGTGCCTTCCCCGCACACCCGCCCGCCCGAAAGCAGCACGAACCGGTCGCAGAACCGCGCCGCGTCGCCGATCTGGTGAATGGAAAGAAACAGCGTGCGCCCGCGAGCCGCGTGCGCGCGTAGTGCCGCCGCCACGTCCCGGGCCTGCCGCAGGTCGAGCCCGTCCAGCGGCTCGTCGATCAGCAGCGCCGGCTGCGGGGTCAGAAGCCCGATCCCGAGCAGTGCGCGCTTCCGCTGCCCTTTCGAAAGTGTACCGATCGGTTGCCGCAGCAATCCGCCGAGATCGAGCTGCTCGATCACCTCGTCGCGGAGGTCGCCTCGCCCGCCGAAGAATCCCACCGTAAACTCGAGGATCCAGCCCACCGGCTGTTCGGCCCAGGGTGCAATCCCATCGGGAACGAAGAACAACAGCGATGGCCGCTCGTGATTTCCTACTCGCCGCCCACCCGCGCACACCGTGCCGCGATCCGCCGGCAGAACGCCGGCGAGGCATTCGAACAGCGTGGATTTGCCCGCGCCGTTCGGCCCGATCAGGCCCAACACCTCGCCCGCCCGCACCTGGAACCCGACATCGCTCAGCGCCGCGATTCCGTCGAATCGCTTGCTCAGCCCGCTGACCTCGAACAGCATCGCTTGCAAAAGGATAGCGGCTGGCGCGAGCAACTACCACCGATAGTCGATGCCGTCAGTCCGGGCGCCCGCGCTCACACCGTACCCGAAGAGTCCGAAGCCGACGCAGTCATCACCCGGTTGTGTGTCTGTGTGGGTTCAGATTTCTTCGGCCGCCCTCTTTTTCTGGGCGTTTCCAGTTGTTCGAGCGTCCGAATGACTTGAAGGATCCGTTCGCGTTCCGAGCGGAGATCCGAAAGCATCCGCGGAAGATCCATCGTTGCCCCCTCCGTAGCAGCTCTGTTTGTCCGGGCTGCCGGTCTCAATCATCCACGACGGGAAATGAAAGGACTCTTTCTACCCAGGCCCCGTCTGGTCTGGCGCCATATCTGCAAGACAACGACCCCTCGGCACCCTACCTGTATCTGATGCCACACACCAGCAAACACCCCGGAGTATAGGAAAAACCCGAGATGATGTCAAGGAACCGTAAAGCAAAAGTCCGTCCAGGCACAGAGATTTGGCTGCTATCGGTTCATGCAGAAAGGCGCTCCTGAAAGTGGAGCCGGGCGTCCTATTTCAAACGCAGCAGCGAAGGCAACCTGGAGCCGGCGAAGGGATTTGAACCCCCGACCCTCTGATTACAAATCAGATGCTCTACCAACTGAGCTACGCCGGCCTCGTCATCGAGTATAACGCACCGTCCAGCCAGATGTGGGGCAGGTTCGCTGCCCCTTTTGGTGGGTCGTCCTGAACGGGCCAGCAGGTCTCAGAGGATGTTGTATGGCCCGTTGCCATCCTCCGTTTGCAGGTTCACTCGGCAAGATGCGGCAAGCCCCGTGGACAGATTCTGACGATCCGCTGAACAGCGTTCGAATCTGGCCTCCGATCGTTGCCTGCCGCGCCCTCTCCCTTGCAACGGCGATGCCATTGGCCGGTCCAGCCTATGTGCTTTCGATCTCAATCCCTTTTCGGACATCCGGCTGTACACGCGCCATACACCCGGTAAACCGGTTTTGCCGTGTGTCAACTTCATGGACACTACGCGGGCTTCCGTAATACACTGAGGTGCAAGTGGCCTCCGTCCCCCAATCCGAGTTGAACGAGCGGCTTGCCGCCATCCTGGCGATCTGCCAGAAAATCAACTCGGAGCACGACCTCGGAGCCCTGCTCGATCTCATCGCTCGCGAAGCCACCAGCCTGCTCGATTGCGACCGCGCCAGCATCTTCGTGCTCGATAGCGCCCGCCGCGAGCTGTGGTCCAAAGTTGCGCTCGGCTCGGAGGAGATCCTACGCTTCGACGTCAATCGCGGCATCGCGGGCAGCGCCGTGCTCACCGGCAACGTCATCAACGTCAAGGACGCCTACAGCGATCCGCGCTTCTACACCGCCATCGACGGCCGCACCGGCTACCGCACCCGCAACGTGCTCGCCGTGCCCATGCGCAACCAGGATGGCGCCATCGTCGGCGCCTTCGAAGTGCTCAACAAGCGGACCGGCGTGTTCACCGCCCGCGACGAAGTCTCGCTCCTGGCCCTCGCTTCGCATGCGGCCAACGCCATCGAAACCGCCCAGCTCATCGGCGAGCTGCGCCGCAATCACGATCAGCTCGAGCAGCAGAACGCCCACCTCCTCCGCGAGGTCGAAAGCCGCTACGCCGTCCACGGAATCATCGGCACCGGCCAGAAGGTCCAGCACGTGGTCCGGCTCATCGAACGCATCCGCGACAGCGTGGTCAACGTGCTCATCACCGGCGAGAGCGGCACCGGCAAGGAGCTCGCCGCCAAGGCCATCCACTACACCAGCCCCCGCGCGCGGAAACCCTTCGTGGCGCTCAACTGTGCCGCGCTCCCGGAGACCCTGGTGGAGAGCGAGCTCTTCGGCATCGAAAAGGGCGTGGCCACGGGAGTCGAGCAGCGGCTCGGTCACTTTCAGAAGGCCGACGGCGGCACGCTCTTCCTGGACGAGATCGGCGACCTCAGCCTGACGGCCCAGGCCAAGATCCTTCGCGTCCTCCAGGAGCGCATCGTCGAGCGCGTCGGCGGCCGCACCCCGATTCCCGTCGACGTGCGATTACTCGCGGCCACCAACAAAGACCTGGAGGCCGAGATCGCCCGCGGCGCCTTCCGCGAGGATCTCTACTATCGCATCAAGGTGCTCCACATTCACATGCCGCCTTTGCGGGAAATCCGCGAAGAAATCCCGCTTCTGGCCAACCACTTCCTCAACGAGTACTGCCGCGAGACCCGCCGCGAGTCCCTGGAATTTGCTCCCGGCGTCTTGCGCCGCCTGATGCAGTCCCCCTGGCCCGGCAATGTGCGCCAGCTTCGCAACGAGGTGATGCGCCTGGCCGCCTGCGCGCGCGGCCGCGTGATCGCGGAAGAGGATCTGTGGGAAAGCGCGCCCGCGCCCGACCCGCCGCTCCCCGCGCTCCAGCCATCCGCCGTGACCACGCTGAAGAAAGCCGTGGCCGACCTGGAACGCCGCATGATCGCCGAAGCGCTGGCCACCACCAAGAGCAATCAGCAGCAGGCCGCCAGGCGTCTGGGTCTCAGCCGCCAGGGCCTGATCAACAAGATGAAGCGCTACTCGATCCCCGGGTAACAAGTGCTGTGGGACCGGCTTGAGCCGGTCCGCCGCGCGCCTCTACCTCCTCCGCGCCGGCGTCACCGCGTCCCACGCCGGGTCGCCCGTCTGCGTGTATTTCGCCGGCAGCGTGGTCCAATCCGGCCGCGTGATCCCGTTCAAGTCGTACACCACCTTGCCCGCGCGCAGCGTCAGCTCGCAGGTCAGCTTCTCCCGCCCCTTCAGCCGCGCGCCGTACATGTCGGTAAATCCGAAGTCGCCCCTCTCCACCCGCAGCACCGCGATGTCCGCCGTCGAGCCCACCGACAGGTTGCCCAGCTCCTCGTGCTTGATTTCCCGCGCCGGGTTCCACGTCGAGCGCGCGATCACCTCGTCCAGCGTCAGTCCCATCGCGAGAAATTTGTCCATCACGTTGAGCATGTCTTTCATGCCCGCGTTCATGCTGCCCACGTGCAGGTCGGTCGAGATCGAATCCGGCAGAAAGTGCTGTTTGATCGCCGGCACCGCGATCCGCCATGCGAAACTGCCCCCGCCGTGCCCCACGTCGAAGATCACCCCGCGCGCCCTGCCCTCGATCATCCCCGGATTCACCTTGCCGTCGTCCGTAAGCTCGTGCCGCAGCCCCGAGTAGCAGTGCGTGTAAATGTCCCCGGGGCGGAGCTTCTTGGTCAGCAGGTCGGAAATCGGACGCTCCGGATGGTCCGTGCCGAAATCCACCATCACTGGGATATTCGCCGCCGTGCCGGCTTCCACCGCCCGTTCCACCGGCGTCCATTCCGGGCCGGCATAGTGCGCCGTCTTGAAGCCCACGATCACATCACGATACTTCTTGGCCATTTCGGCCGCCGGGGCGGACTGCATGTCTTCCAGGTTGTTCTCGAATCTCGCCCCGCGCATGCCCGCGCCCACGATGTTCAGAAACGCGAACACCCGCGTCTTCGAGCGGTCGATGATTTTTTCCTTGAACTCCTCGAAATTGCGCCACCCCGCGCATCCCGCGTCCGCCACCGTGGTCACGCCTACGCGCAGCATCATGGGATCGGGGTACACGCTGTTGTCCCCCGCATACGAGTTGCGTTCCCCCGTGCCGGCGAAGACATGCACATGGATATCCACCAGGCCGGGCGTGACAATCAGGCCCGCCACGTTGACCGCCTTGAGCGCGTCCGCGGCGTCGATATGCGGCGCCACTGCCGCCACCGCGCCATTCTTGATCGCCACGTCGCGCACGGCGCTGAGATTATTCTTGGCATCGATTACGCGGCCCCCCTGCAATAGCAGGTCGTAGCGCGGCTGGGCCGCGAGGCCGAAAGTGAGAAGCACGAGCGAAGTGTATCGCATAGAAATCATTTCTGGAGGTCTACTACTGCGTAGGTCCGCAGCTCGGGCAAAGTAAACTCCGTGGCGCCCGTCAGCACCTCGTAATCCATCAGCTCCGCATCGGGAAGGCCGGCCAGGGCCAGCCGATGCTTCGGAAATTCGCCCGACACGCGCACCCGCAGCCCGCTGACTTTGCGCGCGGCGCCGTCATAGTTGATCAGGTGGACCCGCAGTCTCCCCGCCGCCGTTTCCAGCCGGCCCACCACCACCGCCGAGCCGTAAATCCGCAGCGACCGCCTGCCGTCGGTCAGGTCCGCGCGCACCATCTGCGCCATCGCACCGGGATTCTTGGCCTGCTCCAGCGGGTAATTCTTGCTGCCGAGCTGCACCGTGAGTTTCAGGTTGGGATCGGGCCTGCGGACCACGCGGAACAGAAGGCTGTGCCGCACGAGCAGGTTCATCACCTCGCCGGCAATCGACGAACCGTCGTCGATGAATCCGAAATCGGCCAGCGGCTGCATCCCGGCGCGTTCGAGTCCTTCGCCGAACGTGAGCATTTCGGCCAGCGGCTTCAGCCCCGCCGGGTCGGTCTTGATCATGGCATCGGCACCCCAGGCCAGCGCTTCCGCCGCCGCCATCGCCGCCAGTGCTCCCGTGGCGTCGTAGAAGTACCGGCTGTCCGGCTGCCGCAGGAATCGCCAGCCGTTGCAATCGATCCACGGAACCCGCGAGGCGGAGGCCTGTTCGAACCGGTAGTTCACCGCCGGCGTCCTCAGCTTGACCGCTTTGGCCGGGTCGGCCACCTCCGCCGCGATCCCTTCCACCTGCTTCCACCCCGCCGCCTGCCCCGCCGGCACCAGAATGCGCCGGATGCCCGCCTCCTTCAGCGCGGGCGCCGTGTCTGGAGGCGCGTCCCAGAAGATCCCCGGTATGGCCGCCGCAAGCGCCAGCAGGATCACAGCTCGATCCTCTTCACCTGGATTTTCGCGGCGTCGTAAACACCCAGGCCCAGCTTCGATGCGTACTCCACGTGGCCCGCCTCGCGGATGTAGGCGTTCTTGTTCGGATCGCGATTGTCGCCCAGGATCTCCCGCGACTGGTTGAAAATCGATATCGCGCCCTCGGCCTTGCGCTTGGCTTCGATAATCTCGATAAGCTGATGGTCCATCGCCACCGGATCGGTGCCGATCATCAGTTCCTTGGGATAGAAGCGGAACCGGGCATTGTTGCTGAACGGTCCCGCATGCCACACTCCCGCCAGCCCGTCCATGACCCCCAGCACCACCTTCGAACGCACCGGCTCCACCGATGCCAGCGTGCCGATGAACGAATACGTGTTCGTCTTCTCGTTGCGGTGCGAGCGCGCCACGTTTGAGAAATCGCCGTACGCGATGTTCTTCAAACACCCCGTGACTCCCGATGCCTGGTGCTCCTTCATGTTCGGCACGTTGATGATCTTGGTCAGCGTCTGCGAGACGATGCGCATCAGGTTCGACCGCGTGTCCTCTTCGCCGAAGAAGTTGGCTTCGACGTAGACCTTCGGGTCGTAGCCCAGCACCGAGCCCCGGTCGGCTTCCGCCGCGTGGATGTGTACCGCCTGCGGCACAAAGTCGCGATATGGCACCGTCACAAGCTGATTCTGAAAACGCTCGTAGATCCAGATATTCTCCGCCGGCACGCCCACGGCCAGCACCCGCTCCACGATCGCTCCCACCACTTCCGGCGACGAGCGGATGCGCGGCGCACCCGAGCAGTTTACCTTGATCCCGACCACGTCCTTCGGAGTCAGGAACCGCGCCCACGCGTCTTCGTCCCGTGCATCGCCGGTCAGCGCGCGCATTCCGGCCGAGAGCATCTGGCGTACCGTTCCCAGGTCCACTTTGCCCGTCCCCGGGTCGATCGACTTCTCCGCGTGCACCCGGACCGCGCGCCCCGGATAGGGCCCGGGCATGCCCGGATTCTGCGATTTCGCGTACGGCGTGACTACCCGATACGCGGGTACATCGATGGGATTCGCGGCCAGAGGCGCCGCCGCGGCCAGGGTAACGAATGTGCGACGATCCACGCGCTTGAGTTTACAGCACCCGGCGGGCAAGGAGCAAACCGCCCGGGGTTACCATGTACCCATGGCTACGCAAAGCTATTCCAATCACACCAGAACCGATCCGGTCTACCACCGCGCGCTGCTGCCCATACTCCTGCTCACCATCATCGGCGCCTGCGTCAACGTGTACGAATCCTGGGGCGACCACGAGCGCATCTACAGCGCGTCCCTCATTCTCGTGCTGACCTTGTGCCTGTCGGTAGCGGCTGTCCTCGCCCGCGTGTATGCCCTCAAAGCCCAGGATCGCGCCATCCGCGCCGAAGAAAACTTCCGCCACTACGTGCTCACCGGAAAACCGCTCGATGCGCGCCTCGGCATCCGCCAGGTGGTCGCCCTGCGCTTCGCTTCCGACAGCGAGTTTCCGGCCCTGGCCTCGCGCGCCGCCTCCGAAGGCCTCCAGCCCGGCGACATCAAGCAGGCCGTCAAGGACTGGCGCGCCGACGAGTACCGCGTTTGACCCGCCGGGTAATGAGTCACTCCGCCCCCGGGCGCATTTCTTTTTGAGACAATTCACGCGTTCCCGACACTAAAGTGTCAAGACGCAGCAGTCGATAGTGATATTGAGCCGTGCTGACACTGGCAGTTTGTGATCCCCAGCCCGTCGCCATGGAGGGTTTGCGAAACCTCCTTGCCTCCCATGACGGTCCGCGCGTCGTCGCGATGGAAACCACCCTGGAAGACGCCGTAGGGGCCGTTCGCGAGTTGCGGCCCAACATCCTGGTGGTCAACCGCGAATTCGGCAGCCACACCATCGTGGACTGGCTGCGCATCATGCGTGAGGAAGGCCTCACCACCGCCTCGGTGGTATGGGGAGAGCCCATCTCCGAATCCGAGGCCCTTCGCTATATCCAGGCCGGCGCCGCTGGTGTGATTCGCAAGACCGCTTCCCTGGACGATCTCACCGCCTGCATGCACACCATCGCCTCCGGCGGCAGTTGGATGGAGCAGCAGATCCTGCGCGATCCCCGCCGGCCGATCCGCACCGGGCGCGCCGCCCTCACAGCCCGGGAAATGCAGGTCATGGACCTGGTTTCTCGCGGCTACCGGAACAAGGAAATTGCTTCCTACCTCGGCATCTGTACCGGCACCGTCAAGATCCACCTCAAACACATCTTCGAGAAAACAGGCATTCGCGGCCGTTACGGTCTCGCACTCTCGGGAATGCGCCAGGTAGCGGCCGACATGCCCGTCGGTGATACGGTCGTGCCTGCCGATCCCGTGTTGTTCAGAAGTTGAACTTCGCGCCCAACTGGATCACCCTCGGGTTGCTGCTGTAAACCTGGTCGAACTGTCCGAACAGCGCATTGCCCGGCGTCAGGTAGTTGGTCACGTTGGCGCGATTGGTCGCGGTCACGTTGTTCACCACCCCCGGCGTGTACTGCGGATGATTGAACCCGTTGAAGAAGTCCGCCCTCACCTGCACCCGGTACCGTTCACGGAACGTCACGATCTTGGCGACGCTGAAATCCCAGTTGTTGATGCCCTTCGCCGGGAAAATATTGCGCCCCGAAGTCGCGTATGCCCCTTTCTGCGCGCGAATAAACTGTGCGGTCGGATTGTTGGCCAGGTATGCCACGGTATCGCCCTTCGAGTTCTTCAGCGCCGTTACATCGCTGCTCGTCCCGGGGACGCCGTTGGTGTTGATGATCACCCGGTCTCCCGCCGAGTCCCCGTTCAGGTTCGCGTCTGCCGCGCTCTGCGGCGTTACGTATTCCGGCGATTCCACCGTGTACACGCCGGATATCTGGTAGTTGCCCAGCACGTTCCGCTTCAACCAGCTCTTCTCGTTCTGGAACCACGAAGTCTGGTAAATCCAGCTTGCCGTCAGCCGCTGCCGGTGGTCCAGCAGCGACGATGCCCAGTCCGCTCGGATGTTGTTGAAGTCCTGAGGACGGCGCGGCGAGAGCGTCGTGCTGTTCACCTCCGCCGTGCTGTCGTCCATCAGGTGGCTCCAAGTGTAGGCCCCCTTGAACGTGAGGTTCTTCGAAAAGCGCCGCGTCAGCTCGGCCGCCAGCCCGTGATACACCGAATTGCCGCGCGGCACATACGCCGTGATCGTCAGCGGGAAGCCGTAGGGCAGGAACGGATTGATGATGCTCGACGTGCTCGGGTTGGCTTCCGCCGTGAGCTGCGCCAGCGTCAGCGGCAGCGTGTCCAGCGCGGCCTGCGACGGCGCCTGCAGATAAGTCGGCAGGTTGTGTGTCGCGGTCGTTACCGCGCTTCGGTTCAACTGCTGCTGAAACAGCAGGTGTACGCCTTTGGTCCCCACGTAGCGGACCTCCAGCGTATAGTCCTTCGCGAACACGTGCTGCACTCCCAGGTTCCAGTTGATGGCGTATCCCAGTTGCTGGTCGGGCAGCCACGACGAAGTGGCCGCGCGTGCAGCCGCCGGCGTCAGCGCCGCCGCCACCTCGTTCGGCTTGATGCCGCCGCTTCCCAGGAAACAGCACTGGTCCACCACCGGCCGGTCCACGGTTGAGGTCGCCTGAGGCGGGCGCGCATTCGTACCGACGTTGTCGAAGATCTGGTCGTAGGAAAGGCCGAATCCGCCCCGGATCGAGGTTGATCCGCTCGTGCCCGGCGAATACGCAAAACCGAACCGCGGCGCGAAGTTCTTGTACTGCGGTTTGGGCGCGAAGAACGTCAACACTCCCGGCACATCGGCCAGGCTGTTCAGCGCAAACTCCTGCATCGACCGCGGCACGCTGGTGAACTCGTACCGTAGTCCGAGGTTCAGCGTGAGGTGCCGGTCCACGCGGAAGTTGTCGTTGGCATATGCGTAGACCGCATACTGGTTGCCCGCGTAGGGCTTGCCGCCCACGTTGCGTTCCGCCAGCAGGTCCGGCACGTAGTCCAGCAGATACCGCTCCAGCGTCGAGTAGTCGTAGTCGCCGCGCACGCGTTGGATGAACGTGCTCTCCGCGATCAGGTTGCGCGCGTCCACGCCGAACTTGAGATCGTGCCGGCCGTGCGTCCAACTCAGGTTGTCCACCATCTGGTACGTGTTCTGGATGGTGGATTGGGGCCCGCTCGTGAACGGCCCGATCTGCACGCTCATGTCGTTCTGGATCTGGATATTCGGAAACACGTCCAGGC
>Ga0335083_10001805_pt1 | contig 29035 bp, 23 predicted proteins | sample Lox_Sample_42_FD_206716 | JGI IMG/M metagenome (GOLD analysis project Ga0335083, IMG submission 206716) | Soil microbial communities from Loxahatchee National Wildlife Refuge, Florida, United States - Lox_Sample_4.2 | ecosystem: Environmental > Terrestrial > Soil > Wetlands | place: USA...
ATGTACATGTCCTTGCCGGACTGCGCCGCCCACATCGCCATGGGCCCATGCCAGCGGTCGCTGGTGGCAATCAGGAGGGCATCGATATCCGGCCGCGCCAGCAGTTCGGCGGGATCGCGGTACATCTTGCAGTCGTTGTTTCCGTAGTGCTTGTCTACGTAGCTCTTGACGTTTTCGCGGGCGCTCTCCCGCACGTCCGCGATGGCGACGAAGCGCACGCGGGAGTCGGGGAGCAGGCGCTGGAGGTCGTACATGCCGCGACTGCGAAGGCCGATGCCTGCGAAGACCAGTTGATCGTTGGGCGCGACGGGCCCGCCAGCGGGCGCTGCGGGTTGAGCGGGCGCCTGAGCAGGAGCCTGTTCCATAGCGGATCCGCCGACCGCGGCCGCCACACCGGCCCGAGCCAGGGATGTTCCAAAGCGCCGGCGAGTGACACGATTGCGCTCTTCGGACATGGTGGATTCCTTCCTTTCCGACGAACGGTTGCTTCACCGGCGAATGTAACACCGGGCGGGGCGGGCCTCAAGGGCAGGGGGGCGGGTGCTTAACCGAATTGGGGAACCCGGCCGGTCTCGACGGGGCAAACAGGGGTCAGACGCTCTGTCCACGCGGCGATTAGCGATAACTTGCTGAAAGAGAGTACATGCGCCTTGGGACAGAGCGGTCAGACCCCGGTTTGCGGCGCAGGGCAGGGGTGGGCGGCGGTTACTTGCAGACGAAATTTGCCGCGTCGTCCTGGCTGCCGCTGCCTTTGTAGTAAGCCTTCTGCGGATAGGGGCAGAGCGGGTGGGTGCGGGCAACGCCGCTGGCCGGGTTGGCGCCGGACTTGAATTTGGAGGCGACGATCTCGGCGGGCGCCGAGTTTTGTTCCACCCAGCGCTCGAGCGCCGCGTCGATATCGTGTTGCGGGTCGGCCTGGGGGACGCCGGCCTGGCCGAAGGAGTTGGCGCCGGCGCCGCCGCCGCAGTGCTCCATCCCGGGCACCATGTACAGACGGACGAATTGGGCCACCTGCTTGGCGCCCATTTTCTTTTCGACGCTGCGGTAGTAATTGATGGTGCTCTGGGCGGGAATGGCGGCGTCGCTCCAGCCGTGGTAGAGGATGAGCTTGCCGCCACGCGCCTGGAAGTTCTTGAGGTCGGGGTTGGCGGCATTCAGGATGCCGGCCATCTTGTCGTCGGCAATCTTCACGTCGCGATCGACCTGGAAAGTTTTCCAATCCCAGGATGCCTGGTCGAAGACCATGTTGCTGAAGAACTGCGTGCCGAAAGCATAGAGCAGGCTCTTGCCAGGCGAGGGACCGGTGATCCATGCCGCCCATCCGCCGGGCTCCGCCTCACCGCCGGGCGAATAGCCGGGCATGATCTGCTCACCCTTGGAATTGCGCGGGCCGGCGTAGAGCTTCTTGAGAGCGGCGAGCTGGGGTTCGGTGAGGCAGGAATCCGATTCGGCGCCCTTGCAGAGGAGCACGGCGGGGTCGAAGCGGCATGAGGTGGGGTCTTCGATGACGCCGTCCTTCACGCCGTCGTTGGCATCGCAGGCGGCGAGCGCGGCGTTCTGGATGGCGGGCAGCTTGGCGGCAGAGATGTAGCCGGCGGAATCGCCGAGGGTGGCTTGAATGTTGACTACGGCCTGCGTGAGGAGGTGGGTCCAGTAGTTCGCGGGCGCGCCGGCGATGATGCCGTCATAGTCGGCCGGATACCGCTGGGCTTCCATGAGGGCCTGGCGCCCGCCGTTGGAGCAGGAGCTGAAATAGGACCGTTTGGGAGCCTCGCCGTAGAAGGCGTTGATGATGGCCTTGGCCTTCAAGGCGGTCTCGTGGATGGCGCGGTAGCCGAAATCCACGATTTTTTCGTGGTGGTCCAATGCCCACGAGGCGTCGGTGCCGCCGGCGCGGTGGCCGGTGTCGGTGGAAGCGGTGGCGTAGCCGTGGGCGATGGCGACGGCCATGGCGCCGTATCCGATGTTACCGGCGAATCCACCGTTGCCGATGCCTTGAAACTTGCCGTTCCAGTTCGAGGCGGGAAGCCAGACCTCCATCTGGATATTGGAATCGGAGGAAGGCTTGACGACGAGCGCCACGCGGCAGAAGGCGGGAACGCTGGGGATCGGCGGACCTTCGGGCGGAGTGAAGGGTCCGGCGGGAACGGACTGTGCAGTCGTGACGGTGGCGCCGGGGAGGGCGAGCTCAGAAATGCCGGCGCACGGCGTGGCGGCCGCGGAAGCAGACGCGGTGCAGAGGACGAGAGGCAGGAGTTTCATGCTTGGCTCCAGTGAGCGATACCAAACGGCATCGGGATCGATCCCTATTATGTACGAAGTTTGGGGCGGCAATCGAGACCGTTGACTTTCCCCGGCCCGCTTCCATATGATGCCGGAGTTATGATCTTTGTAACTTTTCACGGGGGCGGGAGCGGAAAAAATAACATTCGAGCGTATGCCTCAGGCAAGGGGGCATCGACGAAGCCGCTGAGCACCAAGGTGCTGCATGCCGGCAAAGTCCCGTTATCCGAACTGCGCGGCATGGCGCTGGCCGGCCCGCTGCTCTATGTCGCCAACGGAAGCAAGAAGACCAGCAACGTCCTGACCTTTAAGGGCTCGGGCACGAGTTATAAGCTCCAGGCCACGCTGATTTCGGACAGCCTCGCCTCGATCGATCATCCGTTCGCGATGGCGTTCCACAAGTCGGGCCGCTGTTTCGTTTCGAACCAGGACACCAACGTGGTCGCGATCCTCGATGTGGACAAGGGCGGCGAGACGGCTAAAGGAGGCGCCATATCCAGCTATCTGCTCGGGCTCAACCTGAAGGGCACGTTCCTGGATTCGACGTTTGTGGCGTCCAAGAACGGCAAGCTACCCAACGTTCCGGTTGCACCCAATTTGAAAAGCGGGCAGGGCGGACTGAAAGTAAAGTTCAGTGGAAGCGGCGCGAAGCTCAAGGTGCAGAACTCGGTGCGCGACGTGGCGGTTGCCGGCGGCTTTCTTTTCGTGGTGGACGAGCCGGGCAACTGCGTGCGAATCTACAATCCGAAGAGCGGAGAGTATTACGGGAAGAGCGGCGGCGGCGCGCTCGTGTCGCCGACACACCTGCTGGTTCGGGACAAGACGTTGATGGTTTGCGCGGGAAAGGAGATCTGGTCGAGTCCGCTTCCGAAATCCAAATCGAAGAAGCCGAAGTTGAAGTTCAAGCCGGTCGCCACGGTGACTGCGGGCACCATCTCCGGCATCGCGTTCGACAGCGAGGACCCGCCGAACTCGTACGTGGCCATTCGCACAGGCACCCCGCAGATCCTGATGGGCGATGCGAACCTGCAGAACCTCAAGCCCTGGATCACGAAACTGCCGGACAGTCCCGAGTTTCTGATGTTCGTGCCGGACTGAGTAGTGCAATCGCCGGCGCGGCCTCAGGAGTTGCACAAGCGGGCGGCGTGTGATGAACTCTCGGTGAGAAAGAGAACTCCATGCGACTTGTGTTTGCCTTCTTCACCGCGGCGGCCCTGGCCATCTGCGCCGACGAACCGCTGCTGCTCCAAAAACCGACGCTGAGCAAGAGCCATATTGTTTTCGCCTACGCGGGCGACCTATGGAGCGTGCCACGCGAGGGCGGCGATGCCGTGCGCCTCACCAGCGGCAACGGGACGGAGACCGATCCCGTATTTTCGCCCGATGGCACGCGCATCGCTTTCACGGGTGAGTATGACGGCAACGTGGACGTGTTCGTCGTTCCTGCTTCGGGAGGCGTGCCGAAGAGACTGACGTGGCACCCGGCGCCCGATCGCGTCCTGGGATGGACGCCGGATGGCAAGAAGATCATTTTCAGTTCGGCTCGCGATGCGTATTCACGATATGCGGAGATGTTCACCGTGGCTGCCGACGGCGGTGCGGAAGAAAAGCTGCCATTTCCCACCGGTTACGAGGCGTCGATGTCGCCGGATGGGCAATCGATCGCGTACGAGCCGATCGGCAAGGCGTTCACCATGTGGAAGAAGTATCGCGGCGGCACGACGACGCGCATCTGGCTGGCGCGCCTTTCCGACAGCAGCGTCACCAAAGTGCCGCGCGAGAATTCCAACGACTTCAATCCCATGTGGGCGGGAGATCGCGTTTACTTCCTGTCAGACCGCAACGGGCCGGCGACGCTGTTTTGGTACGACATCAAGACAAAGGCCGTGAAAGAGGCGATTCCCGCACACGGGTTAGACCTGAAGTCGGCCTCGCTGGGGCCGGATGCCATCGTCTACGAGCAATTCGGAGGGGTCTCCATTTACGATCTGAAATCGGGGAAGACGAAAGCCGTTGCAATTCGCGTGCAGGCCGATTTTCCGGAGTTGCGCACGAAGCTGGTCGATGTGGGGCGGCGCCTGGGTTCGCCAGCGATCTCGCCGAACGGCGCGCGGGCGGTATTCGCCGCGCGAGGGGAAATCATCACGGTGCCCGCGGAAAAGGGCGATCCGCGAAATGTGACCAACACGCCGGGCGTTATGGAGCGTGATCCGCAGTGGTCGCCGGACGGCAAGAGTATCGCGTACCTCTCGGACGAGTCGGGCGAGTACGCGCTGCACGTCCGGCCGCAAAACGGCGCCGGCGAAGCAACGAAGATCGACCTGAAGCCCGGATTCTACAGCCGTCTGCGCTTCTCGCCGGACAGCAAGCGGATCGCCATGGTGGACAGTTTCCAGAAGCTCTGGTACGTCGATTTAGAGACGAAGAAGCAGGTGGAGGTGGCCCAGGATACGTATCAGATGCGCAACGGCGACATCGGGGGCGCATGGTCTCCCGACAGCAAGTGGCTGGCGTATTCCAAGGTTCTGCCGAACGAATTCAGCGCGATTCACCTGTATTCGCTCGCGGCCGGCAAATCGACGCAGATCACCGACGGGATGAGCGACGCCCTGAATCCGGTGTTCGACCGGGAGGGCAAGTATCTGTATTTCACGGCGAGCACGAATTCCGGGGAGACGCTGGGCCTGGACATCCACGCGGCGGGCAAGACTTCCACGAGCTCCGTCTATCTTGCCGTTCTGGACAAGACGCAGCCTTCGCCGTTCGCGCCCGAAAGCGACGAGGAGAAGGCGGCGGAGGACAAGAAGGGCGCCGATGAGAAGAAGCCGGCGGACGAGACCAAGGCGGCCGACGACAAGAAGGCGTCGGATGAGAAGAAGCCGGCCGACGCAAGCAGGCCAAAAGCGGCGGTTGCCGACGTGAAGATCGACCTGGACGGGATCGATCAGCGCATTCTATCCATGCCGCTGCCGCCACGGCGCTACGTGGCGCTGCAGGCGGGCAAGGCGGGAACGCTGTTGGCCATCGAGGCGCCCGGGACGATGCTGGATGCCATGGCTGGTGCGCCGACCGGCATGACGATCCACCGTTACGATCTGAAGGCTCGCAAGAGCGACGTGCCGCTGGCGGGAGTCAGCAGTTTCCAAATGTCGTCGGGAGGCGAGAAGGCGCTCTACCGCCAGGGAGAGAACTGGATCATCGCCGCGCTGCGACCCATGGCGGGAGGCCCCGGCGGCCCCACGCCCGCGGCGCCGACTCCTCCGGCCGGCGGCGCCCAGGGGGCGCTCAAGACAAACGGTATCGAAGTCAGGGTGGATCCGGTTGCGGAGTGGAAGCAGATGTACCGTGAAGCCTGGCGCGTGGAACGCGACTGGTTCTACGACCGCAACATGCACGGGCTCGATCTCAAAGCTGCGGAGAAGCAATACGAACCTTACCTGCGCAACGTCGCCGCACGAAGCGACCTGACGTATCTGTTCCAGGAGATGTTGGGCAATATCACGGTCAGCCACATGGGAACGGGGGGCGGCGATCTGCCGGAGGTGAAACGGGTGCAAACCGGATTGCTGGGCGCCGACTATGAAGTCGCCAACGGCAGATACCGCTTCTCGCGCGTGTACAGCGGTGAGAATTGGAACCCGCAGCTCCGGGCGCCGTTGACGCAGCCTGGGGTCAACGTAAAGGCGGGCGAGTACCTGCTCGCCGTGAACGGCCGCGAGGTGCGCCCACCGGAGAATGTCTACAGCTTCTTCGAAGGGCTCGCCGAGAAATCCGTGGTGCTCCGGGTGGGGCCGGACGCGAGCGGCACGGGGTCGCGCGAGGTCACGGTGATCCCGGTAGCGAATGAGGGCCGCCTGCGCAACCTGGCGTGGATCGAGGAGAATCGCCGCAAGGTGGACAAGATGAGCGGCGGGAGAGTGGCTTACGTCTACATGCCGGATACCGCGAACGGCGGGCTGGACGCGTTCACCCGCTACTTCTATGCACAGCTCGGAAAGGACGCCGCGATCATTGACGAGCGTTTCAATGCCGGCGGCCTGCTGGCGACGGACATTGCGGAGATTCTCAATCGAAAGCCGCTCAGCGCCGCCTCGAACCGGGTAGGGGAGCCTCTGATTCAACCGCAGGGCATCTTCGGGCCGAAGGTGATGATCATCAACGAACGCGCGGGCTCGGGAGGCGACGCCATGCCGTGGTATTTCAAGCGGGCGGGTGTGGGCAAGCTGATCGGAACGCGCACGTGGGGCGGGCTGGTCGGAATGGCCGGAGGGCCGCAGCTTATGGATGGCGGTTTTGTGGGCGCGCCGAGCTCCGGCATCTACAATCCGCTGACGGGCGAGTGGGAGGTGGAGAATATCGGCGTGGCGCCGGATATCGAAGTGGAGCAGGACCCGGCGTTGGTGCGACAGGGGCACGATCCGCAGCTCGAGAAGGCGGTGCAGACGGTGCTCGAAGAACTGAAGAAGAATCCGCCGCCGAAACTCCGCCGCCCGGCGTTTCCGAACTACCACAAGGCCACGGGCCAATGAGGACGGCCATGGATGTAATTATCGACACACCCGCCAAGGGAGTTCGCAAAGAAAAGGACAGCCTGGGTGAAGTGGAAGTGCCTGCCGACAAGCTATGGGGCGCACAAACCCAGCGGTCGCTGGAACACTTCAGCATCGGTCATGATCTGATCCCCCGCGAGATGATCACGGCGTACGCGATTCTCAAGAAAGCTGCCGCCAACGCAAACCACAATGGCGGGCGGCTGCACGGCGAGCAACACCGGCTCATCGTTCAGGCCTGCGATGAGATTCTGGCCGGCCAGCATCACGACATGTTTCCACTCCATGTATGGATGACCGGCAGCGGAACGCAGTTCAACATGAACGTGAACGAAGTGGTTTCCAACCGCTGCTGCCAGATCGCCGGAACGCCAATGGGCAGCAAGAAGCCGGTTCATCCCAACGATCACGTCAACATGTCGCAATCGTCGAACGACTCATTCCCGGCCGCGATGAATATCGCGGCCGCAGTGAATGTGAACCAGCGCCTGGTGCCGGCGGTGACGGCGCTGCGCGATGCGATCGCCGGAAAGGCCGAGGAGTGGCGGGACATCGTCAAGATCGGCCGCACGCACATGCAGGATGCGACACCACTGACGCTCGGCCAGGAGTGGTCGGGGTACGCGGGGATGCTCAGCGACAATCTGGAGCGGATCGGCGACGCGCTCAAAGGCGTGTACCAACTGGCCCTGGGCGGAACGGCGGTCGGAACCGGGATTAACGCCGCGCCTGGCTTCGGCGAGGAGGCGGCGGCGGAAATCGCCAAGTTGACCGGCTTGCCCTTCGTGAGCGCGCCGAACAAGTTCACCGTGCAGGGCGCTCACGACGCGCTGGTTCAGCTCTCCGGCGCCATGCGCACCCTCGCGGTGTCGCTGTACAAGATCGCCAACGATATCCGGCTCATGTCGTGCGGGCCGCGGGCGGGGTTCGCCGAGCTGATGATTCCGGAAAACGAGCCCGGCTCTTCGATCATGCCGGGCAAGGTGAATCCCACGCAGGCCGAGGCGCTGACGATGATTTCGGTCCAGGTGATGGCGAACGACATCGCGGTCGGTTTCGGCGGGGCGGGCGGCTATCTCGAAATGAACGTCTACAAGCCGCTCATGATCTTCAACATTGCCCATTCGATAACGATCCTGTCCGACGGTTGCGTCAACTTCCGGAAGTTTCTGGTAGAAGGCGCGAGGCCGAATCTGAAGAAGATTCAGGAGTACGTGGACAAGTCGCTCATGCTGGTCACTGCGCTCTCACCGGTTATCGGGTATGACCGAGCCTCCCAGATCGCGCATTACGCACTGGATCACGACCTCACGCTCAAGCAGGCCGCGCTAAGGCTCGGCTTTGTGACAGCAGGGGAGTTCGACCGGCTTGTCGATCCGGCAAAAATGGTCCATCCTTGCGGATAGACACATCTGCGTTGATCCGGGTTAATCAGCGGCCGACATTGGTTTTTCCAATAGCGTGGCGGTGCGATCCAGGTAAATCACGTGCCAGCCGAGTTGCTCGAGTGCAGGCACCAGTGAGTAATCGTTTGGCAGGAGTGCATGCGTGAAGTGGTAGGAGTTCCAGATCTCTTGCCAGCCGGGGCGCAGCTGAGTGAGTCGCGCGTATTGCTCGAGAAACCCGGCGCCGTACAGGTCGCTGCGGCCGTCGAAGAAGACTTTCATTGTGCCGTTGGAGCGATAAATGAGATAGCCACCGTACTTATCGGGAGCGAAGAGGCGGGCACCGGCGGGGATGTGCCCGTAGGCGGCGACCGGGAACTGGCCGGGCGGGAATCCGGCTTTGGGCATCAGGAACCACACCGCCGCGAGCGCGACGGGGGCGAGCCAAAGGCCGCGGCAGCGGGCATCGAGCGCGCGCAGGTTGGCGGCGTACCGGTTGAACGATTTGCCGCAATAGGGGGCGATGGCGGCGTTGGCGATGGGGAGCAGCACGAGCGCGCACAAGGGCAGGGCGCGAGCCGAGCGCAGGGCCAGGGCAGTGATGACGATGGCGATGACGAAGTGGTGATATTGCTTCCGGGTGAAGGCGAGGGTGCCGCCAATCATTCCGAGGATGACAGTGGCGACGATCTGGCCGGCGCCTTCGGCATGAAAGTCGAAGGACTGGAATTCACCGATGCGGGCGAGGAGGGCGGAGTCGGTGAGGTAGCGGTAGAGGTGGGTGTAGAGGGCGGGGCCGTAGGGGTTGAGGACGCCGAGAGTCAGGATCACCGCCGCGTGCCTGGTCAGCAGGGCAGGCCGGAGGCCTACCCTACCGAGAATCCCAAGATAGAAGCTGGGGTGGACGTTCGCCCAGAGAACCGTCATGGCGGCGGTGGAGGCGAGGCCGGCGGGGAACATCGCCCAGAGGAGAAAAAGCCAGCCGAGTATGTGGGGGCGCGCCAGCCAGTGAATGTTGCAGGTGGAAAGAAGGAGCGGCGCCATGGCGCACGCAATCAGGAAATTGCCGCCGAGCGCCCAGTGCAGACGGAACCAGAGCCAGACACCGAAGGCAATCGCCGCGGAGTAGAAGAGCGCGACCGCGTTCAATCCGCCGGCGCGATGAAGGGCGCCGACTGCGAGGTCGGAGAGCCATTCCCAGGCGAACCAGGGCCGGCCGGAGCGGGTGAAGGAATAAGGATCGGTGCGTGGGAGCGTGCCGGTGGCAAGAATGGCTTCGCCGTTGCGGATATGCCATCCGGCGTCGGAATCGCGAAAGAGCTTCTGGTAACCCTGGAAGAGGAAGACGCAGTAGAAGAGCGTGACGCAGGCGGCGACCATCGCCAGGTCCGGCACCCACCAGCGCAGTCGCACTTCCGGCGTGGACATCCGGCCGCGCGATCTACTGGCCGGTGGCGCCGATACTCGACAGGTCGCCGGTGATGCTCTGGTAAAGGCTCACGATGCCCTGTGAGAGCTGATTCACGGTCGTGATCAGGGCGAGGCCGACGGCAGCCACAATCAAGGCGTACTCGACGAGGTCCTGTCCCTGTTCCTCGCGCAGCAGATTCAAGAGAAATGCTTTCATAAAGTTCCTTCCAGGTTATTGCGCGGAGGCGGTTTTGGCAACGTCCTTCCGCGGTTCGTCCAGCGGTCCCACGAACAGCCGCTTCATCGAGGACTTCCAGCGTTCCCAGCGCGTCTCGTCCGGCGTGGGCGGAAGGGTGAGGGTCGCCGGCGTAGCGGCGAGGCGGCTCACCAACTCGAGGTTCTTCAGTGCGGCAGCGTGATTCTTGTCCAGGCTCAAGGCCACTTCCAGTTCTTTTCGGGCCTCGGCAAAGTTCCCTTTTTCGATCCACACCACGGCCAGGTTGTTATGCGCGGAGGCGGCATCCGATGTGGATTGCCAATTCGCCACCGCCTGGCTGGCTGCATTGGAATTGGCGAGCGCCAGCCCGAGATTGTTACGCGCCATCTCGGATGACGGATTCAGGCGAAGGGCTTCACGAAATTGCGCGGCGGCCTCCTCATTTTTCTTTTGCATCAACAGGTTGTAACCGAGGTTGTTGTGGAGATAGTCGGCGGTGGGAGCCAGTTCGATGGCTTTGCGGTGGGCAGGCTCTCCCAGGGGCCAAAGAGCCGATTCATCGCGCAAAATACCGAGCCAGGAGTAGTACTCGGCGCTATTTTGCGGATGGGATTTGAGGAAGGCTTCCAGGCTGCTGATGGCTTCCGCGCGACGGTTGACCTCGCGGAGGTCGCGCACGAGGGAAAGCTGGGCCGGGCCGGAGTCCGGGAAACGGGCGACGGCCAGGCGGCTGATTTCAAGGGCGATTTCGTGATACCCACGCTCGCGATAGGCGCGGGAGAGATCGACGCGGGCCTGGATGTTGTCGGGCTCGGCGGCGACTTTTTCGCGAAGTTGACGGAACTGGAGGTCGCCATCGCCGGCATCGATGGCGTTGTGCACCTGGCGGTCCCATACGGTGGCGGTTTTGGGGGCAGGGGCGGCGGCAGTTTTGACCACCTGCGTGTGCGTGCAGGAGGCCGCGAGTACGGCAAATGCGAGCACGATTGGCGAGCTCTTCATTCCGTCAGCTTCTCGATTTCCAGAACATCTCCAACCTGGGTGCCCGTTTTTTCGACAGTTCCGGCGGGCAGTTCCAGGATCGAATGTGCAGTCAGGCATGCGGAAAGGCGCCACGCCGGGACTGCCATCCTCACCTTCCGAACCTTCCGTTTTCGATCGAGATAGACGAGATCGATCGGGAACTTCATGAAGAAGGTATGGACCGACTCACACGGTACGATCCACAGGCCCTCGCCGGGCTCCAGCCGGTCGTGCTTCAACAGGCCCGTGCGTCGCTTGGAGCTGGAATCCGCAACATCAATGGATCCGCCCAGAAGGACACTCCGGGTCTGGTTCCGCACCTGTACTTTCAATTTTGTTGAATATAACACGAGTCGAGCGGGGATGTTGCGGTTCACCGCGGAGACGCGGGGACGCAGAGAAAACGCTGAGAAGCAACTTCGCTCGGGAAAACGGGTTAGATTACACTAAGGATTGATTTGCCGCGTCTCCGGGAAGGATTTGCGTTGAACTACAAGTGTCTGGTATTGGCGGGATTGGTGGCGGCGGCCGCATGGCAGGAGCCGGTACGCGCGCAAACGGCGATCGGGGCGACCTTCGGAAATGTCATCACGCTGCAGGGCGGCACGCCCAGCGACATCGTGCTGGATGAGCTGCGGCACGTGCTCTATCTGGTCAACAACAAGACCAACCAGGTGGTGATTTTCGATTACACGACGAACCAGGTGGTGGGAAGCATCGGGACCGGGAAGACGCCGCTGGCGGCGGCCATCTCCATGGACGGCGCCTGGCTGTATGTGACGTGCAACGGGAGCAGCTCGCTGAACGTGATCGACCTATCGCAGAACCGGGTGGTGCAGACGGTGCAGTTGCCGTCGGCGCCGCAGGGCGTGGAAGTCGGCGCGGACGGCCGGGCGCTGGTGAGCATGGTGGGCAGCGGTGTAGTGAACGGAGTGCCGCAGGGCACGCTCTCGGTTTTCGATCGCACGCAGGTGGCGGGGCAGCAGTTGATCGCGGTCACGGTGCCGGCGCTCACGACCACCTTGACTCCAGCACCGGCGCAGGGCACGACACGGCCGACCACCACGTTCACCGGCAAGCTGATGCGGACGCCGGACGGATCTTTCATCGTGGGCGTGACGACGCCAACGAATTCGAATACGTATATCTTCGTCTACGAGGTGGCGTCGGGCGTGATCCTGCGCAACCGGACGACTTCGGGGCAGAGCTCGGTAATTGCGATGTCGCCGGACGGATCGAAGTTCATGGCGGGCTTTACCTTGTACGACATGTCGACGCTGGCGGTGATCGCGCAGCAGAACAACGCCAACGCGCCGTTCACGACGGCCGCGGCGGTGAACACGCTGGCCAACATCGGCGGCAGCATATTCACACCGGACGGCGGCACGCTCTACAGCGCGTTCAATACCGCGGCCACCACCAATCCACCGTCGCCGTCGAACTCGTCGACGCTAATGATGAACGATCCGACGAGCCTGGGAATCCGGCTGGGAATCCGGCTGCCGGAGAGCATCGTGGCGAAGATCGTGATGACTTCGGACGGCATGGACGCGTGGGGATTGAGCGACTCGGGGATGATCCACATGCCGATCGGGCATTTGTACGATTACCCGATCATCATGCCGGCGACCACGCAGGTGTTCCTGGCGATGGACGACTGTAATCGCGGCGTGGCGACCGGGACGCTGCAGATCAACAACCTGGGCAAGGGTAAGCTCACTTACACGGTTGCGACGAATCCGGGCTCGGCGCTGATCTATCAGCAAGCGAGCGGGCTGGCGCCGTCGTCGATCACGTTCACGATGGACCCGGGGCGCAACGGGCTGGTGCGGCAGCCGGGAACCAACATCTGGACCGGCGCCGGCACGCAGAGCGGCACGCCGGTGAACCTGACGCTTTCCTCGCCCGAGGCCATCAACATTCCGAACACGATCCGGGTGTATATGAACTACCGGCAGAACGACCAGCGCGGCGTGATCTACCCGGTGCCGACCACGCTGAACAACAATCCTGGCGGGACTACGGGAAACACGGCGGGCAATGAGGGCCTGCAGGACATTCTGCTGGATGAAGCGCGCGGCAAGGTGTACATCACCAACTCGGGATACAACCGGATCGAAGTGTTCGACATTCAGAAGCAGCACTTCGTGAATCCGATTCCGGTGGGACAGATGCCGCACCAGATGGCCATGGGCAGCGACGGCAAATCGCTCTACGTGGGCAACACGGGCGGCGAGTCGATCAGCGTCGTGGACCTGGATATGCAGCAGGTGGTGAACGGCGTGGCGTTTCCGGCGGTGCAGCGCAACGGCACGGCGAACCCGATCTATCCGCGGTCGCTGGCGGTGGGCAATTTCGGGCTGCAGTTCATGATGTCCAACGGGTCGCTGTGGAAGGTGGTGAGCGGCCAGGCTCTTCCCCGGCCGCTGGATTCGGTGTACACGGCCGCGTTGACCGGGTGTCCGAATTGCGGCATGATCGGCACCCCGGACAACAACTTCATCATCGTGCTGAACGGCAGCGGAACGGCATACGTCTACGACGGCACAGCGGATACGTTTGTGACCAGCAGGCTGCTGATTCCGGCGCCGATCCAGGGCTATTACGGGGTGCTGGGCGCGGGACCTTCGAATTCGTACTTTCTGGTGAACGGGCTGATCGTGAACCCGTCGCTGACCACGCTGGGCGGATCGGCGAGTCCGGGCGCGACGACGATCACGCCGCCGGGCGGAGGCGGACCGGGGGGCGGACCTCCGACGGTTACGGTAATCAACACCGGTAATCGCAACATCGCAACTGCCGCGCCGCTGGACGCGAATCGGTTCCTATGGTTGACCACGCCGGTGAGGCAGAGCATCACCACGGTGACGCGCGACGACTCTCGGACCACGCTGGAGATTGTGAACATCAATACCGGCGAAGTCCAATTGGCGGGCGTGGTGCCGGAGAACCCGGTGGTGAACGTGTTCGGCACGACGCGGTTCAACACCGTCCCGCGGCAGATGGTGGTGGATTCGGCGGGAACTACGGCGTACATGATCACGCTGAGCGGTCTGAGCGTGGTGAGCCTGGCGCCGAGCGGAAACGACACGCGGCCGGCAATCGCGACAGCGGGCGGGATTGTGAACTCCGCGGACGGCACGACGAAGTTCGGTCCGGGCTCGTTCATTACGATCACGGGGACGAATCTGGCAAGCCCGGCGACGGCGGACACGATTCCGCCGCCTACGGTGCTGGGCGGCTCGTGCGTGACGTTCGGAGACATTGCGGTACCGCTCCTGGTGACCTCTTCGGGGCAGATCCAGGCGCAGATTCCGGACACGCTGGCGCCCGGGACGCAGGTGGTGGAAGTGCGATCGCTGGCGACGGCGCAAGATTCGGACCCGGTGACGGTGACGGTGAAGGCGGCGGGGAATTAGGAATGGAAAACGATGGCTGATCGCCTCATAATGGAGCGGGTAGTCAGGGGAAGGTGGCCAGGACGCGAGTTTGACGTCGAATTCTGGCAGGCGCTGGGACCGTCGCGGATCGTCGAGGCGGCCTGGGATCTCGTAGTGACGGCCGCAGCCGTCAGGGGCATCAGTGAAGATCAACTCAGACTTCAGAGATCTGTTGCGAGATTTGAACGCGGCGGGCGCGCGCTATATGATCGTGGGTGGGTATGCGGTTCTAAGGGGAACCGCGGTGAGAGTTGAGCACGGAAGGGGCGACGACAAACGATCGTCCGCCCCACATGTTTACCCCCACAATTCGTGGACCGGGTAATACTGCACCGGGCCGGTTGTGGGGACGTATTCGAAGCCGCGGCCGAGCGGGTCGTCGTGGCGGACGGTGGTCCAGTCGATGCCGGCGGCGGAGTAAATGGTCGCTTCGATGTCTTCGGGGTAGATGTAGCGGTTCTGCGACCAGCCGTAATCGACCGTGTCCTTACCCAGTGAGTCGGTGGCGCCGACGATGGTGCCGCCCTTGATACCGCCGCCGGCGAAGAAGCAGAACTGCTGCGGCCAGTGGTCGCGGCCGGCCTGCGCGGTCAGGGGGCCGACGGTGCGGCCGAATTCACCGTACATGACGATCAGGGTCTGATCGAAGAGGCCGTAGCTCTTGAGATCGAGGATCAGCGTGGCGAGCGCGTTGTCGAGCAGCGCGGCTTTCGTGGGCAGGTTGGCAGTGGCGTAGATGTTGGAGTGCATGTCCCAGCCGTCGCCGCTGGTGATCTGGATGTAGCGCGTGCCGAGGTTGGCCTTGAGGATCTGCGAGGCCACCAGCATGGCATTGCCGGTGCTGGTGGAGCCATAGCGCGCGCTCTGGGCGCTAGTGAAGCCGAAGTACTGGTTGACGGTCGGGTTGTACATCAGCTCCTTGGCGTCCACGTAGAAATCGGTGTAATTGGAGTAGTCGACGGGGGCGCCGCCGGCGCCGGAGCGCAGGCCGCCGTCGAGCGAGTTGAGCAGCTTGAACCGGCCCTCGAAGCGCGTCTGTCCGCCGCTGGCGGAGTTGGTGGTGTTGGCGATGCCGGCCGTGGAAGGCGTCACCTTGAATGGCGCGTATTTGGCCGAGAGGTAGCCCTGATTCACTCCGCCGGCGGAATTCAGGGCGAGGAAGGTGGGGAAGATGTCCGAGGGCTTGCGCTGGCTGTCCTTCTCGATGGCCACGATGCTGCCGATGTTGGGCGCGATGTTGCCGAGGGCGGCCAGCGGATTGCGGCCGATCTGCACCCAGGTCTGGCAGACGGAGTGAACCACGGCGTGGGCCTGCACGCTGCGCGCGACGGCAAAGCTGTCGGTCATAGTGGCCAGCTTGGGCATGAGGCCGGTGGGGAACAGCATGCCGTTGATGGTGGCCGGATTGAAATTAGTCGGAGTGGTTCCGTTGACTACCTTGAGGTCGAAGGTATCGGTATGGCTCGGAGCGCCGGCGAGCAGGATGAAGATGACATTTTTCGCGGTATTCTTGGTGGTGACGCCGCTGGTAGAGACGTCGGCAGCTTTGGCGTAGCGCTGGGTGAGGAAGGCGCCGGTGAGGCCCGCGCCTGCGATCTCGAAGAAGTGGCGGCGCGTCCAGTGCGGGCGGTTGTGGAACGGCGGATAGGTCCAGGGATACTTCTTGAAGTGCCGGTTGATTTTTTCCTGTTCGTTGCTCATGACGTCTCCCCGTTGCCTAGTAGTTGAAGATGAAATCAACTTTGTTGAACAGCGACCACGCCAGGTCCTGGATGGCATTGTTGCGCGCCGTGCCGTTGGCCGCGGGAAGCGATGCCAGGGCGGTATTCATTTCGTCCTTGGAAGGGTATCGCGAGAGGATGGTCAGGTAGAGCTTGTTGACCAGGTCGGTGTTGCCGAGAGCGATTGCCTGAACGATCAGGGGGCTGGCGGCGGAGCCGGTGGCGGCCAGCCTGGTCTCGATGAGGGTGCTGTTCAGGAGGCCGAGAGCCTGCAGGATGCTTCCATCCGGCTTGCGCGGCTGGTCGTCGCGGTTGCCGCGAAGGAAGTTGTTGAGGAAGGTGTCGGTGGTGCCGTCGGTGGTATTCACGACGTCCGGAAGCTGCATGGCGTAGCTGACACGAACCGGGGTGGTGCCATCGGACTGCGTCATACCGGTCACGGCCATACTCGGGAAGACGCCGGTCGACTGAGCGACGGCGTCGAGGATCTCTTCGCCCCAAAGGCGGCGCACGAATTTGCGTGCGAAGTAGGGCTCCCAGGCGGCGTTCCACTGGCCGGGGTACGTGGCCGAGAGCTGGTAGGTATCGCTATTCACGATTTCACGCATCAGGGCCTTGAGGTCGTAACCGCTGTTGATGAAGTGTTGCGCCAGAGCGTTGAGCAGGCGCGCATTGCTCGGCTGGAGGGTCCACGGGCCGGGCGGCGGGTTGTCGGGATCCAAGCGCATGGGGTCGAATGTGTCGGGAGGGTCCACGATGCCGCGGCCGAAGAAATAGGCCCACATGTAGTTCACGGCTGCCCTGGCGAACTGGAAGTCTCCGGTAATGCTCTTGGCAAGGGAGGTGCGATAGTCGTCGCCCGACTTGGGTGTGTCGCCGGTGAAGATGTATTGCGGCGGGACATAATTGCAGGATTGACCGCTCTTACAGCCGCTGACGGTGGGCTGGCGCGCGGGACGATTGCCGGTGGTGGTGTTCAGGGTGTAATCGACGGTGAAGCCTTTGGTGTTGTTGAGGAGCGACCAGTAGTAGTTGTTATTGTTATTGGGGTCGTAGCGAACGATCGCGGCCTGGGTGTGCGACATGTACGAAGAAAGCTGCCAGGCCTGGTATCGGGTGGTGCCCATGGCCCACAGATTGATGGCATCCAGGTGGCCGCGGCCGTTGTGGCAGAGCAGGCAGTTGACGTGGGTCATGCCGAGGAACGTGTCGAAGGTGTTGGCGGTCATCTGGTCCATGATGTCCTGCGTCGGACCCATGGTGACGTTGGCGCCGATGAGGTAATTGGTGGTGGGGGTGATGAAGGAATCGCCACCGGACGCCGAGATCAGCTCCGTGGCCATCTGGTCATAGGGCTTGTTGTTGGCAACGGCGTCCTTGATCCAGGCGTAGAAGGCGTTGCGCCCGCCGGCCTGCCGGTTGGTGCCTGTGGAGTTCTTGACGGTAGTGTTCTGGAAGAGGTCGCCGAAGAACATGGTCCATTTGTCGACGAACTCCGGTTTGGCAAGCAGTTCCTCGACCAGCTTGGAGCGCTTGTCGGCGGAGGTGTCGGCGACGAAGGAGAGGACGCGGTCGGGAGTCGGGATACGGCCGGTAAGATCGAGGGTCACGCGGCGGATGAATTCCCAGTCGGTGGTGCGGGGCGCGGGGGTGATGCCGTTGGCCTGGAAATCGGCATAGATGAACGAGTCGATGGAGCCGGCTGAATGCTGCTGACCGAAGTCGTAGGTACGGCTGCCGCCGGGCACGAAGCCCAGGGACTGCATGACGGACTGGGTGGTCTCGCCGAGCCGGCGGGCGGGAGCGATGCCGGAAACACGACGGTAGGCATCGGTATAGAAGCGCTCGCGCTGAGGGCCGAAGAAGGGGCAGTCCGGGTCCTGGTAGCCAGTCTCCTGCCCGATGCACAGGGCGGAGAAGCCGAGGAAGACGAGTCCGCCAAAAAACAGGTGTCGCCGAGGCTCAAACATGGAATCAACTCCGAAACGCGCGTTTCCCCCTTGCGCGGATAACGTCATTCTAAACCCTGGGCTTGTGCGATAGTTCCTCAACTTTTGTAATTTGGGTACCATTTATCCAAGAACGAGAAAATTCTGGCCCGCGCGGGTTTATGATTTCGTCATATGAGCAGACGAACGGGGTGGATTTGGGCATTGCTGGCAGTAAGTTCCGGCGCGCCCGCGGATGCGCAAGCCCTGAGTAATCAATCGCTAAACGGAAAGTATTATTTCCGGCATATATCCCTGGGCACGGATGGATCGAGTGTGACGAACCTGAGCGACGTCCGCAGCCTGATCGGAACAATTACCTTCGATAGCAGCGGACATTTCAGCTTTATCGGACAGCAACTGACGGGAAATTCGACAGCAGTTTCGCAGCAGGGATCGGGGAGCTACTCGGTGGACTCGGGCGGCTTCGTCACCATGGACAGCCCGCTGAGGACCAAAGCCAAGCTGAATGCGCGTTACAGCATAGAGGCGGTGCTGGGATCGAGCACGGAATCATCCGACAACACCTTCGATCTGTTTGTCGCGATTCCGGCGCCGGCAGGCGGGGCGGTGCTGGGCGGGCCGTATACGACGATGGCGTTGGAATTTCCAGGAGGTACGACGGCGAATATGCGAGCTACCGAATTTTCGCTGTACACCCTGCCGCTGGGGAACCTCACGCCGTTCACGGTCAGCGGGCACGCCGCGAATCTCGCGCAGGGGATTCCCCAAACCCAGCAGGTGACGGGTGCTACGTTCACGATGGGGATCGACGGGACGGGCAGTTTTACCGTGGGTGCAGCCAATACCGGGAGCCTGTTGAGCGGCACGAAGACGCTTTATCTTTCGGCGACGGGCAACGTGATCCTGGGCGGATCCACGACGCCGGGCGGACACGACATCGTGATCGGCGTGAAGGCGCCAACCGGAGCGAGCAACGCTTCCTGGAACAGCACTTTGTGGGGAGCGGGGCTGCGGGTGGACACCTCTTCGGTGAGCGGGTACGCGGGCGCGGTGGCGTCGCGGGGCCAGGGGAAGATCACCTGGACGAAGCGGTTCAAAGCCCTGGTGCAATCGGCGGGTGTGGGCGACACGGACTACACGGGCATCAACAACTACAACCTGAATGCGGATGGAACGGGCACATCGGACCTGACCGTGATCGGCTTGGGGGCCGGCAGCACGCTGGCGGGCGCCGCGATCAGCCCGATCGATCCGGGCGCATACGAGATCTACTTCGGAGCACCGATGCCGGCTTTCACCGGATCGGGGGTGTATCTGAACCCGCTGGGGGTAATCAACGCGGCCAGTTTCGCTCCGCCCGGCAATCCAATCGCTCCGGGACAGTTCGTGGCGCTTTTCGGCACGGGGTTGGCGGCGGGCAATCAGACAGCGAAACCGCCGTATCCCACCTCGTTGGGCGGGGTGAGCGTGCTCATCAACGGGAAGAACGCGCCTCTGTATTTCGTCAGTCCCGGACAGATCAACGCGCTGGTTCCATTCGCTACCACGGGACCGACCGCGACGATCGTGGTACAGAACAACAGCGCCAATTCGAATACGGTTACGGTGCCGGTGGCGGCGACGTCGCCGGGTGTGTACTCGCTGGATCAATCGGGGTACGGGAGCGGGGCCATTCTGCATGCGGATTATTCGTTGGTGAACGACGCAAGTCCGGCGCTGCCTGGGGAGACGGTGCTGATCTATCTGACCGGCATGGGGACGACGAACCCGAGTGTCGCGGACGGTACGGCGGGGAATGCGGGGACGCTGTACAACACGGTTTCACCGGTGGCGGTTTACGTCGGGGGCAAGACGGGGGCGGTTGTGTTCAACGGGCTGGCGCCGGGATTCCCGGGGTTGTACCAGATCAACGTGACGTTGCCCTCGCTGCTGCCAGGGCCGGGACGGCTGCCGCTGGCGATCGGGACGGGGAACGCGTACCACGACCAGGTGGATATTTCAACAAAGTGAGGGCCGGCGGTTATACTAAAGGTATGAAGACCGCGATCTCAATCCCGGACGATGTTTTCGCAGGCGCCGAGCGGCTTGCCAAACGAAAGAAAAAATCACGGAGCCAGCTGTATACCGAGGCCGTCCGGGAATATGTGGCCCGGCACGATGCCGAAGAGGTGACAGCAGCAATCAACCGGGTCGTGGACGCGCTCCCCCAGGCGAGGGATCCCTTCGTAGGTGCCGCTGCGCGCCGGATTCTCGAGCGGACGGAATGGTGATCTCGCAAGGCGAGATCTGGTGGGCCGACCTGCCCGCGCCGGTCGGTTCTGCCCCGGGATACCGAAGGCCAGTCGTAGTCGTGCAGGGAGAGATCTACAATCGCAGCCGCATCGGGACGGTGGTATGCGTCCCACTCACGTCGAATCTTCGATGGGCCGATACGCCCGGGAATGTGGCGCTGTCACGGGAGGCGACCGGGCTGAGCCACGATTCCGTAGCTAATCTCTCGCAAATCCTGACGGTAGACCGGGAGCTTCTTACGGAGTGCAGCGGAAAGCTAACACGATCGAAACTCAACCTGGTGTTCGCGGGAATCGACGTGGTTCTCGGAAGGTAGCCCGGTTTTTCGCTACCATCTGTCTATCCCCTCTGGGTTTCTACCGAATGAACGCAATCGATCTCTCCAGCTTTGCCGGCTTGACGGCGATGGTCCTGCTGGCTCTCAATGTGGTGCTCGGAATTCTGGTATCGCGGAACTATAGCCCCGCGCGGCGATGGCCGCGGCGCAAGATCCCGATCTTCCGCATCCATAACTGGACGGCCTACACTGCGCTGGCATTCGTGCTGGTGCATCCGACCCTGCTGCTCTTCGCCGACAAGCCGCGCTTTCATGCCGCGGACCTGCTCTACCCGGTGAACTCTCCCGGGCAGAACGCGTACAATACGCTGGGGGCGATCGCGCTGTACACGGTGATGGTTGTGGTGGTCACGTCCTATTTCCGGCCGAAGCTGGGCAGCCGGCCGTGGAAAAAGATCCATTACGCGGCTTACTTCGCGGCTGCGGTTCTGTTTCTTCACGGGCTGCTGATCGACCCCGATCTGAAGAACCGGCCTCCCGATTTGCTGGATGGCGAGAAGGTGCTGGTGGAGGGATGTCTCGTGGCGGTCTGCGCAGCCGGGTTGTGGCGTTTGCGGCAGAAGCGGAAAATGGTGTGAGCGGGCGAAAGGCTGATGGGAGAATCGGGATTCCTGTTCGAGTTCGAGGCCGCTCCCGAGCGGCGTGTGTTCACGGTCAGCGAGTTGAACTCCGCGATTCGCGACGTGCTCGATGGCGAGTTCAACGATGTGCGGGTGGCGGGCGAGATCTCCGGCCTGAAGCTGGCGGCCAGCGGGCATTATTACTTCACGCTGAAGGAGCGGGAGTCGCAGATCAAGGCGGTGGCTTTCCGCTCGTCGCACCGCTACTGGAAGTTCCGGCCGCAGGACGGGCTGGCCGTGGTGGCGCGCGGGCGCATCGACGTCTACGAGGCGCGGGGCGAATACCAGCTTCTGGTGGAGATGCTGGAGCCGCAGGGACTCGGAGCGCTGCAACTGGCGTTCGAGCAGCTCAAGAAGAAACTGGCGGCCGAGGGACTCTTCGCGGCGGAGCGCAAGCGGCCCCTGCCGCGATTTCCGCGGAAGATCGGGATCGTGACCTCGCCGCGCGGGGCCGCGATCGCCGACATGGTGCAAATCCTTTCCCGCCGCTTCCCGGGGCTGCACATCCGGCTATATCCGGCGCTGGTGCAGGGTGAAGGCTCGGTGGACGACGTCTGCCGCGGCATCGAATACTTCAGCCGGACGAAATGGGCGGATGTTCTGATCGTGGGCCGCGGGGGCGGATCGCTGGAAGATCTCTGGACGTTCAATGAGGAGGCTGTGGCGCGGGCGATCGCGGCCTGCAAGGTGCCGGTGGTGTCGGCGGTGGGGCACGAGACGGATGTGACGATCGCGGATTTCGTGGCCGACCTGCGCGCGCCGACGCCCTCGGCCGCGGCGGAGCTGATCGTGCCGACGCGCGATGACTGCACGGAACGCGTGAGCACGGCGGAGCACCGCGCGACGCAGTTACTGCGGTACCGGCTGGCGATGCTGGGCCGGCGTCTGCACCAGCAGGGAGTCGATCGCGCGCACGGGCTGCTGGCGCGGCGCATCGGGCGCGCGCAGCAGCGGATCGACGAGCAGAGCTACCGCCTGAAGGAACTGGCGCGGGGCGCAATCGGTTCGCGGGCCAGGGGGCTGCGGCTGATGGAATCGCGGCTGGGGCGGTTCGATATGCGGCCGCGGCTCGCGGCAGACCGGCGGAGGCTGGATGCGGCGGAGACGATTGCACAGAGGTTGATTCGCGCGCGGCTGGTGCGGAGCCGGGGCGCGTATGAACGGGCGGCGGCGCAACTCGTGCAGCTCAGCCCATTGAAAATTCTGGAGCGCGGGTACGCGATCGTCACCAACGAGCAGGGAATCGTGACGGACGCGTCGAAAGCGCCGGCGGATTCCGCGATTCACGTGCGGCTGGGGCGGGGGGAACTGGACGCGCGGGTGATTTAGAGTGCACGCCCCGAGCCTCGGGCGGACGACAAGGACCGATCGTCCGCCCCACATAGCGCGCATACATGGGCGGCAGAGGCTGCGGACAGACCTTCAAGACTGTAGCCGCCTTCGAGCACCGAAATAACGCGGCCGGATGCGATTTCCATTACACGGCGCGTGAGGTCGGCGAAATCGGCATCGGTCAGAGTGAACCGGCCGAGGAGATCGCCGGCGCGGGAGTCGAAGCCGGCGGAGATCAGAACGAGGTCAGGCTGGTAGCGGGCGGCGGCAGGGAGGAGCGAGTTCTCCACCGCTTGCAGAATCTCGTGGCGTCCGCTGCCGGCCGGAAACGGGAAGTTCATCGTTGTGCCGGCGCCTTCGCCCTCGCCGGTTTCGTCGGCGCGCCCCGTGCCGGGATAGAGCGGCCACTGGTGTGTGCTGAAGAAGAATACCGAGCGGTCGCGGTAGAAGATTTCCTGGGTGCCGTTGCCGTGGTGCACGTCCCAATCGACGATCATCGCGCGCGAGATGCCGTGTTTGCGCTGCGCGTAGCGCGCGGCCAGGGCGATGTTGTTCAGGAGGCAGAAGCCCATGCCGCGCGATGCCGTGGCGTGATGTCCGGGCGGCCGGACTGCACAGAATACGTTGTCCGCGGCGCCGGTGAGGACCGCATCGACCGCGGCGAGCACGCCGCCGGCGGCACGGACCGCGACATCCCAGGAATTGGGGGTGATGTCGGTATCGCCGGTGCTGAGGTAGGGTATCCCGGAAGCGACATCGCGGCGGGCGATGCGCAGATATTCCGGGGTGTGGCAGAGGAGCAGCTCTTCCTCGGTGGCGGCGCGCGAGTCGATGCGAGGCAGGCGGTCGAGCAGGCCCGCCTGCGCGAGCCCATGCATCACGGCATCGAAGCGCTCGGGCCGTTCGGGATGCTGCCGGCCGGCGAGATGCTCACGGAAGATCGGGTCTGCCATCAATGCTGTTTTCATCACACACCCCGCTGGTTACCCCATAACTCGACGTGCAGGCGCGGGCTGAAGCGAAAGCCTTCGTTCTTGCAGATTTCGGCCAGCCAGAGGCCGCGCTCGCGCAGTCTCTCATGATCGGTACCCTCAGGCATCAGGATGACGCGATCCCGGGCGGCTTGCAATGTAGTGATGATCTCGCGCACTTCATCGAGGTCCTCGGGACGGGCGACGACGAATTTGAGCTGGTGCTCGTAGCGCGACATCAATTCGGCGAGCACGTCCGGCTGAATGCGCAGGCGCTCGTGGCGCCCGCTCCAGCCGGGATCGCTGGGCGTGGAGTTGGCCAGTTTGGGGCTGATGCTCATCAGGTCGCAGGCCACGGGCTGGAAGACGGTGCCCGCGGTCTCGATGGTGATGTGCATTCCGGCGGCGCGCAGGCGCCCGGAGAGCGCGACGATTTCCGGAGCGATCATCGGCTCGCCGCCGGTGACGACCACGTGGCGCGCCGGGTGTCCGCGCACTTCGTCCAGGATCTGGTCCAGGCTAAGGTCCGTGCCTTCGGGCTGCCAGGAGGTATAGGGGGTATCGCACCAGGCGCATCGCAGGTTGCAGCCGCTGGTGCGGATGAAGACGGACGGCACGCCCACCAGCGCGCCCTCACCCTGCAGGGAGTAGAACAGCTCAGCGATCCGCAAGGCCGGCCTCTTCGAAACCTTTCCGGCGGAGCAGGCAGGCATCGCACTGCCCGCACGGGCGGCCTGCGGAATCGGGGTCGTAACAACTGAAGGTGAGCGAGAAATCGACGGCAAGCTGGCCGGCGAGTTTCACGATCTCGGCTTTGGTCAGGCGGAGGAGGGGCGTGTGGATCTTGAGACGGGTGCGGCCTTCGACGCCTGCCCTGGTCGCCAGGTTGGCCATGTGCTCGTAGGCCTCGATGAACTCGGGGCGGCAATCGGGGTAACCCGAGTAGTCCAGGGCGTTGACGCCGATGAAGATGTCGGAGCTGCCCAGCACTTCGGCCCAGGCCAGGGCGAAGGAAAGGAAGATGGTGTTGCGCGCCGGGACGTAGGTGATGGGAATGCTGGTGGACATCTCAGCAAGGGTGCGGCTCTTTGGCACGTCGATGGGGGCAGTGAGAGCGGAGCCGCCGAAGGCATCGAGCCCGATTTTCGCAATCAGGTGGCGTTCGGCTCCAAGCGCGGCGGCCACCCGGGCGGCGGCATCGAGCTCGATCTTGTGGCGCTGGCCGTAGTCGAAGGAGAGGGCGTAGCAGGCGAAGCCCTGACGCCGGGCGTAGGCCAGGCAGGTAGAGGAATCGAGGCCGCCGCTGAGGAGGCAGACGGCCCGCAGCGTACCTGATGCGTTCGTCATGGAGGCTCGTGCCCATTATCGCCTAGCACCGTAGTAATCTGTGTGCAGCGTGCGGCTGCGCTTTCTTACTTCGACCCCGCAGAACATTGCCGGAGGCAGCGGAACCTACGTAGGCATACACGTGTTGGCGCAAGCGCTGAGCGCTCTTGGCCACGTGGTGGACATCGAGGCGCCTTTGCGCCACTTTCCCGTCTATACGGCCGAAAGACTGTGGTTCAACCGGCGGCTGCGGCGCTCGACGGAGCATGACCTGACGATCGGCTTCGATATGGACGGCTACCGGATCGCGCAAGGCGCGCCGCACGTCGCGTCGTTGAAAGGCGTGATCGCGGACGAAGTGCGGTTCGAGCGCGGCCTCACGCGGCTCACCATGGGAATTCAGGCGCGCTGCGAACGCCTGCACGTGCATCGCGCGTCACGAGTGCTGGTGACCAGCCGGTACTGCGCGGAGCAGGTGCGGACGCTATACGGCCTGAAGGAGCCGCCGGCGATCGTGCCGGAGCTGATCGACCTGGCGACGTGGCGCGCGCACCTGGCCGCGGCTCCGGCCGGCGCGGAGCGATTTACCGTCCTGTTTGCGGGGCGATTCTACCGGCGCAAGCGCGTGGACGTTCTGCTGCGCGCCGCCGCCCGATTGCGCGGCCGGATTCCCGGGCTGGAAGTCCGGATCGTCGGAAACGGGCCGTGCAACGCGATGTGGCGCGGCCTGGCGCGGTCGCTGGGGCTCGAGGATACGGTGACGTGGCTGGGCGACGTCACGCGATCGCAGCTTGCCGCGGAATACAACCGGTGCACTCTATTTTGCCTGCCGAGCGTGCAGGAGGGCTTTGGAATCGTGCTGCTGGAGGCGATGGCGGCGGGCAAGCCGATCGTGGCGGCGCGCGCGGCGGCGATTCCGGAAGTGGCGCCGCGAGCTACGCTGGTCGAGCCCGACGACCCCGATTCACTGGCGGACGGTATTGCCCGTTGGGACAGGCTTCAGCCTGTCCAGTCTTCTGCAGGCTGGATCGATCAGTTCGACGCGCCGCGCGTTGCCGAACAGTTTGTGGAGGCGGTGAGCGCCGTCACTGCCAGGTGAGGGTGATCGGCACCACCACCTGCTGCGGGGCGGGAGCAAAAGCGTTCTGTACGGTGTAAGTTGCCGGCTCAGTCTCGGCCTTGGTCTGGACCAGGTTGGCGCGGGTATCCTTGGCCAGCCTGGCCAGCGCATCGGCGGGCATGGCGACGCGCGTGAAGGTAATGCGGAGCTGCCGCTGGCCGGGGGCATCGCGAGTGAGTTCCGGGGTTTCGAATGCCTCCAGGCGCTTCACGGCCGCGCCGGCGAGCAGGTTGTCGCCTTCGGCCACGTAGAGGAACCCGTCGGCGTTCGGGATGAGCTTGAGCTTCACGGATTCGCCGGCCTGCAGAGGCGTGGAGGGGTCCAACTCCTGGTTGGCGCGCACGATGCTGGCCCGCACGCCAAGCGATGTCGAGGCGCCGAGAACGCCGCCGACAGCGCCCCCGATCACACCGCCTTTCTTCCTGGCCAATTGTGCGCCGCCCACGCCTCCGACTCCGGAGGCCTGGTCGGCCTGCGCGGGCGCGAAGGCGGAACGGCCGGCTGGCGGCGCTTGCGGAGCATAGAAAAGCGCCCGTGCGTCGAGAGCGCGCAGGTTTTGCTGGGCGCCCGCCGCCGCAGCCTGGTTTTGATTGAATTGCGGTGCGGGTAGCGCGGGCGGGGCTGCGGCCTGCTGGTTCAACTTCAGTTCGTCGGCTGGCTTTGCCGAAGCAGCCTCGGGTGCCGCCGCAGTGATCGCGCCCTGCTGCTTGGGTTGAAGCGCGGCATCGCGGGAGGGCGTGACTGGTTCTGAGACGCCGGGAACTCGCGGTTCTTGCCGCCTGGCGTGCATGAGGGTCTTGTCGGCGAAAGAGCGCGCAGTCTTCTCGGCCGGGGCCGCAGGCGTGGGCGCGGCGGCTGGAGAGGGCTGCGCGGCCTCCGGCACTTGCGCCGGACGGTTCTCGGCGACGATGACTGCCTTTTCGGCAGGCCTGCGCGACACCTGCCACACGGCGACGGCGATGGCCGCCACGCTTGCCATGGCGAGCCCGGCCACCCACGGCCGGCGCACCCACGCCCAGATGCCTGCGGAGCGCCGGTCGTCGAGCGCGGCGAGGACCTCTGCCCTGGCTGCCGGATCGCGCAGGAGGTCGTGCAGGGGCTGTTCGCGGGCCAGGGCGTCGAAGATTTCCTGGTCATCGAGCGCAGCCTCGAAGAGCGCCTGCTGCTCCGCCGGGGTCAGGGTGCCGGTGGCGTACCCGCCGAGCAGTTTTTGGACTTCTTCCCGCGTCATAGCTTGGGTTCCCAGTCTCCGCCCATGGCATCCAACAGGTTCTTGCGGCAGCGATGGTCCCAGGTGTAAATGGTGTTGATCGCCGCTACGCCCATGATCTTCTGAATTTCCGGAAACGTCTTTCCCTGCAGCTTCAGCCGCATGATTTCACGGCAGCGATCGCCGAGGCCGGCGATGGCGCGTGTGAGCCGCTCGAGCAATTCCTTGCGCTCGACGTAGCCGGCGGGGTCGGCGTCCAGATCGGGCAACTGGATATCGGTAATGGAAACCTGGTTGTACTCCCCGCGGCGAACCGATTTGCGCCGCTGGGCCATGATCTTGAACCGCACAATCTGCAAGGAGAGCGGCAGCAGGTCTTCGGCCCGCTCCAGGTGCGCGTATTTTTCATGCAGGAGCATGAGCACCTCCTGCGCCAGATCCTCGGCGGCGTCCCTCGATAGATGAGATGCCGCGAAGGCCACAATCCTTTCACGGAGCCGGGCCAGGATCTCGTCGCGTGCCACTGTCCACAGGGTACCTCAGGGGGGAAGGCTGGAAGAGGGTATACTCCTGAGTCATGGCGCGAACTTATCGGACCCGTGCCGCGGTCCTGCAGCAGGCGCGGGCGGGCGTGGCGGTGGAGACGGTGCACCTGGGCGAGCCTGGCGAAGGAGAGGTGCTGCTGCGGATGGAGGCGTGCGGGCTGTGCCACTCCGACGTGTTCGTGACGACCCTGGAGAAACTGCCGCTGGCGCCCGTGACACTGGGACACGAGGGAATCGGAAGGGTGGAGGCGGCAGGCGCGGGAGTGACCGGTTGGGCGCCGGGAGATCGCGCCGGCATCACGTTTCTGGGCACGACTTGCGGCGGCTGCGAGTGGTGCGTCTCGGGGCGGGAGCGATTCTGTCCCAAGCAGACCAATTTCGGCTACACGCTGCAAGGGGCATTGAGCGACCTGGTGATTGCGCCGGCGCGGGCGCTGGTGCGCGTGCCGGACGGACTGGCGGCGGAGATCGCGGCGCCGCTGTGTTGCGCGGGATGGACCGCGTACCGGGCGCTGCGCGAGGCGGGGCTGGAGAGTGGGCAGACGGTGGCGCTGTTCGGCTACGGCGGGCTGGGCCACCTGGCGCTCCAGATGGCGAAGCATATGGGGGTGCGCGTGGCGGTGTCGGACCCGAGCGGCGAGAAGAGGGAGGCCGCGGGCGAGGATGGAGCCGAAGCAGCGGTGAAGGGAGCCGATGCGGCGATCGTGTTCACCGCGGCACCGGCGGCGATTCCGCAGGCCTTTCGCGCTCTGAAGCGGAACGGCCGGCTGGTACTGGTGGGACTCTCGGTGGCGAACTACGAACTGCCGCTGGTGGAAACGGTGCTGAAGGGAATCACGCTGCGAGGCAGCTACCTGGGATCGGCGGAGGATCTGCGGACGGTGTTCGAGCTGGCCGAGCAGGGAGTGGTGAGGCCACGTATCGGAATACACGGACTGGAAGAGGTTCCGGAGCTGATGGATCGGCTGCGGCGCGGGAGTGTGGCGGGGCGGGCAGTGGTGCGGTGGTAGCGAGGTAGCGATGGGACAGGAAATCGAGTGCCGGATGCACTATGACGGGCGCGTGCTTGCGGGACGAGCTTATCTGGAAGGCGACCACATCCTGTTTCGCGGCACGGATCGAGTGAGGATTCCGCTCAAGGATGTGAGGGATGCCAAAGCCGAGGCGGGGACGTTGCGGCTGGAGACCGCAGGCGGCCCGGTTCTGCTGCAAATGGGGGCGGCGGCGGAAAAGTGGGCGGTGAAGATTCTGCATCCTCCGTCGCGAGCGGAAAAACTCGGAGTGAGGCCGGGCCTCGAAGT
>Ga0335083_10001808_pt1 | contig 29015 bp, 26 predicted proteins | sample Lox_Sample_42_FD_206716 | JGI IMG/M metagenome (GOLD analysis project Ga0335083, IMG submission 206716) | Soil microbial communities from Loxahatchee National Wildlife Refuge, Florida, United States - Lox_Sample_4.2 | ecosystem: Environmental > Terrestrial > Soil > Wetlands | place: USA...
AGCCCTCCTCTTCCTGGAACGCTTCCTCACGTGCCTTGCGCAGGTTCGGCAGCGCCATCAGCACGAGCAGGATAGCCGTCACGATCAGGAGGCCAAGGCTGATCGGCCTCTGCACGAAGACGGATGGATCGCCACGCGAAAGCAGCATGGCCCGCCGGAAATACTCCTCCATCTGGGGACCCAGCACCAGACCCAGCAGGAAGGGTGCGCCTTCGCAGCCGAGACGGACGAAGACGTATCCCAGCACGCCGAAGATCGCGACCTGCTCCACATGGAAGGTGCTGTTCTGCAGGCTGTACGCACCGACCGAGCAGAAGAGCAGGATGGCGGGCGCCAGGAAGCGGTAGGGCACCGTCAGCAGCTTCACCCACATGCCGATCATCGGCAGGTTGATGACGACCAGCATCAGGTTGCCGATCCACATCGAGGCGATCATGCCCCAGAAGAGGTCGGGCCGCTTGGTCATGACCTCGGGCCCCGGCTGGATGCCCTGGATGATCATGGCGCCGACCATCAAGGCCATCACCGCATTGGACGGGATGCCGAGTGTCAGCATCGGGATGAACGATGTCTGGGCCGCCGCGTTGTTCGCCGATTCCGGCGCCGCGACGCCCTCCACCGCGCCCTTACCGAACCGCTCCGGCGTCCGGGAGATCTTCTTCTCGAGCGTATAGGCCGAGAAGGCGCCGAGGGTCGGACCGCCGCCGGGCAACACGCCCAGGATGCCGCCCAGGATGGTGCCGCGCAGGACCGCGGGCCAGGCCCGCCGTCCTTCCTCCCTTGTGGGCCACAGCGAGGTCACCTTGATCGCGCCCGAGCGCGACATCTTCTTCTCGAGATTGATCACGATCTCGGCGATGCCGAACAGGCCCATGGCGATCGGCGCGAAGTCGATGCCGTCGGAGAGCTCGGGGATGTCGAAGGTGAAGCGCTGGGCGCCGGTGTTCACGTCGGTGCCGACCAGGCCGAACAGCAGGCCGAGGAACACCATCGCGATCGCCTTCAGCACCGAGCCGGAGGCCAGCACGATGGCGGCGACGAGACCGAGGGCCATCAGCGAGCAGTAGTCGGCCGGGCCGAACTTCTGCGCCATCGCCGTCAGTGGCTCGGCGAACAGCACGATCACGATCGTGCCGACGGTGCCGGCGAAGAACGAGCCCAGTGCCGAGATCGAGAGGGCGGCACCCGCGCGGCCCTGGCGGGCCATCTGGTAGCCGTCGATACAGGTCACGACCGACGAGGCTTCGCCCGGCAGGTTGACCAGGATCGACGTCGTCGAGCCGCCATACTGTGCGCCGTAGTAGATGCCGGCCAGCATGATCAGCGCCGAGACGGGTGCCAGGTGGAACGTGATCGGCAGCAGCATGGCGATGGTCGCCACGGGGCCGATGCCCGGCAGCACGCCGATCAGCGTGCCGATCATGCAGCCGACGAAGCAGTAGAAGAGGTTCCAGAGCCCGGTCGTCGTGAGCGGATTGGCGGCGACGTTGAGGCCGAGGGCCAGATTGTGAAGGAGATCCATCTCACCAGACTCCTTCGATGACGGAAATGTTCATGCCCAGCAGGACCTTGAAGACGAGGACGCAGAGGATGGTGAGCACCACGATATTGACGATCACTTCCCACAGCTTGAATTCATCGCCGCCCAGCGAGCTGATCAGGATCAGCGCGACCAGGGCGGGGAACATGCCGGTGGTCTCGAACAGGAGCGCGAAGACGATGATGCCGATCGTGACCAGGATGATCGGGCGCAACTTCGGCGGCTCGACCGTCTCGAACGCGCCTTCCTCGGCGGCGTGAAGATTGCCCAGGCTGCTGATCAGGCCGGACGACAGGATCACGCCCAGCACGCCCGTCACGGAGATGAGCAACAGCCAGTCACTGGAAAGCTGCTTCAGCCAGGGCGATTCGTGCATCGTGAGCGGCAACAGGAAGCGCACTGCCAGGATGAAGACGACGCCGGCGACGCCGAGCGGGATCCAGACGGCCTGCTTTTCGCGTGGCGGCGCGGTGTTCACGAGCGGCGACAGGCAGATGATGCTGCCCAGCAACATCATGATGTCGGCCAGCATGTGCGGCACATAGCCCGGGCCCATGCGCACCGAAGTGCCGAGCGCCAGGTTGCGCCCGAACCACAAGGCGATCACTCCGAAGGCGATGAACATCACCCCCGACAAGAAATTCTTGCCAAGCAATCGATTCAACGATGCCTCCCCCGACGCCTGCTTGATATCTAGATTTTGGGCCCGGACCCCCCGAGCCATCCCATCCGTAATAAACACGAATCGGGCGTCGAGCCCAAGCCCCAAGTGCGGTATCGAAGCGCCTGAGGGGCCCCCTCGACGACATGGGCCCGCTACCCGAAACGTCGCAGGAGCACGAACGAAATGGCACAGCAGACCACTCTCGAGGCTGAAGGGCCGGCGCCGCTCGGTCTGGTCCGGCTCTGTCTCCTTGCCATCGTCGTCGGCATGATTACCGGCTTCGGCGCCGTGGCCTTTCGTGCGCTGATCGGACTGATCCACAACATCGCGTTCCTGGGCCAGTTCGCCGTGCACTACGACGCGAACCTGTTCACGCCGTCCGGCCCCTGGGGCTGGGGCGTGATCTTCGTGCCCGTGGTCGGCGCCGTGATCGTGACCTTCCTGGTGAACAATTTCGCACCGGAGGCCAAGGGCCACGGCGTGCCGGAAGTGATCGACGCGATTTTCTACAAGAGCGGCATCATCCGCCCCGTCGTTGCCGTCGTGAAATCGCTCGCCTCGGCCGTGTCGATCGGCACGGGCGCGGCGGTCGGCCGCGAGGGGCCGATCATCCAGATCGGATCGGCGCTGGGCTCGACCCTCGGCCAGGTGGTGCGCATGTCGGCCGCCCAGAGGATCATCCTGGTGGCGGCGGGGGCGGGCGCGGGCATCGCCTCGACCTTCAACACGCCGATCGGCGGGGTCCTGTTCACGATCGAGCTGATGATGCCGGAGATGAGCGTGTCGACCTTCCTGCCGGTCGCGCTCGCGACGGCGGTTGCGACCTTCATCGGCCGTTTCTACTTCGGCGTGGCGCCGGCCTTCTCGGTGCCCCAGCTCGCGCCCCTGTCGATCGATCTTTCGTCCGCCGTCACGCTCGGCCTCTATGCCGCGTTCGGCATCCTGATCGGTGTCGCGGCCACGGCGCTGATCCGCGGCCTGCATTTCCTCGAGGACCTCTACGACGAGATCGAGAACCGCTACCTGCGCCACATGCTGGGCATGCTGCTGATCGGCGTGCTGATCTACGTGCTGCAGCGGCACTTCGGGCACTACTTCGTCGAAGGGGTGGGCTATTCGACGATCCAGGCGATCTTGTCGGATCAGCTCGCGGCGCCCGGCCTGCTGCTGCTCCTGTTCGTCGCCAAGCTGTTCGCGACCACGACCAGCCTGGGCTCGGGAGCGTCGGGCGGTGTGTTCTCGCCGTCACTGTACCTGGGCGCGACCCTGGGCGGCGCCTTCGCCGCGATCCTGAACGCGCTGCATTTCCCGATCCCGCTGAACGTCGCGTCCTTCGCCATGGTCGGCATGGGCGCCATGGTGGGCAGCGGCACGGGCGCGGTCATGACCGCCGTGGCCATGGTGTTCGAGATGACGCGCAACTACGACATCGTGCTGCCGATGATCCTCACGGTCGCCGTCAGCATCGGCATCCGGCGCGTGCTCTCGCGCGAGAACATCTACACCTTGAAGCTGGTGCGACGCGGCCACGTCATTCCCAAGGCGCGACATGCCAACATGTTCCTGGTGCGTCACGCTGCCGAGGTCATGGACAAGGATATTGTCGTGGCGCCGGCCGACACGAGTTTCGAGGAGTTGCTGGCGCGGCCCGACAATGCGGGCCGGCTGCGCCATGTCGTGATCGGCGACGAGGATGGCCACATCATGGGCGTGCTGCGGGTCAACACCGGCATCCGGTCGGCGCGGGCGGGCATGCATGCCGGCCTCACCTTGCGCGATCTCGCCAGCCGCGATTTCACCATCGTCGGCGAGAACGACGTGGTCTTCGACGTGATCCGCCGCCTGTCCCGCCGCAAGGCGATCATGGCGCTGGTGGTGAAGGACCAGAAGGGCGTTCCCCGGGCGGAAGACGTGCTGGGCGTGATCTCCAAGGAACATGTGGCCGATTCCGTGGCCGCCAGCATCGAGGTCTATCCGGTTGCATCCTGAGGAGGGGCTGAGTTGCGTCCGCCCGGCCGGTCGAGCAGACTGGCCGCAAGTAAACAATCATTCAGGCAGGGCGCGGGTGGCACGCAAAGGTGCGGACTATATCGGCACGATGGAGGTGCAGGAGAGGCATCGCTTCGACGAGGCGAGGCTCCAGCGCTTCATGGCGGCCAACGTCGCGGGCTTCACGGCTCCGGTGAAGGTCGAGCAGTTCAAGGGCGGCCAGTCCAACCCGACCTATCGGCTGACCGACGGCGCGGGCCGCCGCTATGTCCTGCGCCGCAAGCCGCCGGGCAAGCTGCTGCCCTCCGCCCATGCCGTCGATCGCGAGTTCCGCGTGATCTCGGCCCTGAACAAGACCGACGTGCCGACGCCCAAGGCCTACGCGCTCTGCGAGGACGATGCGGTCGTCGGCACGGCCTTCTATATCATGGAGTATTGCGACGGCCGCGTGCTCTGGGATCCGCTGCTGCCCGAGGTGCCCAAGGAAGCACGCCTCGCGATCTTCGAGGCGAAGTTCGCTACGCTCGCCAGGCTTCATGCCGTCGACTACGCAGCCCTCGGCCTCGCCGACTTCGGCCGGCCGGGCAGCTACGTCGCGCGGCAGATCTCGCGCTGGGGCAAGCAGTACAAGGCATCGGAGACCGAGACCATCGAGGCGATGGACAAGCTGCTCGACTGGCTGCCCGCGCACCTGCCGCAGAACGACGAGACCGTGCTGGTGCATGGCGACTATCGCCTCGACAACATGGTCTACCATTCGAGCGAGCCGCGCGTGCTCGGCATCATCGACTGGGAGATCTCGACGCTCGGCGATCCGCTGGCCGAGCTATCCTATCTCTGCATGCTGTGGCGCACGCCCAAGGACTGGGGCGGCCTCGAGGGACACGACCTCGCCTCGCTCGGCCTGCCGACGGAACAGGAGATGGTTCGCTACTATTGCGACCTGTCCAGGCGCGCCGTGCCCGACCCGGCGCTGTGGGAATTCTACATGGCCTACAATCTCTTCCGCGTGTCGTGCATCCGCCAGGGCGTCTACGCCCGCTCGCTCGACGGCACCGCCTCGAACCTGCGCGCGGCCGATTCCGGCAAGCTGGTGCGGCCGGCCGCCGAGCTCGGCTGGAGCTTGGTGCGGAGCATCGCCGGGGCCGCGGCGTGACCGGCAAGCGCAAGACCGCGGCCGTCACGGCGCCCGCTCCTGAACGCGAGGCGGCGCGCGCGCCCGCCGAGCGCGAAGCGCGCCAGCCGGTGGAGGCGATCCGCGCCGCGGCCTTCGCCCAGTTCGCCGAGCGCGGCTATCCGGTGGTGACGGTGCGCGACATCATGAAGGCCTGCGGCCTGACGCAGGGCGCGCTCTACAACCACTTCAAGTCGAAGGACGAGCTCCTGCACGACATCATCGCCTCGACGCAGGCCGAGCTGGAGCGTGTGTGCCAGCAGGCCGTGGCCGGGGCGGGCGAGGATCCACGCGCCAGGCTCGCGGCCTTCGTGCGGGCCTATGTCATGCGGCATTGCCGCTTGCGCGTCGAGGCGCTGGTCGCCAATCGCGAGATCGGCTGGCTGGACGGGGAGCGCGTCGCCGACATCCGTCGCAGCCGTCGCGCTATTCGAGACGTGCTGGTCGACATCCTCGACGACGGCCTGGCGAAAGGCCTGTTCTCGCCGCCCCAGATCGACGGCAAGCGCGACCTCAAGGCGCTGGCCATGGCGCTGCTCGACCAGTGCACCCATATCTCCATGTGGTACGGTCCCGGCGGCCGGCTGGGCGAGGAGCAGATGGCGCGGCTCTACGCCGAGATGGCTCTGCGGTCGGTGGGCGCCAAAGCCTGAACGGAGCGATGGGAGTATCGAGTATGCACGCGCGTATCACGGCCGCCGCCCTGATCGTCCTGTCGCTCGTTTCCTGCGCGCCACCCTCCGACTCCGTGATGGCGGTCGTGCCGCCCGGACCGGTGAATGCGCCGGCCGTCACGCGCCCCGTGTCCGTCGTGCCGCCGGCTGGGTGGCATGCCGTGCTGGTCGCCGGCGACAACAGCAGCCCCGCCTTCGACAATGGCATCGAGACCTTGCGCGACCGCCTGTCGACGATGGGCGTGCGCAGCATCCGGAGCCTGTCGGCCGATCCGTCGCATTTGAGAGGTAGCGCGCTCTCGAGCTCGACCAACGTACGCGACGCGATCGCGGGCGAGGGCGGAGAGGCCTGCCTCGCCTACATCACCAGCCACGGCGAGCAGCGCGGCTTCTTCCTGCGTCCCGACCGGCGCATCTTCACGCCAGCGTCGCTCGACCATGCGCTGGTCGCGGGCTGCGGCGCGGCGCCCACGGTCGTGGTCGTGTCGGCCTGCCACAGCGGCACGTTCATCAACGAGCAGACCCGGCGGCCCAACCGCATCATCATGGCGGCGGCGGCCATCGACCGCACGAGCTTCGGCTGCGGCGCGAACGACGACTACACCTACTACGACCAATGCCTGCTGCAGACGATCGACACGGTCGCGACCTGGCGCGAGCTGGCGCTCGGCACGCGGGCCTGCGTCGAGCGTCTGGAACGCCAGCTCGGCATCGGCCCCCGCGATGAATCCCGGCCGCAGCTCTTCATCGGCGAGGCCGTCGCCAATCTTCGCCTGCCGGGGCGCTGAGGTGTCGAGGGAGGGGGTGGGGCGAGATTCTGAGACTCGGGCCCCAAACCCCGATGCCATCGGCATCGGGGCGGTCTCACGGAAGGCGAGACCGCCGTCGGGTCTCTAGCCGCCGATCACCGCGGTGAAGTCGCAGGTAACGTGGTTGGCCGCGTTTGCCGGCAGCGAAAGCGTGTGACGTGCCGGTCGCGAGCCGGGATCGGGAAACATCTTTTCCCAGGGCCCGTTCAGCATCTTGCGGCCGACCGCGGGGTCCTTGACCCAGAAGTTCACCTTGAGGACGTCGTCGACGGTGCCGCCGGCGGCTTCGACGCAGGCCTTGATGTGCTTGAAGATGTTGGCGATCTGCGCCTCGGCGTCGGGCGGCATGGTATGCGTCTCGGGATCGCGGCCGCTGATGATGCTCGACATCAGGATGTTGCCCTTGAGGCTCGCATTGGGGATCGGGTTCTCGTGCTTGAAGCCCGGCCACATGATGCTCTTGCGCTTGGACATGTCTCGTTACTCCTTCACTTCATTGATTTACTTCATTCTGGCACTGAGTAGCTCGCCGAACACCTCGAACCGCTCGCCGTTGAAGCGCTGCAGCAGCAGCTCCTCCATCGGCTGGTAGTCGGTCGGGCTGGTGTTCATGGCGATGCCCTTGAGCAGCATGGCGGGATGGAAATCCTTGAGGTTCGCCGCCTGCTTCATGACGTTCTCGCGCGTGAGGTTGTCGCCGCACTGTTTCAGGACCTGCACCATGGTCTGGCCCTGCACATAGCCCACGACGTTCTGCACGTCCTCGAGGCTGCCGGTCGGGAAATACTTCTTCATCCACGCGGTCCAGGCGAGGAACTCGGGATCGTCCTTGTATTGCGGGTCGGTCGGGTCCTTCACGAAGGCCGCGGAGACGATGCCCTTCGAGGCCTCCACGCCCGCGGGCTTCATGACGATGTTCACCGAGGCGGCGGGATTGTCGACGATCTGCAGCGGCTTCCAGCCGAGATCGTGCGCCTTGCGGATCGCCTGCACGGCGAACTTCGGCGTGGAGATGTTCAGGAACACGTTGGCCTTGGTCGAGGCAAGGTCGATGACCTGCGAATCGACGGTGGCGTCGGTGACCTCGTAGCTCACCTCGCGCACCATGATTGACGCCGCCTTCGGCCCCAGCCGGTCGCGGAAGCCCTTGATGAAATCCTTGCCGAAATCGTCGTTCTGGTAGAGCACCGCGACCTTCGGTTCCTTCACTTCTTTCAGCACGTAGGTCGCGTAGATGCTGGCCTCGGCCTGATAGATCGGCGTCAGGGTCATCGTGTAGGGGAAGTGTTCGGGATCGTTCCAGCGGTTGGCGCCGGTCGCCAGGAAGAGCTGCGGTATCTTCTTCTGGTTGAGGTATTTCTGGATCGCCGCGTTGGTCGCGGTGCCGAGCGATCCGGAGATCGCCAGCACCCGGTCGTCCTCAATGAGCTTGCGTGTCTGCTCGACGGTCTTCGGGGGACTGGTGCCGTCGTCGAGCGAGATCAGATTGATCTTGCGGCCATTCAGGCCGCCCTGATCGTTGATCATCGCGAAGTAGGCGAGCTCGGCCTTGCCCAAGGTCGCGAAGCCCGACAACGGCCCCGAGTAGGGCATGGTCTGGCCGAGCTTGATCTCGCTGTCCGTGACGCCCGGATCGTACTTCTTCTGAGCGAAGGCCGAGCCGCCAAGCAACGCAACTGACGCGAACGCCGTTACCGCCACGCGGATGCCCGCCATGGTCTCCTCCCGTTCTTTCCGGCTAGCATAGGCCGCGGTCGAGGGAGGGAACAATGGCGCTGGTGAACTACGAACAGGACGGTCAGGTCGTCACCCTGACGCTGAACCGGCCGGAGAAGCTCAACGCCTTCTCGGACGAGCTGGTCGGCGAGCTGGGCGAGGCGCTGCATCGTTTCGATGCCGACGAGTCCGCGCACATTGCGATCCTGTGCGGCAATGGCCGCGCCTTCTCGAGCGGCGCCGACGTGCATCAGCGTCAGCTGCGCAGCCGCGAGGAATTCCTGAAGCTGGGCGGCCCGCAGGGGCGCGGCACGCACTCCTCCGATCTCCTGACCAAGGCCGTGAACTGGAAGCCGGTGATCGCGGCGGCGCACGGCTATGTGCTCGGCCTCTCCGTTGGCATCGTGCTCGAATGCGACCTGATCGTCGCGGAGGAGGGCACGCGCTTCCAGATCACCGAGACCTCGCGCGGCCTGGGCGCCGGCAAGTACTGGGCGCTGATGCACTATCGCGGCGGCGGCGCCTTCACGATGGAAGCCGCCCTCACCGGCCGCTTCTTCACGGCGGAGGAGGCGCTCAGGGCCAACCTGATCAATCGCGTGGCGCCCAAGGGCAAATATCTCGACGTGGCGCGCGAGCTCGCGGCCGAGGTGGCGAAGAACCCGCCACTCAGCGTGCGCTCGACCGTGCGCATGCGGCGCTACTACATGGATCGCCTCAGCCGCGAGGTCATGTTCATGGGCGCGCCCGAGAAGCTCTATCTCTCGGAGGATTTCGGCGAGGCCGCGCGCGCCTTCGCCGAGAAGCGCAAGCCCGCCACCTTCCGCGGCCGTTGAAGGGGGACGCCGACCATGCTGCGCAGCTCCGATCGCATCCTCACCAGCCATGCCGGCAGCCTGCCGCGCCCCGACGCCCTGATCCTGGCCAATGCCCAGCGCGAGGCGGGCAAGGTCGACGAGGCGAGTTTCCAGAAGACGCTGACGGCGTCCGTCGACGACGTCGTGAAGCGTCAGGTCGCGGCCGGCATCACGGTGCCGGGCGACGGCGAGTACGGCAAGTCGATGGGCTCGAAGATCAACTATCGCGCCTGGTGGAGCTATTCCTTCACGCGTCTCTCCGGCCTCAGGATCGAGAACGTCAACCGCGACACGATGCCGGTCCATCGCTCGGCGCCGGGCAACATCGTGCTATCGACCTTCGCCGACCGGCGCGATCGCATCCGCTTCAGGACCGCCTACGCCGATCCCGAATCGGGGATCACGACCGGGCCGGGCCTGTCGACATGGCCGTTCGCCGTGGCACCGGTGAAATATGTCGGGCACGCGGACATCGCGGCCGACATCGGGAATTTCAAGGCCGCCCTCGCCGCCAACGGTGCCAAGGAGGGCTTCATGACCTCGATCGGCCCGGCGAGCTGCGCGCGGGTCGGCAACCGCTACTACAAGAGCGACGACGAGTTCGTCTTCGCCTGCGCCGACGCGATGCGCGAGGAGTACAAGGCGATCGTCGATGCGGGCCTGGTGCTGCAGATCGACGACCCGGCGATCGCCGAGAACTTCGACCAGATCAATCCCGAACCGACCTTCGAGGAGTATCGCAAGTTCACCGAGCCCAAGATCGAGGCGCTGAACCATGCGCTGAAGGGACTCCCGCAGGACCGCATCCGCTTCCACCTCTGCTGGGGCAGCTGGCACGGGCCGCACATGACCGACATCCCCATGCGCGAGATCGTGGGCCTCATGCTCAAGATCAACGCCGGCGCCTATTCTTTCGAGGCCGGCAATGTGCGTCATGAGCACGAATGGGCGGTGTGGAAGGACACCAAGCTGCCCGACGACAAGATCATCCTGCCCGGCGTGGTGAGCCACGCGACCAACGTCGTCGAGCATCCCGAGCTGGTGGCCGAACGCATCGGACGGTTCACCAGCCTCGTCGGCCGCGAGCGCGTGATCGCCTCGACCGACTGCGGCCTCGGCGGCCGCGTCTATTCCGACATCGCCTGGGCCAAGCTCGAGACTCTTGCTCAAGGCGCCGCCCTCGCCAGCAAGCAGCTCTGGCGCTAGCCGGCGAGGAGCTGCTCGGCGCGGTCGCGCAGCTTGTTGCGCTGGATCTTGAAGCCGTTGGGCGAGGGCGTCTTGGGGAAGTCGTCGATCGCGAAGACGCGCAGCGGCACCTTGTAGTTGGCGAGCCCCAGCTTGCAGTGGGCGACGATCGCTTCTTCGTCGAGCACGGCGCCGGGCTTCAAGATGACGAAGGCGATGGCGCGCACGCCTTCCGGCCGGGGCAGGGCGATGGCGGTGCAGGCCTCGATGCCCGGCGCCTTCTGGATGTGCGTCTCGATCTCCAGCGGATTGACCAGGAAGCCCGAGAGCCGCAGCACGTCGCCCATGCGGCTGAGGAAAGCGAAGCCGCCGTCCGCGTCCATCTCGCCGAGATCACCGGTCTTCACGTAGCCGTCGGGCGTCAGCGTGCTCGTCGTCGCCTCTTCGTTGCCGTAGTAGCCCACCATCACCGAGGGACCGGCCAACTGAAGCTCGCCGTCGACGACACGCGCATGGGAAAGCGGCGAGACCGGGATGCCGCCGCCTCGTTTGCGGCGCGAGATCGGCGCATCGAGCGGCTGGCGCGCATAGAGCGCCTGCACCTCGCTCATGCCGTAGAGGCCGCAGAGAATCAGCCCGCGCTCCTGCGCCCGCTCGGCGATGTCGTCGAGCGAGGCGTTGAAGTTGGCGTAGCCCGCCCATTTGATGGAGGGGAAAGGCCGCTCGCCCGGCACCAGATCGAGCAGGCGGGCGTACATGTCGTCGCTGCCGAACATCGTCGTCGGCTTGTGGTGCGCGATCAGCTTCGCGAGCTGATCGATCTCGTAGGACTCGACCAGCACGCAGGGCCTGCCGGCCGCCAGCGTCGCCATCGTCTGGTTGAAGCCGAACACGCCGCACAGCGGCAGGATCGAGAGCGTGAGCGTGTCGGGATCGCCGAAGCCGAACACCTTGGCGACCTGCTGGGCGTGGCTCGCAATGGCGCCCTGCCGATGCAGCACGAACTTGGGCGCGCTGGTCGTGCCCGACGTCGTGAAGATGTTGCACGGCGCCTTGGCGCTCGCCTGGTTCGTGCCGAGGCGCGGGCGCGTCAGCAGCTGCTCGAACGGCACGCGGCGCAGCTTCTCGATAGCGGGCGGCACCGTCGCCGGCGTTTCGCCCGCGGTGACGATGGCTGCGAGCGGCTCCAGGGTGTGCGGATCGATCTGCGCGAGAATCGAAAGGAAGTCGATCTGCCGGAAGCCCGGCGCGCAGGCCAGCACCTTGGCGCCGGAGCGGCTCACGATGTCGGCCACCTCGACGGCGCGATAGCGCGTGTTGACTGCGACTGCAATGGCGCCGAGCCGCACGCAGGCGAAGTAGAGGATGGGATAGGCCGGCACGTTGGGCAGCCACAGCGCGACGCGATCGCCCGGCCTGACGCCGAGATCGGCGAGGCCTCGCGCCGCCCGCAACGCACGCTCGTGCAATTCGCCGAACGATATAGTTCGATCGCCATGCACGAACGCGGTCGCCTCGGGCGTCTCGTCGGCCCAGTCGGCGAGCATCGTCCAGACGTCGTAGGCGGGGTCGCTCAGCGGCATGGCGAGCGGAGACTACCCCAGACTTCCCTCATCTCAACTATGATGCGCCCCACAGGAGGACCCATGACGGCATCACTGGTCGGAACGTGGCGATTGTTGTCCACCGAGATGGAGATGGTGGACAGCGGCGAGCGCCTGCAATTCTTCGGCGCCAGGCCGAACGGCCGCGCGATCCTGACCGAGGACGGCTACATGATGGCGCTCATCACGGGCACGGACCGGTCGCCGTCGGCCGAGCCGGCCGGCATGGCGGCGTTGCTCACCAGCATGGTGGCCTATTCCGGCGCCTATCGCATCGAGGACGGCAAGCTGATCACGAAATGCGATCTTGCCTGGCAGCCGGGATGGGTGGGCACGGAACAGGTGCGGATCATCTCGTTCGAGGGCGACAAGCTCGTTCTGACCTCGCCGCCGCAGGCGTATCCGGCCGTTCCCGGCCGCGAGGTCCGCGGCGTGCTCGCATGGCGGCGCGAAGCCTGAGACGCCGATTGACCCGGCATGGGGCTTGCTCGACCGTGCCGCGGGGACCGGGGGTATCGAAATGCTGCGTAGAAGTCTGCTGGCGAGTCCATTGGTGCTGGCCGCGTCGCGAGCGTGTGCCGAGTGGGCGCCCAAGCAGCCGATCCACATTCTCGTGGGGTTCGCACCCGGCGGCACTGCCGACATCGCCGCGCGATTGGCGGGCGAGGCGATCCAGCGCCGCACCGGCACGACGGTCGTGGTCGAGAACAAGAGCGGCGCGCTGGGCTACATCGCGCTGAAGGCCGTCGCCAATGCGGCACCCGACGGCTACACGCTCGGCATCGGCATCATGGGCTCGCTCGCCGTCGGTCCGGTCGTGCCCGGCACGCAGATCCCGCTCGACCTCGACAGGGACCTGATGCCGATCTGCAACCTGGTCGGCGTGCCGATGGCGCTGATCGTGCGGCCGAGCGCGCCGTTCAAGACGCTGCCCGAACTCGTCGCCTACGCCAAGGCCAATCCCGGCAAGATCTCCTACGGCTCGACCGGCAACGGCTCGACCAACCAGATCGCCGCCGAATATTTCGCCGCCGAGGCCGGCGGGCTGAAATTCCTGCACGTGCCCTATCGCGGCGGCGCGCCGGCCATTGCCGACGTCGTGGCGGGGCAGATCGACATGTTCTTCGCCAACGTCTCGGAGATCGTGGGCCAGATCCAGAGTGGCCAGGTGAGGGCGCTCGGCCTCGCGGCCCCGCATCCCAATCCGATGGTCCCCGACCTGCCGTTGATGACGAAGGACATCCCCTCGCTCGACGTCAGCAACTGGTTCGGCCTCGTGGGGCCCGCAGCCCTGCCGCCGGACACCGCGCAGTCGCTCGCCAGGCTTTTCCTCGGCGCGATGAGCGATCCCGTCACCAGGCCGCTGCTCGACTCGCGCGGGCTCGAGGCGGTTTCGCAGGATGGGCCCGCCTTCAAGGCCACGATCCTGCGCGACCGCGAGCGCTGGGCCAAGGTCGTCAAAGCGGGCAATATCAAAGCGGAATGAGCACCGCAGCGCCGCTGTCTCTCGGCATCGATATCGGAGGCACCTTCACCGACTTGGTCATCCACGATCCGCGCGACGGCCGCGCCGTCATCTGGAAGGAGAGCACGACGCCCGACGATCCCGCGCGCGGTGCGCTCGAAGGCACGAAGCGCGTGCTGGAGAAGGCGGGCGCGGGACCCGAGCAGGTCGGGCGCGTGGTGCATGCCACGACCCTCTTCACCAACGCCCTGATCGAGCGCAAAGGCGCCAAGACCGGGTTGCTGACGACCGCGGGCTTCCGCGACGTGCTGGAGATCGGCCGCGAGCGCAAGTACGAGCTCTACGACCTCTTCATCGAGATGCCGAAACCCCTCGTGCCGCGCCCGTGGCGGCGCGAGGCGATGGAGCGGCTGGCGGCCGACGGCTCGGTCGAGATCAAGCTCGACATCGATGCGGCGCTGAAAGAGGTGGGCGAGCTGGTCGAGCAGGGTGTCGAAAGCCTCGCCATCTGCTTCCTGCACAGCTACGCCAACCCTGCGCACGAGCGCGCCATTGGCGCGGCGGTGGCCGAGCGCTTCCAGAATCTCTCGATCTCGCTCTCGTCCGACATCGCGCCCGAGATCCGTGAGTACCTGCGCGCCTCGACCACGGTGGCCAACGCCTATATCCGCCCTCTGGCCGAGATCTATCTCGAGCGGCTGGAGCAGGCGCTCGCGGCCTCGGGCATTCCGGGCGGCCTGTTCCTGATGCTGAGCAATGGTGGCCTGACGCATGTCAGCGAAGCCAAGCGCGCGCCGGTGCAGCTCTTGGAGAGCGGCCCCGCGGCGGGCGCATTGGCCGGCGCCTGGTTCGGCCGCAACGCGGGCCTTGAGCGCGTGCTCGCCTTCGACATGGGCGGCACGACGGCCAAGCTCGCGCTGGTCGACGATGGCGAGCCGCTGGTCGCCTACGGCTTCGAGGCCGCGCGCGAGAAGCGCTTCTTGCGGGGCTCGGGTCTCCCCATGCAGATCGCGACCGTGGAGCTGATCGAGATTGGCGCCGGCGGCGGCTCGATCGCGCACAAGAGCGAGCTGGGGACGTTGAACGTCGGCCCCGAAAGCTCGGGCGCGCAGCCGGGCCCGGCCTGTTATGGCCGCGGCGGCACGAACGCGACGGTGACCGACGCCGACCTCACGCTGGGCTATCTCAACGCCGACTTCTTCCTGGGCGGCGCGATGAAGATCGATCGTGCGGCGACCGACAAGGCCTTCGGCGCGCTTGCCAGCTCGCTCAGCGTCGAGCCCGGCCGAGCGGCCTTCGGCGTGCACGATGTGGTGAACGAGAACATGGCGGGCGCCGCGCGTGTCGCCATCGCCGAGCGCGGGCGCGTACCGTCGGAATATGCGCTGCTGGCAACCGGCGGCGCGGGTCCGGTCCACGCCTGGCACGTTGCGCGCAAATTAGGCGTCAAGCGCGTCGTCTGTCCGCCGGGCGCCGGCGCGGGCAGCACCATCGGCATGCTGATGGCACCCGCGCGCGTCGATCGCGTGGCGAGCTTCAACGTGCCGCTCGCCGGCGCCGACATGAGGGCGGCGGAGAAGATCTTTGCCGAGCTGGAGCGCGAGTCGCTCGAGGTGCTGCGCCTCACCGGCGCGGACATCGGCGCGCGCACCGTCACGCGCCTCGCCGACATGCGCTACATCGGCCAGGGCAGCGAGGTGACGGTCGCCATGCCGTCGCCGCTCGCCGATGTGGGCGTGCGCACGAATTTCGAGACGGCCTACAAGGCGCTGTTCGCCCGCACGCCGCCGGGGGCCGCGATCCAGTTCGTGGCGCTGCGCCTCTCGGTCACCGCGCCGATGCCGGGAACGGGTGGGCAGCTCGAGTTGCCTCGTCATAGCTCGGCCACGGCTGAGAAGGGCACGCGGCCGGTCTTCTTTCCTGACCGCAACGAGACGGTGCAGACGAAAGTCTGGGATCGCTATGCGCTCGTCGCCGGAACGAAGATCGAGGGGCCTGCGGTGTTCGAGGAGGACGAGAGCACCTTCATCGTCGGCCCTAACGCCACGGCGCATCTGCTGGCCGACGGTTCCATTCTGGCGGAGGCGAAGTGATGGCGCGTACTTTCGATCCCATCGAGCTCGAGCTGCTCTGGCGGCGCCTGATCTCGGCGGTGGACGAAGCGGCGGTGGCGATGGTCCGCACCTCCTTCTCGACGCTGGTGCGCGAGAGCTACGACTTCTCCTGCGTCATCACGGACGAGACCGGGCAATCGCTGGTGCAGGCCTCGGAGAGCATTCCGAGCTTCATCGGCACGCTGCCCGAGACGGTGAAGCACTTCCTGCGCTTCTTCCCTGTGGACAAGCTCGAGCCGGGCGACGTGCTGATCACCAACGACATCTGGCTCGGCACCGGCCATCTTCCGGACATCACGCTCGCCAAGCCGATCTTCAAGGACGGCAAGCTGATCGCCTTCAGTGCAACGACGGCGCATGCGCCGGACATCGGCGGCAAGATCAGGAGCCCCGAGCCGCGCGAGGTCTTCGAGGAAGGCCTGCAGATCCCGCCGATGAAGATGATCGCGGCCGGCAGGACCGACGAGACCCTGGTCGCCATCATCCGCAAGAACGTGCGCACGCCCGACCAGACCATGGGCGATCTCTACGCCCAGATCGTGGCGCTCGACGTCATGGAGGACCGGCTGCGCGTGCTGATGGAGAGTTACGATCTCGCTGACCTCACCGATCTCGCGCGCGAGATCCAGGGGCGCTGTGAGCAGGCGATGCGGGCCGCGATCCGCGAGCTGCCCGACGGCACCTATCGCAGCGAGCTCAAGACCGACGGCCTCCTGGAGACGCCGATCACCATGAAGCTCGAGCTCACGATCAAGGGCGACGAGATCGTGATGGACTTCGCCGGCACCGACCGCCAGGTCGACCGGGCGATCAACTGCGCGCTTTGCTACACCAACGCCATGGCGATGTACGGGGTGAAGGTCTGCACCAGCCCCAACCTGCCGAACAACGAGGGCGCGTGGCGGCCGATCACGCTCAAGGCGCCGGCGGGCTGCATCGTCAATCCGCAATTCCCCGCGCCCGGCGGCTCGCGCATGCTGATCGGGCACTATGTGCCGATGCTGGTGTTCGGCTGCCTCGGCCAGATCGTGCCGGAGCGCGTGATGGCCGCCTGCGGCTCGCCGATGTGGGGCATGAACCAGTCGGGCGTGCGGCCGGACGGACAAGGCGGCGGCAAGCCCTACGCCAACATGTTCTTCTATAACGGCGGCATGGGCGCGAACACGCAGCGCGACGGCGTCACCTGCCTCAGCTGGCCCTCCAACGTCTCCTCGACCGCCATCGAGATCAGCGAGCACATCGCGCCGCTGCGCTTCCATCACAAGAAGCTCCGCCCCGATTCGGGAGGCGCCGGCAAGCAGCGCGGCGGGCTGGGGCAGGAGATCCTGATCGAGAGCCGCAGCGACACGCCGATCGCCGTGTCCTTCCTCGCCGAGCGCACCATCTTTCCGGCCTTCGGCATCGAGGGCGGCAGGGACGGCGCGCCGGGCGAACTCAGGATCAACGGCGAGAAGACCGATCCCAAGAAGCAGTACGTGATCCACAAGGGCGACACCGTGTCCCTCGGCACGCCGGGCGGCGGCGGGCATGGTGATCCGAGGCAGCGCTCCGACGCGGCCCTCGCGGCGGACATCGCGGCCGGTTACGTGACGGAGCGCGAACCCTACAGATAACGTCCCGGCGGAGGGCATGATCTTTCGTCTCGTCCGTGCCCTTGCTGCAGCAGCCTTCCTCCTGGCGCCGGCCGCCGCCGGGGCGGCGGTGGGTGTCACGACGGCGGTCGAGGGCGAACCGACGGCTGCGGCACCCGGCGAGACGGCGCGCACGCTCGAAGTCGGTGTCGACGTCGAGGTCGGCGAGACGATCCGCACGCGCGCGGATGAGCGCCTGCACCTGGTCTTTTTCGACGGCACGTCGCTTACCGTGGGACCGGAAGCGGAAATCGCGGTCGACCGCTTCGACTACGATCGGCAAGCGAAGAGAGGCGAGCTGGCGCTGACGGCGCGCCATGGCGTGCTGCGTCTGGTCGGCGGCCATGTCAGCAAGATCGGTGCGATCGAGATCAAGACGCCATCGAGCGATTTGAGCCTGCAAGGCGGCATTGCCATCGTCGACGTGGCGGAGGGCGGAACGATGGCGGCCTTCATCCTCGGCCTCAAGCTCACGGTGACCGGCGCCGGGCGAAGGGAAATCCTGACGCGCCCGGGTTCCAGCATCGTCACGAAAACCGGTGGCGCGCCGCAGTCGCCGCTCGTTCTGCAGGCCGGCAGTCTCGAGACGCTGCTCGGCCGGCTGGAGCGCGGAGGCGCACCGGATGGTGTCGTCGCAGCATCCGATGTCGATCGGCGGGCGGCCGCGCTCAACCTGCCTCGCCACGCCGTCCAGGAGACGCTCGTCCAGTTGCTCCAGCACAGCGGCCACCACGCCGACAGCATCCGCAAGGTCAACGAGGCGGTGAAGAACTCCGGCCACCAGAAGGCCGTGAACGACGCCCAGCGGAATCCGCGTTAGAGCGGCTTCCCGTCGTATGGAACCGGAACGGAATATGCTCCAGCCTTCGCTCGCCTCCGCAGCCGTGGCGCGGTATGGATCGTCGATCGAACATCGAGGAAAGACGAATGAAGCTCGCCTACTCTCCCGCCAGCCCGTATGTGCGCAAGGTCACGGCCTGCGCGATCAAGCGCGGCATCAACGACAAGGTCGAGCGGCTCAAGATCGGCACCACCGATCCGGCGCTGCTGCAGTACAACCCGCTGTCCAAGGTGCCGACCTTGATCGCCGATGATGGCACGTGCCTCTACGACAGCCCGGTGATCTGCGAGTATCTCGACTCGATCGGTGCCGCGCCCAAGCTCTTCCCGGCACCGGGCCCGGCGCGTTGGAAAGCGCTGACTCAAGAGGCGCTGGGTGACGGCATCCTCGATGCCACGCAGCCGCGCCGCCGCGAGATCGCGCTGCCGCAGGACGAGGGCCGCAAGAGCTACATCGCGCTCCAGCAGGGCAAGGTGAAGGCGGCATTGGCCGAGTTCGAGAAGCAGGCCGACTCGCTCGGCAACCTCGACACGATCGGCGAGATCACCATCGGCTGCGCGCTGGGCTATCTCGACTTCCGCTACGCCAACGAGCCGTGGCGGCCGGGTCATCCGAAGCTGACGGCTTGGTACGAGAAGGTTGCCAAGCTGGCGCCGCTGGCCGAGACCGTCCCCGTCGGCTGAGCGCCGATGTTCGACCTGCTGCTGCGCGATGCTGCGGTCGCCACCATGCGGGAGGGCGCGCCCTTCGGTCTGGTGGCGAACGGCGCTGTCGGCATCACCGGTGGCAAGATCGCCTGGATCGGGCCGGCGGCAGAGGCGCCGTCCGATGCGCGCGAGGTCTGGTCGCTCGGCGGCAAGGTGGTGACACCGGGCCTGGTCGATCCGCACACCCACATCGTCTACGGCGAGGAAGGGCTGATCGATTTCGAGGTGCTGAGCCAGGGCGGCAAGCGCTGGGACCTCGAGCCGCGCGGCGGCGGCGTGGGCGCCATGGTCAAGCGCACGCGCGCGCTCTCCGAGCAGGCGATCTACGACATGAGCCGCGCGCGGATGAGCCGGCTGATCGCCAACGGCGTCACGACGGTCGAGAGCAAGTCCGGCGCGTCATTGGATAAGGACGGCGAGCTCCGCCTCATGCGCATCTCGCGCGCCTTGACCAAGGACCTGCCGGTCACTGTGGTGTCGACCTATCTCGGCGCACATGGGCTGGCACCCGAGTACGCCGGCCGGCGCGACGACTACGTGACCTTCATGTGCGACGAGGTGCTGCCTGAGGCGATGCGCCAGGGTCTGGTCGATCAGGTCGACGGCTTCTGCGACAAGGTCGGCTTCAACCACGAGCAGATGGGCCGGCTGTTCGCCAAGGCGCAGTCTTATGGCCTCGGCGTGAAGGCGCATTCGGACCAGTACACCGACTTCGGTGCCGGCGGGATGGTCGCCAGGCATCGCGGCCTGTCGGCGGATCATCTGGAATACGCCTCGCTGGCGACGGTCCGCGCGATGGCGGAGGCGGGGACGGTCGCGACCTTGCTGCCGGGGGCACACTTCGTGCTGCACGAGACGCGCAAGCCGCCGGTCGAGATGTTCCGCGAGTTCGGCGTGCCGATGGCTCTGGCGACCAACAGCAATCCCGTGAGCTCGCCCACCGTCTCGCCGGCGGCGCAGATGAACCTCGCCTGCTACCTGTTCGCGCTGACGCCCGAGGAGGCGCTGCGCGGCTTCACCGTGAACGGCGCGCGGGCGCTTGGCATGGCCGATCGCGCGGGGACCATCGCCGTCGGTCGGGCCGCCGACCTAGCGGTCTGGGACACCGACGATCCGCGCGGCATCGCCTATGCGCTGGGAGGTGCCGCCTGCCTCGGCGTGGTGAAGAACGGCTGCATCGTCCACAAGTCGACGCCGCCGGAGTTCGCGCGGCCATGAGCGTGCGCGAGCGACTGCTGGGCTGGCTCGAACAGGAGAAGGACCGGCAGGTCGAGTTCCTGCAGGCCTTCACCCGCATCGACACCTGCAATCCGCCCGGCGACACACGGCAGGCGGCCGATCTGTTTCGCTCATTCCTCGATGCCGAGGGCCTCGGCCATCGCACCGAGGCACGGCAGGCGGCGATGCCCAACCTGATCAGCAGCTTCGCCGGCACCCGACCGGGCCGGCACCTGGTGCTGAACGGCCATCTCGACGTGTTTCCGATCGGTGATCCGTCGGTGTGGAAGCACGACCCGCTGTCGGGCGACATCGTGGAGGGTCGCGTGTATGGCCGCGGCACGGTCGACATGAAGTGCGGGACGACGGCGCTGCTGTTCGTTCACGCCTATCTCCATCGGCTGAAAGGCGAGCTGCCGGGCAAGGTCACCTTCACCGTCGTGTCGGACGAGGAGACGGGCGGCAAATGGGGCGCCGACTGGCTGGTGCGCAATTGCGCCGACGAAGTGCTGGGCGATTGCGTGCTGAACACCGAGCCGAGCGGCGTGCACACCGTGCGGTTCGGCGAGAAGTCGATGCTGTGGACACGGCTCACGATCAAGGTGCCGGGCGGTCACAGCGCCTATCCGCACACCAGCCCGAGCGCCACCAAGATCGCGGCGTCGCTGATCAAGGACCTCGAGGGCATCGAGGCCATGGTGCCCGCCGAACCGGCGACGGTGAAGGCGACGCTCGACCGGCCGGAGGTGAGAGAGGCCGCGAACCGGTCGCTGGGCGAGGGCGGCGCCGACGTGATGCGGCGCGTGTCGGTGAATATCGGCACGCTGCAGGGCGGCGTGAAGATCAACATGCTGCCGGCGGCCTGCATGCTCGAGGTCGATTTCCGCCCGCCGGTCGGCATCACGCGCGCCGAGGTCATGGCGAAGGTGAGGTCGATCCTCACGCGCTATCCGATGGTGACCTGCGAGGAGCTGCTGGCCGGCAATCCGGAATCCACGTGGTCCGATCCGACGCATGAGATGGTCGGCCACCTGGTGCGCAATGCGGCGCAGTTCATGGACCATGCGCCGCAGCCGATCGTCAGCCTCGGCGGCACCGATACCCGATTCTGGCGGCGCGCCGGCGTGCCGGCCTTCGTCTACGGTTGCTCGCCCGCGGGCATGGGCGGGATCGACGAGGCCGTCAGCATCGCGGAGTTCCACCACGTCCTGCGCACGCATGCGCTGGCGGCGGTGGACTATCTGACGGCGGAATAGGCGGGGTGGCCGCGCATTGGCAGGGTGCCACTCCCTCTTGTATGGTTAATTAATAATAACTATATAATCAATCGAAATTGGTGAGCGAGCGCAAAGGCGGCCGACACAAGAAGCCCGTTAGATTCCATACCCATTACGGCGATCCGGAGGTGTCCACCACAAGATGTTGTGGTTCCGACATGCTTCGGGTTCGGTCGGAAACGCTTTAGTGTCTCCCCAGAAATCGGGAGGATGAATGCCGGCACGGACGGGCGAGCAGTTCCTGAAGGGCCTGCGCGGGAAGCGTGAAGTCTGGGTCGATGGCGAGCGCGTGCGCGACGTCGTCGATCATCCCAAGCTCAGCGGTGCGGCGCATGCGCTGGCCGAGGTCTTCGACCTGCACCACAAGCAGGCCGATACCCTGCTGATGGCCGATCCCGAGACGGGGGAAAAGATCGCCGTCAGCCATATGGTCCCGAAGAGCCGCGAGGATCTGCAACGCCGCCACAAGGCGCTGCGCAGGGTGGCGGAATATTCCGTCGGCCTGATGGGCCGCACGCCCGACTACATGAACGTGACCTATGCGGGCTTCGCCGGCAGTCCCGTCGAGTGGGGCCAGCACGGCAACGAGGCGGGCTACGAGCGGCTGGTCGCCTACCAGAAGTTCCTGCGCCGGGACGACATCTCGCTGACGCACACGATCGTGCAGCCGACCGTCGACAAGGCCAAGGGCGACGCGCCCGCAGCGGGCAACGAATACGCGCTGCGCAAGGTCGGCGAGACGGAGCACGGCATCGTGGTGCGCGGCGCGCGCGTGCTGGCGACGCTTGCGCCCTTCGCCGACGAGATCGCGGTCTATCCGGCGGCGCCGCTGCCGGAGGGTGCCGATGCCTACGCGCTCTCCTTCTGCATTCCCATGACCGCGCCGGGGCTGAAGTTCCTGTGCCGCGACAGCATGTCGGCCCCGTCGTCCAACCGCTTCGACCATCCTTTGTCGAGTCGCTTCGACGAGCAGGACGCCTTCGTGATCTTCGACGATGTCGAGGTGCCGCGCGACCGGCTGTTCATCGACTGCAATCTCAAGTCCTACAACACGGTGATGACGCGGAGCTGGCCGCCCAACGTCCAGCAGCAGACCATGGTGCGCGCCTCGGTGAAGCTCGACTTCGCCTGGGGCCTGGCGCTGCGCATGGCGGCCTCGATCAACGCCGTCGACCCCGAGACGATGCGCATGATCGGCGAGCTGTGGGGCTATGCCGAGTTCACGCGCACCGCGGTGCTGGCGGCCGAGGTCGAGGCGCGCGAATGGCCGGGCGGCCTGTGGACCTGCGCGGCGGGCCCGATGCATGCGCTGCGCTCTTTCCTGCCGATCTGGATGCCGCGCGCCAACGAGATCCTGCGCCTGATCGGCTCGCACAACCTCCTGGCCGCGCCGATGCGCGCGGAGCTCGCCGACAAGGAGCTGCGGCCCCTGATCGACAAGTACCTGCCCGGTGCGAAAGGCCAGGCGGCGGAGGAGCGCATCCGCGTCTTCCGCCTCGCCTGGGATTTCGCGGGTTCGGCGCTCGCCAGCCGCAACGAGCAGTACGAGCGTTTCTATCTCGCCTCCTCGCCGCGCAATCTCGCGCGCCATCTCGCCTTCACCGACCGCAGCCGCGCCGACCGGCTGGTGGACCGGTTCTTGCAGGAGGATTTCTGACCATGGGACTCTTCAGCTGGTTGTTCGGACCGAAGGAGCCGAAGGCCGAGCCGGTCGACGAAATCCGGCAGATGATCATGGCCGCGTCGCGTCGTGCAGCGGCGGCGCCGCCGGCCCTGCCGCCGGAGCTGAAACCCTATGTCACGCGGCTGCGCGCGGTCTTCGCCCGCGTCGGCAGCTTCGCCGCGGGCGAGACGCCGGAGATCGGCCGCGAGATCTACGCCGCGCACGGCCATGACGGCATGGTGAAGGTGTGCGACGCGATTCGCGCGCAGCTGGGCGGCGGACCGGCGCGCGATCTCGAATACAAGTGGAATGGAGTGGGCGAGTGGCGCGGTTGATCGGATGGTGAACGGCTTCTTCCAGCCGCCCCAGGCGGCACGCTATGCGTTGCGTCGCGTCCACATCCCCGCCAGCCTGCTGACGGGTGCGGCACCCGGGCCGGCGGACCAGGACGATCTCGTTCTCTGCGATCTCCTGGTCGAGCGTGGCAAGGTCGCCGATGTCGTGGCGGGCGGTTCGCTTGCGGCGGAGCTGGGGCCCGACCTCGATCGCTCGCTGGTGCTGCCGGGCATGCTCGATGCGCATGCCCATCTCGACAAGGCCCATATCGTGCCGCGCGCCCGCAACAAGACGGGCGATCTGCTGGGCGCGGCCGCGGCCTCGGGGCCCGATCGGGCCGCACGCTGGCATGCCGAGGATGTGCGCCGCCGGCTCGAGTTCGGCATCAGGACGGCCTATGCCAAGGGCGTGGTCGCGATCCGCACGCATCTCGATTCGCTGGCGCCGCAGCCCGCGATCACCTTCCCCGTGTTCAAGAAGCTGCGCGACGAATGGGCAGGGCGGGTCGAGCTGCAGCCCTCGACCATCGGGCCGATCGACATCTTCACGCGCGAGGAGGGCCGCGAGCTCGCCGATCGCGTTGCCGATGCGGGCGGCAACCTGGGCTGCGGCACGCGCTTCCTCGAGCTGAACAACAGTCCCGTGCCGCCCGAGTTCGACATCGTGATGGATCGCATCTTCGCGCTGGCCGAGGAGCGTGGACTGAACCTCGACATGCATGTCGACGAATCGAGCGACGTCGAGGCGCGCACCCTGATCCGCATCGCCCGCCTGGCGGTGAAGCGCGGCTTCAAGGGCCGCATCCTCGCCGGACACTGTTGCGCGCTGGCATTGCAGACCGACGAGGTCATCCGCGACACGATGGATGCCTGCCGGGATGCCGGCATCGACATCGTGAGCCTGCCGGCGGTGAACCTCTACCTGCAGGCGCGCGGCACCGACCGCAAGACGCCTCACTGGCGCGGTGTCACGCTCCTGCACGAGCTGAAGGCGCACGGTCTCAAGGTGGCGATCGGCGGCGACAATGTGCGCGACCCGTTCTACGGCTATGGCGATCACGACATGCTGGAGAGCTTCGCCCAGGCGGTGAAGATCGCCCATCTCGACCATCCGTACGGCGACTGGATCACGGCGGCGACCTCCGTGCCGGCGGCGATCATGCAGCTGCCGCAGTTCGGCCATGTCGGCCGCGGCACACCGGCCGACCTGATCGTGCTCAAGGCGCGCGACTACAACGAGATGCTGGCGCGCTTCCAGGCCGACCGGGTGGTGATCCGCGGCGGCAAGGCGATCGACACGACCCTGCCCGACTATCGCGAGCTCGACGACCTCGTTAGGATTTGAGGTGCCGGAATGGGGAGTGTGCGATGAGCGACATCGACGTCCTGAAACCCGACACGATCGCCAAGCCCAAGGTCGAGCAGCCGCGGCTCTACAAGGTCGTGCTGATCAACGACGACTACACGCCGCGCGAGTTCGTGGTCCAGGTGCTGAAAGCGGTGTTCCGCACCACTGAGGACCAAGCCTACCGCATCATGATGACGGCGCATCAACGAGGCGCCTGCGTGGTGGCGACCTTCACGCGCGACGTGGCTGAGAGCAAGGCCAAGGAGGGCACCGACATGGGCCGCCAGAAGGGCTATCCGCTGAGCTTCTCCACGGAGCCGGAAGAGTGACCGGGTTGCCGCAATATCACCTCGACAATGCCTCAAAGCTTACGCCGGAAGTCAGAAGATTGTCAGGAAACCAACCGTAGCCTCCATCCTCCGGGGAGAAGACGTGAGAACGTCATCTCGAGGAGGAAACGATGAACAAGTCGTGGACAATCGCGGCGGCGAGCGCATTCGCCGCTGGCGCACTCGTTGTGTCCGCTGCAAACGCCCAGACCCCGTCGAGCCCGTCGTTCGGGCAGAACTCGACAGACTGCAGGGGCGTCAACGCGTGCAAGGGCCAGAGCGCCTGCAAGTCCGCCACCAATGCCTGCAAGGGCCAGAACGCCTGCAAGGGCAAAGGCTGGGTGCAGGGCGTCAGCACGCTGACGTGCCAGGCGGAAGGCGGCGTATCCGGCTTCGCGGGCGGTGCCTGAAGCTCGGCGGAGCGACTAGGGCGCCGCCGGGCAACCGGCGACGCCCTTTCGCCGCATCAGCGCAAGTCGGCGCAGAAGTCCTTGATGCGCTGGCAGCCTTCGCGCAGCGATTCGAGATCGGTGGCGTAGGAGATGCGGAAGTAGGGGCTCATGCCGTAGGCCGCACCCTGCACCGTGGCGACGTGGCGCTCTTCCAGCAGCGCGGTCACGAAGTCGGTGTCGGTCTCGAGCCGCTTGCCCTTGGGCGTCGTCTTGCCGAGGCAGCCCGCGACGTTGGGGAAGACGTAGAACGCGCCCTCGGGCCTGTGGCACTTGATGCCCTTGGCCTCGTTCAGCCAGCCGACGACGAGATTGCGCCGGTTCTCGTAATCCTTGCGATGGCTCTCGACGAGATCCTGCGGCCCGTCGAGCGCCGCGGCCACGGCGGCCTGGCCGACCGTCGAGACGCCGGCCGTCGCCTGGCCCTGCATGTTCATCATGGCGGCGATCATCGCCTTCGGCCCGCCCGCGAAGCCGACACGCCAACCTGTCATGGCATAGGCCTTCGAGGCGCCGTTCACCGTGAGCGTGCGCTCCTTCAGCTTCGGCTCGACCTCGGCGATCGAATGGGTCTTCAGCCCGTCATAGACGAGATGCTCGTAGATCTCGTCCGACATGATCAGCACCTTGGGATGCTTCAGCAGCACCTCGGTGAGGCCCTTCAGCTCCTCGCGATTGCAGACGGCGCCGGTCGGATTGTTGGGGAAGTTCAGCACCACCCACTTGGTCTTGTCGGTGATCGCGGCCTCGAGATCCTCGGGCCGGAGCTTGAAGTGGTTGTTCTCCGGGCACGACACCGCCACCGGCACGCCGCCGCAGAGCTTGATCTGGTCGGCGTAGCTGATCCAGCCGGGCGAGGGCACGATCACCTCGTCGCCCGGGTTCACCGAGGCCATGGTGGCGCCGAACATGATCTGCTTGGAGCCGTTGGACACCATGATCTCGTCCATCGCGTAGTCGAGATTGTTCTCGCGCTTGAACTTGCGCTGCACCGCCTCCTTGAGCGCCTTGGTGCCGTCCTGCGGCGGGTACTTGGTGTCGCCGGCGAGAGCGGCCTTGTAGCCCGCCTCGATGGCATGCCGCGGCGACATGAAGTCGGGTTCGCCCGAGGACAGGCCCACGATCTTCACGCCTTGCGCGCGCAGCTCGCGCACCTTGCGGGTCATGGCGGACGACGCGGACACCTTGACGTTCTTCAGACGCTCGGCAGGCTCGAACATGTTTCCTTCCCGTTAGAAGCGGCGGACAATAGAGGAGGGTTCAGCCCGACACCAACCCCGCCGCTTCGATTCCCGCTATGCAAACCGCCTCGTCTTCCTCGCCGGTGCCGCCCGAGGCGCCGGCGGCGCCCAGGATCGTGCCGTCCTTGTCCTTGATGACCACGGCGCCGGTCTGGGGGATGAACCGGCCCCGCGACGTCGCCGACAGGGCGCCGAAGAAGGAGGGGTTGCCCTTGGCCCGCTCCAGCAGCACGGCGCTCGACACGCCCATGCCGACGGCGGCCCATGCCTTTCCGATCGCGACCTCGTTGCGCAGCATGCTGGCCTCGTCCTGGCGCTGCAGCGACCGGACGTTGCCCGATTCGTCCAGCACGGCGACGGCGAGCGGCTTCACCTTCATCTCGCGCGCCTTGGCGAAGGCCACTTCGATGATCTTGTTGGCCTGGGCAAGCGTGAGCCTCGACATGGTTCATTCTCCTCGATTCGAGGCCACTTTAGGGGTGTGGCCCCTAAGACGATAGAATTATTGGGAAATTCCCGATAAATCGGGGTTGACGGGTGGTTTGCCTATCCCTATTTTCCGCCCGCTTTCGGAATTCACCCCGGCTTGGCCGGGGCTTTTTGTTGGGACTGGGACCATGAAGATCCGCCATTCGCTGAAGTCGGTGAAGACGCGCCACAAGGACTGCCGCATCGTGCGCCGCAAGGGCCGTGTCTACATCATCAACAAGACCAACCCGCGCTACAAGGCGCGCCAGGGCTGACGCCCGCGCGCCCGGGACAAATTGCAAGCGGCGGAGGCTTCGGCTTCCGCCGCTTTTTCATTGCGCTATGATCGCGGCATGCAGATGCCGCCGCTCGATCCGGACATCCTTGCGCGCCGCGCCGAGATCGTCGCTGCCCTGCGCGCGATCGTGCCGGGCGAGGGCGTCATCGACGAAGCAGAGGGCATGCGGCCCTACGAATGCGACGGGCTCTCGGCCTATCGCCAGATGCCGCTGGTCGTCGTGCTGCCCGAGACCGTGGCGCAGGTCTCGGCGATCCTGCGTTATTGCCAGGACCACAAGGTCAAGGTCGTGCCGCGCGGCGCGGGCACTTCGCTGTCCGGCGGGGCGATGCCGGTGGGCGATGCGATCCTGCTGGGCCTCGGCAAGTTCAACAAGGTGCTGGAGATCGACTACGCCAACCGCTGCGCGCGAGTGCAGCCGGGCGTGACCAATCTCGGCGTCACCAAGGCGGTCGAGCACGAGGGCTTCTACTACGCGCCCGATCCTTCCTCGCAGATCGCCTGCTCGATCGGCGGCAACGTCGCGGAGAATTCCGGCGGCGTGCACTGCCTGAAATACGGCCTCACCACCAACAACCTCCTCGGCATCGAGATGGTGCTGATGAACGGCGAGGTCGTGACGCTCGGCGGCAAGCACCTCGACCCGGGCGGCTACGACCTGATGGGCCTGATGACAGGTTCGGAGGGTTTGCTCGGCGTCGTCACCGAGGTGACCGTGCGTCTCCTGCGCAAGCCCACCGCGGCGCGCGCCGTGCTGCTGGGGTTCCCGACGGAAGCGGGCGGGGCCGATTGTGTCGCGGCCATCATCGCGGCGGGCATCATTCCGGGCGGCATGGAGATGATGGACAAGGACGCGGTCCAATGCGCCGAGAACTATGTAGGCGCGGGCTATCCGCTCGATGTCGAAGCGCTCTTGATCGTCGAGCTCGACGGGCCGGAGGTCGAGGTCGATCATCTGGTCAAGCGCGTCGAGGAGATCGCCAAGGGCCGCGGCGCCACGACCTGCCGCGTGAGCCGCGACGAGCAGGAGCGGGTGCTGTTCTGGGCCGGCCGCAAGGCCGCTTTTCCCGCCGTCGGCCAGATCACGCCCGACTATATGTGCCTCGACGGCTCCGTGCCGCGCGGCCGGCTGGTCGAGGTGCTGGGCGAGATGCGGCAGATGAGCAAGAAGCACCGGCTTCGCGTCGTGAACGTCTTCCACGCCGGCGACGGCAACCTGCATCCGTTGATCCTGTTCGACGCCAACGATCCCGACGAGCTGCATCGCGCCGAGCAATTCGGCGCCGACATCCTGCGCCTCTGCGTGAAGGTGGGTGGCGTGCTGACCGGGGAGCACGGCGTCGGCATCGAGAAGCGCGACTTGATGGGCGAGCAGTTCACCGAGATCGATCTCGACCAGCAGATGCGCGTGAAGTGCGC
>Ga0335083_10001810_pt1 | contig 28990 bp, 30 predicted proteins | sample Lox_Sample_42_FD_206716 | JGI IMG/M metagenome (GOLD analysis project Ga0335083, IMG submission 206716) | Soil microbial communities from Loxahatchee National Wildlife Refuge, Florida, United States - Lox_Sample_4.2 | ecosystem: Environmental > Terrestrial > Soil > Wetlands | place: USA...
GCGAGAGGAAGCTGCGGAGGAGCGACTCCGACTCCTCGTCCGAGAAGCCGGCCTTCGTCTCCTTGTCCTTGACGAGCTCGATCGCCCAGAAGTAGCCGGCGCCGCGCAGGTCGCCGACGATCGGGAGCTCGAGCAGTTGCGAGAGCGTCGAGTGGAACGCCGCCTCGTTGTCGCGGACGCGCTCGACCAGGCGCTCGCGCTCCATGATCTCGAGGTTCTTGAGCGCGATCGCGGCCTGGACCGGATGGCCGCCGAACGTGATCCCGTGCGCGTACATGTCCGTCTCGCCGAGGAACGGCTCGATGATGTGGTCGGCCGCGACGACCGCACCGATCGACGCGTACGCGGACGAGAGCCCCTTCGCGCAGGTGAGCAGGTCGGGCCGGATGTCGTAGAGGTCCGAGCCGAACCACGCGCCGAGCCGGCCGAAGCCGTTGATCACCTCGTCCGCGCAGAGGAGGATCTGGTACCGGTCGCAGATCTCTCGCACGCCCTTGAAGTAGCCCGGCGGAGGCGTGAAGCACCCGCCCGCGCTCTGGACCGGCTCCATGATCACCATCGCGACCGTGTCCGGGCCCGCGGCTTCGATCGCGGTCTCGAGGTCGTCGAGCAGGAAGCTCGTGAACTCCTCGTCGGTCTCGCTGTCGGGCCGGTGGTAGCGGTTCGTGTTGCGGACGTGCGACACCCCCGGGACCAGCGGCTCGAACGGGTTGCGGAGGGCCGGGATCCCGTTGATCGAGAGCGCGCCCATCGTTGTCCCGTGGTAGGCGACCTGGCGCGCGATCGCCTTCCAGCGGCGCTCGCCCCGCGCGCGGTGGAACTGGCGCGCGAGCTTCCAGGCCGACTCGACTGCCTCGGAGCCGCCGGAGACGAAGAAGACGCGGTTCAGGTCGCCCGGCGCGAGCGAGGCGACCTCGGCAGCGAGCTCGATCGCGCGCGGGTGCGCGTACGACCAGTTCGTGTAGAACGGGAGCTCGCGCATCTGCGCTGCCGCCGCCTCGCCGATCTCCTCGCCGTACGAGTAGCCGATCTGGACGGCGAACAACCCGGCCAGGGCGTCGAGGTAGCGCTTTCCGTTCGCGTCCTCGAGGTAGCAGCCCTCGCCGCGCACGATGACGGGCACCTCCTCGCTCCCGAGGTACGGGCCCATGCGCGTGAAGTGGAGCCAGAGATGGTCCCGTGCGGCCTGTTGTAGCTGCGCGGGCGAGAGCCCGCTCGAGACCGTCGTCATGCTGACCGCTTCTGGCGGCCGATCTGGACGAGCACGTTGATCAGCATGATCGTCAGCGCGATCACGAAGATCGCGGTCCCGATCACGTTCACCTGCGGCGGGGTGCCGATGCGCGCCGCGCCCCAGACGAACAGCGGGAACGTGACCTGGTTGCCCGCGTTGAAGTACGTGACGACGAAGTCGTCGATCGAGATCGCGAAGCAGAGCGCGAGCGAGGCGAGGATGGCCGGCGCGATCAGCGGCAGCGTCACCTTCGTGAAGGTCGTCAGCTCGTTCGCGCCGAGATCCATCGCCGCCTCTTCGAGGTGGCGGTCGAAGCCGATGAGGCGGGCCTTCACGGTGACGACCGCGAAGCTGATGCAGAACATGATGTGGGCGATCAGGATCGTCCAGAAGCCGAACGTGATGAACGACATGTTCAGGAAGAGCGTCAGCAGCGAGGCGCCGAGGACGATCTCCGGGGTCGAGAGTGGCAGGAAGACGAGAATGTTCGTGCTCCCCCGGCCGCGGAACTGGTAGCGAACGAGCGCGAGCGCGATGAACGTCCCGAGCGCGGTCGCAATGATGCTCGCGATCAGCGCGATCTTCAGCGAGAGGAAGATCGAGCTGCGCAGGTCGGGCACGGCATCCCAGTGGGTCCAGTTGTGGAGGGTGAAGCTGTGCCAGACGAAGTTGGTCTTCCCGGGCGGGTTGTTGAACGAGAACACGATCACGATCGCGATCGGGAGCAGCAGGTAGACGAAGAACAGGATCGAGTAGACGGTGAGGACGTGGCGCTTGACGAACGCCCAGGTCGCCGTGAGCGCCGACCGGCGCGGGCGCTCGGCTCGGACGGCGACCGTCGTCATCCGGTCAGCTGCTCCGTGCCCACCGCGCGGGCGTAGAGGAGGACGAAGAGGACGATGATGAACATGAGGATGAACGACATCGCCGCGGCCGCCGGGTAGTCGGTCAGCTCGAGGAACTTCGACTGGATCACGTTGCCGATCATGTGGTTCTCAGGTGAGCCGAGCAGCTGCGCGTTGATGAAGTCGCCTGCGGCCGGGATGAACGTGAGCAAGGTGCCGGCGACGATCCCGGGCAGGGAGAGCGGCAGGGTCACCTTCAGGAACGCGTGGAACTTGCTCGCGTAGAGGTCCTCCGCCGCCTCGATCAGCCGAGCGTCGATCTGCTCGAGCGAGACGTAGAGGGGCAGCGCCATGAACGGCAGGAAGTTGTAGGTGATGCCCGCCACCACGGCCGTGGAGGTCTGAAGGATCCGGCCGTTCTGCCCGAGGATGCCGAGCAGGTGGAGGTGCCGGAGCGTGTTCACGACCAGGCCGTGGTCGGCGAGGATCGTCTCCCACGCGAGAGTGCGGATCAGGTAGGTGACGAAGAACGGCGCCACGATCCCGAGCAGGAGGAGGTTCTTCCACCGGCCGCCGCGGAACGCGATCCAGTACGCGACCGGGTAGCTGATCACAAGCGCGATCAGCGTCGCGATCCCCGCATAGACGAAGGAGCGGATGAACTGCGGCTTGTAGTTCGAGACCGCGTCTGAGAAGTTGCTGAACTGCCACGTGAACGAGTAGCCGAAGTCGATCGTCCCCGACTGCAACGACTGGTACGCGAGGAACCCGAGCGGCACCAGGAAGAACACGCCGAGGAACAGCAGCCCCGGCGCCAATAGCAGGTACGGCGTCGACCCTCGGTGCCGGTGAAAGAACCCCAATCCTCGCTCCCTACGCCGAGATCAGGTTCTGCCAGGCTGCGAGGTACTTCGGGTTGTTCAGAGCCGCGGGATCGAAGAGGTGGACGTTGTCGAGCATCTTCTGCGTCGGGAAGATCAGCGGGTTGTTCGCGACGGAGGGGTTGAACTTGAGGGCCTGCGCCTTCGCCCCGATCACGGGCGGGATGTAGTAGATGCCGACGATCTTCTTCTTCGGGTCGCCGGCCACCATCAGCGCCTGCACCGACGGGTTGTAGACGTAGTTCATGTAGACCGACGCCGTGTAGACGTTGCCGCCGGTCGGGATCAGCATGTTGTCCGTCCACGTGTCGCCGCCGTCGACCGCCAGGTTCCAGTGGACGTGCGGGTCTGCGAGCTGGGGGATATCGCCCGACCACGACATGGCGGCGGAGAGGTCGCCCTTCGCGAGCAGCGGTGCGTAGTCGTTGCCGGTGAACTGGCGGATCTGGCCCGAGTCGACCGCCTTCTGGATCTTGGCCAGCGCCTTGTTGAACGTCTGGTCTGTCACCTTGGAGGGGTCGTCGCCGTTCGAGAGCATGACGAGCGACATCGCGTCCGCCATCTCGTTCAGGCAGGTGATCTTGCCCTTCAGCTTCGGGTTGCCGAAGAGGTCGTCGATCGACAGCACGGGATCGCTGATCTTGTCGTTGAAGGCGATCCCCGTGAACCCGGACTGCCACGGCAGGCTGTAGTCGCGGTTCGGGTCCCAGGCCGGGTGGCGCTGGACCGCGACGAGGTTCTTAAAGTTCGGGATCGCGCTCTTGTCGAGCTTCTCGACCCAGCCCTTTCTCACGAGCAGCGACGGGTAACGCGAGTTGTCGGTCATCACGATGATGTCGCGCCCGATCGACTGGCCTCGGCGGAGCTGCCCCTGGATCTTCCCGAAGAACGACGCGTTGTCGTTGATGTCCTGCCTGTAGTCGACGTGGACGCCGGTCTTTTTCTGGAACTCGATGAGCGACGGGAACGTCTGACCCCTGGTGTCGATGTAGTACGGCCAGTTGGAGAAGTGGAGCGTCTTCGCGAGCTGCTGCTTGCCGGCCGTCGTGGTGCCGGACGGGCTGCTCGAGCTGCCGCCGCAGGCGGCCGCAAGGCCTGGGAGGGCGATCGCTGCACCCCCGAGCGCGCCGCGCTCGAGAAGCTGTCGCCGTGTGAGGTGGTCGGTCATTCCGCTCCTTCCATGGAGTCGACGACGAAGGTGGAGTCGGGGCTCCACGAGATGTCGCTCGGCGCCGCCTGCCTGGCACCGGGCTCGCTGTTCTGGACGTAGAGACTGACGTTGCCTGCCTTCGTCTCGAGCACGTACTGGGTCGCGACCCCCACGTACGCGGTCTCGAGGAGTCTCCCGGTAAGGCGGTTCTCCTCACCATGGTCGAGTTTGATCTTCTCGGGTCGGACGCCGACGGCCACTCGGCCGTCGCGTCCCTGGAGCGCCTCGGGCGGGACCCTCACGATCGTCCCGTCGTCGAGCCGCACCGTGTCCGCGCCGGCGACCGTGCCCGGCAGCAGGTTCGAGATGCCGAGAAAGCCCGCAACGAAGGCGGTCTTCGGGTACTCGTAGAGCTCGGTCGGGCTTCCGAGCTGCTCGATCTTCCCGGCGTTCATGATCGCGATCCCGTCCGCCATCGTCATCGCCTCCTCCTGGTCGTGAGTGACGTGGACGAAGGTGATGCCGACGTCGTGCTGGATCGCCTTGAGCTCGAGCTGCATCTGCTTGCGGAGCTTCAGGTCGAGCGCGCCGAGCGGCTCGTCAAGGAGGAGCACGCGGGGCTTGTTCACGAGCGCGCGGGCGAGGGCCACGCGCTGCTGCTGGCCGCCCGACAGCTGGCGCGGCTTGCGCCCCTCCATGCCCGAAAGGCCGACGAGCCGGAGGATCTCGGTCACGCGCCCGCCCACCTCCTTCTTGGCCACTCCCTTGCGTCGCAGACCGAAGGCGACGTTCTCTCCAACCGTCAGGTGCGGGAAGAGCGCGTACGACTGGAAGACCGTGTTCACGTCCCGCCGGTAGGGCGGCTTCCCGGTGACGGGTTCCTCGCCGAGGTAGATCGTCCCGGCGGACGGCTCCTCGAAGCCGCCGATCATCCGCAGCGTCGTCGTCTTGCCGCATCCGGACGGGCCGAGCAGCGCGAAGAAGCTGCCGCGCTCGATCTCGAGCGAGATGTCGTCGACCGCCTTGACGTCGTCGAACTGCTTGACGATGTGGTCGAGCCGGACGTCGATGTTCTCCGAGGTCGTGGCTGCCTGCTGCCTCTGCTCGTCGACCGTGCTCTCGACCGCCATCAACCCGCCCTCACCGGAGAGAGGGCCGCTTCGCCGGTCCCCCAGTCGTACAGCTGCTTCCACATCTCGAGGTAGAGGAACGTCTCGGTCGAGACGACGCCGTCCAGCGCCCTGATCCGGTTCGTCACGTCGAGCAGGTGGCGCCGATCGGCGCAGACGACCTCGACGAGGATGTCGAACTGCCCCGCGGTGACGACGACGTAGTCGGCCTCGTCCCACCTGGCGATCTCGTCCGAGACCGGCTCGGGGGCCCCGGTCGTCCGGATCCCCACCATCGCCATCGCCTCGAAGCCCAGGCCGAGCGGGTTCGTCACCCCGGTGACCTGGAGGATGTTGTCCTCGCAGAGCCGCGCGTAGCGCGAGCGAACAGTCGCCTCCGAGACCCCGATTCGCCGGGCGATCCGGCGGAACGACTCACGGCCGTTCTTCTGCAACGCCTCGATGATGGCTCGGTCGACCTCGTCGACGCTCCGGTCTCGCGATACCGGGCCCCGCCGCATGCGCTCGATCACGCTGCCTCGCAATGCGAGGCGATTCCTACCACGCAGCCGCGCATCTCGTCAACGGGCACCGGTCGACCGCTCGGAATCCGCGGCCCCACGCGACTCAGCCCGTCTTCTTCCCGGGGACGATCAGCAGCGGGATCGTGGAGAGGTGGAGCAGCTTGTGCGGGACCGAGCCCAGGATCGCGCCGGTGAGCGGATGCTCACCCTGCGTCCCGACGGCGATCATCTGCGCGTCCTTCTCGGCCGCGACCTCGAGCAGCGCGTCGACCGGCCGCTTGGGGACGAGCATGACCTCGTACTCGACGCCGGTGTCGCGGATCCGCTCGACCGCGTCGTCGGTCGCCTGCTCCGCAACCTCCTTGAGCGCGCGGCGGTAGTCGCCTGTCTCGCCGCCGCCGTAGGCGGCCGGGATCTCGTACGCGAACACGATCACGACCTTCGCGCCCGAGAGCTTCGCGAGCTCGACGGCCTCCATCAGCGCAGCCTGCGCGCCCGGCTGCGCAACGTAGCCGACGACGATCGGCCTAGGCACCGGCAGGCGCCTCCTGTCGCGCCTCTTCCAGTACGCCAGGCTGCGCGACCTCCGACTTGCGCCGGAAGAACGGGTCGGGCGCGAAGATCCGCTGCAGGATGAGGATCACGATCCCGAGGACCAGCGAGAAGATCGCGATCGCGAGGGCGGTCGAGATGCCGAACGTCGAGCTGTTGTAGTTCTCCGAGTTCGTCTGCAGGTAGACGCTGTAGCCCAGGATCGCGAAGAGGATGATCCCGCCGATCAGCGGCAGCAGCCCGACGTAGAAGAAGTTGTACGCGCTGTTCCGGAGCTCCTTGCGGAAGAACCAGGTGCACGCGAGGCCGGTGAGCCCGTAGTAGAACGCGATCCCGAAGCCGGTCGCGGTGACCGAGTCCTCGAGGATCGAGCTGCTGAGCGCGTTCAGCGTCACGAAGCAGATGATCGAGAGGATGCACATCCAGATCGTCGAGGCGCTCGGGGTCAGGAAGCGAGGGTGGATCCGGCCGAAGTGCTTGGGGATCGCCCCGTGCGCGGCCATGGACAGGCTCGCGCGGGTGGTCGGCAGGATCGTCGTCTGCGTCGAGGCCGAGGCCGACGTGAGCACCGCGATGATCAGGATCTTGTCGAGGCCCCAGGGCAGAACGGAGCTGCCGAGCGCGCTGAGCACGTCGTCCTGGTTCTTGTTGAGGAAGTCGACGCCGTGGTAGGCCTGGGCCGCGTACGAGACGATCACGTAGATGCCGAGCAGGAGGAACGTGCTGACCACGGCCGCCTTCCCGGGCGTCCGGGTCGCGTCCTCCGTCTCCTCGTTGACCGAGACGGCCGTGTCCCAGCCCCAGTAGATGAAGATCGCGAGGAGGAGGCCGTCGGTGAGCGCACCGAACGACTGGATGTCGAACGGGTTCAGCCAGCTCAGGGACGGATGGACGCTCCCGACCGGGTCCTGCGTGTAGACGCGCGCGATCGCGACGACCGAGAACAGCGTCAGCGCGCAGATCTCCATGGCGAGCAGGAACCACTGCGTCTTCGCGGAGGCCTCGACGCCGACGTAGCAGATGAGGCTCATCAGCAGGATCCAGATCACGCCGGCGACGCCGACCCAGAACGTGCTCGCCGCGAGGCTGTCGGCGCCGAAGAGCAGGAACGTGTACGAGCCGGCGATCTGCGACAGGCTCGCCATCACGAGCACGTCCGCGTAGATGACGCCCCAGCCACCGAGCCAGCCGGTGACCGGCCCGAAGGCTCTCGTGCACCACGAGAACGTCGTCCCGCAGTCGGGGTCGGCCTGGTTCAGGTACTTGAACGAGAGCGCGATCAGGAACATCGGGATGAACGCGATCACCATTACGACCGGCGCCTGGTAGCCGATCCCGACGATCGCCGTCACGAAGCCGAGCGTGGCCGCCAGGCTGTACGCAGGAGCCGTCGACGCGACGCCGATGACGACGCTCGAGACGAATCCGAGCGCGTTTGCCTTGAGCCCCTTCTCGCCAGGGGCCTCGTTCTCCCCGCGGCTCGCGTAGGCGTCGACTACGGCTTCACCCGGCACCGGCTCACCTCCTCCGTCTCGCGCAACGCGCGGCTCGTCAGGCCTGATCGGTACGCAATGCGACGGCGTTTCTACACCGTGCCGCGCATTGCGTCAAGAGCGACGGGGTCAGCGCACGCGGACGAGGTGAGCGGGCAGCGCGCCCGCCGCGAGCACGAGGGCGACGTACTTCGCCTGGGCGGGACTACGGATGCTCGAGATCTCGGCACCGGATCCGCCGAGGTCGATTCCGTCGGGATTGCGCTTGTAGTCGATGTACGGGGTCGACTGCATCCCGCCGTCGAGCACGATCGCGAAGTGCTGCGCATACCTCGTGACCGTGCTCATGTCGCTCGAGCCGCCCTTCCCGGCCGCGTCGGCCGTGGCCTGTCCACGGAGCGCCTCGGCGTGGGTGATGTCGTGGAACGCCTTGTTGCCCTCGCTCGTGAACCCGAGATGGACGACGTTGCCCTCGCCCGCCGAACCGGTTCCGGCCCTGATGTCCGAGAGCCTCACGTCGCCGCCGTCGAGCTCGGGTCCGTGCTTGAAGAGGTAGTAGAAAGTTGGCGCGCCTGCCTGTCCCTGCCGTGTCCCGGGGCAGCCCGTCGCGGCCTGGCAGCTGACCACGGTCACGCCCTCGGGCACTGCCAGCACGCGGCCGCCTCTCGGGAGCTCCTCGCGCGTATCCAAGGGGCCGCGCTCGAGCCTCCGTTTTCCGTCGAAGAGGTAGTAGCCCACCGGGGTGCCGCGCCTGGCGTCGGGCTGCACCTGGCCGAGCAGGTGGTAGAGGCTCGCCTCCGCGACGACACCGCCCTTTCCGTCGCTGGAGGGGCCGGTGACGTCGCGCTCAAGGTCGTAAACCGAGAACGGCCCTCCGCGGGTCCCCGCGGCGAGCGGAGGGGCGAAGCGGCGCGGCAGCGTGACGACGAGTTGATCGTCGCCGCGCTCCTTCACGCTCGCCGGCGCGATGTGGAGCGTCCCCAGAACGATTCTCACCGCGCTCGACGCATCCTCGAGGCCCTGTCGAGTCGCAGGGCCCTGCGCTTGGAGGACGATCTCCGCCTGCGGGCCGCTCCGCTGCCCGCCGCACGCGCTACAGACGAGCGCGAGCAGCAGGCAGAGAGCGGAAAGGCGGATCAGTCGATCTTCGCCATCACGTGCTTGATCTGCGTGTAGTCCTCGAGCGAGTAGGCGGACAGGTCCTTGCCGTAGCCGGACTGCTTGTAGCCGCCGTGCGGCATCTCCGAGACCAGCGGGATGTGGTCGTTGATCCACACCGTCCCGAACTGGAGCTTCCGGGCCGCGTTCAGCGCCCGCCCCACGTCACGTGTCCAGACCGACGCGGCGAGGCCGTAGTTCACGTCGTTCGCCCACGCGATCGCCTCGTTGTCGTCGGCGAAGCGCTGGACGGTCACGACGGGACCGAACACCTCGCGCTGGATGATCTCGTCGTCCTGCGCGACGTCCGTGATCACGGTCGGCTTGACGAAGAAGCCGCGGTCGCCGTTCGTGCCGCCGCCCGTCAGCACCGTGGCGCCCTTCGCGCGGTCGAGGAAGCCGAGCACGCGATCCTGCTGGGCCTTCGAGATCACCGGGCCCATCTCGATCTCGTCGCCCTCGGCGGGGTCGCCGACGTGCAGCGACTCGACCATCGGGACGAGCTCCTCGATCAGCTTGTCGTAGACCTTGGGCCCGGCGACCACGCGCGAGGCGGCCGTGCAGTCCTGGCCCGAGTTCCAATAGCCGGCGATCTTGACCGCCTCCGCGGCGGCCGCGGGGTCGGCGTCGTCGAACACGATCACCGGCGCCTTGCCGCCGAGCTCGAGGTGGACGCGCTTGAGCGTGTCGGCCGCGGCGCGCGCGACCTCCTTGCCCGTGGCGACGTCGCCGGTCAGCGAGACCAGGCGCACGTCCGGGTGCCGGACGATCCCCGCGCCGACGGGCTCGCCGTCGCCGGTGATCACGTTGAGCACGCCCGGGGGCAGGATGTCCTCGATCAGCTCGGCGAACCGCAGCGTGGTCAGCGGCGTCTGCTCGGAGGGCTTCAGCACCTGGACGTTGCCTGCCGCCAGCGCCGGCGCGACCTTCCAGACCGCCATCATCAGCGGGTAGTTCCAGGGCGCGATCCCGCCGACGATCCCGAGCGGCTCGCGCCGGATCATCGACGTGTAGCCGCGCATGTACTCGCCGGTGGACTTGCCCTCGAGCAGGCGCGCCGCGCCCGCGAAGAAGCGGATGTTGTCGCTGCAGACCGGAATCTCGTCCTTCGCGTACGAGAGTGGCTTGCCCACGTTCTCGGACTCGATCTGCGCGAGCTCGTCGCCGTGCTCGTCGAGCGCGTCGGCGATCTCGAGCAGCGCCTCCGCCCGCTCGCCCGGCGTCGTCTCGAGCCACTCCGGCAGCGCGGTCTTCGCGGCCTCGACCGCGCGGTCGACATCCGCCTGCGTTCCGCGCGGCACCTCCGCGATCGTCTCGCCGGTCGACGGGTTCAGGACTTCCATCGTCCCCCCGTCGGCAGCGTCCACCCACCTGCCCCCGACGAAGTTCTTGTGCTGGGAAACCGTCACGCTCATGAATGACCTCCCGTTCGCGTCTGGAAATCAGCCTATCGCGCTAGCGGCCGGTGAGCACGCCCGAATCCCGGGTCAAGCGCTGCGCGATCACGACGGGGATCACCGTCAGCAGGATCACGACGAAGACGACCGCGTTCACGATCGGGAGCTGCTGGCCGCGCTCGATGTTGTCGAGGATCCAGATCGGAAGCGTGATCTGCGCACCCGCGGTGAACGTCGTCACGATCACCTCGTCGAACGACAACGCGAACGCGAGCAGGCCGCCCGCGACGAGCGCCGTGGAGATCACCGGCCAGATCACGAACCGGAACGTCTGCCAGCCGTCCGCGCCGAGGTCCATCGAGGCCTCGACGATCGAGGGCGAGGTTCGCCGCAGCCGGGCAAGGACGTTGTTGTAGACGACGACCACGCAGAACGTCGCGTGCCCGATCACGATCGTCAGGACCGAGAGGCGGATCCCCGCCCAGGTGTCGAAGGAGCTCAGCGCCATCCCGGTGATGATCCCGGGGAGGGCTAGCGGCAGGAGCAGCAGGAACGAGATGCCCTCGCGCCCGAAGAACCGGAAGCGGCTGATCGCGAAGGACGCCGCCGTGCCGAGCACGAGGGCAACTGCCGTGGCGAACAGCCCCACCTTGACCGAGAGCCAGAGCGCGGCGCGGGCCTCCTCGTCGATCCATGCCTCATGGAACCAGTGGAGCGTCAGGTTCTGGATCGGCCACGTCTGCAGGACCGAGCCGTTGAACGCGTAGGCCATGATGATCAGGATCGGGATCCAGAGGAACGCGATCACGAGCGCGGTCGCGATCCCGAAGCCGATGCGAGCCGCCCGGGTATCCATCAGAGCGCCTCGAAGGCCCCGAGCCGTTTGGCAATGATCAGGTAGATCGCCATCACGATCACGGGCACCGTTGCGAAGGCCGCGGCGAACGGGACGTTGCCGCTGATTCCGACGAAGTTGTGCACGACGTTCCCGATGAACTGCGAGTCGGTTCCGCCGACGAGGGCCGGTGTGATGAAGTCGCCGAGCGTCAGGGAGAACGTGAAGATCGAGCCGGCGACGAGGCCTGGCAGAGAGAGCGGCAAGATCACCGTCCGGAACGTCCGCCAGCCACGGGCCCCGAGGTCCTGCGAGGCCTCGAGGTAGCTCTGCGGGATCCGCTCGAGGGCGGCGTAGACCGGCAGCACCATGAACGGGAGCCACACGTACGAGAAGACGATCCACATCGCCTTGTTCGTGTACGCGAGGTTCGCGTCCGGGAGACCGATCCCGTTCAGCGCCCAGTTGAGCGCGCCGTCCTTGGCGAGGATGAGCCGCCAGGCGTAGATCCGGACGAGGTAGCTCGACCAGAGCGGCAGCAGGACGAGCACGAACAGGAACGCACGCCACCGCGGCGGGGCGAACCGGGCCATGAAGTAGGCGAGCGGGAAGGCAAGGATCGCGTCGGTCACCGTGACGAGCGCGGCGATCCCGATCGTGCGCAGCGCGATCCTCCGGTAGATGGGGTCGTGGATCAGGGTGCTGAAGTTGTCGAGGCTCCACGTGTGGACGACCTTCCCCGTGAACGAGTCCACCTGCCAGAGCGACGAGATGAAGAGCGAGAAGAGCGCACCGAGGTAGACGACTGCGAACGCGGCGACGGGCAGCGCGAGCAGCGCCGCCACCTTCAGCCAGGGCCGCCGCCAGAGGGCGGCGGAGACGCGGAGGCGGGCCCCCCTCAGGGAAGAGGGGCCCGCCTCGGCGACCTCAGACATCGGAGCGGCTGCAGGTCACCCGGTTATCTGCGTCCACGCCGTCTGCCAGGCGTTGTAGTCCATGCAGTCGTTCTTGCCGTTGCCGCAGTCGGCGATCGGCGTCTTCCAGAACTTGATCTTGTTGTAGTAGCTCAGCGGCTCGTTCAGGTGGTACTTCGCGCACGAGCCGGCCTGGATCTTGTTCATGAAAGGACAGGCCTTCGGGTTGACCGGGGTCTCGCCGAACACGAGCGCCTGCTGTGCCTGCACCTGAGGAGTGGTCACGTACGCCATCCACTTGTAGGCACAGTTCGGATGCGGCGCCTTCTTGGCGAGCATCCAGGTGTCGGCCCAGCCGGTCGCCCCCTCCGAGGGGATGACCTCGGTCACCGGGATCTTCTTCGCCTGGAGGGCGAGCGTGTCCACCGGCCAGATCGCGCCGAGCGAGACGTCGCCGTTCGCGAACGCGGCCCGGCCGTCGGTGTCGTAGTTCCAGTAGAGCTTGACGAGCTTCTTCTGCTGTTTGAGCACGTTGATCGTCGCGTCGAACTGCTTCTTGTTCAGCTCGTACGGATCCGTGATCCCGAGGCTCGCGTTCGAGTGCATCAGGTAGAACGCCGCGTCGGCGATCTGAATCGGGTTGTTCGGGATCGTGATCTGGCCCTTGTACTTCGCGTCGTAGAGGGCGTTCCAGTCGGTCGGGCCCGGCTTGACCTTCTGGTTGTTGTAGAGCAGGACGTTCGGGCCCCACTGGAGGGAGACGCCGTAGTGGACGCCGTCGACCGTGTTGTGGGCCGGCGACTTGAAGATCGGGATGAAGTTCTTCCAGTTCGGGATCAGGTTGACGTTCACCGCCTTGACGTCGCCGCCCTTGATCAGCCGGAGGCTCGCGTCGCCGGATGCGGAGACGAGATCCCACTGCCCGCCGCCACCCCCGCCGCCCTGGCGCATGAGCGAGACCATCTCGTTCGACGAGCCCGCGTCCTTGCGGTGGATGATGCAGCCGGTCTGCTGCTCGAACTTCTTCGCGAACGACGGGTCCGAGTAGTACGGCCACTCGATCAGGTTCAGCTTGCCCTCGCCCTTGCCGATCGAGGCCTGGCCCGAGGTCGTCGTCGCGGTCGAGGAGGCGCTGCTTCCGCCCCCGCCGCAACCTGCGGCCACGACTGCCAGCAACCCGGTCAGGAGCAGCATCGCGCTCCAGCCGAGGACGTGCCTGTGACGCTTGGTCATCTCTCTCCTTCCTTCTCCTCCGGTTCCGTGTCGATCTCGAGGGTGTGCTCGGGGCTCCACTCCAGGAGGACCGCCCTCCCTTTCGTATCGAGCGCCTCGGTCGACGAGGTCTCGAGGTTCTGCCTCACGACCTGGAGCTCGCCGCCGCGATCCAGCGCGACGAGGTAGCGCGTGACCATGCCGGCGTAGACGACCTCGCGAATGTGCCCGGACTCCGCGTGCTGGCCGGGGGCGGAGGCCCCGCCGGCGTCGGTCATCCGAATCTTCTCCGGGCGGACGGCGAAGCGCTTGCCGTCGCGCTCGATCACGTTCGAGACGCCGACGAAGCCGGCGACGAACGCGTTCGCCGGGTGCTCGTACACCTCGGCCGGCGAGCCGATCTGCTCGATGCGGCCCTGGTCGAAGACGGCGAGGCGGTCGCTCATCGTCAGCGCCTCGTCCTGGTCGTGGGTGACGTAGATGAAGGTGATCCCGAGGTCCTGCTGCAGGCTCTTGAGGAACAGCTGCATCTCCTGCCGCAGCTTCAGGTCGAGCGCGCCGAGCGGCTCGTCCAGCAGCAGCACCTCGGGCCGGTTGACGAGCGCCCGCGCGAGCGCGACACGCTGTCGCTGTCCGCCCGAGAGCTGGCTCGGCTTGCGCCCGCCCAGGTCGGGCAGCCGCATCCGCTCGAGCATCTCGTCGACGCGCTCCCGCCGCTCGGCCTTGCCGATCCCCTTCACGCGCAGGCCGTACGCCACGTTCTCGGCGATCGTCATGTGGGGGAAGAGCGCGTAGTCCTGGAAGACGGTGTTCACGTCACGCGCGTACGGAGGCCGGGCGGTGACGTCCGCCCCGCCGAGCTCGACCCGCCCGTCGTCAGGCTGCTCGAAGCCCGCGATCAGGCGCAGCGTCGTCGTCTTGCCGGAGCCCGACGGGCCGAGCATCGTGAAGAACTCGCCGGCCGGGATCTCGAGGTCGACGCCGTCCACGGCCACGACCTCGCCGTACGACTTCCGCAGGCCGACGAGCTGCACCGCCGCCGCCGAGGACATGGAGTCGTCGAGAGGCTGCTCCGCCGAGGTTCTCTCCTGCACAGACACGCGCGCCCGCGATTATCCCCTGTCCGCGGCCGAGGGCGAACACGACTGCGGCTCGCCCTCGCAGCAGCCGAGCTTGAACGCGCAGCGCGGGCACTGCCAGGTCTGGTGCCGCCACTCCATCGCCGCACCGCAGCGGAGGCACCGCTCGCTCTCGCGCTTCCCGTCCAGGAGCGCGACTCTAGCCGGTCGGGTTGACGGCTACTCGGAGGCTGAGGCCGGCTCGCTCGGCGCGTGCAGCTGGCTCTCGACCTCGCTGACGCCCTCGACCTCCCGCGCCCTCGCGACGAGCTCGTCGATCATCTCGGGCGAGTCGGCCTCGCCGCTGAGGACGATCACGCCGCTTTCAGCGCTGACGTCGATCCGGTCCTTCGCCGGCTCGGCGTCGCCGAAGAGCTCGGCCTTGACCTTGTAGGCGAGCAGCTCGTCCTCGGGCTTCACGCGGGAGACCTTCTCCCCGATCCGGTCGGCGGCGGCCGCGAGCTTCTCGAGCGCGGCCTTGCGGCGCTGCCTCCCGTTCTCGGGGTCGAGGAAGTAGGCCAGCGCTGCGCCGAGAGCGACGAGGCGGATCCGACGGATCAGCCCCACGTCAGTCGCCCCAGTCGAAATCGCGCGACTTCGTCCAGAGCCCCTCTTCCTGCGCCACGTTCTCCTCGGTCGGCCACGTGTCGGGCATCTGGACCTCGTCCTCGACGATCGCCGGCTCCTCGCCGTCCATCGTCTCCTCGAGCCGCGCCTGCTCCTCGGTCTTGAACAGCGGATGGTTCTCGAACGGGTCCTCGCTCTTGTACTTCTCGAGCGGCTTCTCGTCCTCGAGCCGGGAGTTGCGCTCCTTCAGCTCGAGATGGTCCTGGATCACTTGGGTAAACAACGACGGCGTTTCCACCGGGTGCATCCTCCCTCTCGTTCAACGGCGGCCGATTCTAGCGACTTGCGCCGGAGGGAGATCAGCCCTGGTGCGCGTGGGGCCGCGCCGTGACGACGCGGTTCTTGCCCGACCGCTTGGCCTCGTACAGCGCGCCGTCGGCTGCCGCGACGAGGTTCTCGGAGTCGGACGCCTCGGGAAACGCTGCCACGCCCAGGCTGACGGTCACGTAGATGCGGCTGCCGTCGGGCGCCAGGATCGTGCGGGACTCGAACGCGGAGCGCGCGCGCTCCGCAAGATGGGCCGCGCCCTCGAGATCGGTCCCGGGGAGGACGATCGCGAACTCCTCGCCGCCCCAGCGCGCGGCGACGTCGATCTCGCGCACGCACTCGCGCAGTGTCTCGGCGAACTCGATCAGCACGCTGTCGCCGACCGGATGTCCATAGCGGTCGTTGACGGACTTGAAGCTGTCGAGGTCGGCCAGGGCGAACGAGACGGAGCCTCCGAAGCGCTCGGCCCGCCTCAGCTCGCTCGCGAGCACCTCCTCACAATGGCGTCGGTTGGCGAGGCCGGTGAGCATGTCGACGAGCGCCTGGCGGGTGACGATCCGATGCAGGCGCGCGTTGTCGAGCGCGATCGCCGCGTGGGCGACGAGTGTCCCTGCCGTTCGCCGCTGGTCGACCGTGAAGTCACGGCCCGCGAGCGTCAGGGTGCCGAAGCTCTGGCGCCCCGCCGTCAGCGGCAGCTCGAAGCGCTCCCCCCGGCCGGAGAGAGTGCCGACCTGGACGACCTCTCCGCCGAGGCCGACGATGAGCCCGCCCGTGGCGCCGGTCGCCTCGACCGCAGTCTCGACGATCACCCGCAGGAGCTGGTCGACGTCGTGGGTGGCGGCGAGCGCCTCACCGAAGCGGACGGTCGTGTCGCGCACCCGGGCTCGCTCCGCGCCGAGCTCCTCCGCGCGGGCCTCGAGCTGGTCGGCCATCTCGTTGAACGCCATCCCCAGACGCGCGAACTCGTCGCCGCCGTGGACCTCGACGCGCTGGTCGAGCCGGCCCCGGGCGATCGCGTTCGCGGCTTCGGCGAGCCGCGCGAGCGAGCCGACGATCGAGCCGCCGACGACGTAGGCGACGAAGGCGATCAGGGCGAGTGACCCGAGCAGTCCGATGAGCAGTCGGCGGTCGGCCGTCGCGACCGCTTGGTCGATCGCGGACTGCGGCGTCAGCAGAGCGAGGGCCGTCTTCTGCGAGGGCGGCTCAGGGCTCGCCGCCAACGCGCGGTAGCGCAGGTCGCCGATGCGCAGCGTCGCTGCGTTCGAAGGAATCGTGACCGGCTTCCCACGGACCGCAGAACGGCCCGCCACGAGGCGGCCGTTCTCGATGACGACGAGCGAGTCATCGTCGCCGAGCCCCGAGCGGGCGCGAAGGCTCGCAATCGATCGCCGGTCGAGCGGAACGCCCGCCCTCAGTGTCGCGATGACGCCCTTGCTGCTGACCACGGCGACCTCGGCTGGCTTGCCGATCATGCGCACCGGGCCGAGCGTCACTTTCGGAGACTCGAGCCTCAGCGGCGGCGATCCGGCCAGGAGGCGCTTGAGCGCAGGAACGTCGCGAGCTGCGAGCGCGCGGTGGAAGCTGGGGCTCGCGGCGAGCGCAGAGGCGCGGCTGCCGGCGGCCAAGTACTCGTCCCGATAAGTGGCGACGACCGCACGCATAAAAGACTCGAGGCGCACGTCCACACGCCTGGTTTCGCTCCGGCCGGCGATCACGTGGAGGCCCCATCCGGCGGCGCTCAGCGGCAGCAGCGAGACGAGCAAGAAATACGCGACGAGCTTGACCCGGAAGCTCATTGCCCACAATTTAGGTTGTACGGAGGAGTGACCGATACCCACGCTAGAGTGAATCGGCCTTGGGAGGGACGTTTTTGAGTCGAATTCTTGCCGTTCTTGCGATCACGCTCTTGGTCGGATCGGCACTAGCCGCTGCCGTCGTCCTGCCCGGGGTAGTGGTCAGCAACGAGACGGGTGCGCCTCCAGCCGCGCTTTCTCTCCCGGCGGCCGGCAAGCGCACGGTCGTCCACGCCGCTGCCCTGCCACCGCTTGCCTCCAAGGCCGCGCGCGGGGCGAAGGCCCGCCTGTCGCCACTGCTCGGCGTCGCTCCTGCGGGGCCCGTCGCCACCTTCCTCGGCCACGCCGAGTCGTTCCTCCCCGGCCTGAAGACCGTGAGCCCGACGAGCGGCGTGACGAGTCCCGCGACCCCTCCACCTCCGCCACCGCCACCGCCACCTCCGCCTCCGCCGCCGCCTCCGCCTCCGCCGCCTCCGCCTCCGCCGCCTCCGCCTCCGCCGCCTCCGCCTCCTCCGCCGCCTCCACCGCCTCCACCGCCTCCACCGCCAACCGGGTTCCCGCACCCACCCCAGCCCCCGCCCTACCAGGACGGTGGCGGGAAGAAGCCGCACGAGCACCAGCACCGTGACCGGAACCGGTGCGGGAGCAAGCAGCACGGCGGCGGGAGCGAACACGGCCAGGGCAGCAACAGCCACGGCCAGCGTGGCGGGCAGCAGCACAGCAGCCAGGGCCAGGGCCAGCAGGGCGGTAGCCAGGGCCAGCAGGGCGGTAGCCAGGGCCAGCAGGGCGGTAGCCAGGGCCAGCAGGGCGGTAGCCAGGGCAGTGGCAGCCACAACGGCTGGAGCGGCGGGCACGACCGTGGCGGTGACCGTGATCACGGCGGTCACGACTCCGGCGGCGGCAAGCGCCCGAGACGTTAGGCTCCCCTCGTGGCGATCTACCGTCGTTTCCGCCGCCCGGGTGCGATCGGCATTGCTCTCACCGCCTGGGAGCTCTGGTGGCGCATTCCCCCGCAGCAACGCAACGCCCTGCTGAAGCAGGCCGCGCAGATCGGCTCGAAGGTCGCGGCCCAGGTGCGGGCGAAGCGCCGGCCGAGCTAGCTCAGACCGTCAGCGCCTCGCGCAGGATCCGGTCCTGCTCGCGCACGTGCGCAGTGGGGTAGCCCTCACTCGGGCTCGCCCGCCACGGCCGTCCGACGAAGCCGAGGCTGGCGCCGGTCGGGAGCGCCTCCTCGAGCCGGTGCCGGATCGCCCGCCACGCGCCCATGTTCTGCGGCTCCTCCTGCGCCCACACGACCTCGTCGAGCCCGGGGTACGAGCGCGTGAGCTCCGCGGCCGCGGCGACCGGGAACGGGTAGAGCTGCTCGATCCGCCCGATCGCGACCGAGTCGGCCTCGGGGCGCAGCTCGTGCCCGACGAGGTCGAAGTAGATCTTCCCCGAGCAGAGGATCAGCCGCCGCACGCGCTCGGGTGACGCCTCGGGATCGGGCAGCACCGGCTGGAAGGAGCGCTCGGCCAGGTCGGCCAGGGCCGACGACGCGTCCTTCAGCCGCAGCAGCCCCTTCGGCGTCATCACGATCAGCGGGCGAGCGCTCGCCTCGAGCGCCTGGCGGCGGAGCAGGTGGAAGTACTGCGCGGCGGTCGTGCAGTTGGCGAGGCGGATGTTCTCCTGGGCGGCGAGCTGCAGGAACCGCTCGAGCCGCGCGCTCGAGTGCTCCGGGCCGTTGCCCTCGTACCCGTGCGGCAGAAGGAGGGTCAGGCGCGAGGTCTGGCCCCACTTCGAGAGGCCCGACACGATGAACTGGTCGATCGCGATCTGCGCCCCGTTGACGAAGTCGCCGAACTGGGCCTCCCAGCAGACGAGCGTCTCGGGCGCCGCGACCGAGTAGCCGTACTCGAAGGCGACGCACGCCGCCTCGGAGAGCGGCGAGTTGTGCACCTCGAAGGAGGCGGTCGCCTCGCGGAGGTTCTGGACCGGCGTGTAGAACTCCCCGTTCTCCGCGTCGTGCAGGACGAGGTGGCGGTGCGAGAACGTGCCGCGCTCGGTGTCCTGCCCGGTCAGGCGCACCGGGATGCCCTCGACGAGCAGGCTGGCGAACGCGAGCCCCTCGGCCTGGCCCCAGTCGATCCCGGCGTCGTCGAGCGCGGTCCGCCGCCGCTCGAGCTGCCTCGCGAGCTTCGGATGGACGGTGAAGCCATCCGGGGCGGCGAGCATCTCCTCGTTGAGCGCGCGCAGCCGGTTCTCCGCGACCGCCGTCACGATCTCGCCGTCGGGCGAGGCGGGGATGCGGCCCTCGTACGCGACCGCGGGCATCGCCTCGCCGAACGTCGCCTTGAGCCGTTCGTGGGCCTCCTTAAGCCCGGCCTCGACGTGCTCGACGAAGCCGTCGGCTCCTTCCTTCGTGACGACGCCTTCGTCGATGAGCGACTCGGCGTACTGCGCGCGCACGCTCGCCTGGCGGTCGATCCGCGCCGCCATCAGGGGTTGCGTGTAGGCGGCCTCGTCCTGCTCGTTGTGCCCGTAGCGGCGGTAGCCGACGAGGTCGATGACGATGTCGGTCGAGAACCGGCGACGGAACGCCATCGCCAGGCGGACGGCAGCGAGTGCCGCCTCGGCATCGTCCGCGTTGACGTGAACGATCGGAATGTCGAAGCCCTTGGCGAGGTCGCTCGAGTAGCGCGTCGAGCGCCCGTCCACCGGGTCGGTCGTGAAGCCGATCTGGTTGTTCGCGATCAGGTGCAGCGTGCCGCCTGTCGAGTAGCCGGTGAGGTCGGCCAGATTCAGCGTCTCGGCGACGATGCCCTGTGCCGGGAACGAGGCGTCGCCGTGGATCAGGATCGGCATCGCGACGGCCGAGTCGTGGTAGCCGGCGCGCGACGAGCGGTCGGTCTGCTCCGCCCGCGTGCGGCCTTCGACCACCGGGTCGACCGCCTCGAGGTGGCTCGGGTTGGAGGCAAGGGTGAGAGTGATCTCCCCGGACGGTGTCTGGGCTAGCCCCTCAGCGCCGAGGTGGTACTTGACGTCGCCGGTGCCGCCCTCTGGGTCGGCGACGACGGCCTCCAGTGTCCGCTCGCCTTCGAACTCGCGCAGGATCGACTCGTACGGGCGGCCGAGAACGTGCGCGAGCACGTTCAGCCGGCCGCGGTGTGCCATCCCGAACACCACCTCGTGGGCGCCCTCCTCGGCCGCGAGCGCGATCGCCGCGTCGAGCATCGGCACCATCGCGTCGAGGCCCTCGATCGAAAACTGCTTCTGGCCGAGGAACGCGCGCCGGAGGTAGTGCTCGAAGCCCTCGACCTGGGTGAGGCGCTCGAGCAGGCGCCGCTTCTCCTCGGGCGAGAGCGGCTGCCGGTAGCGGCCCGACTCGATCACGGCGCGCAGCCAGACGCGCTGCTCGTGGTCGGCGATGTGCTCGATCTCGTACGCGCTCGTGCCGCTGTAGATCTCGCGCAGGCGCGGCAGCACGTCGGCCGCTGTCTCGCCGGGAACGTGGACGCCGAGCAGTGAGGCTGGGATGCGAGCCTGGAGCTCGGGGGTCAGCGTGGGCTCGAGCCGCTCCGGCTCCAGCGCGGGGTCGCCGATCGGTTCCGAGCCGAGCGGGTCGAGCTGGGCGGCCAGGTGGCCGTGCGTGCGGATCGCCTGGACGACCGCGACGGCGGCGGCGACACCGGCCAGCACCTCGTCGTCGAGCGCCGGGGCCGGCGGTGAGACCGCCGGTGCGGGAGTTGGCGGCGGGGCCGGCTCGGGAGTCGGAAGAGGTGCAGGAGCGACGTGGCCGTTGCCCTCCTCGCGCAGCTGCTGGAGGAGGCGAACGAGGCCGGGATGGGTCGCGACAAGCTCGCTCGAGCCGCTCTCGAACAGCGAGCGCCACTCCGAGGGAACGCCCTCGGGGTTCTCCAGGTACTGCTCGAGCAGAGCCCGCGCGTAGCCCGCGTTGAGGCCGTCGACGTCCTGCATGCTCACGGTGTTTGTTGTACCAGCGCGGTTCCCTCTCGAAGAGGCCCTAAAAGACCGGGTTGTCGGTGGCGACCGCGATCGCCATCCCGACGACGAAGCAAATGCCCCCCACCACGAGCGCGGCAGCAGCGAGGCGGGCGTGCCGCCCGCCCATGGCGGTGGCGATGAGCGCGAGGGCGAGCGCGAACGGGATCACTCGCACGGGCCGATAGGCGACGCCGATGCAGCTCATGAACAGCGCCAGCGCGGCGAGGAGACCGGCGATCGTCTCGCTGGGCCGGTCCCGGGTGACCGGCTGGGGCTGGGCGCTCACGAGCCGACGGCCGCCCGGCGTTGGCGCGCGAAGGTGCGAACGGGCGAGCCGTGCGGCCCGGGGCGCGGCCGGCTCGGGCGCAGCGGCCGCCAGGGCGGACGCGGATCGAGTTCCGAAATCGCCGGCAGTAGCGCCGGCTCGGGCGGGTCGGGCTCAGCCTTCACGGCCCAGTAGACGACGAGGCCGAGGTATGCGATCGGGATCTTCAGGATCACCATCATGAAGATGAACTCCCAGACCATCTGCGCAGTGTACGGAACTCCCGCGCCGGCATGGCGAGGGCTCGCCCCGCCAGCGCCCCTCGCTCTACGATCCCGCTAGCCCATCCCGACGCCGGTCGAGCCGGAGCCGCACCCGGCGACGACCAGGAGGACCCACAGGACAAGGGCGACGACCACCACGAGCGCGGCCACGCCCAACCACTTAAGCCCCGTATGCAGACGCACCACTCCCTCCGTCACCGTGGACCCAGACGTCCACGAAGGGGTACTTGTAGGTGCAGATCAACTGCGGGACGCAGGCGTGGAACTCCCCTTGCGACCATGCCTCCGTCGAGTAGGTGCCGACGCCCCGCCCGCTGCAGTGCTCGTACACGCAGTTGCTGCCGATGTTGCCTCCGAACCCCCAGCCGAAGTGCGTGTCGGAGGGCCAGCGGTCGCGCCAGAAGTACGTGATCACGCCACCCTTCCAGCACCAGCGAACCTGCTCGTTGTAGCGGAACACGATGAGATAGAAGAGGTTCCGGCGAGTGGCCCTCGCCCACCGCGTCCGGCACGTTCCCTTCCCGGCACCGCCGTAGGCGTCGAACGACTCGGTCTCGGTCCCGCTCTCGTAGTCGCCCGTCCCGCAGTCGATGTTCGGGTCGATGCAGGTGTCGGCCGGGTCCGGGATCCGCTGCGGGTCGTCCGCCCGAGCGGCGCCTGGCAGCAGGACGAGCAGCGCCGCCGCCAGCCCTCCGGCGATGAGAACCCCGATCGCCGCCACGAGCGATCTGTTCGTTGTCTCCAATGTCCACCTCCCGTCGATTCCTGTCGACGGTAGGCGTGGCCTGCGCACACGTGTGAAACGCAAACGTGTCGGAAGTGGAACATCTCGCCAGGAAGGGTCATAGCGCGCCGGCCCCCTTCTGCCTAGTGGCCGTTCGGGACCGGTCCGAAACCGCCGCCGCCCGGCGTCTCGACCCGGACGACGTCGCCCGCCGAGAGGTCCCGGGTCACCTTCGCCGGAAGCTCCCCTCCGTTCAGGAGGTTGCGGCCGGGAGCACCCGGCTCGCCGCCGCGCACGCCCTGCGGCGACCGCTTGCGGCGCTCGCCGACCAGCGAGAGCCGGCAGGCGTCCAGCACGCGGAGCTCCCGGACCACCCCGTCGCCGCCACGGTGACGGCCCAGGCCGCCGGAGCCCGGCCGCAGCTCGTGCCGCTCGACCCGGAGCGGGTACCCGAGCTCGAGCGCCTCGGCCGGCGTCGAGAGGGTGTTCGACATCGCAACGTGGACGCCCGACGGGCCGTCTGCATCCGGGCAGGCGCCCTGGCCGCCTCCAACGGTCTCGTAGTAGGTGAAGCGGTCGTTGCCCAGCGTGAGGTTGTTCATCGTCCCCTGCCCCTGGGCAGGCACCTCGACCGCGCGGCCGAACGCGGCGAAGACGACGTCGACGATGCGGCTGGAGGTCTCGACGTTGCCGGCCGCGACGGCCGCCGGAGGAAGCGCGTTCACGAGACAGCCCTCCGGCGCGCGTACGTGAACCGGCGCGAAGGCCCCGCCCGAGGCGGGAACATCCGGGTCGGTCAGGCACCGGACCACGAAGTAGCAGGCCGAGCGCGTGACCGCGAGCGGGCAGTTGAGGTTGCCGTCGTGCTGCGGCGCGGTACCCGCGAAGTCGATCGTGAGCTCCTCGCCGGAGACCGTCACCGCGGCCCGAAGCGGGAGCTCGGAGCCCTCCGCCGCCTCGAGCGCATCGCGTGCCTCGAAGCAACCGTCGGGCAGGCGGGCGATCCCTCCGCGCACGCGCCGCTCCGAGTACGCGTGAAGCTCGTCCATCGCGGCCTCGACCCGCGCCTTTCCGCGCCGGCCGCAGAGCTCGTCGAACCTGGCCGCCGCGAGCCTGTGCGCGGCCAGCTGGGCACGCAGGTCGCCGCGTCGCTCGTCGGGGTTGCGCATCCGTGCGACGAGCGCGCCCAGAACGGCGTCGTCGAGCCGGGTGGGCGGGATCACAACGCCTTCCTCCTCGAGCGTTCTCGACTCGGCCGGCAGGCTGCCCGGCTCGACCGCCCCGACGTCTGCGTGGTGGGCTCGAGTTACCGCGAAGCCCACGCGCGTCCTCGTCACGACCGTGATGTCGGGCAGGTGCGTCCCGCCCGCGAACGGGTCGTTGAGAATGAACACGTCGTCCGGGGCGGGGTCGTGGGCGCGGACGGCGGCGACGGCATCCGGCATCGCCCCGAGATGGACCGGGATGTGCTCGGCCTGGGCGATCATGCGACCGCGGCGGTCGAACACCGCGGTCGAGCAGTCGCGCCGCTCCTTGATGTTCGCCGAGAACGCCGAGCGCACGAGCACCGCGCCCATCTCGTCCGCGATCGAGCGCAGAGAGGCGCCGATCAGCTGGAGCTCAAGTTCCACTCTCGGCACTCTCTCGTGACAGTCTCTTGAGCCTCAGCGTGCTACTGGTCCCATCCCTAACCCCCACCCACCCCGGGCGGACCCAGCACGTGGCGCCCTCGAGCTCGATTCGCGCCGGGCCGAGGGTTTCGAGCGGCTCGGCCGGCGGCAGCGTGAGCGGCGGGCCGCTGTGGATCTCGGCGGTGCGCACGGCGACGAGCTCGATCGGCCGCTCGGGGTCGGCGTAGCCGTACCGCGCCTCGTGGGCCCGGTGGAACGCGCCGGCCAAATCGTCCTCGAGCGGCACCGTCAGCTCGAACGCCTGCCCCCGGTACCGGAGATCGGCCTCGCCCTGCACGGGCAGCTCTCCGGCCTCCTCGAGCGGGCGCACGTACGACTCGACTCGATCGCGCCGCTCGTCGCCGACCGCGAGGCCGACAGCCGAGAGCACCCCCGCAGCCGCGGGCACGAGCACGCTCCCGACTCCGAGCTCCTCGGCGAGCGCGCACGCGTGCAAGGGCCCCGCACCGCCGAACGCGACCAGTGCGAGCTCCCGCGGGTCGACCCCGCGCTCGACGGAGACCAGGCGCAGCGCCCGAAGCATCTCGGCGTTGACGACCTCGATCGCCTCGGCCGGGTCGATTCCAGCAAGAGCACGCTCCGCGGCGACCGAATCGAGCGCAAGCCCGCCTGCGATCCGGTCCGGCAGCCGGCCGAGCAGAAGGTTCGCGTCCGTCACCGTCGGGCGCACGCCGCCGCGGCCGTAGCAGGCCGGCCCCGGATCGGCGCCCGCGCTCTCGGGCCCGACGCGCAGCGCCCCGCCCGGGTCACGCCAGACGATCGAGCCGCCGCCGGCGCCGACCGTCTGCAGGTCGACCGTCGGGAGCCGCAGCGGGAACCCCGCGACCTCGCGCTCCGTCGCGCGGCCCGCCTCGCCGCCCGAGATGAGGCAGACGTCCGTGGACGTACCGCCCATGTCGAGCGAGATCGCGTCCTCGACCCCGGCGAGCCGTGCGACCCGCGCCGCACCGACGACCCCGGCCGCCGGCCCGGACACCAGTGCGAGAGCCGGATGCGCCGCGACCTCCGCGAGCGTCGCGACTCCGCCCGAGGACCGCATCACCAGCGGCTCCGGAAGACCGACCTCCCCGCACGCGCGGCCAAGCGCCTCGAGGTACCCCGACAGCGCCGGCCCGAGGTAGGCGTCGATCACGGTCGTCGAGGCCCGCTCGTACTCTCGGAACTCCGGCGAGACCTCGTGCGACGCGACCACACGCACTCCGGGCAGGCGTCGTCGCAGCTCGTCGGCAACCGCGCGCTCGTGCAAGGGGTCGCGGAACGCGAAGAGGAGGCAGATCGCGACCGCCTCCACGTCGTCGGCCGGGCCCGTAAGCGAGCTCAGGTCGAGCGGGGTGATCACGCCCTCCGGCCCGATCCGGCCGCGCACACCGTGGCAGCGCTCGAGCGGGACGAGTGGCTCCGGGTGAGCCTCGCAGAGCCGGTAGAGGTGCGCGCGGTCCTGGCGGCGCAGGTGGAGCAGGTGCTCGAAGCCCGCGTTGGCGACGAACGCGGTGCGTGCGCCCTTGCGCTCGAGGAGCGCGTTGGTCGCGGCCGTCGTCCCGTGCGTGAACCGCTCGATCGCCTCCGCCCCGACCGCGCGGGCCGCTGCCAGCACCGACTGCTCCTGGCGCGCGGCCGTCGGAACCTTCGCGGTGCGCAGACCGCCGTCCCCGAGCAGCACCGCGTCGGTGAACGTTCCGCCGACGTCGACGCCCAGGATCACGGTCGCGTATCTAACTCCTAGCCGATCGGCGGGGGGTCTCGACCCACCCGATGATCGGTCTTTTCCAGGAGGTCTTCCAACGGAACTCGTACTTTTCTAGTCTCGGAGCATGGCCTCGGTGACCGCCACCGTTTCCGCCGAGAACGGCGACGCCGGCCTGTCGCCGCGGGCGGCCGTGATCGACACGGACGCCCGTAGGGCGCACAGGCTCGGCGCGCTCCTGGGGGACGGCGGAATCGGGACCGGAGTCGAGGCCTCAAATGCCGACGTGCTCGTCCTCGGCTGCGACCGGCTCGGGCGCGGGGAACGAGAGACCGTGGCGCGGCTGCGCGAGAAGGCTCCCGAAGCGGCGCTCGTCGTCGTGGTCGGCCGGCCCGGACCGCGCTCCGCGCGCGACGCGCTGGCAGCGGGAGCGGACGCGCTGGTCCTGAGCGACCAGGCCGGGGAGTGCCTCGAGCCGGCCGTCCGCGCCGTTCTCTCGGGCCAGGTCGCCCTGCCCCGCAGCTTCGGCGACGGCTTCCGCCGCCCCGCGCTCTCGCGGCGGGAGAAACAGGTCCTCGGGCTCGTCGTGATAGGTCTGCAGAACATCGAGATCGCGGCGCAGCTGCACGTCACGGAGAGCACCGTCAAGAGCCACCTCACCTCGAGCTTCGCGAAGCTCGGCGTCCGCACGCGGAGCGAGGCGACGGCTCTGATCCTCGATCCCGAGGGCGGGCTCGGCCTCGGCGTCCTCGCGATCTCCACTGCCGGCGAGGGCGAGGCCGGTGGCGGCTGAGGGCACCGTTCCCGGCTCCGAGCTGCTCGGCTCGCGCCTGCGCGTCCCCGAGCACGTCGTCTATCGGGACTTCGTCTCCGAGACGGTGGTGCTGAACCTCGAGACCGGCCGCTACCACGGCCTGAACCCGACGGGCGGTCGCATCCTCGACGCGATCGAGCGCTCGGAGACGGTCGGCGACGCGGCCGAGGCTCTCGCGGTGCAGTACGAGCGCCCACGGAACGAGGTCGAGGCGGACGTGCTCGCGTTCTGCTCCGACCTGCTCACGCGCGGGCTCGTCGAGCTTCGCCCTGATGGCTGACACCGGAGGGAGGCCCTGGCGGGGCAAGGCGTTCGGGGTCACCGTCGAGTCCGGCACGCCGCTCGCCGGCCTGGTCGCCGCAGCGAACGGCGCCGAGTCGAAGCTCGTGGAGTGGGAGCCCGTGGCCGAGGACGTGGTCGGCGTCGACCGGATACCGAAGTCCGAGCCGCTCGTCGACCGGAGGCATCCGGACGGCCAGCTCTTCATGAGCATCGAGCAGGACTCGGAGCTCGGGTACCGGATCGCGGCGCCGGGCTACGGTGCTCACCTGGTCGCGGCCGACGGCTCGCTCATCCGCTCGGCCGTTCCGACGGATGCGGGCGACGCCTGGCAGCGGCTCTTCTTCGCACAGGCACTCCCGCTCGCCGCGGCGCTGAGGGGGCTCGCGCTCTTCCACGCGAGCGCAGTCGTCGACGAGGGGCGGGCATTCGCGTTCGTCGGACTGAGCGGAACCGGGAAGACGTCGATCGCGGCGCAGCTGGTCGCGCGCGGCGCCCGGATCCTGACCGACGACGTCCTCGCACTCGAGCCGGTGGAGGGCAAGGTACGCGCGCACCCGGGCCCGGCCCGGATCAGCGTCGAGCCAGCCGAGCTCGCCCGGCTCGACGCCGACGGGCGGAAGCGCCTCGGCCGGCTGCTCGACGCTCCGACCGAGGACGGCAAGGCCCAGCTCGAGACGAGTCCGGCCGAGGGGCCGGCCCCGCTTGGCGGTGTCTTCCTTCTCTCGCGTGTGCCTACCGCGGGGGTCTCGGTCAGGCGCGACCCGGCCAACCGGACCCAGGCCCTGCTCGCGGCCGCCTTCCTCGGCTACCTCACGCTTCCGCAGCGGCTGGCGCTCCACCTCGAGGTGTGTGCGCGGATCGCCGCGAGCGTGCCCACCTTCGCCGTGCAGATCGGCGAGGGGACGAACGCAGGCGAGACCGCGGAGGCGATGCGGGGCTCGATCGACAGGATCGAGGCGGGCAGGTGAGCCTCCGAGCCGAAGCGCGGCGCCTCGGCAGTCGGGCATCCCTCGCCGCGGAGATCCTGGGTGCCTACGTCTCGATCCGGCTGACGATGCGCGAGCCGGACATCCGGCGCACGCTCGAGCGCCTGCGCGAGGGCGGCGGCGGCTCTCCCGCGACCGCCGCGAACCTGGAGACGGCGCGACGCCTGGCCCACGCGGTCGAGCGCGTGCTCGCGATCGCACCGCGCAGGTCTCGCTGCCTCGTCCAGTCGCTCGTCCTGACGAAGCTGCTCGCGCGGCGTGGAATCTCCTCGTCGCTCGTGATCGCGGTCGCCCCCGGCCCGGTGCTCGAGGCGCACGCGTGGGTCGAGACCGGGCGCGTCGTGTTGCTCCCGCCGGCGACCCCGGAGCACGGCCAACTTGTCCGGCTATGACGGGTTTCGCACTTTTTCCGTCCTTGCGACCACCTTCGCCCCTATCTACGCTTCCTAACAGAGGAAGCTTCGCCAGCATCGACCGAGAGGGTGGGCATGGAAGATCGCCGAGAGCCGCAGGAGTACGAGGCGCCAGCCGTCATCGACTACGGCGATTTGAACGACCTGACGGGCGGATCGAAGGACGGGGACTTCACCGATGCGGCGTTCCCGACCGATACGCCCAAGAGCAAGCTGACCTTCTCGACGCACTGAGCTCGCGCGCCGTGAGGCGCTTGCTCGAAGGTCTCTTGGGGTGAGCACCGGCGTGCTCGGCCGGTACGCACGGGGCGAGATCTCCGGGCCCGTCACGGCGAGGCAGGCCCAGGCGGACGCCTGGTGCGTCGTCGAGGGTCGCCTCGAACGAATGCCCGGGCTCGCTGCCAAGCTCGGCATTGGCTTCGATGCGCCGCCCGAGTCCGTGCTTGCCGCAGCGTTCGCGCAACTCGGAGCAGGAATGCTCGACGAGATCGGCGGGAACTTCGCGCTGCTCGCCTGGGACGCGCGCGTGCGCGAGGGCATCCTCGCGGTCGACCCGCTTGGCTCGCGCTCGCTCTTCTTCCACGACGGCGGCAGGGCAAGGCTGTGTTTCGCGACGGAGATCCGCGAGCTGCTCCGACTCCTCGGAAGCGAGCCGGGGCCGGACGAGGGCGCCGTCTCGCGCTGGCTCGCGTTCGGGTCGCTGGAGCCGGACGAGACGCTGTTCGCGGGCATCCAGCGGCTGCCCGGCGGCTTT
>Ga0335083_10001811_pt1 | contig 28988 bp, 31 predicted proteins | sample Lox_Sample_42_FD_206716 | JGI IMG/M metagenome (GOLD analysis project Ga0335083, IMG submission 206716) | Soil microbial communities from Loxahatchee National Wildlife Refuge, Florida, United States - Lox_Sample_4.2 | ecosystem: Environmental > Terrestrial > Soil > Wetlands | place: USA...
CGCACGGAGGGATTTTGCGAGTCGGCGGCCGGCAACTGGTAGAAGAGGTCGAATTTCACGCGAAGGTACCCGAGGTTTCAGTAGCCACCCAGCGCGGCCACGCGTTCGCGATGGTAGACCGGCGAGCCGAGGAACGATTCGTTGAAGCGCGCGCGCTTGAACCACAGATGGATGTCGTGGTCCCAGGTGAAGCCGATCCCGCCGTGCATCAGGACCGCGCGGTCGGTGCCGCGGCTGTAGATCGAGCAGAGTTGCGCCTTGGCCATCGCGGCGGCGCGCGGCGCGTCCGCGACGCCGGCATCCTGGGCGTAGGCTGCGTACCACAGCAGCGCGCGCGCCGGCTCGAGCTCGGCGACGATCTCGGCCGCCGCGTGCTTGAGCGCCTGAAACGAGCCGATCGGCTTGCCGAACTGCTCGCGCACTTTCGAATAATCGACCGCCATCTCGAGCGCGCGATCCATCCCGCCGAGCGAGTCGGCGGCGATCGCGACCGCGCCGATATCGAGCAGGCGCGCATAGAGCGCCGCGCCGCCGCTCAATTCCGCGCTGGGCGCCACCCTGACCCCGTCCAGATCGAGCGCGCACACGCGCCGCGTCAGGTCCACGCCCTTGAGCATCCGGATTCTCACGCCGGGCGCGCCGGTCTCCACCACGAAGAGGCTCACGTCGGCGGCAGACTCTCCGGTACGCGCCGCAACGACTACGAAATCCGCGGCGTGTGCGTACGGGACGAACATCTTGCTCCCGTTGAGCACCCATCCATCAGATCTCGCGCCCTCGCGCCGCGCGCCGGTCGTCATCTCGGCCGGGTCGAGCGCGTCGTTGCGCTCGGTGATCGCGACCGTCCCGGTGGCCGCGCCGGCGGCGAGCGCGCCGAGCCATCGCTCCTTGACTTCATCCGAGCCGCCATGCGCGAGCGCGGATGCGGCGAGCGCGGAGGAAAACAGAAACGGACCGGGCATCGCGGCATAGCCGGTCTCGGTCAGCAGCATCGCCATGTCGAGTACGCCCAGGCCCGCGCCGCCGTAACGCTCGGGCACGACCAGCCCGTTCCATCCAAGCTTGGCGATCGCGGCGTAAAGCTCTCGTGCCGCGCCCGCCTCGTCGGCCATCGTCTTGCGCACGTATGCGGGCGAACATTCGTTGGTCAGAAATTCGCGGGCGCTCTCGCGCAACTGCCGCTGCTCGTCGCTGAGTCCAAAATCCATTTCCGAGGTTTCCGCTCCGAGGTTTCGGTCCCCGCGATCCGCGCGCGCGCTAGCGCGACTTGGGCATCTTGAGCCCGCGCTCGGCAATGATGTTCTTCTGGATGTGCGAGGTGCCGCCCCCGATCACCAGGCCGAGCGAGAACATCCATTCATAAGGCCAGTACGCGCGGTCCAGCGCCGCCTCTTCGCCGCGCGCGAGCATCGCGTAGTCGCCCATCGCTTCCATCGCGGCGGTCGCGATGTCGTGATTGAGCTCGGTACCGGCGAGCTTGTTGACCATCGCCTCGATTCCCGGATTGCGGCCGCGGACCTGGTCGGTCAACTGCCGCAGCATGTGATACTTCATCGCTTCGACACGGATCTCGAGATCGGCTAGGCGCTGGCGGAAGAGCGGGTCGGCGGTGAGCGGGCGGCCGTTGCGGTGGATCGAGCGGGCGAGCGCAATCAGCCGCGCCATCGATTGCTGGCTGGTGGTGGTCGCGCCGAGCATGTTGCGCTCGTGAAAGAGCGTCGCGTTGGCGACCAGCCATCCTTCGTTCAGCTTGCCGACCAGGTTTTCGCGCGGCACTCGCACGTTATCGAAGAAGACCTCGTTGAAACTGTGCGCGCCTGTCATCTGGATCAGCGGGCGCACGGTGATCCCGGGCGAGCGCATGTCGATAAGGATGTAAGAGATGCCGCGATGCTTGGGCGCGTCGGGATCGGTGCGCACCAGGCAGAACATCATGTCGGCATAGTGCGCGCCCGAGGTCCATACCTTCTGCCCGTTGACTACGAACTCGTCGCCTTTGATCTCGGCGTGCGTGCGCAGCGCGGCGAGGTCCGAACCCGAACCGGGCTCCGAGTAACCCTGGCACCAGATCTCATCGGCGGTGAGAATTTTGGGCAGGTAGCGCCGCTTCTGCTCGCCGCTGCCCCAACTGATCAGCGTCGGACCGATCATCGAGAGGCCCATCCCGCCGACGAGGCCCGGCGCGCGCGCTCGCACCATTTCCTCGTTGACGATCGATTGGCGCACGGGGTCGAGTTCCTGGCCGCCGTACTCTTTGGGCCACGCGAGCGCGACGTAACCCGCGTCGTAGAGGCGGCGCTGCCAGGCGCGCGCCTTTTCGATCGCCGACTTGTCGCGGGTTGCGTTGGGATCGGCCCCGCGAAGGCCGCTGAGCGGCACATTCTCTTCGAGCCATCGCCGAAGGGTCTGACGAAATTCCTCTTCCTGTGGCGTGAATTCGAGATCCATTGGCGGGTGAGCGAGCCTCCCGAGGTGCGCTCGTCCAAGCATAGTCAAAAGGGCTGAAAGGTTGAAAGCCGAAACCGCCGCGACATCACGCAATTGATGGTTCGTCGGGCCGTTGCTAAGTTGCGGGGAGGGAAGCGCCGCGCGTGGCGCAAAGATGCATCGATGACGCCCGAAGATCCCAAGGAAGAAGAACTCAGGAACGATTCGTCGGAGCGCAAGGACGACGCGCACGCTGCTGCCGGGGCGCAACCGGCGGCGGACACGGCGTCGCGAGCCGCCGCGTCCGCGGCTGATGCGGCAGCTGGCCCGGCTGGGGGCGGCGTGGCCGCGAAGCCGGCTGCGGCGGCAGGGGCGCCCGCCGCCGCCGTCAAAGTGGCGCCGGCGCCGCAGCCACCGCCTGCGCCGCCGCCCGCCAAGCCTCAGCCGGTTGACGAATTCGATCCGCTCGGATGGGACGTACCGCTCATCTGCAAGGACTGCGACAAGCCTTTCGCCGTGCCCTATCGCAACTTCCACGCCGGCGTGGTTTTCCATTGCCCTGCGTGCCAGGGCTCATGGGTTCCCAACACCACCATCGCCAAGGAGATGCGCAAGGTCTTCGACGGCTTTTGGGGGGAGCGCAAGCGCGCGCGCGAGGCCTTCGAGCGCGGCGAGCTTAGACTCGACCGCGAGGCGTTCGAGCGCCGGCAGGCGGACGAACTCAAGGCCTTCAAGGCGCGGCTGGAAGAACTCGCCAAGGAACTTAAACCCGCAGGCAAACTGGTGCGCCCCAAGGGTCTCGCCGCGATGTTCACCTAGGCGCGCGACGCTTTTTAGGACCCGTGCGCGCGCGGCTCGACGAAAGTCGGGTGCGGAAGGCCTGCTCGGCTGGCGTTGGTCGGTCTGACGCTTAGTTGGGCTGGGCGATTCTGCCGGGTTTCTGCAACGAATCGCCGCCGCCCGCTCGCGCCGGACCGTCCAGTGCTTCGTCGAAAGCGCGGATCTCGTGCGGATTGAGCGTGCGTGCGAGCGCCAGCATCCGGAGCGCGACGGCTTCGAGCGCGCGCCCGAGCCATCGGCGGAGCGGAGCGCCGCGGCGGCCGGGCACTTGCGCCCGCAGCGTCGAGAAGAGGCTGTCGTATTCGGTCACCGCCCCTTCGACCATCCGCGTATCGACCATCCTTGCGTCGCCGGAGTACGCGAGCAGCATCGCGTTGTGGCAGAGCACATTGATGCGCCGCGGAATTCCGCCGCTGTGGCGAACCAGGTGGCGCAGCGCCCCGCGCTTGAAAATTTTGTCGGCGGTGCCGTTGACCGCGCGCAGGCGCAGCTCGATATATTCGCGGCACTCGCCGCGTTGCAGGGGATTGAGCACGGTCTTGGCGCCGATCCGCTGCCCGAGCTGGCGCAGCGACGGATTGGTCAGCCGGCGCAGCAGTTCGGGTTGCCCGATGAAGACGAAATGCAGCTGCTTCTCACCGCTCCTGCCGCTGTTCGAGAAAAGCCGCAGCTGTTCCATCGTCTCGTCGCTGAGCCCTTGCGCCTCGTCGATTATCACGACCACGCGCTCGCCCGCTTCGAGCCCCAGGAGAAAATCGTTGACCGCTTCGAGGTCGGCGAGCTTGCCCGTGCTTTGGGTCTCGATTCCCAGCTGCTTCACGATGACCTTCAGCATCTCCTCGAAGGCCAGCTTGGGATTGCTGAGATAGGCGACACGCACGCGGTCGAACTGCCGGGCGAGGATCGCCAGCGCAAGCGTGGTCTTGCCCGTTCCGACCTCGCCGACCAGAACGGTAAAGCCGCTCGGCTCGTGGATCAGTCCCCATTCCAGGGCGGCGTAGGCTTCGCGATGCTCCCGGCTCATGTAGAGCTGGGCGGGCGATGAACTGAGCTGGAACGGAGGACCGGTGAGACCGAAATGGCTGTAGTACATGGCTTTTGCGCGCCCCCCGGCAGCGTATCAGCCTGCCGCCAATGATGTTAAAGCGGGTTTTTACTCATGTCTATACAGCTTGCAGCGTTTCCTGGAATTCAAGCGATTGAAAGCCCCACACGGAGTGAAAAACCCGCTGGCGTGAGGGGTTTTTACTCGACGCGCAGGCCGGCCTGGATGAGCAGCGGACGAAGCCGGTCGCGGTATTGCGCGAGGCCCTCGTCGTAATCGACCCAGCTGAGCGTAAGTCCGTCGAAACCGGCGCGCGCCATCGCGGCCATCCCATCCACCACCTGTTCCGGCGTGCCGACCAGCGGCATCGCCGAATAGCCGGCGATGAAGTTTTCGATCATTGCGCGGTACTGATCGCCGAGCGCGCTCTGCGAATTGGGAATCAGCGTCTCGATCAGGTTGTGCGCGGCCGCGAAGTCGCCCTTTTCCTTGACGTAGTAGTCGCGGTAGCGGCGTGCCTCGCGCTCGGTCTCGCGGCAGACTACGTAGCCCATCGTGAACACGCTGAGTTCGCGCGCATAGCGTTCGCGGGCGAGGCGCTTGATCTCGGCGCAGGTGGCGGCGAGCGTCGGCAGGTCGGGGCCCAGTGCGAAATTCAGGTCGGCGTGGCGCGCGGCGAACTCGCGGCCCGCCGGGCTGTTGCCCGCGCTCATGATCAGCGGCCACGGCCGCTGGACCGGCTTGGGTTCGGAGTAGGCGCCGGGCACGTTGAAAAAATTGCCCGCGAAATCGAAATCGTTCTCGGTCCAGAGACGCTTGAGCAGGGCGGTGAATTCGTCGGCGTACGTATAGCGCTGATCGTGCTCGCGCTGCGACACGCCGAACATCCGGATCTCGGGCTCGTTCCATCCCACGACGATGTTGAGCGCGAAGCGTCCGCCCGAGATGTGATCGATCGTCGCAATCTCTTTGGCTGCGCGCACCGGATGGATGGTCGGCACGTGCACGGTGGCGAAGATCCCGATGCGCTCGGTAGCCGCGGCCAGGCCCGCCGCCCAGGTCAGCGTTTCGAAGCTGCGATGGTTGAAATTGGTCGCGCCGCCGAACCCGCGCCATCGCGCGACCGGCACCAGCGCCTCGATTCCGGCGGCTTCGGCGGCGCGGGCGATCCGGACCGATTCCTCCCAATCAATCCTGAGCGTGCGGGGGGCGCTCGTCATCGCGCATCCGCTGCTCACGTTGAGCCCAAAGACTCCGAGCTTCAGGCGATTGGGACTCGCCGCGATCGGATTGGTTGCGCCCATTGGTTTCGACCTATGCGCCATGGCGGCGTTCGTTGTCAAACCAATTTGGAGTTGCTACACATCTGAATCGACACGCCGGCCGAACGATTTGCTTCCGATGCCGCGTCGGCAGACCGGCCGCGGAGGACGGAACCCCGATGGAAGAAACGATCAAGGTCAAGGTGGAGCCGATAACGGCCGAAGCGTTCCGGCCCTTCGGGCGGATGCTCGAAAACAAGGAGCCGGTGTTTCCGGAGGTTGACCCGGGCGAAGGGCGCGTCGCGATCGAACTGCTGACGCTCAAGCGGCCGGTGAACCCGCGGCGGCTCTCGCAGATGGCGGTGCATTTTTCGTACAACCAGACTTTCGTTCCGGTGCGCGGCTCGATGGCGTTGATCGTGGCGCCGGCGCCGCGCAATCGCGCCGAGGGGCACGCGCGTTTCGAGGTCGCGTACGACCGTCTCGCAGCCTTCATCATCGAGCCGGGGCAGGCGGCGTTCATCGACAAGGGCGTCTGGCACAACGTGGTCGCGCTTGGCGCAGAATGCCAGTTCGTCAACGTCACGCGCAAAAATCCCGGCGAAGGGACCACCGACCTCGAAAATGAAGTGGGCACCGGAAGGACGCCGGGCACGCGTCCGTATATAGAATTCCTCGACCTCAAAAAACGCGACCGCCGCGTGATTGAGCTGGAACTGTAGCGCCGTGCGGCGTCGGCAATAGTCAATCGCAATTTTCAATAGTCAATCATAAACCTCAATCCCGACTACCCGCCGAATACCCCGTATAAAAGATCGCCAATGAACACGCTCAAAGTGATCGACGCCGACGCGCACATGCTCGAACCGCCCGGGCTCTGGACCGAAGGGCTCAACCGGCGCTTTCGCGACCGCGCGCCGCGCATCGTCAAGGACCCCGGCGGGCGCAAGGGCTTGTTCTTCGTCTGCGAGCAGCTGCCGCCGCTGCGCGTATCGGGCGCGTTCGCCGCGGGCAAGACCTTCGACAAGAAGTTCCTCGAAGCCGGACTGGACAGCGCGCCGGCGGGCGGATGGGATCCGGCCGAGCGCCTGAAGGACATGGAACTCGACGGGGTGGAAGCGGCGGTGCTCTACACCACGATGGGCTTTGTCCTGTTCTGGATCGAGGACGCCGAGTTCCAGGAAGACTGCTTCCGCGTGTACAACGACTGGCTCGCGCAGTTCTGCAGCTACGCGCCGGAGAGGTTCGCGGGGCTTGCGATGATTTCGCTGTTCGACGTCGAGCGCGCGCGCCGCGAGCTCGAGCGCTGCGCCAGGATGGGGCTTAAGGGCGCGCTCATCTGGGCCGCGCCGCCCGAGGATCGCTCCTACACCGCCCGCGCCTACGATTCGTTCTGGGCCGCCGCGCAGGAGCTCAAGATGCCGCTCTCGCTGCATACGCTGACGGGCCGGACGAAGGCGGCGCAGCAGGACGAGTCGGATATCGGCGAGCTCTACGCGCGGATGGTGATTCGCACGCAGGAGGCGCAGCATTCGATCTGCTCGATGATCTTCGGCGGAGTGTTCGAGCGCTTTCCGGGATTGAAAATCGTCTCGGCGGAAAACGACATCGCGTGGGTGCCGCATCTGCTCGAGCGCGCCGACAAGTATTACCGCCGCTTCAAGCAGGGCTATGGCACGGCGCTGTCGCTCAAGCCGAGCGAGTATTTTCGCCGCCAGGTGTTCGCGACCTTCATCGACGATCCGCTGGGCCTCAAGATCTATAGCTACCTGGGCGCGGATAACTTCATGTGGTCGACCGACTATCCCCACCAGGCCGCGACCTGGCCGCATACGATGGAAGTGCTGGCGCGCGACTTCGCCGCGCTGCCCGAAGCCGACCGGCGGAAGATCGTGCGCGAGAACTGCGCGCGGGTCTATGGCTTCTCGCTACCCGGCTGAGCGCGTTCTGCGCGGCTAGAACGCGCTCCAGCCGCCGTCGATCGTCACCACGCTACCGGTCATGAAGCTCGCTTCGTCGCTGGCGAGGAAAATCGCGAGCGCGACGACCTCGTGCGGCAGACCGAAGCGCTTCATCATGTGGCGCTCCTCGATCGCCGCCCAGATCCCTTCGCGGTCGGGTAGATCCTTGATGAAGTTGCGGGGCATCGGCGTGTCGATCGCGCCCGGCGCGATCGCGTTGACCCGGATCCCGCGCGGGCTCAGGTCGAGCGCCATTCCCTTGGTCAGCATCGCGACCCCGCCCTTGGCCGCCGAATAGGCCGACATGTTCTGCATCGCGACCAGGCCGCCGACCGACGAGATATTGACGATCGAGGAGCCGGCGGGCATCGCCGGCACCGCTCGCTGGCTGAGGAAGTAGACCGATTTCAGATCGACGTCGTGCACCAGGTCCCATTCCGCGGGCGTGGTGTCGAGGAACGGCTTGCCCAGGATCACGCCGTGGTTGTTGTACAGCACGTCGATGCGCCCGCCGAATTTTTTCACCGCGCTGTCGACGATCGTGCGGATTCCGCCGGCGCTGGTGACGTCCGCCGCGACGTAGGTGATCGCGCCGGGCGCCAGCGCCTCGATTTCCTGCGCGGCGTCCGCGTTGAGGTCGCTGGCCAGTATGCGCGCGCCCTCCCGCGCGAACATCTTGCAGGCGACGCGTCCCTGTCCGCCCGCGGCGCCGGTGATGATCGTGTTCTTGCCTTTCAGCCGGTCCATTGTGCACTCCCTGCTTGACGTGATACGCACTTGCTACGCGGGACGGATCGGATAGAGCCTGAGCGCGTTGTCCCACATGATTTTGCGCTTGCTTTCGAGGGTCACTTCCGGAAGTTCCAGAAGTTCGTCGACGGCCGATTCGTAGCGCCGGCCCTCCGGATGCGCAAAATCCGTGGCCGTGACGATGTTGCCGTCGCCGATCATTTCGATCGTCTGCTTGATGAACGGATCGTCGGGATCGGCGGAGATGAAACACCGTCGGCGGAAGTAGTCGGCAGGACTCAGCTTGAGTCCGGGGATGCCGAGTCCGCGAAGCCCGCCCTGCACGCTCGCCGCCAGCCGGTCCATCCAGAACGGGACCCATCCGGCGCCCGATTCCAGGTGCACCACGCGGAGCCGCGGATGCCGCTCCAGCACGCCGCCCATGATCAGCGCGGTGCTGGCGAACATATTGCCGACCGTGAACGCGACCGTGACCTGCGCGGTCCGCAGCCCCGGCAAATAGTGATAGAGCATCTGGTCCGCGCCCACGCCTGCGCCCGTATGCACCGCGAGCGGCACGTCGAGGTCTTCGAGCGCGTTCCATAACGGTTCGTAAAAGCTGTCGTAGAGGCGATGCTTTCCGACCGGCACCGGATTGACGTGCACTGCCTTGAAGCCGAAATCCTTCACGCAGCGGCGCGCCTCGCGCGCCGCCTCCTCGGCGTCGCGGAGATCGACGGAGGCCGCGCCGAACACGCGCCCGCTCGTCTGCGTGCAGAAATCGCCGAGCCAGTTGTTGTAGGCGCGGCGAATCGCGGCCGCCGCGTCGGGCGCCAGCTCGGATGCCGCCGTGCTCAGCAGGCCGACCGTGGGATAGACGACCGTTCGGCTTCAAGAACGTGATCGAAACGCCCGACGGCGCGAAACAGGTGATGCCCTTCGGAAACGACCCGATGAGCGCCGAGGCGATCGAGCGCACCGGCGGCGCCGGTTTCGATCCGGGCGTGCGAGTCGCGCTGCTCGGCCATGACGAAGCGTACGCCGAGTTCGCGCGCGAGGATTTTCCGCCGCGCATGTATCCGCTGGCGATGGACCGCGCGGGCATCGACTACGCCAGCGGTTCGCCGGCGTAGTTCGCCCACGCCTCGGGAATCCACGAGTGGAATTTCGGCTCGAGGTATTTGTCGAACAGGTCGTTGGGTTCCACGACCTGTGCGTCGGCGTCGATGAAACGGTTGTCGTTGCGCATCAGTCATCCTCTGGCGCGCCGCGATCACCGTGCGGCGCGGCAATCCGCTGTTTTGCAGTCATCGCTGCTCAGTCATCGCCGTGCGATCATTGTGCGGTCATGGCGCCGTCAACCGGCAGCGACGCGCCGGTTACGAACGAGGCGTGATCCGACATCAGCCACACCACCGCCTCGCCAATTTCCTCGGGCTTGCCCATGCGCCGGATCGGCTCGACCGAGATCAGCCGGTCGCGCAGGCGCGGATGGCCGGTGACCATCTCGGCGACCATCGCGGTGTCGATCACGCCGGGGCAAACGGCGTTGACGCGGATGTCGTGACGCGCATACTCCAGCGCCGCCACCTTGGTCAGTCCGACCACGCCGTGCTTGGCGGCGGTGTAGGCCGGTTGCCCATGCGAGCCGACCAGTCCGGCGGCCGAAGCGGTATTGACGATCGCGCCGCGCGCGCCCTGCTTGAGCATCTGCAGAATTTCATACTTCATGCAGAGCCATACGCCTTTCAGATCGACCTCGATGATGCGGTCGAAGTTCTCTTCGGTGTCGTCGGCGGTGCGCAACGTCTTGCCGATGATGCCGGCGTTATTGTGCGCGCAGTCGAGGCGGCCGAAGAGCTTGACCGCGGCGGCGACCGTGGCTTCGACCTCGGCGGCGCGGGTCACGTCGCACTTGTGAAAGGCGGCTTCACCGCCGGCCTGCTTGATTGCCTTGGCGGTCTCCTCGCCGACGGCGACCGCATCAACCACCAGCACCTTTGCGCCTTCGCGCGCGGCGGCGAGCGCGGTGGCGCGGCCGATACCGTTTGCGGCGCCCGTTATCAATGCGACTTTGCCATACAGCAGTCCTGCCATCGTGAAATACCTCCGGAAAGTTCGGCTTGCGCGCGCGCCGCTTCAGCGCGACGCGATCTGGATGTGTTCGTTCGCCATAAAAAAGGTCATTTTCGGACCGTCGATGAACACGGCGCCGTCCGCCATCAGCTCTTTGCCGGCCGGCGACGCGAAAGCCTCGGCGAACGCCGCCGGGCTGTCGAACCATAGCTGCGCGACGCCGTCGAAGCGCGGCGTCCCGTAGAGATAGGCCTCGTCGATCAGATGCGACTGCACGTAGCGCCGCAGCCCCGGCAGCTTGAGCGCCATCGGCCCGTGCACCCCAAGCCAGTAATCGCGAAATTTCTCGACCGTCATCCCGGGCTTGATCACCAGCTGCCACACGCCCTTGACCAGGTTGCCGCCGGTTGGCCCGTCGAGCACGACGTGGTCGCGCGTCGCCATCCATTCGACGCGGGTCAGGTCGATGAAGTTGCGCTCGTCGGCGAGCGCGCCGTCGAGATATTCGGGGCTGCGCCGGAGCGTCGCCATCGCCTCGAGGCTGTCGATCAGCACCTCGGCCTCGCCGTCGTAGGGCGAGTTGGCGCCGAAGGCGGCGATGCGATGGCTCTGGACGTACCGATGGAGCTGCGGGATTTTGGCCGCAATCGGCCCGTGAGTCTCGCGCCAGTAGCGATGGAAATCCGCATCGCTCATCGAGGATTTGCGCGTGATGAAATAGTGTACGTGGAGCATTGTTCGGCCCTCCCGTTATGCCGCCGGCTCCTGTGCCGCCCGCGGCGCGACGCTCTTTTCGATTCCTGCCCGTTGTATAGCGCAGCACGCGCGGAATACGCCAATGGCGCGCGCGCCGCTCGCGCCGTGATGACAGCCGGCGCGTCGCGCAGTAATCTCGTGCTATCGCCGGAGCGCAAGGAGCATCGCGTGCATCGAATCGTAAGCCTTCTTCCGAGCGCGACCGAAATCGTCTGCGCGCTCGGCTTCGAATCGCAGTTGATCGGCCGCTCGCACGAATGCGACTTCCCGGCCGCCGTCGCCCGTCTGCCCGCGCTGACCGAGCCCAAGTTCAATCCCGACCGCCCGAGCAGCGAAATCGACCGTGAGGTGCGCCGTATCGTGGGCGAGGCGCTTTCGGTCTATCGCATCGACGCGCAAAAGCTGCGCGAGCTTGCGCCCGACGTCATCGTCACCCAGTCGCAGTGCGAGGTATGCGCGGTCAGCGAGCGCGACGTCGAGGATGCGGTCGGAAGCTGGCTCGGCGCGCGGCCGCAAATCGTGTCGCTCGCGCCGTATGGGCTCGCGGACATCTTCGCCGACGTCGAGCGCGTCGCCCGCGCGCTCGGCGAACCCGCGCGCGGCGGCGAGCTGGTGGGGCGGCTGATGGCGCGGATGGACGCGGTCGCGGCCCGCGCGCGGCGGGCCGCCGCTCGCCCGACGCTCGCGTGCATCGAATGGCTCGATCCGTTGATGGCGGCGGGCAACTGGATGCCGGAGATGGTCGCGATGGCGGGCGGCCATAACCTCTTCGGCAGCGCGGGCGAGCACTCGGGGCGGCTCGAATTCGACGCGCTGCGCGCAGCCGACCCCGACGTGGTGTTGATCGCGCCGTGCGGTTTCAACATGCGGCACACAGTGACCGAGCTGCCGGCGCTGGCGGCGCGTCCCGGATGGGCCTCGATGCGCGCGGTGCGCGAGGGGCGCGTCTTCGTCGCCGAGGGCAGCCAGTATTTCAATCGCCCCGGGCCGCGGATCGCCGAGTCGCTGGAAATTCTCGCCGAGATCCTCCATCCGGAGCTGTTTCAATTCGGCCACGAAGGCGCCGGCTGGTGTCGCGCGGAGGCCCCGGAAAGCGCGTAAGCGGGCGCTCAGGCTTTGGGTTTGAGATACGACATGCCGACGCGCGCGGGGGTCAGGCGGATTCCGAACTCGGCGATCAGCGGGCCATTGTCGCACCGGTTGTCGGCCACCAGGAAATCGACCGCGTCGCGCGAGAAGACCGGCCGCGGCAGCATCTCGCCCAGCATCCCGGCCATCCGCATCAGCGCCTCCGGCACGTGAACGACGGGCCGGCGATGGCCGGCAAGCTCCATCATCAGATCGATTAGCTGGTCGAAGTTCATCGGCTCGGGTCCGCCGATCGCAAACGTGGCGTTGCGCCCGCGTCCTGTTGCCGCCATCGCCACGCACGCGGCAAGGTCTTCGACCGCCACGGGCTGGACGATCTGCTTGCCGCTGCCGGGGATCGCGAAAATCGGCGCGTATTTGATCGCGCGCGCCAGCAGGTTGGTTACGCGGTCGTCCGCGCCGTAAACCAGCGAGGGGCGAAAGATCGTGTAGTCGAGGCCCGATTCGCGGATCGCGCGCTCGGCGCGTCCCTTGGCGCGAAAGCCCGGCTGGCGGCTCTGCTCATCGGCAGCGGCGCCGCTGATATAGATGACGCGCTCGGCGCCGGCCTTGCGCGCCGCCGCGAGCATCGCGAGAGTTCCGCCGTAGTCCACGCGCTCGAAGGTGAGCCCGCGGCGCGGATTTTCGATCGGATAGCCGTCGAACTGGGCCGCGTTGATCGCGACCTGCGCCCCGGCCATGGCCAGCTCCATCGAGGCGGCGTCGGTGACGTCGGCGCGGACGAACTCTGCGCCGGTCCCGGCAAGCCGGGCGCGCACGGCTTCGGGATTGCGCGTGAGCACGCGCACCCGCGCCGTGTCGCCTAGCCGCCGCACGATCCCGCGGCCGATGAAGCCCGAGCCGCCGGCGATCGCGACGGTAATGCGGTCCATTTCAGATTCCCGTGTGGTTTCGGATTCTCGCCTTGCCGATATTCGGTCGCGGATCCGCGGACCTGATGCGCGGGCCGGCGGGTCGGCGGAAACGGGCCGAGCTATGATGCCCGCCGGCGGCGGACGCGGGTGCGCCGGCGCCGCGGCCGCATCGGCGCGGCGGCCTCGGCGTCGTGTGCGCCGAAAGATGCATCAGAAGATGCGGCGCTCACGTCCAAGTCGCTGCTATTCGCCGGGTCGAGCGGCGTCAGGTGAAAGCGCGAGACTTCGGGCCGGCAATTGATCCGGATTCTCAGCCAGTACGTGCCGAGACCGCGATTGGTATAGATGTAGAAATCGCGGTAGCGATTCAGCCCCGAATAAAATTGCTTGCCAATCCGCAAGAGCTTGAGCGGCGAGCCGTAAAACGGCAGCCGCACCACGCCGCCATGCGTATGCCCCGAGAGCATCACTCCCGGCCTTAGATGGCGCACGTAGAGCGCGGTGTCCGGGTTGTGCGCGAGCAGCATCGTGCATTCTTCCGGGCGCACCCGCGCGAACGCGCGCGAGGGTTCGGCGCGCCGCGACCACAGGTCGTCGATTCCGACCACGACCAGCGGCTGGCCGCGGACGTGTAAGCGATGGCTTTCGTTGGCGAGCACGCGGACGCCGGCCTGCTCGAGCGCGCCGGTTATGCGCTCGACCGAGGACCAATGGTCGTGATTGCCCGCGACCGCGAAAGTGCCGAGCCGCGGCCTGAGCGCGCTCATGGCGTCGCGAAATCCCGTCAGATAGCGGCGCATCGTCTCCGGGCCGGTGAAGTAATCGCCGGTCAGGAAAATCAGGTCGGGGCGCTGCGCGTTGGCCGCTTCGACCGCCAGCACCAGGCGCTCGAGGTCTTCGTCGCGATCGACGTGCAGGTCGCTCAACTGGCAGGCGACGATCCCCTCCAGCGCGGCAGGCAGGCCGCGCACCGGGAGGCGGATGCGCGTGACATCTATCTCATCAAGCGTCCGACGCCAGATACGGTGAAGCGGGCGGAGCGCGATGGATGGCTTGGAACGGCGCGCGCGCCGCGGCTGCTCTTTCGCAGTCTCGGCCCCCAGTACGTTCGCTGCAGAATCGGCCTTCGCCATCAGGGCACTCATATTAGAATATTTCGCGGAGAACGCGAACCTTCGTAATCACGGTAACGCGCTCGTCGTCGAGGTCGATTTCCTCGTGCTCCAGTTCCCAGGTGTGGGGATGGGGGATGAAGATGGCGCGCAGACCCGCGCGCAAGGCCGGGTTGATGTCCGAGCGGGGACTGTTGCCGATCATGAACGTGCGCGCGCGATCGAGTCCGGCTGTCTCGACCAGCTGCCGGTACGCGGCTTCGTCCTTCTCCGGCGGCACTTCGACGTGGCTGAAATGGTGCCGCAGCCCCGAGCGCTCGAGCTTGCGCATCTGTTCGCGCGGGTGCCCCTTGGTGAAGAGGATCAGATGATGGCGCGCGGCGAGTTCGGCTAACGTCTGCGCGACGTCGGGCAGCAATGCGCATTCACGCGCAAGGAAATCCTCGGCGATACGCTCGACCGCCGCGACGACCGCGTCGCGCTCGCCCGGCGGCGCGACGTCCGCCGCGACCGTCCGCATCAGCACCACGAACGGCGCGCGCCCGTAGCCGTGGCTCTTGATAATTTCGAGTTCGCGCCGGCGAAGCGCTGCGCGCACCGCCGCCGTCTCGCCCGCACCCGCCGCAACCAGTTCGGCGACGAAGCGCGCCTCGGCCTCGAGGAAATGGATGTTGGAATCCCACAACGTGTCGTCGGCATCGAAGATGAGATGGAGCGGGCGGCCGTCGCCGAGCGGCTTTGGCCGGCGCTGCTGATCCGGATGCGGCGCCGCTTGCGCGGCGTCCTCTCGCGGACGATCCCGTGTTGGGGAGGGTGATTTGCTCAAGGCACGAAATGCGCGAGCCTAACGCAGCGGGCGGAAGAACGCGCGAATATCCTCGACCAGTTTAACCGGCTCCTCCATCGGGGCAAAGTGGCCGCCCGAGTCGAACACCGTCCAGCGCTTGAGATTGTAGTAACCCTCGGCCCAGCGCCGGGGCATCATGATGATCTCGTTGTGGAACACAGCGGCCGCGGTCGGCGCCTCGACCACCGGATGACGGTCATGCGCGGGGCGCCAGGGATTATGGATCGCCTCGTAGTAGTAGCGCGCGGAAGTCCCGTAGCTTTGCGTCGCCCAGTAGAGCGTCATCGTGGTGAGCAGTTCGTCGCGGGTGAAACGGCTCTCGACGTTGCCGCCGCAATCGCTCCACGCGCGGCGCTTGTCCAGCAGCCAGGAGCATAGGCCCGCCGGCGAATCGTTAAGCCCGAACGCGATCGTCTGCGGGCGCGTGAGTTGGATCGCTGAGTAGCCGCTGCCCTCGGAGAAGAACTTCATCGTGCGCTCGTGCCATCCTTCTTCACCCGGCCCGTAGAGCGAGGCGTCAGGCATCTTGCCGAGGAACGCACTCAGCGGCACCAGCAGATGGATATGCACGCCGTACAAAAGCTCCGCGTACTTGTGCCCGAGCTGCGCGGAGACGAGAGCGCCCCAATCGCCGCCCTGGGCGGCGAATTTTTTGTAGCCCAGCACGTCGCGCATCAGGGCGACCCACAAATCCGCCGTGCGCCAGTAGTTTATCCCGGTGGCCATAAGCGGCGTCGAAAATCCGTAACCGGGCAGCGACGGCACGATGACGTCAAACGCGTCGGCCGGGTCGCCGCCAAATGCGGCCGGGTCGGCGAGCGGACCGATAACCTTGTGAAAATCATAGAACGTCCACGGCCATCCGTGGCTCATGATAATCGGAATCGGATGCGGCCCTTTGCCGGGCTCGTGGACGAAGTGGATCGGGATGCCCTCGATGCGAGTCGTGTAGTGATGGAAGGAGTTGATCTGGCGCTCGGCGCGGCGCCAGTCGTAACCGTCGATCCAGTATTCGATGAGGCGCTTCAGATAGTCGCCGTTGGTGCCGTATTCCCATCCATCATTGGCGAAGTCGGCGGCGAAGCGCGTCCCCTTGAGCCGTTCCTTGAGATCGCGCAGGGTCTCGTCCGGAATCGCAACGGTAAACGGTTCTTTCGTCATGGCGTCGGCTCCTCGCTTGGTCACGCGAGGATGCTATCGCCGGGTGCGCGAGCGAGGCAATCGTAGGCGATGTTTGAGCAAGCGCACGAAGATCGGCCAATATGTCGAGACATCGGGAACGTCGAGCCAGGATGTCGAAACACGATCGATCGTACCGAGGGACAAGAGGAGCGACCCATTCATGGCGGAACCGCAGCAGCGCTTTTCATTGATCACCGACAAGAGCATCGCCGACCTGCGTAAATTGCTGGGCGTGCCGATCGAGGATTCGCTCGAGCCGTGGTGCTATGAGGCGACGCGCGACAATATCCGCCATTGGGCGCATGGCATCGGCGACGACAATCCGCTGTGGTGCGAGCCGCGATACGCGGCAAAGATGCAGACCACCGCCGCGGCGCCGCCGTCGTTTATTTTCGCGCTCAACCGCTCGTTCAGCGGATACGTGGGCGGATTGCCGGGCGTGCATGCCATGTTCGCCGGCATCGACGTGACGTGGCATCGGCCGCTGCTGCTTGGCGACCAGTTCACGACCAAGGCCTGGTTGAAGGACCTGGTCGAGCATCAGACGCGCTTCGCCGGCCGCGCCATTCAACAGATATATCGATGCGAATTTTACAATCAGCGCGACGAGATCGTCGCCGAGGGCGATAGCTGGTGCTTTCGCACCGAGCGCGACACCGCGCGCGAACGCGGCACCAAATACGAAGAGACCAAGCAGAAGCCGCCGGTCCACTATTCGCGGGAAGACCTGGCGAAGATTTTCGCCCTCTACGAAGCCGAGGAAATCCGCGGCACCAATTCGCGCTATATCGAAGACGTGAAGCCCGGCGACAGGCTGCAAACGATGGCCAAGGGACCGATGACCGTCACCGGGTTCATCGCGTTCGCGCAGGGATGGGGCGGGCTCTATATCCGCGCCAACAAGCTCGCATGGAAGCAACTGCAAAAGCATCCCGGCGTCGGTATCCCCAACAAGTTCGGCATCCCCGACGTGCCCGAGCGCGTGCACTGGGAGGATGACCTCGCGACGCTCGTCGGAACGCCGGCGGCGTACGATTACGGACCGGAGCGCTGCTCGTGGATGTCGCATCAGTTGACCAACTGGATGGGCGACGCGGGATTTTTGCGCCATCTGTCGGTCGAGATTCGCCGCCACAACCCGGTCGGCGACACGCTCTACATCAACGGCGAGGTGACGCGCGTCTTCAGCGAGGACGGCGCGCACTACGCCGAGGTCGCGCAGACCGCGACCAACCAGGACGGCGAACTGTCGGTGCGGGCGAAGGGCGTCGTGCGTCTGCCTTCGCGATCCAGGTAAGGGCGGCCCGCCGGCGCGCCCGGACGGCGCTATTCGGGCCGCGCGCGCTACTGCTTCATGCGCGGATCGTCGGCCGACACGCACATCGCGGCGCGCGAGCTTTCCCACAGTGCCCGGTCGCGTGCGCTGCTGCCGGGTCCAGCCTTGACTGCGTCGTCGAAGTCGTTGTGGCGCTGCGCTTCGCACTTTTCGCGCGTCGGGTAGGTGCCGAAGTTGGTCCACGCCGGCAGCGGCGCGTTGACGTAGGCGCGGGTCGAGAGCAGCTTGTGCTTCGAGTTGTAGTTTTCGTACATCGGCGGCGCGATCAGGCACCATCCCGCCAGAAGAATCGCTGCATGACAGGGTTTCATTTCTTCACCGCTTAAGCGGGCCGGCACCGGGCAATACGGCGAGCGCGCCGGTTTTCGGATTGCGTCCGACGTAAACTTCGGTTTCGTAAACCTCGCGCAGTTTCTCTTCGGTCAGGACCTCGTCCGGCGCGCCCCAGCCGATCGCGCGGCCGTTCTTGAGCAGCAGGACGCGATCGGCATAGAGCGCCGCCGCGTTCAGATCGTGCAGCGTCGCAACCACGGCGAGCCCGCGCTCGGCGCGCAATTCACCGAAGCGCCCGAAAATGTCGGCGACGTGGCGCAGGTCGAGATGGGCGGTGGGCTCGTCGAGGAGCGCCACGCGCGGCTCCTGCGCAAGCGCGCGCGCAAGGAATACCCGTTTGCGCTCGCCGCCCGAAAGCTCCTGGATCGGCCGTGTGGCGAGCGCGAGCAGATCGAAGTGCTCGAGCGCCTCGCGCGCGAGCATCAGGTCGCCGCGGTTTTCGAAATGAAACGATCCGAGATGCGGCGCGCGGCCCATCAACACTACTTCGAGCACGGTGAACGAGAAGGCGACCGAATTTTCCTGGCCGACGAAGGCGAGGCGGCGCGCGAGCGCCCGCCGTTCGAGAGAGGCCAGCGGCACGCCAAGCAACTCGACCGTCCCCTGCCACGGATCGAGCGAGCCGCAGAGCAATCGGAGCAGGGTGGACTTGCCCGCGCCGTTGGGGCCGACGATCGCCAGCATCTCGCCCGCCGCGACTTCCAAAGACACGCCGTGGAGCACGGCGCGCTCGCCGTACCCGCCGACCAGGTTGGAGGCGCGGAGCGCCGGCGCGGTGGCGCCGGCCGGGGCGTGCGGCGCGATCGAAGGCGAAGGCTGAACGTCGGTCATCTGATGCGATTCCTTGGCGCGATCCCTTGGGCGCGATCCTCGGGCTCAGAGCGCGAGCGGTCCGCGTCCCTCGCGGCGCAGCATATAGATGAAGAACGGACCGCCGCAGAGCGCGGTGATCGCGCCCACCGGCAACTCGCTCGGCGCGATCGCTACTCGCGCGACCAGGTCGGCAATCACCAGGAACGCCGCGCCGCCGAGGAACGACGCAGGCAGGAGCAAGCGATGGTCGGCGCCGAAGGCGAGGCGCAACATGTGCGGCACGATCAGGCCGACGAAGGAGATGATGCCGCTGACCGACACCGCCGCTGCGATCATCACCGAGGTCGCGATGAAGATCATCCGGCGCATCGGATCGACGTCCACGCCGAGCTGGCTCGCGGCCTCGTCGCCGAGGCTGAGCAGATTCAGGTCGCGCGCATGCGCCATCAGCACCGCGAATCCCGCGGCGCCCAGCAGGGCCACCATCGCGATCTCGCCGTAGGTCGGCGCCTCCAGGCTGCCCATCAGCCAGAAAACGATGTCGTGGACGTAGTAGTAATTGACCACGCTGTTGACCATCATGATGGCGGCGCCCCAGATCGAATTGAAGATCACCCCGACGAGCAGCAGCGTGAACGGCTCGAGCCGCCCGTCAACCACGGCCAGACGATAAACCACCGCGGTCGAGAGCAGCGCCGCGCCGAACGCGCAGAGCGGCACCGTCGTCACCGCGGCGGTGCGGCCGGCGACGAACACCAGCGCGACGATCGCGCCGAAGGCGCCGCCGCCCGAGATGCCGAGGATGCCGCCCTCGGCGAGCGGATTGCGCACCAGCGCCTGCAGCGCCGCGCCGACCGCGGCCAGCGCGGCACCGACCGCCGCGCCCATCAGGACGCGCGGCAGGCGCGCGCTGAAGAAGATCGCATGATCGGGGCTGCGCGGCTCGGAGAGAGCGCGCAGCAGGCTGATATGGACGGTGCCGAAGGCGGCCGCGACGACGGCGCTCAGCAGCACCAGGAGCGCAAGCGCGCCGAGCGTGAGCGTCATCCGGGCGCGCGTCAGATGCGCGGCGGAGAGATCTTCGATGGCGGCCGGCGCAAGCGCGGCGCCGCTGAAGCGCGCGGGCGCCGGGGGCGCGGAAATCCCCGCGGGTTCGTTCGTCATCGCGCAGCGCCCGGCGTGTCGGAGGGCGCGGCGAAAGCTTCCGGATGGATCCGCCGCGCCAGAATCTCCAGCGATTGCCACACGCGCGGCCCCGGCTGCAGCATCGGGTCCTGCGGATAGCCGTAAACGCGATGATCGCGGACGGCCGGCACGTTCGGATAGCGCGCCCAGAAGCCGGACGGCGTGCTCGCATCGCTCCCCATCGCGCCGTCCAGAATCACCTCGGGCCGGATCGCGATGATGTACTCGAGGCTGAGATGCGGCCAACCCTGGTCCGAGAGGTCGGCGAGATTGTCGCCGCCCGCAAGCTTCAGCAGACCGTCGAGAAAGGTGCCGCGTCCGACCGCGACGATCGGCTGATGCCCCACCAGCATTACGACCGTGCGCGGTTTGGTGTGCGCGATGCGCGCGCGGACGCTGTCAATATGGGCCTGGATCGTCGCAAGCAGGCGCGCAGCCTCCCGCTCGCGGCCGGTGCGCGCACCGATGAGGCTGATGCTCTGCTCGATGCCCCCCAGCGAGTTGTCGTCGATGGTGAGCGTCGGATAGCCCATCGTCTGGAGCGCGCGGACCTCGCGCTGGCTCGAGGTGAGTCCGGGTCCGATGATGAGGTCGGGGCGCAGCCCGACGATCGCCTCGACGTTGGGCGTGAGAAAGCTGCCGACCCGCGGCAGATGCGCCACCTCGGGCGGATAGTCGCAATACTGCGAGACGCCGACCACTTCGCCGCCGGCGCCGAGCGCGAAAAGCGTTTCGGTGACCGCGGGCGCGAGCGACACGATACGCCTGGGCGGCGAGGTGGCGGCGGCGGCGGAGCCGCCGATCGCAAATGCGGCAGCGATCGGCAGGGAAAGCGCAGCGCGGCGCATCCGGGCGATGCGCGCGGCGAACGCAGGGCATCCTGCGAAATTACCCGATCCCGGGCGCCGCCGTAAGCCGTCTCGCCGCGGCCGGGACTGCCTTGCATCCGCGCGGCCGGCTCGGTTAGGCTCGACGCGCATCGCCATCCGGCCCCCGCTCGACCATCGCGACGTCTTAAGGAGTAGCCAGCGCCGTGCTCAGGATCGCCGTCTGTATCAAGCAGATTCCGTTAATCGAGGACGCCAACTTCGACCCGGTGACCAAGACCATCCGGCGCGACGGCGTCAACGTGATAAGCGCGTTCGATCTCCGCGCGATCGCGCTCGCGGCGGAATTCAAAGGCAGCCTAGGCGCTCACGCGACGGTCGTTACGATGGGGCCGCCGCAGGCGCGCGCGGCGCTGACCGACGCCCTGGCGATGGGGATGGATCGCGCGGTGCATCTCGAGGATCGTGCCTTCGCCGGATCCGATACGCTTGCCACCGCGCGCACGCTCGTGGCGTGGCTCAGGCGCGAGAACTTCGATCTGATCCTGCTCGGCAAATATTCGCTCGACGCCGAGACCGGACAGGTCGGTCCCGAAATTGCCGAGCTGCTCGGCGTCGCGCAGGTCACCGGTGTGCGCAAGGTCGAGATAAAGGACCGCGGCGTCCGGGCCGAGCGCGAGAGCGATGAAGGATACGACGAAGTCGAATGCGCACTGCCCGCCGTGCTGACCTGCGCCGAGCGCGTCGCGCAGCCGATCCGGGTAAGGGCCGAAGCCGCGGCCACGGCAAGCGCGCGGCCGATCGAGGTCGTCCGCGCAGCAGCGCTCGACTCCGATCTTGCGCAGTTCGGTGCGGGCGCATCGCCGACCTGGGTGCAGGAAGTGCGCGCGGTCGAGACCGGTCATCCGCAATGCCGCACGATCGACGCCGCCGATCCGGCGCGCGCGGCGCGCGAAGTTGTCGCGGCGCTGGCCGCGATGGGTGCGCTCAGGCGCGAGGACAGGATTCGCCGCCCGGTAAGCGCGGCGATCCGTAAACCGGCTCGCGGGCGCGACCTGTGGGTCGCCTGCGAAACCGATCTGGCGGGCGCGATCACGCGCGGCAGCCTGGAACTGCTCTCGCACGGCGATCAGCTGGCCGCGCGGCTGGGCGGCGCGCTGGTCGCCGTCGGGTTTTCGGCAACGATCGCGCGCCACGCGCAATTGCTGGCAAGCTTCGGCGCCGACCACGTCTTGACCCTCGACCATCCCGCGCTGGAGTCGTATGCGCCCGAGACCGCGGCCGAAGCGATGGCGCATCTGGTGCGCGAGCGGACGCCGTGGGGCTTGCTGCTCTGCGCGAGCGAGCGCGGCCGCGATTGGGGACCGCGGTTGGCGGCGCGTCTTGGCCTGGGCCTTACCGGCGATGCGATCGGAATCGAGCTTGACGGCGAAGAACGGATGGTCGCGCTGAAGCCGGCGTTCGGCGGCAACATAGTCGCGCCAATTTTGTCCAAAACGCTGCCGCAGATGGCTACGGTGCGGGCCGGCGTGCTTGAGCTTGCCGCCGCCGACAGCACCCGCGAAGCGGCGGTGGAGACATTGCGGCCCCGGATTTCGCCGGCGCTCAGCCGGACGATCGCGACGCACTCGCTGCTCGATAATTCGGTCGCGCCGCTCGATGGCGCTCACATCGTGGTCGGGGTCGGGATGGGCGTTGGCGGACCCGCCGGCGTCGCGGCGGCCAAGCACCTCGCGCGCCTCCTTGGTGCCGGGATGTGCGCCACGCGCCGCGTGACGGATCAGGGATGGATGCCGCGGCAGTTGCAGGTCGGGTTGACCGGCAAGGCGATCGATCCGCGCCTATACATTGCGCTGGGCGTGCGCGGCGCACCTAACCATACGGTCGGAATCAAGCGGGCCGAGGTCGTCGTCGCGGTCAATATCGATCCTGAGGCGCCAATTTTTGAGCACGCGACGTTTGCTCTGGTTGGCGATTTTTCGACGATCCTTGCTGCGCTTTGTGCTGAATTCGAAAACAAGTTTTCGCTTTGAACGCTTGGGCGGTGATCGCTTCCGCGCGTTCAGAGGTCAATTCAGTGCAATCGATCGAGGTTTGATCATCCGCTGTGTGAAAATTTGCTCAGAAAGCCTTTAGACTCGCGACATGGTGTTGTAATTAGCAGACTTGACCCTAGCATTGCAATTTCTTATATAAGGAGCAAGGTCTAAAACTGTTAAAGCTTTTTTGTAGCCCGCGGCTACGTGATCGGCGGCACGCTCTATCAGACCGAGGGCAGCCAATACGACCTCGAGGATCTGCGCCGCCTGGCCGCGAACCTCGGGCTTGAGGGCCGCGTCGGCTTCACCGGGTTTGTCGACGAGCCCGCGGCCGCGATGCGCGCTCTCGACGTCGTCGTCCACGCGAGCACGCAGCCCGAACCCTTCGGGCTGGTGATCGCGGAGGCGATGGCGTGCGGGCGGGCGGTGGTGGTGAGCGGCGGCGGCGGCGCTGCCGAGCTGGTAAGGCCGGGCGAGGACGCGCTGGTCCACGAGGCGGGGCGCGCGAGCGCGCTGGCCGAGCGGATCGGCGAACTCGCGCGCGACTCGGCGCTGGGCGCGCGCGCGGAGCAATCGGCGCGGCAGCGCTTCGCGCGCGCGGCTCGCGGATCAACTTCTGCCGATTTACCGCCAGCTCTCGGTCAAGGCCGCCCGGCGCGCGGGCAGCACCTGAGCGCTGGAATCGTTACTGCCGGCCTCGAGACGGTTGTGGCGACGTTCGTGCGGTTTAAGCGGAGAACTCCAAGCGGAGTTCGCGCCGTGCTTTGCGGGCCGGGCGCAAGACGCCTCGCGGAAAACTCCGATTAAAATCGCAGGCGTGGATCGCAAACTTGTGCGCAATTGGTTAGGGTCGCTCTGATGCGCCGCGACAAGCTTAATTGGCAGAGGTGTATCGCGCTGATCGCGGGGGTGATTCTAACCGGTTGCGCCGCGTCCAAGCCCCCGCCCGAGATTCCGGACATCCCGCTTGCCTCGTACACCGCTTTTGAATTGCCGCCGGTCGCGAACCAGAGCGGGCCGGCAGGCGCCGAAGCCGCGCAAGTCATCGGTGAGGGCGTGGCGGTCGAGCTCAGGAACCGCGGCTACAACGTCGTCGCGAGCGCGCCGGCCGAATCGGAGCCGCTGCTGATCAAGTGCGAACTGACGGGCTACCAGCCCGACACTTCTTCGGGCAACAACGGCACCACCGCGATTACGTTGAAGATCACCTTCATCGACATGAAGAACGGCCACGTGCGCGGCGAATTCGAGGACGCGCAGAACGTCCAGGGCGGCGGACTGCAGAGCGACCGCGATATCCTGCTCGGCTTCGCCAAGGGCGCGGGAATTCAGATCGACTCCAGAATCAAGGGTTAGCCGGCGGCCCCGCCGCTTCGCCGGGCCCGTAGCCGAGGCTCGTTGCAAGCATCACCGCCGCTGCCGCCGCCGTCGCCCCGTCGCGCTCGCGTGCCGATATTTCGCGGAGCGCCGCGACATGCGCGAGTGCGGTTTCTCCGGCGTCCGCACGGCCGCATCCAAGGCCGTCTGGATCGAACAGCGCGTCGATTAGCGGATTCGGATCGTAGTTGGTTTCCGCCAGCGCCTCGCGCGCGGCGCGTCGCCAAAACTCGCGCGGTTCGACGCATTCGAAATCGACGCTCGCGGCGACGCGCTGGCGGAGGGCCGCGACCATCGGATAATAGCGCGCCGCGGCGTCGAAGTAGGGCGCGGCCTCCTGAGCTTCGAGAAATTCCGCGACTGTTCCCGAGCGTCCGTATTCGCCAAGCGAACCGACGGCCGGTTCGAGCTTAACGAAGCGCTCGACATATCCCGCGCCGGCGGCGCCCGCCGAGCGCTCGAGGCCGAGCGGATAAAGGCGGCAGGCGAGCGGGCGTCCCGGATGGATCGCGCAGCCCGCCGCGCCCAGCGCGGCGCATCGGCCGTCGGAGAGAAAGCGCAGGAGCGAACCGCGGCGTATGGTGAAGCGCGCGACCGCCGTTCCCGTGCTCACCCCGGTGGCGCGAGCGATCCGGATTAGGTCGTAGGGCGAGAGCGTAATCACCTTATCGCGGCAGCAGCGGCCGCATCGGTTGCAGAGGTATGAGAATTTGCTTTCGCGCTCCATCCGGCAAGCTTTGTCCGGCGGGCGAGATCGATCAATCGCTCGATCGCCGGCCTTTCTCGCTCTCATCAGCGCCACTACCCCGCCAAACGCCGGTTCGCTAGCATCGCTCACGGCATCGAACTTCGACCGGGGTAACCGAGCGATGGATTTCAACTACACGCCCGAACAGGAAGCCTACCGGATGGAAGTGCGCGGATGGCTCGAGGCCAATCAGCCGCCGCCGCTTACGCCGGAGGAAAAAGAACGCGCCGACGAAAACTTTCTCTGGGAGCGCCTGAGGCTCTGGCACAGGAAGCTCTACGAAGGCGGATGGGCCGGGCTCACCTGGCCGAAGCAGTTCGGCGGACGCGGCGCGACCTTCGTCGAGCAGGTCATCTTCCAGCAGGAACTCGGACGGTTGAACCTGCCGATGGGATCCAACGTGCTCGGCGTGATCATGACCGGTCCCGCGCTGATGCAGTGGGGCACCGAGGAGCAGAAGCAGCGCTACCTGCAGAAGATCCTGAGCGCTGAGGAGATCTGGTGCGAGGGGATGTCGGAGCCTGCCGCCGGATCGGACCTGGCCGCGCTGCAGACCCGCGCCGTGCTCGAAGGCGACAGCTTCGTCGTCAACGGCCAGAAGGTCTGGACCACGCTCGCCCATCGCTCGCAGTTCTGCCAGCTCTTCGTGCGCACCGACCCCGACGTTCCCCGCCATAAGGGATTGAGCTGCCTGTTGGTGGATATGAAAAGCTCCGGCGTCACCGTGCGCCCGCTCAGACAGATAACCGGCGATTCCGAGTTCAACGAAATCTTTTTCGAGGATGTGCGCGTGCCCAAGCAGAACCTGCTCGGGCCGCTCAACCAGGGGTGGCAGGTGCTGGTCTCCACGCTGATGCACGAGCGATTCGGGATCGGCGAGACGATCGGCGGCACCGAGCAGACCCTCGCGCAAATGGTCGAGATCGCGCGCGGCGCGATCATCGATGGGCGCGCGGCGGCCGAGGACGATGAGATCCGCCAGCAGCTCGCGCAGTTCGCGATCGAAGTCGCGGCAAAAAAATACAACGGCCTGCGCGCGCTGACGCGCCGGCTGAAGGGTCAACTGCCCGGCCCGGAAAGCTCGATCGGCAAGCTGGTCTCGACCGAGCTGACGCAGCGGATGGTCAAGTTCTCGGGGCGGCTGCTCGGCGAGTTCGCGCTGCTCGAGCGCCGCTCGCCGTTTGCGCCTGACGGCGACTGGCTGCGGCGCATCCTTTACAGCGAGAGCATGACGATCGCGGGCGGGACCTCGGCGGTGCAGAAGAACATGATCGGCGAGCGTATCCTGCAGCTGCCCAAAGGCTGAGGCCCGCGTTCGCCGGCCCGCCGCAGACCTTTTTTGGGACCTGCGCTGCACTTGTCCCGTGCGCCAAGTTCTGTCACAAACTTCGCCAAACGGCCTTGCCTGGCGTGACGCAAAGCCGCCCGGGCATTTCATTTTGCGTTGACACGTTGTGTTCAAGGAGAGTCTGCGATGCTGCGCACAAGGCTGACTGCCTGCCTCGGAACCGTTGGGGCGCTCCTGCTGCTCGCCGTTTCGGCGCATGCGGACGACGCTGCGGCTACGATCAACAGCGGCGATACCAGTTGGCTGTTGACCTCGTCTGCGCTGGTGTTGCTGATGACGGCGCCCGGTCTCGCGCTGTTCTACGGCGGGATGGTGCGGCGCAAGAACGTGCTGGCGATCCTGATGCAGAGCTTCATCCTGGCCGCACTGGTTTCGATCCAGTGGGTCCTGTTCGGCTACAGCCTCGCGTTCTCGCCCGGCAACGCGCTGATCGGCGGTCTGCACTGGATCGGACTACGCGGGGTGAGCGCGACGCAGGCGTACCCCGCCTACGCCGCGACCGTTCCGCATCAGGCCTACATGATTTTCCAGTGCATGTTCGCCGTGATCACGCCGGCGCTGATCACGGGCGCCTTCGCCGAGCGCATCTCGTTCAAGGGCTTCCTGGTCTTCAGCCTGCTCTGGATGACCCTGATCTACGATCCGCTGGCGCACTGGGTATGGGGCGTTGACGGCTGGCTGCATCGCTTGGGTGCGCTGGATTTCGCGGGCGGCACGGTGGTGCACATTTCTTCGGGGACCTCCGCGCTCGCCGCCGCGCTGATCGTCGGGCAGCGGCGCGGCCTTTGGCGCGAGCCGATGCCGCCGCACAACCTGACCCTGACGCTGACCGGGGCCGGGCTGTTGTGGTTCGGATGGTTCGGCTTCAACGCCGGGAGCGCGCTTGCCGCCAACGGGCTTGCGACCTCGGCCTTCGTCGCGACCCATCTGGGGGCGGCCGCGGCGGCGCTCGGATGGGTCTTCGCGGAATGGATCATGCTCGGCAAGCCGACCACGCTCGGTGTTGCGAGCGGCGTGGTCGCCGGCCTGGTCGCGATCACTCCGGCCTCGGGGTATGTGGGACCGATCTCGGCGATAGTGATCGGCGCCGCGGCGGGGGTGCTGTGCTTTTTTGCAGTGCGGATGAAGCGGCGCTTCGGCTACGACGACGCGCTCGACGTCGTCGGCGTACACGCGGTGGGCGGCATCTGGGGCGCGCTGGCGACCGGTCTCTTCGCCAGCGTCGCGGTCAATGCGGCCGGCGCCGACGGTCTGTTCTTCGGCAACCCGGGCCAGTTGGTAATCCAGGCCGTCGCGGTCACGGCCAGCATCGCGTTCGCCTTCCTCGGCAGCCTGGTGCTGCTCGGATTGACCGATGCGCTGGTGGGATTGCGGGTGAGCGACGAGGCCGAGCGGGTCGGGCTCGACCTCAGCGAGCACGAAGAGAATGCGTACGAACTGGGGGCGTAGGCGCTAGTGTGGTGTCCCGCAGATAACTTACCTATCCGGAAAAGCGTTAGGGTGTCATTCCGAGGGAGTCAGCGACCGAGGAATCCCGGATCTTTATTCGTTTTTCGTGGAAGCCGGGATTCCTCGCTGCGCTCGGAATGGCGGCCTCGATATCTTGGGATGAAACGTATTTCACAGGACACCACACTAGCGCTGCATCGCCTGAAACAGCAGCGGCGCGGCCTCCGACATGATCTCGCCGAGGATCTCCGAGAGCGGCTTGGTCGGGACGGCGAGCTTGTCGGCGAGCGCTCGCATGATCCGCAGGTAATGTTCCTTGGTGCCGGCGCCGATCGAACCCAGCCGGTCGGTCTCCATAACCTCGACGAAGCGGCGATGGACCTCGTAGATTTCGCGATCGAGAGGGTCCGAAAACGGATTGGGCTGGTCGAATTTCCTGCCCTTGGAAGTCATCGTTGATACACCCGATTTGGATTGGACGCGCCGCGCGCGCCCGCGATCAAGTATATCAGCCCGATGCGCGGGCCGGCGAGACGGTCCTTGCCGTCACTTTTTGAAGGTCAGCTTGTGTACTCAAGATCGGCTCTCATCCGTCTGATTGCCGTTTGCGCCCCATCATGTCTTTGACCGACATCACATGTGCGGTTGATGCAGCGAGGATCACCAGGGTGGCGCGGTGCACGTCGGCCGCCGGCATCGTCCCAAATCCTCTGTCCGGGTAGTCAACGGTCGCGGTCGCGTCGGAAAGAAAGATCACGCGATAGTTGCGGAACATCGCGTCGCGGGCAGTCGCATGGCAGCAATTTTCGGTGGTTGTCCCCGAGATGATAACCGTATCGACGCCCCACTCGCGCAGGATGATCTCGAGGTCGGTGCCAAAAAACGCGCTATAGCGATGCTTCCTGATGACATGCTCGCCCGGGGCGGGAGCCAACTCGCGATAGATCTCCGCTCCGGGTGTGCCATCGACCAAGGCCGCACGCTTCGCGATCGGCGGATATATGTCATCGAAGAGTCCCATGTCGCATCCGTCATGGCGGTGCACATGAGCGGTGTAGATGACTCTGATTTTGGCGTCGCGGCAGATGGCGAGCGCTTCGGCAATCTTCGGCACCGCGGCCCGTGCCGCTGGCGTTTCCATCGCCGCGCCGGCCGCCACAAAGTCGGTTTGCATATCGACCACGATCATCGCGGTTTTTCTCGGCTCGATCGCGTCAATTCGCATTGCTCACCTCCGCGCGGAAAAGACCCTCAGTCTCGCTGCCCCATAACTATGTTCGTGGCGTTCGTCTT
>Ga0335083_10001812_pt1 | contig 28979 bp, 27 predicted proteins | sample Lox_Sample_42_FD_206716 | JGI IMG/M metagenome (GOLD analysis project Ga0335083, IMG submission 206716) | Soil microbial communities from Loxahatchee National Wildlife Refuge, Florida, United States - Lox_Sample_4.2 | ecosystem: Environmental > Terrestrial > Soil > Wetlands | place: USA...
CGCTGCGCATGATGTCGGCCATTTCGCGCTTGATGTCGGCGACGGTCGACGGCTGGGCAGCCGGTGGCGCGGGCGAGGCCAGTGCTGCGGCGCCGGCATAGACGTTCCCTTGCCCTTGCGCGCGGGCCTCATTGATATGGACCAGGAGATCGGCGAGGCCGCGTTCGACGGCTTCGAGATTGCCCAGCCGCGCGTCGGATGCGTCAAGCCGCCTGATCAATTGCGCGATGCGGTCCTCGAGATGGCCGAGCGCGGCATGATCGGTATGGGTGAGCTGCACCCATTCGAGTTTCTCGATCAGGCCGGAGAGGAGCTTTTCCAGCTCGCGCGGCACCGCGTGGCCGGCTTCGGTCGAGGCGTTGAGCGCGGTGGTGAGAACGCTGATGCGGTTCTCGAGGTTCGAAAGCGCGGGCGCGGTCGCTGCACTGGCGGCGAGATTGTCGATTTTCGCGGCCAACGCCCGAACTTCTTCTGCGACCTTCGCCAGCGCGTCGTTCGAGGCAACGTTGGAGACAATGGCGCGCAAGGAACCGATTTCCGTTTCCAACTGTTGGAGCGTGGCCGGATCGTCCCTCGCAGCGATGGCATCGACTTTCCTGGTGAGCCCTCTGACCGTTTCATCGAAGCCGATCAGGCTTTCGGCAGGTGTCAACGTACGTAATGTCTCCCGGACCTCCAGGAGCCCGCATTCGAGGCTGGCCAGGGAAGCCGTATCGGCGCCGGACTGACGGCTATGATCAATGCGCTGCGCCAGCGCCTTGATCTCGATCTCGAGCGATTCCACTGCATGCCGCGGCAACGCCTCGGTCAGCGAACGACCAATCTCGGCGAGATCGGCGCGCAGACCGTTGATCGCGTTTTCGAGTTCGGCAGACGGCCGCAGCGCCTCGATCCGGACCGTGATCTGGCGCAATTGTTGTTCGAGACCACTGAGATCGACCGCTTGGATTGACACGTCTTCGGGTCGCGGATGCTTTTCGCGGACCGCGGGAACCTCCGGCGGCAGCGACGACAGCGGCAACGGTTCGCGCTGGCCGAATGAAGTTTCGGTTGCGGCGGTATCGACCTCGAGCGTCCGTTGCCGCGCCACGATCTGAGCAGTCAACTCGCTGTCAGGCGCATCTTGCGGCATCTTTGCCTTGGCGCCAACGTCGACGTGGATTGCGCGCTGAGGCGCAGCCGCCAGTTCCGCGGTTGCATTGTCGCCCGCACGACGCGCGGCCGGAACGTTAACGTCGACTGCATGCTGAGCCGCAGCCGCGAGCTCCACGGTCGCGTTGTCGACTGCGCGACGAGCCGCCGGGGCCGCAGCACCAGCGTCAACGTCGACTGCGCGCTGAGGCGCGGCCGCAAGCTCCGCGGTCGCGTTGTCGACTGCGCGATGGGCTGCCGGGACCTCGGCGCCAACGTCGAGGTCGGTTCCACGCTGAGGTTGAGCCGCCAGCTCAGCGATCGCCTTGTTGACCGCGCGACGTGCCGCCGGGATCTTGGCCCCGACGTTAGCCTTGCTCGTGCGCTGCGCTGGTGCTGACCGAGCGCCTACACCGCTTTCAAGCGCACGCTGTCGCGCCGTAATCTCAGCTACGGCATCGTCGACGAACGCATCGCGATCATTTTCCGGCGGCGCCGGGGCGGCACGCGGGTTGCGCGGCTTAGGAGTCGGGCGTTCACGAGGCGGCTCGAAAGGCGGTTCGAAAACGGGAGGTTCGTGGCGCGGTCCGCGAGCATGGCTCTCCTCACGGTATCGATGTTCACGTTCGCGGCGCGGCTGGGCCACGCGTTCGCGGCGCGGTTCATCGTAATACGGCTGGTCAGAACTGCGATCGTCTTCGCGATGGGGAGCTCCCTCCCGGCGGATCGGTGGCTCATCATCCCGGTTGCGATCGCGGCGGCGTCGATTCGTTTCGCGGTACCTTTCGCCCTCGCCCTCATCTTGCCGCCGGCTCTGCGCCCAATAATCGTCCGGTTCGCGGCGGCGGCGATCCGCACTGGGGTATCGCTCGCGTTCCGGTTCCTCATGGCGGCGGTCCTGCCATCGTTCTTCCGGCCCGTGACCTAGATCTGCCGACCATTCGTCGTCCTCATCAGCCGGCCGGATAACGCTGTTTAGCCATTCACCGACCGACACACCGGAGCGGCGTGCGGCATCGCGCGCGGCTTCCCGCGCTTCCGGGCGGAGACCTCTGAGATTCCACGGACCGCTCGACTTCATTCTCGCGTCCAAGCCACATCGTGAGGAGGAGGATGTGCCCCCTGTTTTGAGCCAAAGCCCGAAACAGACGACGCGGAGGCGCGGTTCTCAGTCCTCGGATCGAATGTTCAGGATTACGGTAAATAAGGCGTTAAAAGTCAGTGCGGCCGGTCACCTATTGTTCACCGGGAGGGCCGCCCAGTCGCCCACCTCGCTTGCGGCCAAGGGCGTGGCGTCAGGCCGGAAGCGCCGAGATTCGTTGTCTTACCGTTGACGCAAACTCGCTACCCTATACCTATTGATTGGGCCGGGGACCGGCGGACGCGGCACGGGAGGGAGACATCATGCCGACTTATAAGGCTCCTGTTGACGACGTGATGTTTCTGTTGAGCGACGTCTTCCACATCGAGCGCTACAACAACCTGCCCGGCTTTGCCGACGCAACTCCCGATCTGATCGAAGCGGTCCTCGACGAAGCTGCCAAGTTTAGCGAGGACGTGCTCACCCCGCTCAATCGCGTCGGCGACAAGGAGGGCTGTAAGCGCCACGACGACGGCTCGGTCACGACGCCGACCGGATTCAAAGGCGCCTACAGGCGGCTCATCGAAGGTGGCTGGATCGGCGCGTCGGCACCGGCCGAATTCGGCGGCCAGGGCCTGCCGATGGCGCTCACGCAGTCGATCAGCGAGTTCCTTTGCTCGGCGAACATGGCCTTTGCGATGTATCCGGGCCTGACGCAGGGAGCCGCGGCCGCAATCTCCGTCCACGGTTCGCCCGAGCAGAAGGCGCTGTATTTGCCCAAGCTCATCAGCGGTCAATGGACCGGCACGATGAACTTGACCGAGCCGCAATGCGGCACTGATCTTGGTTTGGTGCGCACACGCGCGGTGCCGCAGGCGGATGGCAGCTACAAGATCACCGGCACAAAAATTTTTATATCTGCTGGCGAGCACGATCTTGCGGAGAACATTGTCCACCTCGTGCTGGCTCGTATCGAAGGCGCGCCGCAAGGCACCAAAGGTATTTCGCTCTTCATCGTCCCCAAGTTCCTGCCGACCAAAGACGGCAGCGTCGGCACGCGCAACCCGGTCTCGTGCGGCTCGATCGAAGAGAAAATGGGCATCCACGGGAATTCGACTTGCGTCATGAACTTTGACGACGCCACCGGCTGGCTGGTGGCGGAGCCGAACCGAGGCTTGAACGCAATGTTCGTGATGATGAACGAAGCGCGGCTTGGCGTGGGCATGCAGGGCCTCGCGCTTTCCGAAGTCGCATATCAGAACGCTGCCGCTTACGCCAAGGAGCGCCTCGCCGGCCGCGCCTTGACCGGCGCGAAGTTCAAGGACAAGCCCGCCGATCCGATCATCGTGCAGCCGGACGTGCGCCGCATGCTGATGAGTATGCGCGCCTTCAACGAGGCGGCGCGCGCGCTAGTGCTGTGGACCGCATTGCGCAGCGACGTCGCCCATCGTTCCGGTGATGCCAAAGAGCGCCAGGCGGCCGACGATCACATGGGCCTGATGACGCCGGTGATCAAAGGCGTCCTCACCGATCAGGGCTTTGCCAACACCGTGATGGCGCAACAGGTGTTCGGCGGCCACGGCTACATCGCCGAGCACGGCATGGAGCAATTCGTCCGCGACGCACGCATCGCCATGATCTACGAGGGCGCCAACGGCGTTCAGGCGATCGATCTCGTCGGCCGCAAGCTGCCGCGAGATGGCGGCCGGGCCTTGCAAGCGTTCTTCGGCGAGGTTTCGGGTTACATCAAGGACAAAGCCGCCGACGAAGCGCTTGCGCCCTACGTAAAGCCACTCGGTCAGGCACTCGGTGAATTGCAGCAAGCGACGATGTGGCTCATGCAAAACGCGCTCGCCAATCCCGACAACGCCGGCGCCGCCTCAACCGATTACATGCATCTCTTCGGTCTGGTCGCACTCGGCTACATGTGGTGCCTTATTGCCGAGGCAGCGAAGGCCAAGGCGGCAGAGGGTGCCAACGGCTCGGGCGAGCGCATGGCAGCGAAGCTTGCCACCGGCCGCTTCTTCGCCGAGCGTCTGTTGCCGGCCGCAACGACGCATCTCGCACGCATCAAAGCCGGCGCCGCCTCGACTATGGCTTTGCCCGCGGAGGCGTTCTAGCCGCTACTGCAATTCTCCGAGACTTGGCCTATATGGAGGCTTCGGTTTCCACAAACCTATAGCGACGCACCCGCGCCAGGAGGAAACGCTATGCCGGACGCCTTCATTTACGATCACGTGCGCACTCCCCGCGGCCGCGGCAAGGTCGATGGTTCGCTTCACGAAGTGACCGCGCTCAATCTCGCCAGCCAGGCGCTTGGCGCCATCAAGAGCCGCAACGATCTCGATCCTGCTTTGGTCGATGACGTCGTGATGGGCGTGGTTGATCCGGTCGGCGAGGCCGGCGCCGACATCGCGCGCACAGCGGCGCTCGTCGCCGGTTATGGCGACAGCGTCGCGGGCGTGCAGATCAATCGTTTCTGCGCCTCCGGCCTGGACGCAGTGAACTTCGCCTCCGCGCAAATCATGTCCGGGCAGCAGGACATGGCGATCGGCGGCGGTGCTGAATCGATGAGCCGCGTCGGCATCGGCGCATCGGGCGGCGCTTGGGCGGTCGACCCGACGATTGCGGTCGCGCACTATTTCGTGCCGCAAGGCATTTCTGCCGATCTGATCGCGACCAAATACGGCTTCTCGCGCGACGACGTCGACGCCTATGCGGTCGAGAGTCAGAAGCGTGCCGCGACGGCGTGGAGTGAAGGCCGTTTCGACCGATCGGTCATGAAGGTAAAGGATGTAAACGGGATCACCCTTCTCGACAGAGACGAGCACATGCGGCCGGACACGACCATGCAGTCGCTCGGCGCGCTCAAGCCTTCGTTCGTGCAGATGGGAGAAATGGGCGGCTTCGATTCGGTTGCCATTCAAAAGCATCCCGAGATCGAAGCCGTGAATCACGTCCATCACGCCGGCAACTCGTCAGGCATTGTCGATGGTGCGGCGGCGGTTCTCCTCGGCAGCGCCCGCGCCGGCAAAAAGGCGGGGCTGAAGCCGCGGGCACGCGTGCGTGCCTTCGCCAATATCGGTTCGGAGCCGGCGATCATGCTGACCGGGCCAGTCGACGTTACCAAGAAGGTGCTGAAACGCTCCGGCATGACGCTCGGCGATATCGACCTCTTCGAACTCAACGAAGCGTTCGCGTCCGTCGTGCTGCGCTACATGCAGGCGTTCGACATCGATCCCAACAAGATCAACGTCAATGGCGGCGCCATCGCCATGGGCCATCCGCTGGGCGCCACCGGCGCGATGATCCTCGGCACCGTGCTCGACGAACTCGAGCGCCGCAATTTGTCGACTGCGCTGGTCACGCTTTGCATCGGTGCCGGCATGGGAACCGCTACGATAATCGAGCGGGTGTAAGGAGTGATCCGTCATCCTTCGAGGGCGGCGCTACGCCGCCTCAGGATGAGGTGAGTTTAAGAGCGCGGCATGCCCAAGATCGACACCGCCAATCTGCCGGTTGACAGCCGCTCGACCTATCCAGAGCCCTTCAAACGTGTGGTCGAAGGCCGTTCGCGCAAACGGCTCGGCAATGCGGCCGGCCTCGACCAATTCGGCGTCAACCTCACGACGCTCAAGCCGGGCGCCGCCTCGGCATTGCGGCACTGGCACGAAAAGGAAGACGAGCTCGTCTACGTCCTCGATGGCGAAGTGGTCCTGATCGAGGATGGCGGCGAGACCATCCTCAAGGCGGGCGACGCCGCCGGCTTCAAGGCCAACGTCCGCAACGGGCATCACCTGGTCAACAAATCGGGACGGGACGCGGTTTATCTGGAAATCGGTACGCGCTCGAAATACGAACGCGCCGATTATCCGGATGTCGACCTTACCGTGATCCGCGACGAAAGCGGTGGACGCTACACCCACAAGGACGGCAAGCCGTATCCGAAATAATTCTCCCTCACCCGCGGGGGCGAGGCGAGCAGAGTTGCGACGGGGAGATCAGTATGACGTACCAGAATTTCAGCTTCGATATCGACGCCGACGGCATCGCACTGGTTAGCTGGAACATGCCGGGGCGCTCGATGAATGTCATCGATGCCAAGGTGATGGAGGAACTCACTGCCATCGTCGAGAAGGTCGCGACCGACGCTGCCATCAAGGGCGCGGTGCTGACCTCCGGCAAAGACGCATTTTGCGCCGGCGCCGACCTGACAATGTTGGAAGCGCAAAGCCGTGCCTTCGCGACACTACTCAAGTCGCAAGGCGAGGAGGCCGCGAACAAACATCTGTTCGAGGAAAGCCGCAAGCTGTCGCAGATCGCTCGCCGTATGGAGACGTCCGGCAAGCCTTGGGTCGCGGCGCTTAACGGCACCGCCATGGGCGGCGGCTTCGAACTCGCGCTCGCCTGTCATCACCGCGTTGCTTCCGAGAATGACAAGACCCGACTCGGCCTGCCGGAAATCAAAGTCGGTCTTTTCCCGGGCGGGGGCGGCACCCAGCGCATTGCACGGATGATGCCGCCAGCCGACGCGCTGCAATACCTGCTCAAGGGCGATCAGCTTCGCCTCAATCGCGCCAAGACGATGAAGCTTGTCGACGAAGTGGTCCCGCCGAGCGAGCTAATTCAAAAATCGAAGGACTGGATCAAAGCGGGGGGCAAGCCGACAGCGCCGTGGGACGTCGACGGGTTCAAGCTGCCGGGTGGCACAGTTTATTCGAAAGCCGGCATGATGGTGTTCCCGCCAGCGAACGCGCTTTATCGGCGCGAGACCTACGACAATTATCCCGCCGCGCGCGCCATCATGCAGGTCGTCTATGAGGGCCTGCAACTGCCGATGGACCAGGCGCTGCGCGTCGAGTCCCGTCACTTCGCCAAGATCCTGCGCTCGCCCGAAGCCGCAGCGATGATCCGTTCGCTGTTCGTCTCAATGCGGGAGCTGAACAAGGGCGCACGCCGACCCGCCGGCGTGCCGGCAAAACCGATCAAGAAAATCGGCGTGCTCGGCGCCGGCTTCATGGGAGCCGGTGTCGCCTATGTTACGGCTCAGGCCGGCATCGACGTTGTCCTTATCGACCGCGATCAGGAAGCGGCCGACAAGGGCAAGGCACATTCGCAGAAGCTGATTACGGATCAGATCAATCGCGGGCGTGCCACGGCCGCCGACCGTGACGCACTGCTCGGGCACATCACCGCGACGCCGGACTACGCGGCGCTGAAGGATTGCGACCTGATCGTGGAAGCGGTGTTCGAAGACCGCAAGGTCAAGGAAGAAGTGATCGCCAAAGCGCAGGCGGCTATCGGCGACCAGACAATCTTCGGTTCCAACACCTCAACGCTGCCGATCACATCGCTGGCGAAAACCTTCAAAGATACGCCACGCTTCATCGGCATTCATTTCTTCTCGCCGGTTGACCGCATGATGCTGGTCGAGGTCATTCTCGGCAAAAAGACCGGCGACGCGGCGCTCGCGATGGCGCTCGATTATGTGCGCGCGATCCGCAAGACCCCGATCGTGGTCAACGATTCGCGCGGCTTCTATACCTCGCGTGTCGTCGGCACCTATATCCGCGAGGGTCACTTGATGCTGACCGAGGGCGTGCCGGCGGCGATGATCGAAAATGTCGGACGCATGGCCGGCATGCCGGTCGGACCGCTTTCGCTCAACGACGAAGTTGCGGTCGATCTCGCCTGGAAAGTCCTGAAGGCGACCGAGGCCGATCTGGGCGCTGACGCGATCGACCCGCGGCAAAAGACGCTACTCGAAGACATGGTGGAGAAGCGTGGGCGTTACGGCCGAAAGAACGGCAAGGGCTTTTACGATTACCCGCAGAGTGGGCCGAAGCGGCTATGGCCGGGACTTGCCGAATTGCAGCCGACCAAACTCGATCCCGACACCATCGACCTTGAGGAACTCAAACACCGGCTGTTGGCGATCCAGGCGCTGGAGACCGCGCGATGTGTCGAAGAGGGCGTCGTCACCGACATGCGCGAAGCCGATGTCGGCTCGATCCTCGGCTTCGGCTATGCGCCGTTCACCGGCGGCACTATCTCGTATATCGACGGCATGGGCACGAAGGCCTTCGTCGATATGTGTAACGGACTGGCAAAGAAATACGGCCCCCGCTTCAAACCGGGCAAGCTGCTGCGCGAGATGGCGAAAACGGGCGATACCTTCTATCACCGCTTCCCATCGGAAACCCGCAAAGCTGCTTGACGACCATCACCGCCACTCATCCCGGATCCCATGGCGCGTGATCAAGTCGACCTGACGCCGATCGAGCGGCGCGACGAGCTCGTCGATTGGATTGCGCAAGGCATCAGGCCGAAGGCGCAATTCCGCATCGGCACCGAGCACGAAAAATTCGCCTTCACCCTCGAAGGACATCGGCCGGTGCCCTACGAGGGCCGGCGCGGAATTAAGGCGCTGCTCGAAGGCATGAACCTTTTTCTGGGCTGGCAACCCATCATGGAGGGCGAAAACGTCATCGGCCTGTTCGACGTGACCGGCGGCGGAGCGATCTCGCTCGAACCCGGAGGCCAATTCGAATTATCCGGCGCCCAGGTCGAGACAGTTCACCAGACGTCGAGCGAGCTGATGGCGCATCTCGCGCAAATCCGGGAGGTCGCCCGCCCGCTGCACATCGGATTTCTCGGCATCGGCATGACGCCAAGCTGGACGCGCGCCGAGATGCCGCGAATGCCGAAAGGCCGCTACAAAATCATGACCAACTACATGCCGAAGGTCGGCAAGCTCGGCCTCGACATGATGTATCGCACTTGCACGGTGCAGACCAATCTCGACTTTTCTTCCGAAGCCGACATGGTCAAGAAGCTGCGGGTGTCGATCGCGCTGCAGCCGGTTGCGACCGCCCTGTTTGCCAACTCGCCGTTCACTGAAGGAAAGCCCAACGGTTTTCTTTCTTTCCGCGCGGAAATCTGGCGCGACACCGATAACGACCGCAGCGGCATGCTGCCGTGGGCATTCGAGGACGGAATGGGTTTCGAGCGATGGGTCGACTACGCGCTCGATGTGCCGATGTATTTCGTCAAGCACGGCGATGAGTATGTCGACGTGGCCGGTCAATCATTCCGCGACCTGATGGCGGGCAAACTCCCCGGCATGCCCGGCGCGCGGGCGACGATTTCAGACTGGGCGAACCACATCTCGACGATTTTTCCCGAGGTGCGGCTCAAGCGTTACCTGGAAATGCGCGGCGCCGACTCGGGCACGCTGCCAAATTTGCTCGCGCTGCCGGCGTTATGGGTCGGCATTCTCTATGATGACGTCAGCCTCGACGCCGCCTGGGACCTGGTCAAGAACTGGACCGCAGACGAACGCCAGGGGCTTCGCGACACCGTGCCAAAGGCGGGCCTCGCCGCCAAAGTCGGTGGCCGCACCGTATTTGAAATTGCAACCGACGTTCTTCGCCTTGCGCGGGCCGGCCTGACGCGCCGCAAGCATCTCGACATTAGCGGCGAAGACGAAGGAAGGTACCTCGACATTCTGGACGATCGGCTTGCCCGTGCTGCGACGCCGGCGCAGGAGTTGTTGGAAAAATTCCACGGACCCTGGGCCGGCAGTGTCGATCCGATCTACGCGGAAGAATCGTATTAGGTCCCACATTGATCGACCGCGCATAACGCCTTCGTATGGCGCTCCCGCCAAACCAACTTGAAGCGGTCGCTCCGCCATCCCCGAGCCAGAATGCGCTTCGGCAGCCGAGCTGCTAGCATGGCGGCAATCCAGTCGCTTCGTGTACAAAAGCAAAAAATGGCGCAGGGGGAAGCACAATGACTAATTACGTCATCGTTGGCGCCGGCTCGGCCGGCTGTGTCCTTGCCTCGCGGCTCACAGAAGACCCAGCGGTCCAGGTGACGTTGATCGAGGCCGGCGGCCCCGACGACGCGGCGGAAATTCATGTTCCGTTGGCGTGGGGCCTGATCCGCAAAAATCAATACGACTGGGACTATATGAGCCAGCCAGAGCCCGGCCTCGATGGCAGATTTGTCTATCTGCCGCGCGGCAAGACCTTTGGCGGATCGAGTTCAATCAACGCGATGATCTATATTCGCGGTAATCGCGCCGATTATGACGGCTGGGCGGCCGACGGGGCGAGAGGATGGAGCTATAACGAGGTTCTGCCTTACTTTCGCAAGGCCGAGGCCAACGAGCGCGGCGAGGACCAGTTTCACGGCAAGCTCGGGCCGCTTTCGGTGTGCGATCCGCGGACGCGCCATCCTCTGACGGATGCGTTCATGCAGGCAGCCATTGAGGCCGGATACCGCATGAATCCGGATTTCAACGGCGCCAGCCAAGATGGCGTTGGGCTTTATCAAGTCACCCAGCGCAAGGGTAAGCGTTGCAGCACGGCAATTGGGTATCTGCATCCGGCGATGAGCCGCCCCAACCTTAAAGTGCTGAGCCACGCGCTTACCACGAGGATCCTGTTCGACGGCAATCGCGCAACCGGCGTCGAGATAGCGCGAGACGGACAGCTCGAACAAATTCGCGCTGACACCGAAGTCATCCTGACGGCCGGCGCTTACAATTCCCCGCAGTTGCTTTTGTTATCGGGGATTGGGCCGGCGGCCGACTTGGCAGCGCTGCAGATTGCCGTCCGTCACGATTTGCCCGTTGGTTTCGGACTGCAAGATCATCCCCTGGTGATGATGAGCTGGTACACCAACACCGAAAGCCTGATGACCCCGCCGACCGCCGAAGATGTGGCACTGTTGGAAACCGAAGGCCGCGGTCCTTTAAGCTCGAATGGTGGCGAGACCGGAGGGTTTTTTCGCACTCGCGCCGGATTGGAAGCGCCGGATGTGCAATTCCTGACCGCGGCGCTGATGTTTCACGAGCAAGGTTTGAGTCCACCAACCGCCCACGCAGTCTCCTTCGGCCCGTGTGTGCTGAAGCCGAAGAGTCGCGGCAAAGTTTCTCTCCGCAGCGCCGATCCGACATCCAAACCGCAGATCATGCACAATTACCTTGCGCATCCGGAAGATCGTCAGACCATCATCGACGGTATCCGCATCGGCCTCGAAATCGCCGCTCGACCCGCGATGCGCGCACATATCAGGGAGCCGCATCTCGTTCCGGCATCAGCCTCCGAAGCCGATGTCTGGGAGTACGTTCAGCGGCACGCCCAATCCGTTTATCATCCGACCAGCAGCTGCGCGATCGGGACCGTGGTGGATGACCAATTGCGCGTGCATGGCATCGATGGGCTACGGGTGGCCGATGCCTCGGTGATGCCGAGCGTGGTGCGCGGCAACACCAACGCGCCAACGATCATGATCGCCGAACGTGCCGCCGATCTTATCCGCGGCGTCGTTTGAGGCCCGAGGCTTAAAGCCCGTACAGCGCCCTCGCCTCGCCGAGTGCCTTCGCGCAGGCGTCGGCATCGCCTGCAGCGTCGGCCTGACGTGCACGTTCAAGTGCCGCCTGGCCATCGGCCCTGGCCCTCGTTTCGGCGGTTTCTACTGAACCCGGCGTCGGCTGATGATGAAGCTGTGCGCCGATTGTCTGGGTGCCGGTTGGCCCGGTACTCGGCCCCGGCGCGGCGCGGCGTATTCGGTTCTGGACTTGTATAATTTCCTTGGTGCACGGCCCGGCTTGGGCAGTCATGGTAATGCCGACCAAGCATGCCGTGGCTAGCGCCAAAAAGCGCAATCTGACCACGGTCGACCTCCTCTTCACAGTCTGCGGCTTTGCCGCGTTCGGTTAAGGCCCAAAGATAATCGCGCGGCAAGCTGCCGAGAAGACCGGCAAGGCGGCCGTCTGTTCGAATCGAACGGCGTTGCGAGAGTTGAGGCCCAAGTTGCCGGATCGCAGTGCGGCATGCGAAGGCCCGCGCCCTAAAATTCACTTTTTCTGGATTAATTTTTGGTTTGCTGGTGCCGTGAAGGTTTGGCGTTGCACGCTGGGTTCCATCGATGAAGGCAAAGTCCCGGATCAAGCCGCACCGCCGCATCCTGGCTGCGGCGGTCGTCACCATTGGGTTTGCACTCGGCCTGGGCGGTTGCGTCACCACGTCGGAGCAACAGAGCCGGGAGCCCGATCCGGCGTTCGCCCGCCGGCTAGTCACTTATGCCTCACGCGAGGCGCCTGGCACGATCGTCGTCGATCCGGGAAGCCACTACCTTTATCTGCTCCTGCAGGGCGGACAAGCCGTGCGTTATGGGGTCGGTGTCGGCGGCGAAGGATTTGGCTGGTCGGGCGTAGCGACCGTCCACACCAAGCAGCAATGGCCAGACTGGTATCCACCGGCGGAGATGCTGGAACGGAAGCCGGACCTCAAAGAACACATGGTCCAGCTGCAGAGCGGCCTTGGAATGCATGGCGGGCCGGAAAATCCGATCGGCGCCCGGGCGCTCTATCTCTGGCAGGGCAACAAGGATACCTTGTACCGGATCCACGGTACCAACGAGCCTTGGACAATCGGCCACAACGTCTCCGCCGGGTGCATTCGCATGACCAATGAAGACATCACCGACCTTTATGACCGCGCGCCGGTCGGGACCAAAGTTGTGGTACTCCCAACCGTCTCTGCTCCCGTCGCTTCTGCCCAATAGCAATCGAAAGCCGCTCAAGCCTCAATGAGCTTGGGTGCGGACTAGCCATGGCGTCGCCCGTCAATGCCGCGCTCTGCGCGCTGATCGCCACAGCATTCTGGACTTTTCTGGGCTACGCCATTGGCCGACATCTGTTTCCGCGCGTGCTCGCGATCGGTGCAGCGGCCGTGATCGGTTGGGCAGCCCACACCGCCGTGACGCTGCCGATTTTCACCCTGATCGGATTTTCCCAGACCACGGTCGTAGCAACCGGTCTGATTTGCCTCCTCGCCGCCGGCTTTTCGCTAACGCGCCCCGCTCCGCTAAGCGAGACCGAAGGCGACTTGGCCATTCCGGCGTGGATGTTCGCCGCCGCGGCGGTGCTGGCTCTCGTGCCGGCCGTTGCCATCTTGCCGAAGTTTGCCGGCGATGCCGTGCAACTCGCAGACCCGATCTTTGATCACGCCAAAGCCGCGCTGATCGACGCGATGACGCGGCTCGGCCTGCCGCCGGTCAATCCGGTGTTTGGGCAAATCGGCGCGCCGGATCGCCTCGCTTATTATTACCTCTGGCATTTCAGCGCAGCCGAGGTCGCACTGACGCTTGGCGTGAGCGGCTGGGAAGCCGACATCGGTGGGACCTGGTTTACCGCCTTCGCTTCGCTCTGTTTGATGATGGGACTTGCTGTTTGGCTCGGCAAACGACCTGTCGCTGCAATCTTGGTCGTCGTCTTGGCAACGGCCGCCTCGCTCTGGACCACGCTGTACTGGATATTTCAAACCGACGATTTCAAACCGGTGCTGTTGGACCCGATCGGCATGGCGGGCTGGCTGTTCCAAGCTAGCTGGGTGCCGCAGCATTTGATGTCGGCCTCATGCGTTGTCGCCGCGATGCTGCTGCTTACCCGGTTTGCGCGACGGCCGAACTTGACGCTCAGCTTGATGCTCGCTTTGGTGGTCGTCGCCGGCTTTGAAAGCTCGACCTTCGTCGGCGGCGTGACATTCGCAATCGCCGGTCTGGTCGCTGCGCCGATCGTTTTCACCGCAACAGCTCCGGGGCAACGCTTGCGCCTCGCCGGCGCACTTGCCGTCGCCGCGTTGCTCGTGATCTGCCTGATCGCACCGTTTTTGCGGGACCAGTTCGCTACCGTGGCGGCGCGCGGCGGCGGCAGCCCATTGGTTATCAGCTATTACGCGGTGTTCGGTGAGCGGTTCCCGAATTGGCTCCGCCGCATCATGGACATACCCGGCTATTGGCTCATCATCTTGCCGGTCGAACTCCCGGCGGTCTATGTGGCCGGCCTGCTCGCACTGGCGACCGCACTACGCAGCATGAAGCCCGGGCCCGAAAAGCTCACGATAATGTTGTTCGCCTGTCTGGCCGGCACCGGATTGTCCGTCTCGTGGCTTCTGGTCTCGACCCTGGGCCAGAACAACGATCTCGGTTTGCGCGCCATTATCCCGGCCGCAGTCGTCCTGATCGTTGTCGTGGCTGCCGTGCTGACGAGCATGCCGCGACGCGCGATCCTCGTGGCGGCGTTTGCGGGGCTCGCTCTCAGCCTGCCCGACACTGCAACAACGATTCATGACAACGTCGTCGGTATGGCGCGAGCCGACGGAAAAATCTTCGCACAAGCGCCTGAATTGTGGGCGGCGGTCCGCCGCTATGCCGCGCCCGGCTTTCGTGTCGCTAATAATCCGCTGTTTCTCGAAGACGTGACCCCATGGCCGGCGAATATATCCTGGGCCCTGCTCGCCAACCGCAGTTCGTGCTTCGCCAACGACGATCTGGCGCTAGCCTATGCTCCGCTCCCACGCGAGCGCCGTGAGACCATCAACGCCCAATTCGTCCGGGTATTCGCAGGCGAAGCCATACCGGGCGATGTCAGCGACATGGCGGCCAAATACGATTGCGAAGTTGTCGTTGTTGTTCCTCAGGACGGGGCCTGGGAAAAAGACCCGTTCGCCGCCAGTCCCGACTATCGCCTTGCCGAAAACCGCGACGATCGCTGGCGAATTTATGTGCGCCGTCGGTGATGTTCGGCCGCGTCAAATCCCCGCGAACCAGTTAAAGCCCTGCTCGCTCCAGAACGTCTCGGTGAATGTGTTGGTCACCTCGATTGCCTTCACCCATTTCGCGTTCTTATAGCCGAGCTTGGTGGACGTGCGCAGCCGTAGCGGAAAGCCGAACGGGTCGGTGATTTTTTCATTGGCGTAACGGGTCGCGAGGATCGTCTGCGGATGCAGCGCCGTCGCCATATCGATGCTCTCGGTGTAGTCGTCCGCGCAGTGAAAGTAGACATACTTCGCGCTCAAGTCCGCACCAACGCGTTCAAAGAAGCTGCGCAGATTTGGACCGGACCATTGTCCGATGTAATCCCAGCCTTCGACGCACACGTGCCGGATGATGATTTCCTGCTCCGGCAGGTCGTAAATCTGCTGCGCGGTCCAGGGCCGCTTGTCGGCGATAAGACCCGCCAATTCGAGCTTCCAGGTCGCGCCGTCAACCGGCTTTACGTCCTCGATATCGAAATGGGCGTTAAAGCGCGGCGGTTTGACAACCTGACTGATGTCGAACGTCGGCGCCAGATGATCGGGCCGGAAGATCGTCGCCTGAACGCGATCATTCCACGATGATACCGTGCGCAGCAACTTTTGCACGGGCGCTTCTTCGGTAACATCGCATCCGGTCAATAACGTCAGGGCGCCAAGACTGATGGCGCCGCGCAGCACGTTGCGCCGGTTGATGGTTTCGATCAGCGCACGGTTCGTCGTGAGCACACGTTGGTCGATCGGCTTGTTCGGCCGAAAAACCGATGGGGTGCGGGTGCGAAGCGACATCGAATTCAACTTGAGGACGTTGGCGTCGCGTCGGCGACAGCCGTTGACTCATTCCGCACCACCGGGCCACCGGTCAGCATTGCGACGAGGCTCTGTGGCACCAGGAGCGCCAGCGCCACATGCACCAGCAGAAAGAGAACGATCGCGGACATACACAGGAAATGGACCAGCCGGATGGTTTGGAAACTGCCAAACAGCGCAGCAAGTTCGGAGAACTGCACCGGCTTCCACAGCGCCAGCCCGGAGATGACGATCAGAATCCCGATCAGAATGATGCCGAGATAGAGAACCTTCTGCACCGCGTTGTAGTGCGTCAGATCGTCATGGCCAAGCTTGAACCGTAGCGCGTCGAGAACGGTCGCCAAGAGCTCGCGTATTGAGATCGGAAACAGCTTTTGCCGAAAGCGGCCGGTACTGATGCCGTAGGCAAGATAGGCAAGGCCGTTGAGTACAAAAATCCACATGCCAAAGAAGTGCCATTGCAGGCCATATTGCGCCCACTTCCCAATGACCAGGGCATCCGGAAAATGCAGCCAGCCGAAAATCACGTCGTCGTCATAAATCTTCCATCCGCTGCCGATCATGATGAAAATGGCGACCGCGTTGGTCCAATGCATAATGCGCAGCGGCAATGGATGAAGACGGCGTTCGTGACGCGCAAGTGATTTGACCGACGGCGCTGCCATCAACATGTTCCGGGCGCGGTGATTGGATGCGCGGATGACGACTCTAAGTTCGCAGAACTCTGTTCGCAAATAAACTGGCCTTCACAAAACCGCGTGGCAGGTTTGATCGGAGAGCCATGAATGCGAATAAACCTGATAGCAGCCGGATTGGTGGTTGGCTTGATCGGCACGGCCGCTTCGCAACTCGTTCTGGCGCAAGCCATGGTGCCGCCGACCGGCATGGAACCTGAAAAGAAGCCGATGACGGCTGAGCAGCGGATGCAGGCAAGATTTCCGCAGAACGTGCGCGTCGGCGACCTGATCGGATTGCCGGTTCTCGACGACAACTCAAGCACGCTCGGCCACGTCCGCGAAGTGGTGCGGACGAAAAGCGGCAAGATCGAATTGATCGTCGGGTACGGCGGCTTCCTGGGCTGGGACACGCGCCCCGTTGCTGTTCCAATCGAAGTTGTCGGCATCCAGGGCCGCGAACTGGCGTCGCTTGACATGCCGCCGGCCGAATATGCAAAGGCCCCGACCTGGCACGATGCGAACGCACAAATCCTGCCTTCTGACTCCACAATCAAGATCGCACTGGCTCGGCGGTAGATCGGCGCGATGCGCGGATCACAATTTTGTGATGTCCATAACTTTTTGGTGCGCACTGACTTGAAGGCATTGAGCCGGAAGTGATTGGCGCGGCAGCCGGCTTTACCCAACACTCCGGTAAAGTTTTCGCTTGGTTTGCGATTCGATTTCAGTCGAGCATTTTTCGGGGGGTGTGATCGTATGGCCGGTGCGAATGGGTCCGACGCGGGATCGACGACGAGCGAAACCTGCGGCATCGCCATCATGGCCAAGGCCTCTGCGCCGGGGCGCACCAAGACTCGTTTGGTGCCGCCACTCACCTTCGACGAAGCCGCGGCGCTCAATACCGCGTTCCTCCGGGATATCGCCGGGAATCTCCAGCTGGCTGGACGCCATGCCGGCATTGCCGGCTACGCCGCGTTTGCGCCATCCGGCTCCGAAGATTTTTTTTCACGCATTCTCCCGCCGGCGATCGGCCTGATCGATGCCTGCCTGCCGAATTTCGGCGACTGCTTGCTACGGACCATCGAAGAAATTCTTGCCCGCGGACATGGTTCGGCGGTCGTTCTCAATTCCGACAGCCCAACTCTGCCGACGGCGTTTCTGATGGAGACGGCCGGAGTATTAGCGCAGCCGGGCGACCGCGCTGTGCTCGGTCCGTCGAGCGACGGCGGCTATTATTTGCTGGGTCTCAAAACTGCGCATAGCCATATGTTCGAGGACATCGCCTGGAGCACCGAACGCGTCGCGCAACAAACACTCGAGCGAGCCCGCGAGATCGAGCTCGACGTTCACATGCTGCCGGTCTGGTACGACGTGGACGACGTCGACGGCTTGCGGCGGCTTGGAAGCGAATTGCGCCGGCTCGGCGGAGCAAAGGCCCGGCTTGATTCGCGTGAGGCGAATTACCCGTCGGCCACTGCGGAATTGTTCCAAAGCCTCTGGCCAAATGGCGAGCTCTCACGCCGCAGCCAAGATCTCATGCACGCTTAGCTGCGTGTTCCTACCGAAATATCCGTTGAGGCCTGTAGAGCGAGATGGAAACGGCGACATTAGCAAAGTCCGCGATCGACCCGCGGCGTTATTTCGAGAGTGTGCGCACCGACAGCGACGTTCCCGTACACCAACCGGTCTGCCTGTACCTGGAGACGACGAACCGCTGCAACCTGCTGTGCACGACCTGCCCGCGCACCTATGAGGAGCTCGAGCCGCCAGCCGATATGAGCTGGGACCTGTTTCGTTCGATCGTCGATCAGGTTCCCAATCTGCAACGCGCGGTATTGCACGGCGTTGGCGAACCGATGCTGGTCAAGAATCTGCCGCGCATGGTGCGCTATCTGAAGGACCGGGGCACGTATGTTTTGTTCAACACCAACGGCACCGTGCTCAATGAAAAGAACGGGCGGGCGCTGATCGAGGCCGAACTCGACGAATTGCGGGTGTCGTTTGACGCCGCCAACGCCGAATCGTATCGCGCCATTCGCGGCAAAAATTATTTCCATCGCATCCTCAAAAACGTCCGCGCCTTCCGCGAACTGCAGGAACGCGAAGGCAAGCTTAAGCCGCGCGTGTCGGCGTGGCTGACCGGATTGCGCGAGACGATCGAGCAATTGCCCGATTTCGTGCGCGTTGCTGCGGAGACCGGCGTCAGGGAAGTCTATTTGCAACGGCTGGTGTTCTTTACGGAAAATGCGATCGGCAAGGCGCGGCCTGACCAGGCGCTCTACGAACAATTGTCGGCCGGCGAAGCCATCCATATCGATCGCGCTACCGCGGTCGCCGCCGCTCTCGGGATCACCTTCAGCGCCTCGGGCGCCGCTTCCGAGCCCGGCATGAGTCTGAAACGCCACGACAGCGGCTCGCCGTGGTCGCTGTGCCGCCGGCCGTGGACCGTGATGTACATAACGGCCAACGGCCGCGCGCTGCCGTGCTGCATCGCGCCATTTTCGCAACGCGGCTACGAGAACTACACACTGGGCGACGCGACGCAGCAGACTCTGCGGGAAATCTGGAGCGGGCCAGCCTACCGCGATTTCCGTCAGGCGCTCACCTCGGAACAACCGCCCGCCGCGTGCGCAAGTTGCGGCTTGCGCTGGAGTTTGTAGGTAGTCGCGGCCGTCATGCGCGTAGCCGTTATCATTCCGACGTTCAATGAAGCCGCATCGATCGGGGCGGTCGTCGCTTCCATTCCCCGCAACATCGCCAGCCGCGTGATCGTAGCCGACGGCGGCAGCGTTGATGGAACGGCAGACATCGCGCGCCGCGCTGGCGCCGAAGTGATCACCGTCGGCAGGGGTTACGGCCGTGCGTGTCTTGCGGGCGCGCAGGCGGCCGAGGACGCCGATATCGTCGCGTTCATGGACGGCGATGGCGCCGACGATCCCGTTGCGCTGGCCGCGATGGTGCAGGCTGTTTCCTCGGGAAACTACGACTTCGTCATCGGCTCGCGCGCGCGGGGAAACCGCGAACCGGGTAGCATGGCCGGCCATCAAATCCTCGCCGGGCTCGCCGCCGGCGCACTGATCGGCGTTCTTTACGGTGTGCGTTACACCGACATGTGCGCCTATCGCGCCATGCGCCGCGACAAGTTGCTGGCGCTCGGTATGCGCGAACTCACTTATGGCTGGAATCTTGAAATGCAGATGCGCGTTGCGCGCGCTGGTCTCCGCGTCCTCGAGCTGCCGGTTCCATACCGCCGCCGCAGCGGCGGCGAATCAAAAGTTGCCGGCAACTTGCGTGGGTCGGTTCGGGCCGGATCGCGGATCATCGCGACCTTCGCTCGCGTCGCCATGGAACCGGCGCGGGGCTTGTCCTAGCCCCGCACTTTAGACCGAGACCTTGCGAAGAAATCCGTCGACGTTGGCGCGCAACGAGTCCGCAGCTTTCTCGACGGCCTGCGACGCGACCAAGACCGTATCCGCCGACGAATGCATGTCGACGATTGCGCTCGAAACGCGTTGCAGCACTGCAACGATCGATCTTGTCCCCGACGCGGCAGCGTCAACGTTTACCGAAATCTCCTGGGTCGCGGCGGTTTGTTGTTCGACTGACGTCGCAATGGCGGCCGTAAATTGGCTGATCTCCTGCATGCGGCCGGTGATGTTGCCGATAGCGCCAACCACGCTTCGCGTGGACGATTGCACCGCCGTAATCTGGGCGGCGATGTCGTCAGTCGCTTTGGCGGTTTGCACTGCCAACGCCTTGACCTCGGAAGCGACGACCGCGAAGCCCTTGCCGGCCGCTCCCGCGCGCGCCGCCTCGATCGTTGCATTGAGCGCCAGTAAATTTGTCTGGCCGGCGACGCTTTGAATGAGCTTTACGACATCGTCGATCTTTTGCGCGGCCTGCGCGAGCCCGGCTATGTCCTGGCTGGTCGACTGCGCTTCGGTCGCGGCGGCCTTGACCACGTCCGAGGCGCGGGACAGCTGGCGGTTGATCTCGCCGATCGACTTGGCCAATTCATCCGCCGCGCTCGCGGCCACTTCAACGCTGCCGAATGCCTCGTTTGAGGTCTTGACGGCACCGGAAGTGTGCGCGGTTGTTTCGTTCGACGTGGCCGACAGAGCCGTTGCCGTCGATTTCATCGCGCCGACGCTATCGGCAACGGTTTTCAGGACTCCTTCAACGCTTTCGCGGAACCAGGCGATGGCATCCTCCAACACCGCGCGACGCGCCTCCTGCTCGCCGAGCAAAGCATTTTTTCGTTCCGCGGAGCGGCGCTCCGTGATGTCGTCATGGGTGCCGACCCAATAATTAGAGCCGGGTATCGGCCGGTTGACGACCGAGACGGCGCGCCCATCCGGCGCCTCGGCGACGAAGCTCGAAATTTTTCCGGCGGCCATATTTCCGAGGATTTCTGCGCAGTACTTCGCCGGGTCGCGTCCCAAGTTGCCGGTTTTGCTACGCTCACGGATGACATCCAAAAGCATAGCGCCGGGCTTCACCACGTCCGGGGGCAGACCGTACATGCTGCGGTACTGATCGTTGCAGACCAGGAGCCGTCCCTTCATGTCGAACAGGACGACGCCCTGGGTCATGTTATCGAGCACGAGCGCCAGCAGGTGGCCCCTATGTTCGAGCCCCAGACCCCTGGCCCATCGCGTCAAATGCTTGAGGACACCGGACATCGCCGCTGATGCTTGGTCGTTGTCTCCCCGCCAAGTAGCTAGCCGACATCCATTTACGCTTCGTTAATCAACATTACGCGCTCAAGCCGCCGTCCACCATCAACAAGCTCCCAGTGGTGAAGCTGGAGGCATCGGAGGCGAGAAACAGCACCGAGCGCGCTACTTCTTCGGCGCGCACGTGTCGGTGCAGCGGAATGATGTCGTTGAAAAATTGCGTAGCGTCGCGTCCGATCACGCCGGTCAGATTCCTTTCCACGTTCAACTGGAACTCATTGTCCACCGGGCCGGGATGGATGGTGTTGACGCGGATGTTTCGGCCCGCGAGCTCCTTGGCCAACACGCGCATCAGGCCGACCTGAGCGTGCTTGGCGGTGATGTAACCGTAGACGCCGGGATCGCCCTTCACCCCGACGATGCTGGACGTGATGATGATCGAACCGCCGTCATTCATGTGCGGCACCGCGTGCTTGGCGGCGAGAAATGCGCCTTTGACGTGCACGGCAAGGACCGAGTCAAATACCTCTTCCGGATATTCGCTGATCGGCGCGACGGTGCCGAAATTTCCGGCATTGCTGAACAGGACGTCGATGTTGCCGAACCGGCTGACCGTACTTGCGATTACACGTTTGACCTGGTCCGATTTGGTCACGTCGGCCGCACACCAGGCGATGCTGTCGGCACCGGAATTTCCGCCGATATGCGCCACGGCTTCCTTAAGGGCGGCATCATTCAGATCGCTGAGCATCACTTTCGCCCCTTCGGCGTGAAGAAGCTTTGCCGACGCCAGACCGATGCTGCCGGCGCCGCCAGTGACGACACAGACCTTGCCCTGCATTTGCTTCGTCATTGTTTCCCTCCCACTGCTGCGAACCTAGCGACGCGGGCCGGGTCGGCGCAATGCTCGTTCTCAATTATAGTGTCGACATAAGCGCGGTGAATTGCTTGCGTCGGGCTCGTTACCGCGATGGGGAGGAAGTCAATGAAGATTGGAATTGTCGGGCTGGGTCGAATGGGTGCGGCGATATCGCAGCGGCTGCGCCAGCAAAGTTTCGAGGTGACCGGCTGGGATCATAGTGCAGACAGCAACCGCAAGTTGGCGGCGGACGGTTTGCGGATCGCCGCCAATGCCCGGGCTGTTGCAGCCGATGCAACGATCGTCATTTCCAGCATCACAGAAGACCACGGCGTGCGCCGAATCTTCAACGGCCCGGCAGGCTTCCTCGAAGGCGACGTGAACGGCAAGCTGTTCATCGAAATGAGTACGCTCCAACCGATGACCGGCCGCGAACTGGCGCCGCTGGTCGAAGCGCAAGGCGCGCGGCTCCTCGAAGCTCCGGTGCTTGGGACAATTCCGCAGGCGCGCGAGGGCAGACTTTTGGCGATGGTCGGCGGACGGCCTGAGGATCTCGAACGCGCACGCCCCGTGCTCGAAAAGTTGACCGGACGGATCGCCTACATGGGTCCGAGCGGCGCCGGCTATGCGATGAAGCTTGCCGCCAATCTCGGCCTGGGCAGCTATGTGCAGGCCCTGGCAGAATCGCTGGCGCTCGGATTGAAGCAAGGCCTTTCGCTCGAACAGATGCTCGATGTCATTCAGGACGGGCCCTATGCCAGCGGCTGGCTCAAGAGCAAGCTCGATGTCTTCAAAGGCGGCAAGGCCGATATGACGCTGGACATTCGCACGCTTCGAAAGGATCTCATGTCGGCGGTGGCGACCGGCGCACTCAGCGGCGTGCCGATGCCATTAGCGGCCGGAACGCTGGCTTCACTGTCGGCAGCGGTCGCCGCCAATTACGGCGACCGCGATCTCGCCGAACTGCCAAAATTCCTGCGCGAGGCGATGCTGCAGGATTTCAGTTAGCCAAAGCAGCCATAGGGTATGATAACGGGCCGCCCGACATCCACATCAGCACAGAAGAAAGAATTGTAATGAGTAAGTGGCAATACACCAAGGGACTCCATGATCTCGGGCGCGGTTGCTTTGCTTATTTGCAGCCTGACGGTTCCTGGGGCTGGAGTAATGCCGGCCTGGTCGCCGACGGCGACCAGACGCTGCTGGTCGACACGCTTTTCGACCTCCCGCTCACCGCAAAGATGCTAAATACAATGCGTGATGCGGTTCCGGCTGCAGGTCATATCCGCAAGCTGATTAACACGCACGCCAATGGCGACCACACGTTCGGAAATCAGCTGGTGGAAGGCGCCGAAATCATTGCCTGCCGAGCTTGCGCCGAGGAATACGCCGAAGCGCCACCCGAAGCGTTCGCGGCACGCGCCGCGGCATGGCAGCTCGCGGGCGAGGGCGGTGCGTTCTTTCATGAAATTATGGGGAGCCGTTTCGACTGGCGCGGCTTGGTCAATACCCCGCCAACAACCCTGTTCGACCAAACGATGGAAGTCACGGTCGGCAACAAGCGCCTGGTCCTGACCCATCTCGGCTCGGCGCACACCCGGGGCGACGTCCTGGTCCATGTGCCGGGCGACCGGATTCTTTACGCCGGAGACTTATTGTTCGTCGGCGGCCATCCGGTGATCTGGTCGGGCCCGGTCGGAAACTGGATCAAGGCGTGCGATTACATTCTGGGACTCGACGTCGACATCATCGTGCCGGGACACGGACCGATCGCCGAAAAGCCTGCCGTTCGCGAACTGAAAGCCTACTTCGAGTATATTGCCGCCGAGGCCCGCCGGCACTTCGACAACGATGTGCCCTACGAAATCGCGGCGCAGAAAATAAGTCCCGACCGCTTTACCTCGTGGCTCGATCCGGAGCGCATGGTCATCAACGTCGCGGCCTTGTATCGGGAGTTCTCGGGATCGAAAGCGCCGCTCGACCGCATGACGATGTTCGCGGGGATGAAGCGATACCGGGCCGCATGCGCGCACGATTATACCGGACACGCATAGATCGATCGGGACGTTTCTGCTAAGCTGATAACGACGACAGCGATCCCGACGAGAACGCAGAGATGTGCCATTTGCCCGTCGGATCCAGCTCCTGTGACAACAATCATCGGGTGGGAAACTGAATTTACGGGCGCTGCGATGACGCTGAAAAGTCATCCAGGTTGAGGAGCGGCGTCCGACAATCTTGACTTCAACTAGTGAAGCACCTCAAGCCGGACCTTGGCGACGCCCTGATCAACAATTCCCAAAGTTTCCGCCGCCGAATACGAAACGTCGACAACTCGCCCCTGTACGAACGGGCCGCGGTCATTGACCCGCACTGTCACCGAGCGTCCGGTCGCTAAATTTGTCACGCGCAACCTGGTACCGAACGGCAAGGTCGGGTGTGCCGCGGTCAATGCCCGCGGATCGATTTTTTCGCCATTCGCTGTCTCAGTTCCTTCTTCGTAAAAGCTGGCGAGGCCGTATTTTTCCGCCGCGTGTTGGCCGCGGGCGAGCGGATTATGCTTGCCGATCCTGATGGCGGCCAGGGTCGTAGGCCGACTGGCAGTATGGAAATCGGATTTGTTGCCGACGATGGAGGCTTGTGTGCACGCCGCAAGAGCCGCCGTTGTCACAGCGACGGCGGATAATCGCGCAACGTTGCGCATATTCAATGAATACACATCGAAGACGACGCGCCGCATTGTGGAGACGCGGCGGGAATCCTTGGCGTAACCGATGAAAGACATCTTGCCTCCTTTGGCACCGAGTGCCGAGGCCCGCCAAATCTCAGACCATTTTACACTTTCCGGTATTAATAACCATATACCAAACGGCGGCGGCCCCAGTTCATGCGACGGGCGTCAACGCGCGGGAATAGCCTGCGCAATCGAGCCAATTGAGCGCAGAGGAGAGCTAGGCAAACCGCATCTTGATCGGGCATCGGTGTGATTTGTCGGCCGGAGTTCGAGCGTGCCAGTCGCTATTTCGAAGCCGTCCTGCCGTGGCAGTTCGATGCGTATATCTGGTTCGACAAAACGAGCGCCGTTACGCCGTTCGATGCAGCACAACTTGCCGGATTGCCCGACACCTATCCGTTTGGAGTGTGCGCAACGCCGAGTGTCTTAAGTGGCAGCGGCGCCTGGCCGCAACGTTGAACAGTTCAGGAATCAGGAGCTGAGCAGGCTCATTCGTGACCGCGCTGGAACATGCGCCAATGCGACATCGTCGCCGCGCACGCCGGAATTTTGGCGACTATTAACCATTGCCCGCTAATACCCAATCTTGCGAACCCAGGGGCGCCTCGGGGAAAGACAATGCGTGCGGTCATCGCCGCCACGATTCTCTGGCTGTGTTCAACTCCACTCCTCGCCGACCAGTTGGTTCTGCGCTGCGATACACCCAACCGGTCACTGGCGTTTTCCGTCTTGATTGATACCGCCAAGCGAGCCGTCCTGGGCTTCGGGTATGGCAGCAAAGTAGAAACCGAGCGTTTCACCGAAACGATCATTGCCGCGAGCGACAAGGAAGACGCCGGTGGCGCTCAAAATCTGGTTATTGACCGCGTTACTGGCCAATTCCAGCTGACTTGGACCGCTGCCAATCCGGACGACAAGGGCGGAGACCTTCAAGGCACCTGCGCGCCAGCTCGTCGTCAGTTCTGACCGCTCGCTAAGGCTGATAGTCGGTCTGCGGCAATCTTTCGGTTCAAGGCATTTCTACGACATTCGGGTCCAGTCGGCGCGCCACTTCGATGACGGTTTGAGCATGTGGCCTCAACTCCGCCGCTCGAGTTTGCAGATTGCATACGGGAATTCAGCCATTACGGTTTGGTTCGCCGCCTTCAACCGTAAGGCCGCCATGCCTGTCGCCGATCTGAAAAGTGAAACGTTTGGCGAAGCTTGCATCCACGCTGGGGGGAACGTCCTCAAATCCGACCAGCAATAACGTGGCCAAACGATTATGCTCGAATATTTCCTCGCTTCCGACGCCCAGCTGCCATGCCAGTTGCATGGAATTTATGCCAAGGCTCCAATCCGAACCGCTGCCGTCTACGATTGCGGTTACGTCCAGGCCACCAAGGATTTCTTGCGCCGCCGGGCGGTACAAAAAGATCCGTCCTTCAAGTATCCATTGGCCGTCATAGCCGAAATCGGGGGGTAATGGCTTGCCCTGCCCACGCAGTGGTTTAGGGGTCGTCATCGGCGTTGACGCTCCCGATTTGATCGGCACTTATCGGGACAGCGGCGGCGGTGATGACCGTCACTGGTGGTCCCCGCCATTCCCAAACCGCAATCGGCTCGGTGCAGTCCTTCATTCCGGATTCCTCTGCTGCAGTCATGGTGTGATTTCTATTTTCAAACCGCCTCGACTCACGGCCGTCATCGCGGTTGTTAACCTGCAGCGTTTCTCTCCGGCAAGGAGAAAACTTCATGCGGCCGAAAAGCGTTCCCAATTATCCCTTGAATCGAACCGCCGATTTCAGCCAACAGAAAAAGCAGAGGTTGCGGACTCCGCTGCGAATCGCCGGCAAGACGCGGAAGCGTCATGATGGCGAAACCGCGTGACAGCGGCCTTCTGGTCCGCTAACAGCCGCCATGCCTTCAGGATTAGACGCGCAAGAACGCCTTGATGCCGTGATTGATGATGCGTGAATCTTGCAGGTGTCAACGGAAGCGGCGCCACGTGCCCGGGGTAAATGCGCGCTCTCAAACACCAGCAACAGGATAAGTCCATATGAACGATCCACTGTTTCTCAGAGACGACTTTCGGTGGAGAGAAGATTCGCCGATGTGCCATATGGTGAAAGCCGGTGATTTCCTTTGGCTCAGCGGTCAGGTCCCGTTAGACGAAAACGGAAAAGTCGTTGGCGCGGGAGATATTCAGGCTCAGGCGAGGCAAGTGTTTACCAATATGCGCAGAGTCCTCGGTCTTGCCGGCTGCGATCTCACCTCTGTCATTCGTCTGACCAACTACCTTACGGTGCCGTTCGACGATATGGAGCAGATACACAAGTACTGGGATGTAAGACGGGAATTCTTCGGAACGCATCGCCCCGCCAGCACGGGAGTGAGAGTGGCCGCGTTGATGCTTCCCGAACTCTTGATCGAGATCGATGCCATTGCCTATGCGCCCAACGCGGTGATCAGTCCGAGCGCAATAGTTCTCAATGCCAAGAGCTAAAGCCCCAACCATCCCAATGCGGCGTTGCGTACGCGCTTGACCAATCATGCATCGCAGAGTTTGAAGAACATGACGAAGGTGATCGATGCCGGAGTCTTCATTCCGGTCGGCAATCACGGGTGGATACATTCGGTAAACTCGCCGGCGGTGGAGGACGGCTCGTTCCAGCGCGTGCTTGAGGTGACCAAAGGGGCAGAAGCGTTGGGTTTCGACTTCGTGCTCAGCCCCGGCATCTGGCGCGGACGCAAGGGTCCGTCGGAACACTGGATGCGTTCACTGGAATCCTTGACGACCACAGCCGCATTGCTTCAAGCCACCGACAGAATAGCGGTGTTTGGCACGGTCCACATGACCGTCTACCCGCCCGCCGTAATTGCCAAGATGATGACGACGCTGGATCAGATCGGGCCGGGTCGTGTCGGACTGAATTTAGTCACCGGCTCCAGCTACCTTGATCTGTCGCATGTCGGCCTTTGGCGCGACGGACTTGACCATAACGAGCGCTACGATCTGGCGGACGAGTGGATACAAGTCGTCAAGAGGCTCTGGACGGAAGACATCGTTTCGCACAAAGGCCGGTTCTATGATTTAACGGAAGCGACGATGGGGCCGAAACCATCACGGCTGCCGCCGCTTGCGAACGCAGGTGCTTCAGAGCGGGGCTTCAAATTCGCCGTCCAGAATTGCGACATCGCTTTTGTCTCCGGCAGCGAGGATCCGAAGGACAAGCAAGCCGCGATACGTGCGAAGGCGACCGCTCGATCGATGGGGAAGCCAGATTTAAAGGTCTACGGCCTTGTCACCCTGATCCCCGGCGAGACCGAGAAAGACGCACAGGACCGGAAGGATCACTTCGACGAAGGCGTCGATATCGAATGTCTGGAGGATATCGCGCTGGGATACAACCTGAACCCCAACATTAAAGATGTCAGCTCAGTATCGCTGCGTCTCGCCGCGGGCAGGGAGAAGCGAAGCGCCGTAACGCCGGGAGCGTTTGTCGGCTCATACGCTTCGCTCGCCAAACGTATCGCCCAGGTCGTCAAGGATTGCGAACTCGATGGCATTATCCTGATCGTGCCGGACTACACGAACGACCTGAAGGCCCTTACCGAGAAGACATTGGCCCGCATGTCGGAGTATGGCGTCTCCTGTCGCGTCGGCGACGCGTGAGGGACTTAATACCTCAGACGGCGAAGCTGGCGTAGCTTAACCACAGACCAAACACGATCGCGATGATCGCCGCCGCGTGGTATTGGCTGCCCCGTTCAAAGAAGACGAGCACCTTTCGTTCCGTGTCTGCTGGCAGCAACATGAGCGCTATGCCGCGCAACAGCGTGATCCAACCGATCAATGAGACCACGATCGCGACCGTCCCTCGCCATTCGTTGTGGGCCAATACAACAGCCAGGCCGATTAGAACGCGAAGCATCGCCAAAACGAAAATCAGAGGGCGCTGATCGATGAAGGCGGACATGAGTTGGAGCATCGCCTCCCTTCTGACGATCATGACAATGCCCATCACGGCGATGTAGACGCCAAAGAATCGAGCCAAATAGACTGTGAGCGTCATGATTGCTCGCCAAATGGATCCATGTGTCGTGCCCTCTTACCGCAATGAATCACGATCGGCGCGCTTGCACCCAGTGATCATCGTCAGGGTAAGATTTTCGCCATGGACGATGCATACTTGGTGACATGGCTATCTTCTTGAAAGTTCAAGCCATTGAATTTCGAGGCCCCCCGCATTGATACAGGTCAATCGGCGTCACAGCCGGTCATCGTACCCAATGACCCGGAACCGCCGATCAGCGGACGTTCGGCCGCCGACTTATGCGAAGCAGCCTTGGGAATGGCGGACACCCGAAACTAACAAGGCAGAGAAACTCCCCGGTTGTGTTGTACTCACCGATCGTGCAGC
>Ga0335083_10001813_pt1 | contig 28975 bp, 32 predicted proteins | sample Lox_Sample_42_FD_206716 | JGI IMG/M metagenome (GOLD analysis project Ga0335083, IMG submission 206716) | Soil microbial communities from Loxahatchee National Wildlife Refuge, Florida, United States - Lox_Sample_4.2 | ecosystem: Environmental > Terrestrial > Soil > Wetlands | place: USA...
GACCTCGACCGACTCCTTGCCGGCGCGCAAGGCGGCGTCCCAGGCGGGCGCGCTGCGGCGCATCGGGTCGCCTCCGGGCGGCTCGATGCAGACGACGCGGGCGCCGAGCTCCAGCAGCTCACGGGATGCGAAGGCGCCGGGAAGGTACCGGCTGAAGTCGACGACCAGCATCCGGCGCATCGGTTGCATCTCGTCGAAGCTAACCACCGCAAGCCGGCCGAGGGGACGGCGGCTCCGGAACCGGAGAACCCCATTTGTTTGATCCGGTCCGAAGAGCCGCCGCCCTGCTCCACCGTACGGATGAGCCCGTGCCTGTTCCCTGGTTCCGACGGGTCAACTTGCGAAGGCTTTACGGAGCGCGCGGACATCAGTCTGCGATGGTGGGCGGTGCCGGGTTCGAACCAGCGACCTCCTGCTTGTAAGGCAGGCGCTCTCCCAGCTGAGCTAACCGCCCGCGGGGCGAACGGTACCGCTAGCGCTCGTCGAGTTTCAGCGCAGCGGAGTTGATGCAGTAGCGGAGCCCGGTCGGCTGCGGGCCGTCGGGGAAGACGTGCCCGAGATGGCCGCCACAGCTCGCGCACAGCACCTCGGTGCGCACCATCCCGTGGGTCGTGTCGGTCTCCTCCTCGACCGCCTCGTCGCCCGACGGTGCGGAGAACGCGGGCCAGCCGCAGCCCGAGTCGTACTTCGCGTCGGACTCGAACAGCTCCGCGCCGCACCCTGCGCAGCGGTACGTGCCGGGCTCGAAGACGTGGTCGTACTCGCCGCTGAATGGCGCCTCCGTTCCCTTCTCGCGGAGCACGCGGTACTGCTCGGGCGCCAGCTCGGCGCGCCACTCCTGCGCGGACTTCTCGATCTTCGGCATGGGATGAGCCTAGCCGCCGGAGCCGAGTCGAGGGCTACGCCGGAGCCGGCCCCGTCGTGCTGCGGACGACGAGCTCGAGCGGCAGCAGCTCACGGAGTGGCGCTGCGTGACGCCCGGCCAGCATCTCGAGGAGTACCGCCGCTCCGCGGCGCCTACTTTCGAGGAGGGGCTGGCGCACCGTCGTGAGGCCGATGTAGCGGCGACCTCGATGTCGTCGAAGCCGATCACCGCGGCGGCTCACTTCGACTACCGCCTGCCGGAGGTCTTCGCCGGCTCGCACGCGACCACACCGGCTTCCCCGTGGCCTATGCGACCGCCTCGTCGCCGCAGGCCTGGGCGGCGGCGACTCCCGTTCTTCTGCTGCGGGCGGTGCTCCGTCTCGTGCCGGACCGAGCCGAGCGTGTCCTTCGCTCGGAAGGCTCGGGCGTGTGCGAGCGGCTCGAAGGCCTCTCGCTCACCGGAGCCCACGCCTTCGACCGGCCTGGACGGAGTGCGTGGAGGACGGGACGCTGGACGTCACGCCTACGTGAATCATGCATGCATGCATGCCCCCAACGGGATTCGAACCCGTGCTACGGCCTTGAAAGGGCCGCGACCTGGACCGCTAGTCGATGGGGGCGTCCGGAACGGTCAGGCTAGCGTGCCGGAGGGTTATAGCGGTTGACCAAACCCGGACACTTTCCCGCGGATTGCCGGAGGGAGGCAGGGCGTTGGCCACGTTCTGCGCCGCAGAAGGGGGCGGGGGCCAGACCGGCTAAGGCCTCGGTCTGGCAGTCCGGTGAGAGGACGGTGGCCCAGCCGAGGGTCTTTACCTCAGCAGCGAGGGGGCCAGCGAGGGAGCACGAGAGCGTCGAGGGCACGCTGAGCCTGGCGCTTCATTGCGCGTGTGGGATGTGGGCGTCCGAAGTCAACGCGCAGATCGAGGTCGTACTGGCATCCGACTCTGCGGAAGAAGCGGTACTGAGGAATCGTTGGGGCGTCCTTCTCGCTTGCGACCTGATCGGCCGCGTTGAGCTGTAGCCGATGCTTCCCTCGTAACCGGGCGTGAGCTGAGCTTGCTGGGAAACCGTTGGGCCGGTTCAGGATCACGCTGATCAGTACTCTGTCGCGCCGCATCTGAGCAACTGGCCCGTGCGGATCGGCTCGATACCGCCAACTCGTCGCGATCGACCAGACGCTGAACGAGCCGCCTGTGTGCTGGGCGCAGCCAGCAGTTTGATGCGCCCAACCGCGCGGAAGTCGCTCGAAGCTCGCCCCACGACGGCACGTGAACCCCGCCTTAGCGATACCGCCGGAGGCCACGACTGGAGTGAGGGTCAGAACGACCCCAGCAGCCATGGTGCAGAGCACGGCGCCAACCCTGGAAGCGTGAAAGACGTGCATGGTCGTCATCATCGCTACGAGGCAGCCCGCCATCGCGGTCCCGCGTCAGGCGTCATTCCGGAGCACTGGCCCAGGCGAGCGTGCTGGCTTTTCGTTGCGGGCCTGCTGGTGGGCGAAACGTCTAGGAGACCGCGGCGGCGACCTGCTTGAAGGGAACGAAGACGAGCTTGTTCTCGTATCCGTTCTTGTCGGTCCAGTTGTTGTTCGTGTAGACGAGGCCGATGGAGTTGATCCGGGTCAGGTTGATCTGGCCGGGGAGTCGGCCGACTGAGCGGTCTTTGCCGTTAGAAAGGTTGAGGGCGCGAATCGCGCTTTCGCTAACTATCGACTCGCCGTCGGTGTTCTTGGAGAAGCGTGCGGGCGTGGAGTAGACGGCGATGTTCCCCTGGACGGCGAGCGCCTGCCCTAACAGCAAGTCCGGGTTTCCGTGCAGGGTGAAGGTCTTTCGAAGCGAGCCGGTGCGAGTGCCGTAGAGGGCGAGCTTGCCGTGGGGCTCGAGCACTACGAGATTGTGGCCGCTGAGGGCGACGCGCTCCGCCTGTGCGCTCGGCGTCACCTCGGCCTGCGGCTTGCCTGCGGTCGAGTAGAGGCCGATAGTTCCGTCGGGGTGTAACACCGCCACATGCTTTGGATCTGCTGCGACGGCCCGAACCGTTCCGGCGCCTGTTGCAACCGGCTTGAACCGTGTTCCGTTGAGTGCGTACAGGCCGGAGTGGGTGATAGAGCCGGTGCTGTTGGTCCTCCAGCGATCGACCAGAATCCGGTTCCCGGAAGCTACGACTCCACTAATCCATGGCCCCACACAAGCCCCAGGGCCGGTAGCCGCGCCGCAAGCGTCGCCATAACGGAACGCCTTCGCGGCGAGCCGCTCCTTCGGTTTCGACAGCGACGAGGTGAAGAGGTAGTCGTCGCTTTCGCTGTTCCCGAACGCATTCGTATGCCAGGCGACCTGCGACCCCGCGATCGCAAGCTCAAGGACGTTCCCGTCCCCTGCGGTCTGCCTGCCGCTCACCTTCGCCGTCTTGCCGCTGCGCAGAGTCCAGACCACGATGGAGCCAGCGCTGTAGGCGACTCGGCCTCCGTCGAATGCCAGCGCAGCCACCAGTCCATGAGGCCGTATGACCTTCACGCCGCCCGTGGAAGCTCCCGTCGCGCCCGCCACCAACGCCATACCAGAGACCCCAGCAGCCAGAACGGCAAGAGTCTTCGGAAACTTCTTCATCCGTTTCACCCCCACCAACCCACCAGCACTCCCAGCAAAGCAAGACACACCAACGTCCGCCTAACGACCACCCTGGCAGACGCCCCGAGCCTTGCCATCGGGGCTGTTACCGAGGTTGAGTGCATCGATCTACTGAGCTGGAATGACCCCTGAGGTCGCCGTTGGGCGGGGTTGGGTTGATTGGTGGCCTCGGTCGTACATTGCGCGGGTGAGGATTCTCGGGAACTCGGCGGCGGGATCCGGACATGAACGAGCGATGGAGCCGTCGGAGGCCGACCTCTGGGCGCGTTCGCGTGTCGGTGATCGAGAGGCCTTCGGTGTGCTGTTCGATCGGCACGCGCAGGTCATCTATAACTACTGCTTCCGTCGGCTGGGAAACTGGGCGACTGCTGAGGACGCGCTGTCGGTTGTCTTCCTGGAAGCGTGGCGGCGCCGTGACAAGGAGTTGCCGTCGGACAAGGTCCTTCCTTGGCTGTTCGGGATAGCGACGAACGTCATTCGGAATCGGCGGCGTTCCGAGCGGCGGTACCTGGCGGTGTTGGCCCGTGTGCCCGCGGTTCCGGGCGAGCCCGATTTCGCTCAAGACTCTGAGCAACAACTCGATGACCGGCAGCAGACCCAGCGAGCATTGACCCTCCTCAGGAGGCTGCCCCGGCGCGAGCAGGACGTGTTCTTCCTTTGCGCCGTGATGGAGTTGAGCTATGAGGACGCCGCCCTGGCGTTGGACGTGCCGATCGGGACCCTGCGCTCCCGCCTCTCGCGCGCCAAGAGGCGCCTGCGGGAACTCAATGCCGGCTACGGACATGAGCAGGGTGAGAGTCCGAACGTGCAGGAGGCACACCAGCCATGACCGACCAGATCTCGTTCCCGCCCCTTCGCGAGCTGCCCCCGGGTCATCGTGAGGCGCGTAGGCAGCATCTGCTCAGTGAGATCGCACGCGAACCCAGGTCGTCTCGACTGTTCCCGGCATCGCGCTCTTGGAAATCAGCCTTGGTGGTGGCGGTTCTCGTCGTGGCGCTGGTTAGCGCAGTCGGTGTTGGCGTCGCGGCCAGCCTCGGCGCGTTCAGCGCGTACAACGGCATTGGCGCCGTGCAGCATCAGCAGACCACCACGCAGCATCAGCAGACCACCAGCAGCGTGCTCGACCCGGCAACGGCGGCGTACGCGAAGGAGCACCTCGCCGGAATTCAACTCGACACCGCCCGGCACCTCGGCCAGCTGCCGAACGGCCAAGAGGTCTATGTGATCACTGGAACCCAGAACGACCTCTGCGCCCTGCGCGGCCCGCCCGAGATCGACGCGGAATGCGGCGCTCCGTTGAGTCACGCGCACCCGGCCACGATCTACGGCCTCCTCACACAGGACGACCCGGGGACGCGCTGGATCACGTACGGCATCGCCCTCGACGGCGTCACCTCCGTCTCGTTCCCATACTCGACTCAGGCGACCGCAGCCGACGGGGGCGGCCCGCTCGGGCCGGCAGTCACGGTGCCAGTCCACAACAACCTCTGGATTTATCCGAGCGACGACGCCTGGGGCCCGACCATGCTCCAACCCGTCACCGCGCACTTCGCCGATGGCATAACCGTCACGGAACCCGCCACCGGAGCAAACTGCGCCGCCTGCTGAACTCAGCCGCAGCGGCACGGGACCGACGCCTGAGCCAGTGCTCCGGGATGACCCTCGAGCGTAGAGTGCGTGCGATCCATGGAAGGTGTGACGCTCACCGTCGCTGGGAGCCAGATGGAGGCAGAGGCGCTCTGCGGGATGCTGAGAGCTAACGGCATCGCCTGCGGATATCGCGTGTCCGATGGGGCAGCCGGTATCGGCGCGACAACAGGCGCTTTGCTGAGCCTCGGTCCGGTCAAGATTCTGGTCGATCAGCAGCACTTCGCGGAGGCGCGGAAACTTCTTCCTCCAGACGAGTAGACGGTCGGAGCGGGTCACCACCCTCGCCTGGGCCAGTGTTCCGGAATTGACACCTGGGGAAGGTGGGCCGCTGATGTTCTGCGGGACTTGATCGTCGCGTAAAGAAATCCGCCTGGACCGGTGTCATTGTCAGAGGATGGACGGCGCCGAGAAGCGAGTGCGCCTGGAGGAGATCGAGGAGATCTACCGGAGTGGTCTGCCGCAGCTGTGGCGGGTCGCTGCGGCGATCTCGGGAACGCGTGAAGCGGCCCCGGATCTCGTGCAAGAAGCCTTCGTGAGAGCGGTGCGGGGCGTGGAGAGCTTTCGCGGGGAAGGCCCTCTCGAGGGCTGGCTGTGGCGAATCGTCGTCAACGTCGCGAGAAACGCTCGCCGCGAGCCGCCGACGGCTGAGATTCCAGCAGAACTGCCGGCTGCAGATGGCTACATCTCTGACGCCGGTGCTGCGAACGCCGACGTGGCTGCAGCAGTGTCGCGGCTCTCCGAGCGGCAGCGGCTCGTCCTGTTCTTGCACTACTACGCCGACCTCGACTACACCACGATCGGAGAGACGCTCTCGATCAGCAGCGGCACCGTCGGCGCAACGCTCACCACCGCCAGATCAGCCCTCGCGCAGACACTGGAAGCGAAGGAGGCCACGTTGTGACCGATCCGATCGCGAGCGCTCTCGATGCGTTCGTCCCCGCCTTCTCCTCGGCCGAAGGAAAGTGGCAGGAGATCATCGACTCGGCCTCAGCTGCCAAGGGCATGACCGGACTCCGCTCACGCCTGTCTATCCGGTGGCCGAGTGCGCTGCGGCACCGCCTCCTCGCGGCCGTCGTCATCGTCGTGCTCACGCTAGTGCTTCCGGCGCTCGCGCTCAGCGGCGTGCTTGACACCCTGTTTGGCTTCTCCAACCAGGGCACTCCGGTTCCGAACCCGAGCCTCGACATGGCCCAGGCGCTACAGGCCACCTCGGCACAACCCGGCAGCTTCGTGAAGCTGCGCTCCAGCCAAGGAATCACCGTCTTCGCGGCCAAGCGGCAGGGCGGGCAGAAGCTCTGCTTCTATGCGGGCAAAGACGGAAGCGACGCCAACATCGGCGGCGACTGTCTGGCCCCGGACAAGTTCCCGTCTCGGTCGCTCCCCGTTTGGGACAAGGACATGACGGCCGGCTATGCGAACGTTCCCGGCGTGCTAAACGTGCCCGGCGTTCCGGCCGGAGTCTTCGCCATTCACTTCCTCGTCGGCGTCGCAGCAGACGCCGTGACCTCGATTCAGGTACTCGCAGGACCCGATTGCCACGCCGTCGCCATCGTCCCGGTGGTCAACAACGTCTACATCGACGTGCTCAAGCCAATCGCCGGCGAGGACTACATCGTCGCCCGCGAAGCCAGCGGAAAGGTGGTCTGGCACGAAGGAGTGAACGGAGGCCCGCAGACGCCCACCTGCGGGCTCCGCTAGGCGGCCGCGCCCCCGTAGATCCAAGTACCGTCGTGCCCCTTGGGGGGTATGCCCGGCTACCGGTATCCCCCGGGGCGGGCCGTATTCCTGCAGGACGTAGAGAGGCGCGGCCCTCGACGTCGCCTCGACGAGGTTTCGTATTCGTCGACGTCGCTCGCCTCGCCGCGGAACCTGTGAGCGAGAGCCGAGCGGGCGGTGGACCGCGAGCTTCGTCACACTGTCCCGATGCGGCACGGGATCTGGCTCCTCGTTCTCGTCGTTCTCACGGCTGCGCTCGGCGCGGGGTCGGCGTACGCGGCCGGAACCACGAGCACGACGACGACCACGACGACGACCGCCACCACGTCCACGACCACCACGACCACCACGACCACTACGGCGTCCACGACCACCACGTCGACGACGACCACCACCGGCACGGCCACGACGACGCCACCGTCACCGCCCTACTCGCGGCTCAGGCCGTCCCACCTGCACCCCGGTTGCATCGGCGCGGGCGCGGCGGCGATCGCAGAGCCGGGACGGCCGGTGCTCACGCTCGGCACGCCCGCGACCAGCCGCGGCCCGTCCGCCTATCCGACGAAGGCCCCGACCGTCCGGTTCCTCTCCGCGACCGCGACCGGGTCGGCGTGCAAGACCGCGCACGTCGCGCTCGGGTCCGTGGCGTTGTTCGGAGGCGCGATCACCGCCAAGGGCATCGCGGCGACGCACGGCAAGGGGACGGTGAGCGGCTTCGAGATCTACGGCGGGCCGGTGGCGCTTAGACCGGGACATTCAGTGCGGATCGGCGGCTGGGGAGAGGTGTTTCTCCAGAGGACGGTCGGACGGCTCACGGCGCCGCTCGTGGTGCAGCTGCTCAAGGCACACCACTCGTTGCCCGCCGGGACGACGATCGCCTTCGCCTTCGGCGCGTCGCCGCAGCTCGCCCGCAAGTCCACGGCGAAAACAGACAGCAACGGCTCGCAAACACAGGCGCAGAGGTCGAGTGAGACGAAGAAGCAGCGGCAGCCTTCGAAGCCACCGCCCGACTTTCCGGCGTCGCCCTCCCCGTTCGCGAAAAGCGGCGGTTTCACGGACGCCGCGCGAGACAACCCCGTCGTCTCGATCGCGATGCGCTACCTCGGCGTCCCGTACCAGTGGGGCGGCGCGCGTCCCCGGACCGGGTTCGACTGTTCTGGTCTCGTCAAGTACGTGTTCGGGCAGCTCGGCGTTCCTCTGGTGCACTATGCGGCTGCGCAGTGGCACTCCTCTGGCGGCGTCTGGATTCCGCCGGACCGGCTCCAGTCTGGCGACCTGGTGTTCTTCACCGGTTCCGACGGCACGCGCAAGGCGCCTGGGCACGTCGGGATCTACGTCGAAGACGGTTACTTCATCGACGCGCCGCATACCGGCTCGTTCGTCCGCGTCGACAGTCTTGAAGACCCAAGATTCGCGGACGAATACGTCGGCGCGAGGCAAGTCGTCAGCCAGAGACTCCTCGCCCGCCGCCTTTCCCACTTGACCAAGCCGGACGCCTCCGCAACGGCCTTCCACTTCGACGTCCCGTCGCCGATCAGACCACCGCTGGGCGAGTCGCTCGGAATCGCCGTTGCCGGCACCGCCGCGGCCCGCGCTCCGTCGCGCGACTACTGGATCTGGGCCGGCGTCGCCCTCGGCGGCCTGCTCCTCCTTCTCGTCCCCGGCGGAGCCTTCGCCTTCCGCCGCCGCCACACGCCGGACGCTGTCCAGAGCAGCGAACTCTCGAGCTAACCGCGCCGGCGACTTCTCGTTAGTGCTCGTCGGCCTGGGGAGGCGTCGTGCTCGGTACACAGCTCGCGAGACTTGACGTCGCTGAACAGTGGAACCAGCGGGAGAAAGCGGAAAATGACCTCCCCGAGCGCGAGGCGCAGCCGCGCGTCGGACTCTGCGACAAGAGCAAACCTGCGACGAGCCCAGCCCTTCGGCTGAACGTCACAACCGGAACGTGGCAAGAACCAGGTGTTCGAGAACGATCAAGCCGCGGCTTCGGGCAGCCGATTAGTGAGCATCATGCCTCGACTCAGGGAGAAGAACATGCGATTCAGGGGTCTCACGGTTTTGCTACTCGTGCTGATCACGCTGGCGTTGCCTACGGCTGCGTCGGCGAAGGTCCACCTTGTCAGGGTCACGTCGCCGGCCAGACCCGGCTCGTACGCGACCCTGACAGCACGCGTCTCAGCCCCCCGGAAGTGTTCGATCACCGTCTACTACAAGAGCGGACCATCGGTGGCACAGGGCCTCTACTCGAAGCGGCCGAAGGCCGGCAAGGTCTCCTGGACTTGGATGGTCGGCACGAACACGACCAGCGGCCGCTGGCCGATCGTCGTCAACTGCGGCGCGGCAGGAAAGCTCCACACCTCGTTCCTCGTACGCCGCTGAGCGAGAAGTTCTGCTACCGGCGGCGGAGGTGGCCGCTCTTCGGGCAGTAGAAGCCGTACTTGCGATAGGCCCTGTTGCCGACCTTGCAGAACTCACCAGCACGCAAACACTCGTGACCCCAGGGGAGCCTCGCTGACACGTAACCCCTCGAGCACATGGTCGTGATCGAAGCCTGGGCTCCAAACGGCCGAGCCTGTGTGGAGCCAGCAGCGCCGAAACCCAAGCCGAGGACTGCGACGGCAAATAGCGAGGCAGCGCGCAACCGCATGAACGGGACGCTAGACGCCTCTCGAAGTGCGGTCATCCCATGTAGGTGACCGACGGCAGCCTCGACGGCACGCGCGGCGATGTCATAGGTTCAGATCGAGATCACTCCTCGGGGGAGCTCAGACATGCTGTTTGGGAAACATCGGGAGAAGAAGGCGAGAGAGGAGTACGCGACACAGCTCGCCGAATGGCAAGCCCACCACGACTCGGCCGCGGAGGCTCTCGAGCTCGCTGAGACCTATACGGGCGAGCCCTCGGATGATCTGCTGCTGAAGCCGGGTGAGTCGCTCTTCGCGCAGGTAGTCGGGGCCAGTCTGATCGAGGAACGCCGCGGAGGCGGCAGTTGGCAAGGCCGCTCGAGCGGTGTCTCGATCCCGATCGGGTCGATCGGCGGTCGTTCAGTCCGATACCGCGTCGGACAGACCAAGGGCCACTACGTACAGGCACCGCCAACACCAACGGCGATCGATGTCGGCACAGTCTTCATCACCAACCAGCGCGTGATCTTCCAGGGCAGCCGGCAGACCAGGGAATGCCGCTTCGACAAGCTCGTCAGTGCCCAACACACCACCGACGGGAGCACGATCTTCTCGGTCTCGAACCGCCAGAAGCCGACCGTCATTCACTACGGCACCGAGCACGCGGACTGGTTCGACTCCCGCCTCGCCCTCGCGCTCGCGCACGACCGAAACGATGTCCCGGGACTCGTCGCGCGGCTGAAGCAAGAGTTGACCGAAGTCGACCGGGCCAAGCCGTCAGACGCAGCGTTGGGTTCCGGCGGGAACGACGCATCGGCGCGATAGACCTGCCCACGACGTGGCCCAAACAGCCACTAGTCCGCCGCTCGCATAGGGCGCCGTCCAAAATTCGTTTTCCGCGACCGAGCTCGAGGAGCCTGAGGGACTCTGCTTCCGTTGTCGCGCTCGCAGCTCGTGGAGCTTCGAGGGTCCTGGTGTCGAAACGGCCATTCCCCGAAGAACGCGACTATCATGGATGTAGGAGGCAGGATATGAAGACGGTATTGAGCATCGCAGCTGCATTGATTCTCGCAGGAGTAATTGCGGCTACTGCATCTGCTTCGCTTAGGACGTATATCGCCGGGTCCAAGCGGGTAAATGGCGTAGGCAATGTCGGCGGATTCTCGGCGACCGTGAAGAAGCCCTACAAGATCATCCTCTACTGCGAAGGCGCCAATGCTCTCTGCGGAGCAAAGGTGGTTTGCGTCAGGGGCACGAGGACCTTTACCTGGAACCGGTCCAACTTGGGTCCCTATACCTGGAATCTCAAGAAGCCGACGTGGTATCGACTCGATAGTTGTCACTTCAAGACGTGGGTCAAGGTGGGGTTCAGAACCGGGGCAAGGGTGACCGTTCAAGCCACGGTTCGTTCATGACTGAGAACTAGGCGCCGCCGCTGACCGCGCGTGCGCAGCGCTCGGCGGTGCGACACGTGTGGGCAGGACGGCCGAGTGTCACCGTCACCTCCTCGCCCCGCTCGAGGCGAACGACAAGGACTGTTCTCTCGGAGCGCCAGGCGAGTCGACGCCCTTGCGCCGTGACGTTCCGAACCGCAGCGCCGTGTAGCGGGAGGGCGACCTGCGCCGCGGCGGTGGCGAGGACGCGGATTCGCTTCCCTCTCCAGACATCCACGCCGACCAGGTGGTTGCCCCCGTGCGCGGAGCGCAGAGTCTCGGCCACGACGACACCCCGGCGAACGTCGAGCCAGTGGCCGGGCGAGGCATAAAGGGCGGAGCCCGGCGGCCGCTTCGCCGCGAGTCTCTGGATGCGCCCGATGAGCCGCGCCTCCCCGGCTCCGAGTGGCCCGTTCGCCCACGCCGAGACGTAGTCCGTCTCGGGCACGCCGTAGACGGCTGCTGTGAGGAAGTGCTCGAGGGCAGCGTGCGCGTCGATGAGGTAGCCGTCGCTGTCGATCAGCGTCGCGGGCTCGACGGTGGCGGCCACTCGGGCGCGCGCCTGCCACTTCGCCTCGCTCGAGCTCGTGCCGACCGTCTCCGAGTCGTCGAGACGGATCTCGTCGACCGCGTCGCCGAACTGCGGCGCAGCGATGCCGGCCGTCAGGAGCGCGTTGGGTTTGACGAGGTGCGCGTCGCGCCGGAACGTGGCGAAGTAGCGATGCGATGCCGCGAGGCCGATCCCGCGCGACGGATCGGCCCACGGGAAACCTGCGGGAGACGGCAGATAGAACGTGAAGTCCATCTTGAGCCCGTCGGCGTCGAGGTCGCCGCCGCCGCTTCCGAGCAGGCGGCGCGTGACGGCGCGTACGTAGGCGGGGAACTGCGGGCTCGTCGGATCGATCGTGCCGTACCGGCTTCCGGGCGGACAGGGGCTCGTCCGGCAGCCGCCGTGGACGACTCCCATCCGGTCCGCGTACGAGCCGGGCAGCGCCAGCCAGGACTGCCACCAGAGAACCACCTTGAAGCCGAGCCCGTGGAGCGAGTCGATGAGCCGGCGCATCCCTGCGTACCCGCCGAAGAGCGGCCCGGGTTGCGGATCGCCGACCTGCCGTTGCGGGCCTGGGTCCTGCTGCCACGTCGCGTCGACCACCAGGGTGGCGTGGCGCACGCCGTAGCGCCGCCGGTAACGATGCGCGAAGCGCTCGACGTACGACGAGGTGAATCCGCTGGGATCGTGTGCGTTGTCGACGCCGTCGAGCGTCTGCTGGCCGAACGTGTCGACGAGCGGGCGCCGCCACCAGGCGGGGACACGTCTCCGGCGGCCGAGGCTGGGGTCGAGCCCCGCGAGGAGCCGCCGGTAGCCCGCGAGGACGCCGTACGGGCCCGCACCGAAGCTCACCAGCAGCTCGGGAAAGCGCACGAGCCCGGATGAGGTCCCGCCGTTCCCCGAGTCGGGGATCGCCCCGAGCGTGGCCAGCGGGTAGTTGATCCGCACCCCGCCGCTCGAGGTGATGCTCATGTCGGTGGCGTTCGGCACCTGGCGGAGCCCGATCCCGAGCCAGCCGGCCGGGAAGTGGAGGGCCAGGTCGAGCGGAGGTGGCGCAAACGCATCCCAGGACCGGCCGTCGATCCTCGTCGCCGTCGCATTCCAGAACGGCAGGCGCATGAACTCGTCTCGAGGCGGCACGTCGATTCCGCTCTGCGGCGTCCAGCCGCCGAGCTCGCCGCTCAGCGAGAGTCCGCCCGCGCCGTCGCTCAGGAAGTCGACTGCCTGCGACCTCGCGGCTCCCTGCGCGGCGGGATCGATGGAGACTCGCAGGCCGATGCCGCCGCGAAACGCCCGGACTTCCAGCAGCGAGGCGACTTGCCCGCCGAGACTCTCGGTGGCGAGCAAGCGGCCCGAGTGCTCCGTCACGGCGGTTTGCGCGTCCGCGAGGGAGCCTCCCTCACCGATCGCCGCGAGCGGGAAGGACGTGTAGCTCCGGCCGGTGCGCGAGCGGAGAGTGGCCATGCCCGTCCGGTCGACCCCTAGGACGTACCCCGACCCGCGCGCGACCCAACCGCTGGGAGTCGGGGAGAACGGCACGGTCTCGAGGCGAGACGCTTGCACGTGGGCCGGCGTGGACTCGCCACCCACCGCCCAGGCCGGACATGCGAAGACCACGGCCAGGAGCGCCGCGCCGCCCGCCTTCGCCAACCGCGCTTCGACCGAAGGCTCCTAGCTAGTCCAGCTCGCCGCCGAGTTCGCGCGAGAACGCGGCTGGATCCGCCTCGAACTCCGGCGGCAGCACCCCCGCACGACCGATCAAGCGGCTCACGCGGGGCCAGCCGGCGCGCTCTGCAAGTTGCAGGCTTCGCACGGCCTTCGCGATCCGCTCGTCCGTGTCGCCGAAGTTGCGGAACGCAAGGTACGTCGTCCGCGGGAAGTACGGGAAGTGAACGACCGGGCGCAGCACGATCGCCGAGAGGATCGGGCAGTCGAAACGGGCGACCTCCTCGCGAATCTTCGGGCCGACGGTCTGTTCCTGCTCGTAGAGCAGTGCCGTCTCGAAGATCTCGGCGCGATCTCGCTCGGGGAGCCGTGTCGCGGCACGTCTGGCGGAGTGGACTCGATTCAAGGCCTCGAGGAGTGCAGGCGCGAGAACTTCGTCGGCACCGGGGGCTTCGCCGTGCCGCTTCGAGAACACGTAGTTCGCATACGTGTCGACGAACACGGAGCGGTTCGCCTCTTTGAACCCCTGCGAGAACCGGAACAGCATGTACGCGCGACGGGCGCGCTCGTCCGGGTCGTAGAAGTAGCGGTACGCGATTGCCCTGCTCACCGCCCCTCGTCGCTCGTAGAAGCTGTACGCCCACAGCGCCCCGTGGAGCGCTACCTCCGGAAAGGCGTGGTTCCCACCCGAGTCGAGGAAGATCGCATGCAGTAACGCCACGCGCTGCGGGATGTCACCTGGGCCGCCCGCGAGCCGCTCCGCCTGACTGCGGATGGCCTCGTGCTCACGGGCGAGGGCAGCCCCCATCGACGAGCGAGCATATCGCGGGGACGGGCGGCGGCCGCAAAGCCCGGCGTGACCCGCGCCTCACCATCTGCCATAGTCCCTCCGTGAAGCTGAGCGACCGGTTTCGACGCTGGCGGAACCCGGCGAAGTGGCGGGACGAGCACCCGGAGGACTCCGAGGGCGAGGGCTATGCCCTCAGTGAGGAGCAACAGCTCGAGGAGAAGTACGGGGAGTTCGAAGACGACAAGCTTCCGCCGATCGATCCCTTCCACCACTGACATACGATCCCGCGCGTGGAAGAGGTCGCGACAGGTCTGTGGCACTGGCAGGCTCCGCATCCGGAGTGGGACGACAGCGTCTGGCCGCAGGTCGTTTCGTCGTATGCGATCGACGACGGCGAGCGGCTGCTGCTCTTCGACCCGATCGCGACGCCGGACGAGATCGTGGCGCGCGCGGGCGGGCGCGAGCTCGTTGTCGTGCTGACGAACCCATGGCACGAGCGCGACACGCGCGCGCTCATGGAGACGCACGACCCACCCGTGTTCGTCACGGACCCCGGGGAAGGCAGCCCCGACGTGGAGTGGCTGCTCTCGGGCGAAACCGGCGAGCCGCATCTCTACTCGGTCGGCGGTGGTCTGCCGGAGGGCGTCGAGGCGGCGTTTCCGGGCCGGGAGCCGAACGACGTCGTGCTCTGGGTCCCGAGCCGACGAGCGGTCGTCGCCGGGGATACGCTCGTCGACTTCGGCGACGGGCTGACGATCCACGAGCCGTGGCTCTCGACGACGCGCGAGCAGGTCGTCGACCAACTGCTTCCGCTGCTGGACTTGCCGGTGGAGCACGTTCTGGCCACGCACGGCGGCCCGCACGACGCTGCCGCGCTTCAACGCGCGCTTGCCTGAGCCTCTAGCGCGAGGTGGGCCAGTCGGGCGGCGGCGGCTGCCTGGTGAGCGGACGCGTGTTGATCCGGCCGTCCGCGTCGACCGACATGGTCATCTGCTCATTACCGCTGTGCAGCACGGCGGTGTCGGCCGTCTCGCTCAGCAGCGCCCACCCTTGAGCGGTCCAGCTCTCGATCGCGCCCTGCAGCCGGTGCTGTCGATCGGCCTCCGACATCGCGCCTCCGCCCCGCCGAGCCAAGAGGGCGACGAGCAGTCCGATCGACGCCGCTCCGAGCACCGCGATCACGACCCAGACCCAGCTCGGCGTGTTGGTGCCCGAGCTCTCGGACAAGGCCGTTGTCTGAGCGCTGGTGGTCGGCGTGACGGTCGAGGTCGTGACCACGGTGGTCGCCGGCTCAGTCGTCGTCTGCTCGACGGTCGTCGTCTCGACCAGCGTCGAGGTCGTCGGAACGGTCTCCGTCGTCGTGTCCGCGCTGCCCACCGACACGACGACGCCGGCCAAGCACAGACCCGCACCGAACAGCGCAGTCAGGGCGAGCAACTTCTTCATGCTGCGACGATCACCCCGCCGCCACACCGGCGCATCGTCCTCGGAGGGTGAAGGTGACTATTTCCGGCGTGCTGCTGCCGAGCCGCCGATCGACAACAGCGCGACGACGAGCACGATCACGGCCCACCACGCGATTGCGAGTGTTCCGTCGTGCCAGCTGAGGACGTCCCACATACGCCTAGCGTACGCCAGCCCTCGACCGAGCGGGCGCCGGTGTGGGAGCTGCCCCGGTCTAGCCGCCGACTTCCAGCGGCCAGGAGGCCGTCGATCGGTTTCCGCGGACGTCGGCAACCCGGACCGCAAGGCGGTAGAGGCCGCGATGAAGTCGGTTCAGGTGGAGCTTGAGGCGGAACAGGTAGCGGCCGGGCGTGCCGAGGTAGAGATGATGCTCGAAGACGGGGCAGTTTTGGTAGGTGCCGGACCCGTAGACATGCCAGAAGTCCCGAGGGGGTGGTTCGGTCTGCCGAAAGTCGACGGCGACCGTCCATGGGGTGTGGGTGTGTCCTTGAAACAGCCGCCACTCGACCAGGGCGGGCACCTGTGGAAGACCGAGCCACGGACCCGGAACGCGTGAGGCCGGCGGGTCGGCGGCGGCGACGGCCAGTTGGTCGTGCGCCGTGACGGAACGGCCGTCGAGCGGACTCGGAAGCGGACCGTCGTCGACGTAGAGGTCGGACGCGACCGGTCGTGTCCGGTCGCGGTAAGGCTCGAGGTGACCTGGGTCGAGGGGGTTGTGGATGACATGGTGGTCGATCTCGGCCAGGTGCACGTGACCGTGATCCGCACGGATCCGCCCGAGGACGGTGCGGCCGGCGACGACGAACCTGCCTCGTCGGACGGCCCGGGCTCGTCCCAGGTGGTAGTACTGGAACGAGCGTCCATCGTCGGTGCGGACGACGATCTCATCCTCGCTGGCGCGCTTGACCCAGCCGGACACCACCGGGTAGACCGGCGTCCCCGTGTCGGCCGCGATGTCGATGCCGTTGTGGAAGGAGTGGGTGCCGATCTGCTTGGGCCCGGTCCAGCCGAAGGGTCGGTTGACGTTGGTGGTCCGCGGGTCGCCGAAGGCCCCCCGGACCGGATGTTGACGGTCGAAGGGCTTGATGGGCCAGTGGTAGCTGAGAGACGTGCGGGCCCGACGGCTTCTCGCTGAGGACGTAGCCGTAGCCGCCACCTGTGTCGGCGGGACCAGCAAGAACGCGAGGGACAACCCCGCAACAACGAGGGTCTTCATTGTCCCTACCTCCACCGAAATGCTCGTGCGCGGGGAGGAGCGCGGCATCCGGGCGTACCCCGAGCCGACGACCCGGATCTACTGAGCCGAACAGCCCGGATCTACTGAGTCCGCGCGGCCGCCCTAGCGAAGCCAGGCGAGGCTGCCGGGCGACGGATTGTCCGCGGGGCCGATCCAGCTGAAGTCACCCCGGGCGACGAGACCGCCGGGGACCGCTGCGAGATGGCCGACTGCGAAGTTTCCGGCTACCGCGGCGGTGTCGTTCCGGGAGAGGGGCACGTCGTTCGGCGGGAAGGTCATCTGCCACGGCAAGACGTCTCCGTCGGCGGCCACCGCGCCGAGCGCCTGCGCGCCGACGAAGTAGGGACCGCTGCTGCCGGCGCCGAAGGCGTTCGTCGCGAAGACGAAGCCGTAATTGGTCGCCGCGAGGGCGGTCACCGGCTGCCATAGCTGGGGTGCGAAGTCCTCGAGCGTGCCGGATTGATCGAGCGCCAGTGCTGCGAGGTTCGATCTCGGCTGACCGTCGACGCTCGAGAACTGGCCTCCGACGTAGAGGGTGGACGCATTCGTCTGTAGGACGTTGACCGTCCCCTGGATCGCCTGTCGCCATACGGCCCGGCCGCGGCCTCCGATACGGAAGGCGGTGATGCACGCAGACGGGACGCCGCCCGCATTGCACGTGTTCTCGGCGATCACGAGGCGGTTGCCGTAGGCCATGAGGATCACGCGGCCGATTCGGGACTTGAACTGCAGCTGTCTTCCGGTCTTCGCCGAGAACGCGAAGAGGTGTCGGAACGGCGTCGAAGCCTTGGCTCCATGCTGCTTGGCGGATCCGCCGGCAACGACGCGCCCTCCGGCGACGACGAGTGACCCGAACGATCCCTGGGACAGTCGCGGGTGCCACGCCAGCAGCTTTCCGGTGCCCAGCGCACTCACCGCCGCGAGGCCGACCCGGGCCTTTCCCCACACGCGCTTGAAGGCTCCTGCCAGATAGATCTTCTTCCCGGCGCTCGCGAGCGCGCGGACATGACCTCCTGCAACGGCCGGACGCCACGGAAGCAGAGAGCCCGTGCGGGCGTCGAAGGCTGCGAGCCCGGCCCGCGTGATCCCTCTCGTCCCGAGGAAGGAGCCGGCGACGAGCAGCCGTCCGTTCTCGGAAGCGAGAACGCTCACGCCGCCCCCGACCAGGATCGGCGAGAGCGCCCGAGGCTTCGGCCTCGCCTGTCGGAGGTCGAGGGCATAGACCCGCACGTCTCCTCCGACGGCGACCTGGCCGGCCACGTAGAGAGTGCTGCCGCCGGCGCCGATCGCGGAAGCGCCCTTGACCACAGCCAGACGGGTCAGCGTCCCGGCCGCGAGGCCCAGCTTCCACACGCTCAGGCCGAGGACGTGGGGGCTGCGCACCAGGACGTACGCGGTGTTCCCGACGGCCGCCATCCCGGCGACCTGGCCCTCGATTGCCGGCTGTCCCACGAGAGCGCCGGTAGCCGGATCGAGCTCTTCGAGGCTGACGGAGCCGCTGGGCGCCGAGATCTCCCCACCGGCCAGCAGTCTCCCCGCGGTGAGCGCGAGCGCAACCGGACCGCCGTACTCGCCGTAGGACTGCGTCCCGGGCCCGCTCCACAGAAGCGCGCCGCTGCTCTCGTCGTAGGCCGCGACTCCGTTGTCTCCGTTGAACGCGGCGAAGAGCCTTCCGCCGCCGGCGGCGAGAGCGATCACGCCGAACGCCGGCGATTCGTCGGTGTGCGCCACGAGCGGATACGAGACCGGCAGCGGGGCGGCCGTGGCTGGGTCGAGGGCGCTCAGAAACGGCTGGAACCAAGGAGCGGCCGACAGCGCCTGGACGCCGCCGACGTACAGCCGGCCGGCATCGAGGGCGATCGCACGCACCTGGCCGAGGTCCGGCGGTACGAAGGCCCGATCGAGCGTCCCGTCGGTCAACAGGTGCGCGAGGCCCGGACGACCGACGCCTCCCACGCTCGTGAAGGTGCCCCCGATGTACCAGCCCCCGGCCCCGTCGGGGATCGCCGCCTGCACCGAGCCGCCGGCGACGCGAGCCTTGATCGGCGCCTCGTTCCCGGACGGAGTCGAAACGGCGATCGCAGACCCGGTCGGCACTCCGAGCTCGGACACGCCCCCGACGTACACGGTGTTCCGGACGCGGAGGACCGGTCCGTCGCCGACTACGACGTAGCGGCTGGAGACGCTCGCCGGTGGCGCCGCCAGACGACGTGGTGCCGCGTTCCCACGACCCGGGCTGGTTCCGGTCACGAAGGCCAGACCCGAGACCCCCGCAACCAGCACCAGCGAGACTGTCCGAAGCTTCCTCATGAGCCTCCCGCCAAACGGCCTCGGGATCTACCCAGAGGGTGCTATCTCGGTCGATTGGACGCATCCGGGGAACTGCGGATACGCGAGGCGGGAAACGGGCAGCTGCTCGCTCAGGTCTGGAAGACACGCCGCATCGAGCAGCGCTGGGGTTCGTTGCTCCGGCGCGTCCTAGAGGAACATGACCCAGGAACGGGTCGCGCCGCACGAGCAGTCCTTGTGCTTCGCGGAGCAGTTGCGGCAGTCCCAGTGCTCCCACCAGATCCACTTCAGGTGCTGGATCTCCAGGGTCAGGAGGGCGAGGATCCAGAGAAGGATCGCAGTCCGCGACACCCCGGCAAGGTGACACAGGAACGGGCGGCCCGCAAGGGGCCGCCCGACTCATCCGCGAAGCGCTTCCGGCCTACAAGCCGGAGCCGGCGCGGCCGAAGCCGCCGGTGAAGAGGCTGATCAGCCAGATCAGCGCGAGCACCGCGGCCACGATGAACAGCCAGTGAACGACGAATCCGACACCGAATGCGATGATCGCCAGAATCGCCAAGAGAATCAGCAACAGCATCTGAGTCACCCCTCCTTCCGCCCGAAACGGGGGGCTTGTTTGCGGGTTTCGGGACTGAAAACGACGAAGGCCGGAGCGCGGTTACGCACGTAACCTCAAGAACCGATGAACGAAGAATTCTCGCCTGACGAGCGGGCGCGGGCACGCGAGTACCACCGGCCGCTGTATCTCGCTCTGCTTCTGGACGTCGCGCTCGCGGCGGCCCTGCTCGCTGCTCTCGCCTGGAGCTCCCTGGGGCACCGGCTCTTCTCCCCGCTGGACTCGCTGCCGCCGGTCGCCGCGGCGGCCGCCTACGCGGCTCTCGTCACGACGTTCTCGAACCTGGTCCGTACACCGCTCGCGCTCTGGCGCGGCTGGTGGCGGGAGCGGCGCTGGGGCTTCTCGACGCAGGGCGCCGGCGGCTGGCTCGCGGATCGCGCCAAGGGACTTGCCGTCTCGGTCGTGCTCGGGGCCGGGGCGTGGGCGGCGGCCGTCGCGCTCGCGCGGGCGCTGCCGGGGTGGTGGGCGCTGCCGGCTGCCGTAGCCCTCGCGCTTGCCGTGCTTCTGCTCTCGTTCGTCGCTCCCGTCATCCTCGAGCCGATCTTCAACCGCTTCCGGCCGCTCGAGGACGAGACGCTCGCTGCCGAGCTGCGCGTCCTGTCGCAGCGGGCGGGAGTGCCGGTGCGAGAAGTGCTCGTCGCAGACGCGAGCCGGCGTACGACCAAGGTCAATGCGTACGTGTCCGGGATGGGCAGCACGCGCCGCGTCGTCCTTTTCGACACGCTGTTGGAGGCGGCTGATCCGGCGGAGGTGCAAGTCGTCGTGGCGCACGAGCTCGGGCACCGCCGGGACGGGCACGTCGCGAAGCTGACCGCGTTGGCGATGCTCGGTGCCGCCGTGGCCGTCGCCGTTCTCTGGGCGGTGCTCGGAACGCGGATCGCCGAGCCGCAGACGTTGCCGGAGGCGCTCCTGCTGCTCCTCGCCCTCGAGCTCCCGGCGCTGCCCGCGGGCGCGTGGCTCTCGCGGCGCTTCGAGCGCGCCGCGGACCGCTGTTCCCTCGACCTCACGGAGGCGCCGTCGGCGTTCGCGCGGGCGCACCTGGAGCTGGCGCGCCGCAACCTCTCGGACCCCGAGCCGCCGCGTCTCGCGTACGTCTTCCTCTTCAGCCATCCCACGCCGCCGGAGCGGCTCGCGCTCGGCCGGGCGTGGCAGGCGACACATATCCAGGCACGATCCTTGTTGCCTATGCCGACGAATCCGTTCTAACCTCTTCCAGGAGGACGCGGTCGAGGGAGCCGCGTTGTGAAAGCTGTGACCGGTCGTCGTGACAAGCCAGAGGCTGATCCGCAGGACATCCTGCTCGAAGTGAACGCGCACGTCCACGAGGCGGCGCGCCGGTTCGAGAGCGTCGAGTCCGGACATGACGACCGGTGGGACTTCACGTGCGAGTGCGGAGCGCCGGACTGCCGCGCGTCGGTCTCCCTGACCCTGGCGGAGTACGAGTCGTCGCGCGCGGCCGCGCGGCCGGTCCTGGCGCCGGGGCATCACGCCGCGAAGCGCTAGTCCGCTGCATAGAGTCAGGGCGGTGGCTCCCCTCGACCTGACCGGCAAGCGCGCGATCGTGACCGGCGCCTCGTCGGGGATCGGCCGGGCGACCGCGGCCGCGCTCGCAGCCGCCGGCGTGCGTGTCGCCGGAGGCGCGCGGCGGCTCGAGCGGATCGAGACCGAGATCGCGCTGGAGGTCGACGTCTCCGAAGCTGCGAGCTGCGAGGCCTTCGTTGCAGCGGCCGTCGAGCGGCTCGGCGGCCTCGACATCCTCATCAACAACGCAGGTCTCGCGCTCGGGCGCGCGCCGTTCGACGAGTCGAGCGAGGAGGACGAGGCGGCCGTCCTCGACGTCAACGTGGCCGGCCTGATCCGGATGACACGGCTCTGCCTGCCGCACTTCGCGGACTGGGGGCACATCGTCAACATGGGCTCCGTCGCAGGGCGACAGGCGTACGAGAACGGAGCGCTCTACGTCACGTCGAAGTTCGCCGAGCGCGGGTTCACGTATGCCCTGCGCGAGGACCTCCTCGGCCGGCCGATTCGCATCACGACCGTGGATCCCGGGCTCGTCGAGACGGACTTCTCGCTCGTCCGGTTCAAGGGCGACGAGGAGAAGGCGGCGGCCGTCTATCGAGGCGTCGACGCGATGCAGCCCGGGGACATTGCGGACTGCATCCTCTTCGCGCTCACCCGGCCGTGGCACGTGAACGTCGACGAGATCGTCGTCAAGGCCCGCAACCAGTCGTCCGGCGGGCGCATCCTGCGCGAGGACTGAGCGTGCGCGTCGTCATTGTGACCCGCATCCCGCCGGTGCTGGCCGGCTTCGACGGCGTCATCCGCGACGCCGGCCACGAGCCGGTCGCGTTGCTGACGATGCGGAACGTCGACGGCCGGTACGGCCCGCCCGCCGGCACCGGCGAGCTCGTGATGGGCGCCGCGGAGGAGCTCGACGTCCTCCTGCCGGCACGCCGGGGTACCGTCGCTCCCCTGCTGGGCTCGGTCGAGCCCGATCTAGTCGTCTGCATGGGGTTCCCGTGGAAGATCCCGCCCGACGCGCTCGCCGTGCCGCGGCTCGGCTGGCTCAACGGCCACCCCTCGCTCCTGCCGAGGCATCGCGGGCCGCTGCCCGTCGCCTGGGCGATCCGGGACGGCGACGAGGAGATCGGGATCACGTTCCATCGCATGGACGCGGAGCTCGACACCGGGCCGATCCTCTCCCAGCGGCGGTACACGGTCGGGGAGCTCGAGCCGCCCGACGCCTTCTTCCCGCGGATGGGGCCTGTGGTGGGCGAGGCGCTCGCCGAGGCGCTCGAGCGACTCGAGGCGGGAGACGAGGGCACGCCGCAGGAGGAGGGCGGCAACTACGAGTCGTTCTTCAGCGAGGACGACGCCTGGCTCGACCTCTCTCGTCCGGCGGTCGACGTGCACCGGCTCGTCTGGGCCTGGCGCTACGCGATATCGCTCGGCGGGACGCGGGGCGCGCTGCTCGAGCTCGACGGCACGACGATGCGGGTGCTCGCGACCTCGCTGACGGAGGTGGAGGGAGCGCGGCAGCTCGAGTGCGGCGATGCGCCGCTCTGGGTCGTCGAGACCGAGGAACTCAGCGAGGAAGAGGCCAGCTAGACCAGCGCTCGGGCTGCATCCACGCGGTGAAGCGGTGGGCGTCACGGCCGTGGAAGGGCTTGCCGCCGTAGCGGATGGAGAGCCGGTCGATGCCGGCCAGGTCGCTGTCCTCCTCGATCGAGACGACCCGGCCGAGCAGCGTGACCTGCGCGTACCAGTCGTCCTCTGCGAGGACGGTGAGTGCGATGGCGGGGTTCTGGCGCAGGTAGCGAAGGCGCAGGCGGCTCTCGTCCATGTTGAGCAGGACGCGCCCGTCCTCCCAGTCGTACCAGGTGGCCGCCGTGTGAGGCGCGCCGCCCGGGCTGACCGTCGCGACGACGGCCGGGTTCGGCCGGGCGAGGAAGGCGTCGACCTCGGGCGGGACGGGCACGCGCGGCACGGTCGACGAGCCTACTGAGCCGCTGCAGGTACCGCGTCGGTCACGTCGTCGAGCCCGATCTCGCGCACGGCGCGGAGGCGGATCACGAACAGCGTGCTGGCCACGATCCACGCGGCGGCGATCGCGAGGTACGTCTTGATGCCGATCGCCATCGCGATCGGCCCGGCGAGCGCGTAGCCGGCGGGCAGGAAGACCATCGAGCCCATCCACCCGTACGACGCGACGCGCGCGAGCTTCTCCGGCGCGACCCTCCGTTGCAGCGTCGTGTCCCATACCACCGAGCCGAGTGCGAACGCAAAGCCGGCGCCCGTGGCCGCCAGCGTGAGCAGGAACGTCGTGGGATGGAAGGCGAGGATGAGGTTCTGCGCAGCGGTGACCATCAAGAGCAGTCCGGTGGTGACCATCGGCTGTCGCGGCCGCCAGCGGAGACCTGCGAGCCCGCCGAGCAGCGCTCCGACTCCTTCGCCGGTGACGACGAACGCCCATGAGCTCGCCCCGTCCATCGAGTGCTTCGCGACGTACGGTCCGAGCACGAAGAACGGCGCATATGTGAACAGGAAGTAGAGCGAGACGTACACGACGAGCACCCAGACCCACGTCTGCTCGACGAACGCGGTCCAGCCGTCCCGGAGCTCGCGCAGAAAGCCCGCCCCCGCCCGGGCAATCGAGACCACTCGGATCCGCGAGAGGAGGAGCGCGCTCGCGGCGTACGTGCCGGCGTCGACGAGCAGGGCCGTCCCGGGGCCGATCAGCGCGACGATCGAGCCGCCGATCGCTGCGCCGAGCGGGAACGCGGCGTAGCGCGCGATCGCAAGGAGGCCGTTGGCCTGCTGCAGCTGCTCCCCCGGCACGACCTCCCGCACCAGCCCGTACGACGCCGGTGAGTAGAAGGCGACCGCAGCCCCGCCGCACGCCTGGAGCGCGATCAGCTGCCAGACCTGAGCATGCCCCGAGACGAGGAGCACTCCCATCGCAGTGCGGACGGCGGCGCTCGCGACGTCGGAGCCGATCATGACCAGACGCCGCGGCACCCGGTCGCCGACGACGCCGCCGAACACGAGCATCGTCACCTGCGCCAGCGTCCAGGCGGCGAAGCTGAGGCCGACCGCCGTCGCGCCGCCGCCGTTGTCGAGGATCGCGAAGGCGACCGCGATCGGCGCGAGATACGTCCCGACGTACGAGATCGCCCGCGCCGAGAACAGGTAGCGAAAGTCGGGGAGGCTGAGCGGGCCGGCCATGCCGGGATCGTGACGCTCTAGGAGTCGGGTGACAAGCTGGTCGCCCGCTTCTCGGCCCAGCGCTTGAGCCCGCGGTACGACTGCCAGAGCGGCATCGCGAAGTCGTAGGTCGGTGCGTCCTCGCGGGAGTCGGCGAGCTGGGCGTGGGCGTACTCGACGAACTCCTCCTCGGTCGCGCCGCCCTCGACCGACTCGGCCCAGTCGAGAAGATTGAGCCGCAGCTCGGCGAGGTGCCGCCCGACATCGTCCGCGACGCCGAAGTGGACGAGCGCGAGCCGCTCGGGAGCCCGGCGCTCGATCTCGTCGATCGTCTCCTCCCACGCCTCGACGTCAACCTCGGGCGGCGGCGTGGGCGGCATCACGAAGCGGCCGGGCACGACGCGAACGCCGCACGCGTCGCCGGCGTAGAGCGTCCCGTCGGGGTCGAGATAGCAGACGTGATGCGAGGCATGGCCCGGAGCCGGGAAGCAGTCGAGGCCGAGCACGCGACCCGCGACGGTGTGGACGTTCTCCTCCGGCACCGGAGCGAGCTCGCCCCAGAGCGAGTCGAAGGAGTCGCCGTAGAGCCGGCGCGCGCTCTTCTCGAGCCGCGCCGGGTCGATCAGGTGCGGCGCGCCGATCGGCGACACGTGCACCTGCAGCGCTGGGTGCTCGCGGACGAGAACGCCGGTTGCGCCGGCGTGGTCGAGGTGGATGTGGCTGAGCAGCAGGTGGCGGACGTCCCTCAGCGCGAGGCCGCGGTCGGCGAGGCCGGCCTTGAGCGCGTCGATCGTCGTCGAGGGCCCGCAGTCGAAGATCGCCGGCCCGTCGTCGGTGTCGAGGAGGTAGCTCGCGATGATCCGCTCGCGGCCGAGGTGGTGGAGGTCGATCGGCTCCGGGGACATCCGCAAGGATCCTAAGCCGGTCGATCATCCCGTGGGGATGATGCTCGGCTGCCGGCGCCGTCCTATGGTTGCCGCATGTGGTGGGGAGTAGGCGGCGGCCTGGCGATCCTGTATCTCGTGCTGATGATCGTGCTCGGAGTCAGCTGCCTCCGCAAGGGGCACTGGGTCATGTTCATCCTCGGGATCTTCCTGCCCCTGTTCTGGATCATCGGCGCGATCATCCCGCCGGTACGCGCGCGGACGGCGTAGCGGTCTAGGCGCGCCGGCGCGCCGCGGCGAGGATCTTCTCCGCCTGGTCCCGGTTTCCCCAGCCGCGGGTCTCGGTCTCCTTCGACGGCTCGAGGTCCTTGTAGCGCTGGAAGAAGTGCTCGATCTCGTCGCGCAGCTCGCTCTGGACGTCGTGGATGTCGGCCACCCGCTCGAAGGAGAGATCGTCGAGTGGCACGCAGAGGAGCTTCTCGTCCGGGCCCTTCTCGTCGGACATGTGGAAGACGCCGAGCGTCCGGACGCGGATCCGGCAACCGGGGAAGGTCGCATCGGAGACGAGCACGAGCGCATCGAGCGGGTCGCCGTCCTCGGCGAGCGTCCCCTCGACGAAGCCGTAGTCGGCGGGATACGTCATTGCGGTGAAGAGGCGCCGGTCGAGCACGAGCCCTCCGAGCTCGTCGTCCCATTCGTACTTGTTGCGCGACCCGGCCGGGATCTCGACGAAGACGACGGCCTCGCCGCTCATGCCCGCGCGGCGGCGGAGACGAGCGCCTGCTCGAGGTCCTCGACGAGATCCTCAGCCGACTCGATCCCGACCGAGAGCCGGACGAGGTTCGGCGGCGCCGCGAACGGCGCGTCGGCCGTCGCCGCGTGCGTCATCCGCGCCGGCACCTCGATCAGGCTCTCGACGCCGCCGAGCGACTCCGCGAGCTGGAAGAGCCGCGTCCGCGCGGCCACTGCCTCCGCCTCCTCCGGCGACTCCGCGAGGAACGAGACCATGCCGCCGAAGTCGCGCATCTGGCGTGCCGCGATCGTGTGGCCCGGATGCGATGGGAGCCCGGGGTAGAAGACTCGCTCGACCCGCGAATGCCGTTCGAGCACGGCCGCGACCTCCGTCGCGTTCAGGCAGTGCTGCCGCATCCGCAGCGCGAGCGTCTTGATCCCGCGCAGCACGAGCCAGGAGTCGAACGGCCCCGGCACCGCGCCGAGCGACTTCTGGAGGAACCGCAGGCGCTCGGCCACCGTCGGGTCGTTCGTCGCCGCGAAGCCTCCGATCACGTCGGAGTGGCCTCCGAGGTACTTCGTCGTCGAGTGGACGACGACGTCGGCGCCGAGCTCGAGCGGCCGCTGCAGGTACGGGGTCGCAAAGGTGTTGTCCACCACGAGGAGCGCGCCGGCCGCGTGCGCAGCCTCCGCCGCGGCGGCGATGTCCACCACGTTCAGCATCGGGTTCGACGGCGTCTCGATCCACACCATCCGCGTCGACTCGTCGAGATGCTCGGCGAGGTTCGCGAACTCGTCCGCCGGGAGGTAGTGGAAGCGGTAGCCCTTCGGCTCGTAGACCTGCGACGTCATCCGGTAGACGCCGCCGTAGACGTCGGCGACGAGGACGACGCGATCGCCCGGCTTGAGGAGGTGCATGAGCGTCGTCGTCGCGCCGAGCCCGGAGGAGTACGCGACGCCGTGCTCGGCGGACTCGAGCGAGGCGAGCGCCGTCTCGAGCGCGTGCCGCGTCGGGTTGGCGACGCGCGAGTAGTCGTAGCCTTTGTGCTCGGCGACGGCGTCCTGGACGTACGTCGACGTCTGGTAGATCGGCGTGATGAGCGCGCCGGTGGCCGGATCCGGCTCCTGGCCGACGTGGATCGCCCGTGTCTCGAAATCCATCACGTCGATGCTAACCAGCGCGTGAGCTCCTCAAGGGGTTCGGTCAGGTCGATCTCCTTCTCGCCCGGCTCCCACCAGACTCCCTTGACGGCGAGCTCGCGCGTCTTGCGGTCGAAGACGGGCTCGATACGGCCGACGATGCGGTCGCCGTGGAGGATGGGGAGGACGTAGTAGCCGTACTCACGCTTCGCCGCGGGGACGTACATCTCCAGCCGGTAGTGGAAGCTCCAGAGCGCCTCGGCGCGCGCGCGGTCGTGGACGAGCCGGTCGAACGGCGAGAGGAACGTCGTCCGTGTGGGCACCGGTCCGTCCTGGGCCTCCGGATGGGCGACGAGCCGGCCGCGAACGAGGCGTACGCCGAGCGCGCGGAACTGCTTCTCCTCGTACAGGCGCCGCGCCTTCGCGATCGGGAGCGTCTCGGTCTCGGGGTACCAGCGCTCGGCGAGATCCCAGACGCGCTGCTTGCCACGCCGCCCGACCACCGCGACTTCGCCGCGGGCGGCGAGGAGCTCGAGCATGAGGCCCATCTGGCGCTGGCCCCACCAGCGGTGATCCTCGCGTCGGTGGCTGGGAGCGTCCGCGATCTCGCGTGAGAGGAGCGGTCCGCGTTCGCCCAGCTCCTTCAGGACATGCCGGCGGTAGGCCGCGCGTGCCTTTATCCACTCGATGATCCGCCGGTCGAGCGGCCGGTCGCGTCGCCGCATGAACGCCCTGAGCATCGGCAGGTCGTCGCTCGGGTAGAGGAACGCCCGCCACTCGACGAGCTTCCGCTCCTGCCAGAGCAGCCGGTCGAGCTCGGCGGTGTCGAACGGACCGAGCCGGCTCCAGAGGACGAGGTGCTGCGGCGGTGCGACGGCCGAGATCGGGTCGAGCTGGAGGAAACCGAGCCGGCGCACCGTCTCGAGCACGCCGTTCGCGCTTCCGTCGAGCCCCTGCGCGCGAACGGCGATCCGCCGCGCCTCCTCGACCGGCACCTCACGCATGGCGCACCTCCTCGAGCCCGAGCACCCGCGCGAGACGCGCGGCGGCGCGCTCGAGCTTCGCGCCGACGTTCCCGCGCACGCCCGGCTCGGGGTGGAAACGCCGGACGTGGAGGACGCCCTCTGCGCGGTCGGCCTTGAGGTCGGCCCGGCCGACGATCCGGTCGCCGGCGAGCAGCGGCAGCACGTAGTAGCCGTACGCGCGCTCGTGCCCGCGTTTGTAGACCTCGATCACGTGGCGGAAGCCGAAGAGGCGTTCGAGCAGCGAGCGGTCCCAGAGCAGGTTGTCGAACGGGCAGAGGAGCACGGGCTGCGCCGGAGCGCCGTCGAGCTCCGCCTCGGCGGCGACGTAGAACGGCGGGCCGCCGTCGTCGGCGTCCACCTCGCGCAGCAGGCCCTCGTCGACGAGCCCGAGCACGTGGTGGTGGAGGCGCGCGCGACCTCCTTTGAGCCGCCAGTGCTCGCGGATCGCCGGCTCGGTGAGCGCGCCTCGAGCGCGGACCGCGAGCAGCGCGAGCGTGCGCAGCGTCTCGGCCTCGTCCGGCAGCGGCGCCTGGAGGATCGCGGGCGGGATCACGCGCTCTGCGAGGTCGTACCGGCGCTGGAACGACCGGCGGCCGGCGACGGCGAGCACGCCGCCGTCCCAGAGCGCTTCGAGCACCGCCTTCGCGGGCTTCCAGTTCCACATCTCGGTGCCGTCGCCGGCTCCCTCGAAGTCGCGCGAGCCCAGTGGTCCCTCCGCCCGGATCCGTTCCAGCACGGGATCGACGAGATCTCCGTACTTGCGCATCGCCTGCTCGTGGAAGTTCCAGTGGGCGCCGCCCTCCATCGTGCGGCGGCAATGCGGCCACAGCTCGATGGGAAGGAGGCACGCCTCGTGGGCCCAGTACTCGAAGACGCGTCCGGCGGCGAGTAGGCCTTGCAGCTCCTGCTCGGGATACATGCCGACGCGGCTGGAGAGCGTGAGACGGTGGGCCCGGTCGACC
>Ga0335083_10001814_pt1 | contig 28974 bp, 26 predicted proteins | sample Lox_Sample_42_FD_206716 | JGI IMG/M metagenome (GOLD analysis project Ga0335083, IMG submission 206716) | Soil microbial communities from Loxahatchee National Wildlife Refuge, Florida, United States - Lox_Sample_4.2 | ecosystem: Environmental > Terrestrial > Soil > Wetlands | place: USA...
CCGCCGGGCGCGAACAGTTCGGTCGTGAGTTCGTGCGTGAGTTTCTGCGGCTGTGCAGGCGGGTGGATGAAAATGACATCATCGCCACCGCCACGGCGCTTACGGCGCGATCCATTGCAGTCGCGGTACGGAGGTTCGTGCTGCCTCTGGTCGAACCGCCCTTGCGATTCCGCGAGTTCGTCGTCTCCGGCGGCGGAACGAAGAACACCACTCTGATGCGCATGATCCGCGAAGAACTGGCGTCCTCGAAGATGCGGGTACGCACCAGCGATGAATTTGGGCTGCCGGCTGAAGCCAAGGAAGCAACAGCATTCGCTCTGTTGGCGTATCAAACCTTGCGACGTTTGCCCTCCAATGTTCCCTCCGCTACGGGCGCGGAGCGGCCGGCCATCCTGGGCAAAGTGAATCATGCGTAGGGTGCTTTTCACTACCGAGGTCACAGAGGGAATCTGGTCCGTGTTCACCACAGAGACACAGAGGCACAGAGAAAATCTGAATAGAAAACTCTGGTGCTGCGGACTGTACAGTTGGACTCTGGGCTGCTCTACACTTCTGGTTTCTCTTTCTCTGTGTCTCTGTGTCTCTGTGGTTTTCTCTCTTGTGGCCTGTTCGCGCAAGCCCGATCCCAATACGCTAGTGATGATCATTGAGAGCAGTCCCACCAACCTCGACCCGCGGGTTGGGGTGGATGCGCAATCGCAGCGCATTGATGAGCTGCTCTTCGATTCGCTGGTGCGCCGCGACGAAAACTTCAGCCTGCAGCCCTGGCTGGCCGAGAACTGGGAGATTCCCGACCCGCAGACTTACGTCTTTCATCTCTGCCACGGCGTGCGCTTCCACAATGGACAGCCGCTGACCGCACGCGACGTGAAGTGGACCATCGACTCGCTCATCGGCGGCAAGCTGCGCAGTGCGAAGGCAAGCACCTATGCGGCGGTGGACCACATTGACGCGCCCAATGCATACACCGTCATATTTCATTTGAAGCAGCCGTTTGCGGCGCTGCTGTGGAACCTGTCGGACGGCGCCATCGGCATCGTGCCCTATGGCAGCGGCGAGGATTTCAACCGCCACCCTATCGGTTCGGGGCAGTTTCGCTTCGTCAGCGCCCAGCAGGACAAAGAGGTCGTAGTTGAGCGAAATCCTGACTACTGGAGCACGCCTGCCAAACTGGAGCGAGTGCAGTTCAAGGTTATCCCGGATGCCACCACACGCGCGCTGGAGCTGCGCAAACGGAGCGCGGATGTGGCGATCAACGCCTTGACCGCCGACACGGTGGTCACCCTCGAACGGGACCACGACCTCAGCGTGATGGAGTCGCCGGGAACCATCTATGCGTATCTGGCGATGAACCTGCGTGACCCCATCCTGAAAGATGTCCGCGTCCGGCACGCCATCGCGTACGCCATCAACGTGCAGCCCATCATTCACTATCTGCTGCGTGATCAGGCGCGGCCCGCCTACAGCGTGCTACCGCCGCAGCACTGGGCCTACCAAAGCGATGTCGAGAAGTATCCGCACAACTTGGAGCTTGCGAAGAAAATCCTGGATGACGCGGGCTACCGTCCGGTGAACGGCGTGCGCTTCCATCTCAAAATGAAAACTTCGACAGAGGAATCCACCCGCCTGCTGGCGGCGGTGTTGCAGCAGCAGTTGCGCGAGGTCGGCATTGCGCTCGACATCCGCAGCTTTGAGTTCGCGACCTTCTTTGCCGACATAACCAAGGGCGCCTACCAGTTCCATTCGCTGCGCTGGATTGGCGGCAACCTCGATCCCGACATCTTCGAGCACATCTTTGGCTCCAGCAGCTTTGCGCCCCGGCGAGCCAACCGCACTTTCTATTCCAATCCACAGGTGGATGAGTTGATCCGTGAGGGCAACAGCACGCTCGATCAGCAGAGGCGCAAGGCCATCTACGACCACCTCCAGCGGATCGTTGCCCAGGACCTGCCCTACATCAACCTCTGGTATCTCGATAACGTGCTGGTGCACACCAACCGCGTGAGGGGCATTAAGGTGAGTCCGTCGGGGAACTACGATTTCCTGCGCACGGCGGAACTGGTGCGCTGAGTGCCGTTAGAAAAACCGGCAGTTGGAGTTGCCAACCTTTCAGCAGCGCCTGTCTGCGACTGATACTTTCGGCGAGCCAGCTTGCTTTACCAGTAGGCGGCGCATACTCTTGACTCGATCAGACAAATAGAAGTTCCTTCTCAGGGGCACGTCTGGGCTCAGGAACGTGGAAGGGAGAACACAATGCCCAAGACAGCAAAGAAGAAAATTCTTCCCGCGGGGACTAGAGAGTTGCTAGTCCAGATGCGAATTAACCGAAGCAATGCGACGGCAGGCAGCTCCGGGGCGAAGGTCGGTTCGTCTGCGCTCATCAGCGTGTTGGTCACCCTGGACGGTGCGCCGGTCACCGACTTGGGCGCCACGGTAGGTGATGGAACCAGCGTGGTCGGCTTACCCGCTGGATGGTCGCTGGCCGATGGCTTCAACGTGCGACCAGGCGGGTGTAGCGTCTCGGTCACACAATTTGCCAACGAGGGCAGCGGCATCTATGACATTCGCATCGTGCCCTTCACGGGTAATCCTGCCTGCACCTGGCTTTCTGGAGAATACATCTACGCCGTGCAGATCAAAGTTTCGCGCAAGATCTCCGGCAGAATCTGCACCCTACAAGGAGGCACGCTGGCAAAGCTGACGATTCTTTAGTCCCTCTCGGTGTGCCGGTGAGCGTTTCAGCCCGCAGAAGAACGTGCCACTTCGCGGGCTGATGTTGTTTCTCGGAGACTCGCATATATACTGATCCATCCATTCCTGCCCAGCGTGCTACCATCGAAAAATCACCCTCAACAAAGGACTGCCACCGTTGCGCATACTCTTCGTGGGAGACATTTTCGGCCGACCGGGGCGCACCATCGTGCGCGAGCGCCTGGCTGAGTTGCAAGAGCAACACACGGTGGAGCTCACCATCGCCAATGGGGAGAACGCGGCCGGCGGCTTCGGCATTACGCCGCAAATCGCTGAGGAGCTCTTCGAGCTGGGCATCGATGTCATCACCACAGGCAACCACATCTGGGACAAGCGCGAAATCATCGAGTACATGAACTCGGCCAACGGCAACGAGGCGTCTCTGGCGCGGCGGCTGCTGCGGCCGGCGAATTATCCTGCCGGTTCCCCCGGCTTCGGCTGGTACCAGGGGCGCACGCGCACTAGCGTGGACTACGCCGTAATCAATCTTCAAGGCAGGGTGTTCATGGCCAGCAACGACGACCCTTTTCGCGTGGCCGACGAACTGTTGAAACAGATCACTGCCAAGGTCGTCGTCGTGGACATGCACGCGGAGGCGACATCCGAGAAGCTGTCGCTGGGCTGGTATCTGGAAGGACGCGTGACCGCAGTGCTGGGAACGCACACCCATGTTCCCACCGCCGACGAGCAGGTTCTGCGGGGTGGTACAGCAGTGCAGACGGACGTGGGTATGACTGGCCCATTTGAGGGCGTCATCGGAGTGCAGAAGGAGCAGATCATACAGCGCTTTCTTTCCAACATGCCGGCGCGCTTTGAGCCTGCAACCGGCGATGTGCGGCTGTGCGCCACCTTGATTGACTGTGACGCGGCGACGGGCCGGGCCACAGGAACGCAGAGGATTATGCTGAAGGAAGGCAGCACTTAGCGATTAGCAATGGGCCATTCGAAGTCGAGGACTATCGACTTCGCAGTGGCTGACTATTGCTCAATGCCAAGTGCTAATTGCTGGGTGTTAGTTGCCAGCTGCCGGTTGCTGCTTTACTCTTCCCCCGTGTCTCACTCCGACGAACTTTGGATGGAAGAAGCACTTCGCGAAGCGGGCCGAGCACTGGGGCTGGGCGAGGTACCGGTCGGAGCCGTCGTTGTGTGTGACGGGCACATTGTGGGCCGCGGATGCAACCGGCCTGTCAGTGCGAACGATCCGACGGCGCATGCAGAGATTCTTGCCCTGCGCGAAGCCGGGCAGGCCATCGGCAACTATCGTCTGCTCGATTGCGACATCTACACGACGGTCGAGCCGTGTGCCATGTGCGCCGGAGCCATTACGCACGCGCGTATCCGGCGGCTGATTTACGGCGCTGAGGACCCGAAGTCTGGGGCCGTTCACTCCATCCTGCAAGTGCTCAACCATCCCAAGCTCAATCACAAAGTGGAAGTTACTACGGGCGTGCTGGCAGCGCGCTGCATGGACCTGCTACAGAGATTCTTCCGGGAAAAGCGGCGGACGGAAGGGGAAGGCTGAAGGCCTGCCCGCACGGAGAGCTTCCCGGACTTCAAACAGGCATAGGGGGAGAGATTCGAACTTGAGCCGTAGCCCGGGCGTGTGAGCCCGCGGGCGAAATCCCGACGCAGCGAGGGACCGCTCAGATCCGACCGTTACTCTGGAAACTATGGCGGAGAGGGAGGGATTCGAACCCCCGATACCCGTCAAGGTATGGCCGCTTTCGAGGCGGCTCGTTTCAACCACTCACGCACCTCTCCGCGAGAAATGCTCGAAGTTTATGATAGCAGACCGATCTGAAGCGTATTGTTCTCCGTTCGCACTCTATAATAATCAAGTTTTTCTTTAACCGTCGTTAGGAACCGCTGTGGCATTTGACCAGAAAATCTACGAACTTCGTCGCGACAAGCTGAAGCAGATCGAAGCGCTGGGGCAGGTCGCCTATCCCTATCGCTATGACACTACGCACACTATCCCGCGAATCGTTGCCGATTACTTGGATAAGGCCAGTCCCGAACTCGACGCCTCACACGTCAACGTCAGCATCGCCGGGCGCATCATGTCCATTCGCATTCAGGGAAAGGCAGGCTTCGCGCACCTGCAACAGGGCGGCAAGCGGATGCAAATCTACGTCCGGCTCGACAACGTCGGCGAGAAGGGATTTCAGCTCTATAAGCTGCTTGACCTCGGCGACTACATCGGCGTGAAGGGATATCTCTTCCGCACGCGCACCAACGAACTCACCGTTCACGTAGAGGAGATCACGTTCCTGGTGAAGGACCTACTCCCCCTTCCCGAGAAGTGGCACGGCCTGCAGGACGTGGAAACCCGCTATCGCCGCCGTTACGTTGACCTGGTGATGAATCCCGAGGTGCGTGAGGTGTTCATTAAGCGCGCCAAGGTCGTGCAGGCTTTGCGGCGCTTCCTCGATGACAATGGCTTCGTCGAAGTCGAGACACCCATGATGCACCAGATCGCCGGGGGCGCGGTGGCCAAGCCGTTCATTACGCACCACAATACGCTCGACGCCGACCTTTATCTGCGCATCGCGCCCGAGCTCTACCTCAAGCGCCTAGTGGTCGGCGGCATGGATCGCGTGTACGAGATCAACCGCAACTTCCGCAACGAGGGCATCTCAACGCAGCACAACCCTGAGTTCACCATGCTCGAGTTTTACATGGCCTACGCCGACTACAACGACATGATGGACTTCACTGCCAAAATGCTGGGGCAGGTGGCGCGCGACGTCAACGGCGCAACCGTCACGCACTTCGACGGTCACGACATTGACTGGAGCAGTTTCCAGCGGCTCTCCATGCGCGAGGCTATCATCAAGTTCTGGCCCGATAACGCCGCCCCCGCGCCGCAGATGAGCGATTTCGCGAGCGCCGATCACATTGCGGCGATGGTGCACCGTTATAATGCGACCCACCCACACATCCCATACGATCCGGCTGCGCCCAGCGGCCAGACGATCGCCGACATCTTCGAGTTCGTCGCCGAACCGCACCTGATTCAGCCGACGTTCATCTATGACTTCCCTCTCGCCATCTCGCCGCTCTCGAAGAACAAGCGCGAGCCGGAGGAGAACGCCGAATGGGTCGAACGCTTCGAGATCTTCGTCGGCGGCCTGGAGATTGGCAACGCTTTCAGCGAACTTAACGACCCCGAGGAGCAGCGCCGGCGCTTCGAGCAGCAGTTGAGCGAACGCGCACGCGGCGATGAAGAGGCCCACCGGATGGACGAGGACTACATTCGTGCCCTGTCCTACGGGTTGCCGCCCACAGCCGGCGAAGGCGTGGGCATCGACCGCCTTACCATGTTGTTGACGGATTCACGGTCCATCCGCGACGTGATTCTCTTTCCCCTGCTGCGGCCCTTGAAGCGCGGGGAGGAAGAGGATACGGACAGTACAGAGGAAACAGCGTCGAGGACCGAGTGATCGCCTGCAGACGACGGCAGGAGCTGAAAATCCAGAGGCTGGGGGCCAGAGGGACAAGAAAAGCCCCTCCCTCGAGGGGCTTCAGGGGTTGGCATTAGAGACGGAAAACAAATCCGTTAAGAAGTTTATTTCGCCAACAGTTCACGTACGCGCAGCCGTGCCTGGTAGAGGCCGCGGCGTGTTGCCTCTTCGCTGAGCTCGAGGGTGCGGGTAATCCGGCCGTGGTCATAGCCCTCGACATCGTGCATTACGAAGATCATCCGTTCCAAGTTCGGCAGCTGCCGCACCGCCTGCTCGAGGTTCACACGCAGGATGTTACGCCGGACCGACAATACTTTTGCGGCCGGTGCGCAGCGCAGTGTCAGGACGCCCAACGGTACATCCGTGCGCCCCTCGGCGATCAGGGCCCGATCGATTTCCTCCGGTGTAGGGAACTCACTTTCGAGAAGGACGCGAGCGAAGGCCTTAGTCATGAGGCTCTCCGCCTCCAGTTCGTTTTCTGTGATCCAGAATGCCAGGGCATAGACTCGATGGCGATTTTCCTCGTATATCTCCTTGTAACTCCTCTGGTTTTGCTGGGCGACAGCATCTCGCGCGCGGGCAAAAGCAACCGCATGCTCCAGGTTATTCATGATCGCTCCTCACCGATTTGTGGAGCAATCACTATGCCCATTTGGGCAGGGCCGTGTTCTCGCGCCTAGGAAGGTCTAGCTAATCAATTGAAAATAAGTGGATACTTGCTGCAGTGGCTAAAGAAGCTAGTTCCATGCTCGATGGGCTCGGACACCGCCGTCATCGGCGATGCCAGAAAGAGTTGGGTGTATCGTGCCGTTAGTTGGCACCTGCATACCCAATCTGCGGGAGGCCACCGTGTAGATTTTGCTCGGTCGTATAGATTCGGGATGGCCGCACGCGCACCCGTGAAAGTCACCACTACAGGACTGGCATTTAGAACGGATCTGCTGCGTCTCATACAATCGCATTGAACTAGTTAGAGCCAGTCGTCTACGATTGTCTTGGGTTCATGGGTTGCCGGCAGTCAGCGAGCCACTTTGCTTATGGCCGATGAGCGCATCTTAGTGGTTGATGACGAGGACTCGATCCGCGAAAGCATCTGCTTGGTCCTGACACAGGCTGGCTTCCAGTGCCGTCCGATCAAGTCTGGATCGGATGCGCTTACGGAGTTGAAGTCTGATGACTCCTACTCAGTGGTGGTGTCCGATGTCATCATGGACGGCATGGATGGTTTGACCCTGCTGGCCAAAGTCCGGCGGGATCACCCTGACTTGCCCGTGGTGATGGTGACCGCCGTCCACGACATCTCCGTCGCCTTGGCCGCCATGCGCAACGGCGCCTACGATTACCTGCTCAAGCCATTCGAGCGTGAGCAACTGCTGGCCAGTGTGAGACGGGCGGTCGAGAACCGCCGTCTGAAAGCCGAGAACCTTGCCTATCAAACCAAGCTGGAATCGCTGGTCTCGGCGCGCACTGAGATGCTGCGCCAGGCCCTGTCCGACCTGGAGCGCTCGTATGACATTACTCTGGAAGCGCTGGGCGATGCCCTGGACCTGAAGGACGCTGAGACCGAAGGCCACTCGAAGCGGGTCACGGCCTTCACCATTGCCATTGCCCGGGCCATGGGGCTTCCCCAGGACCGGGTGCGAGTGATCGCGCGCGGCGCCTTTCTGCACGATGTTGGTAAGATGGCGATCCCCGACGCCATTCTGCGCAAGCCAGGACGCCTGAGCGCCGAAGAACAGGCGATCATGCGCCAACACGCCCAGCTCGGCTACCAGATGCTGCGCAAAATTCCATTCCTGCACGAGGCTGCCGACATCGTTTATTCGCACCAGGAGCGCTTCGACGGCAGCGGCTATCCCCGCGGCTTGAAGGGCGACCAGATTCCGCTTGGGGCACGGATATTTGCCATCGCCGACACCTTCGATGCCATGACGTCGGACCGTCCCTATCGCGCCGCGCAGTCGGTACCCTCGGGGCGGCGGGAAATCCAGCGCCAGGCCGGAAAGCAATTCGATCCCGAGATCGTCAAAGTGTTCCAGTCCATTCCCGAGAATATCTGGCAGGAATTGCGCAGTGAAATCGAAAACCAGTCGCGCGCCCCACGCTACGCTTTCGGCAAGAGCGCCCGCAACTAACGCTACCGACCGGGTGAAAAATACTGGATTCGGAAAAGAGGTACAAATGAGTAGCGTCCTGTCGGAAGGCGAAATTCAGCAGGCGTTGCAGAAGCTTCCTGGCTGGAGCAGAAACGGCAATACTATCGAGCGGACATTCCAGTTCGGCAATTTCGTGCAAGCCATGGACTTTGTGAATCAAATTGCCGAAGCGGCAGAGACCCTCAACCATCATCCTGATATTTACATCAGCTACGGCAAAGTCACGCTGGCGCTGGTCTCACACGATTCGGGGGGAGTTACCCAGCGCGACATCCGCATGGCCGGCAAGATCAACGAAATCGCCACCTTCTAAGGTCGGCTTTAGTGGCGGTCAAATCCAGTCGGTCTTAACGCCCCATCTCTGGATGCGGGCCAAGCGAATCGGCAATTCGGTCCAGCGTTGCTTCTATGCTGCTCAGCTCATGACGGAGGTCACTGCTCCATTCCTCCAGCGTCTCGCTGGCTTGACCGAAACGGGCGAAGAACTCGCGCAACGCGTTTCGTCCTCGTTCGCTCAGCAACACAACTCCGATACTTCCCAGCCCTAGCACGGTAAGCGGCACATACCAACGGCGCATTAGTTGCTCCTTGCCGGCGCACTCGGCGCACAGCCACAACTCATCTCTATTGAACACCTCTCTCTTGGCAGCCGGGCTATCCGCAAGAGAGCACGAGTGATGTCGAGTTTGATTCCGGGAAGCTTCCGAAAGGGGAATCACTTGCCCCCGCCCAGAAGGGCCGTCGGGTGCCAGAATCCATGGGACGCTGGAGCGCAGCCGGGCGCGAGCCTGACGCGGGCACGCCTTCGTTAGCGCCCTAGTCAGCCGCCGGATGCTGCTCCGGCTTGCTCCATGTTTCCAGGGGCACCCAGCCGCCGGAGCTGCAGTCGCCGTTCGTGCAGACCTCGAATTGGTAGATGGGATGGACCTCCCACAGAGAAACGCGTGCAGGATCGTGTGCCTTTCCTCCGGTAGAGACCGGCTTGCCCTTCACGCAAGGGGTGTGGCTGGAATCAAACATAAGCTGACCAGTCACGCGCACTGGCAACTTGGCTTGGGCAACCTCCTCCACCAGTTCAGCCGTCCACTGGCTAGGCCGATGGTGCGGAATCATCTCGACGACGACACCCGAGCACTCCGGATCTGTTACCTTGCTGACAATTGCAATGTGGATGTCGTGGAACTCCGGTTTGTCCGGGACGTCTCCACCCGTGCCGCAGTTGACGTTCTCGGCTCCCTCCGGGCGGGCAACCTTGACGAATCCCGTCAGCACCACCTGATTGCCCTCACCCATCGCGACCAACGGTGTCCGATCGGTCGCCGGTCCGGCTTTCTTTGTCAGAGGGTGCTTGCCGGTGTCGCCAAAAGGAATGCCCTTGTTATTTTGCACCTGCTTCTGAAGGCTCACCATTTGGGGGATGGTTATCGACTTGGCCGGGGCCGGAGCGCAGAAGTTGTTCTTGGCTTGGTTCTGGGCGGTTTCTGGGCCGCCCTTGCCGTCAGGACCACAGGTGGTCAAGTCAATCGGAGCGGGCGTGGGGCTGGGAAAACTTGGTGCGGAACAAGATTGGGTGAAACCACGGCCGCTAATGCTCACAAGAAGCAAGGCAAGCGCGAACATTCGATGCAATTGCATAAGCCACCGCCTCATTGTCTGCGGTCGCGAGGCACAGGCCCAGTGCGACACGCTATGGGGCGCACTATACAGGTAATCGCGGCCTTGTCAATGACCGAAAAGCGTCACGATGACGCACATCGGGGAGGGTCAGTGGTTTTGGACGGCTGCACATCAGCGCACAACGGAAGCGGCGTTGTCCGGCAGCAGGCTTACAATTATAGCCATGTATCGTCTAGACAGCAGGGTGCCAGAACGAAATCCATTACTCGTCATTCTGTCCTTGTTCGCCACGCTTCTCGTCTGCATGCCATTGACGGCGCAGGATCACACCTTCATTCCCCAGCCCAACAGCGTCTGGGTGGGCGCGGATGGCAAGTTCGAATCCGAACCCGATACTGCGCTAGTGCAGTTCAACATCTCCGCCCAGGAGCCTAAGCTAGCCGACGCCAATCAGCGCGCGACTCAGGCCGCAGAACAGGTACGGCAACTTCTGCGCGCCAATGGAATCGATCCCAAAGAGGCGCAAGTTGGCCGCTTTGCTGTGCAGCCTGTGTATGACTACAAAGACCCAAAGCGCAAGCTGGTCGGCTATCGAGTTGACACCGACATCAGTGTCAAGCTGAAGGACTTCTCCAAGGTGGGGCCGATCGCCGAAGGTCTGGGGAACATGGACGTGACCAGCAACCAGTCGATCAGCTACCAGTTGGACGACATCGAGGCCGCCAAGATCAGAGCGGTGGAAGACGCTCTGCGACGTGCCCGTAATGAAGCGAATGCAGTCGCCAGCTCCAGCGGACGCGCCTTGGGAGAGTTGTCCTACGCTTCGGTGGATACGTTTGAGCCGACTCCGATTCGCCCGATGGCGTTCGCCAAACAGGCTGCGCCGATGGGTGCCGTCAATGCTCCTGCTCCTCCGACAGCCGAGTTCGGAGCGCAGAAGATAACCGTAACGGCGCATGTGAATGCCCAGTATGCGCTAAAGTAGGATTAGCGCGACTTTCGTCTGGTTCTGGCGTTTCAGAGTATGACGCGCCATGCGGAGAGCAAATATGAAGTTCAAAATCATACTGGCTATGACGGTGATGGCGTCTGTCGCTACCGCACTCCTGGCCCAGGACGACCAGCCGCAACTCACGCCGCGCACGTCGTCCAAGACGAAAGCCGCCGCTCAACCAGCGGCCAACGCTGTTACTCCACAACTGAAGCAGCCACAATCCGCCTCCGGCGCTGCCGCAGCCTCCAGCGACAGCGATGCTACCTCGGCCATTACAGTGCCTGCAGGCACACGAATTCCGTTGACGCTAAAGCAGGGAATCACGACCAAGAACGCGCGCGTCGGTGATCCGGTATACGCGCAGACCGCGTTTCCCATCACACAGAATGACCACGTCGTGATTCCGCCCGGGACCTTCGTACAAGGCGAGATCCGCCGAGTGCAACGGCCTGGCCGGGTGAAGGGCCGCGCTGAATTGCTGATGAACTTCACGTCCATGATCTTCCCCAACGGCTATACCATCGTCCTGCCCGGAGCGGTGCAGGGCACTCCGGGAGATGCTGGAACGAACGGCGTCAAGGACAAGGAAGGAACGATCGAAGGCGACAGCAGTAAAGCTAAAGATGTAGGCACGATCGTAGGCACCGCGATTCCCGGAGCTGGCATTGGCGCCATCGCCGACCAGAACAGCGGCAAAGGCGCAGCCATCGGCGCGGCGAGCGGTGGTGCGCTCGGCCTGGCCACGGTCCTTCTCACACGCGGACCGGAGATCCAGCTTGGGGTGGGCGAGTCGGTCGAGATGGTGCTGGAACGCAGCTTGACCATCGAACCGACCAAGGTCAACCGGGCTGCTCAGTAAATCAGATATTTTGAGCGCAACTTCATGAACTGATCGAGGGAATCGCGCCAATCGTCGGCGATGCGCCGGGGATCTTCCCCTGCATCCAGAGCAGAATAAACTGCCTGATTGACCAGCAGACGCTTCATACCACCCATGTCGAATCCCAACGGCGACAGTTTGTGCAGCGCGGCTGCCAGCTCGATTCCCAGCTCCGGCGCATCCAGCATCTCGCGGTCAATCACGATGATGCGAATGCCAGTGCACAACTGGCGGGCATACATGCCGCTGATCGGGGTGAAGCTGGTGGGAACGAAGCGTACTCCGGCGATAGTACGCGCGTTCAGATAGCGAGCGAGCTCCTGGCCGTCGATCCAGGGCGCCCCCACCAACTGAAAAGGCGAGTCCGTGCCGCGGCCGACCGAGAGATTGGTCCCTTCGATCAGGGCCACGCCCGGATAAAGCACGGCTTGCTCGAGGCTGCGGAGGTTGGGCGAGGGATTAATCCAGATCTGGCCCGTTGAATCGAACCAGTCGCCGCGCAGCCATCCCTTCATGGGGACGACCGTCAGATTGGCGCTAATGTGCTTCTCAGCATTGTAGAGCTTTGCCAACTCGCCGATGGTCATCCCGTGCCGCACGGGAACCGAATAGTAGTTGACGAAACTTTCCTGTCCCGCATCCGACAAGAGTCCCTGAACATACGCGCCGGTGATTGGATTTGGGCGATCCAGCACCACGATGGGCTTGCCCGTCTTGGCGGCTGCTTCAAGGAAATAACCCAGTGTCGTCTCGTAGGTAAAGAAACGGGCCCCAGCGTCCTGAATATCATAAACCAATACATCAAGGTTTTTCAGGATGTCTAACGGAGGATGGCGCTTGACATCGGTCTCGCCATACACGCTGTAAATCGTTGTGCCGGTCGGGCCATCCTTTAGAGTGGGGATTTCGGTGCTGTCAACCGTCCCGAAGATTCCATGTTCCGGGCTAAAGATGGCGGCCAACTGGAGGCCCGCACCATGGTACAACACATCAATGGTGCGCCGGCCGTGCAAGTCCACTCCCGTCTGGTTGGTTACCAGCCCCACGCGGGGCGAAGAGGTGCCGGGAACCTTCAGTGCATCAAAGTTACGCTGCTCCAGCACATCGATTCCGCTCAGCACCTGCCCGTTTCGTACCACGATCCGCCGGCTGGCCACGGCTGCCTCGTTGTAACCGGTGATGCGCGACAAGCGCATCTGTTGTTCCTCGCCAGGCGATAGCTGTAGGGCAGCTGCAACCGCCGTCGCCACCTCAGTTCGAAGGGCAATCACGTTCCCGTATTTTACGTGCACGGCGTTGGTGAGGAGGATGACGTAGGTATTGGTCGTGGGATCGATCCAGAGTGAGGTGCCGGTGAAACCAGTGTGTCCGAAGGAACCAACCGGCAGCAGATCGCCGCGATTGGAGGAGAATGGCGAGTCGATGTCCCATCCCAGGCCGCGAACATTGGTCATGTTCGGCGGCTGCTGCGGGGTGGTCATCTTCTCGACGACCCAGGGCGACAATATTGGAGAGCCGCCCTTGAGCATGGCCTCGGCGAACTTGGCCAGATCATCGGCGGTGGAAAAGACCCCGGCATGCCCGGCAACGCCGCCCATTGCCCGCGCCGTGGGATCATGCACCACGCCGCGCAGCATGTTGCCGGTACGTTCATCGCGTTCCGTGGGTGCAATCCGCGACGTCCACGTCTCGGGTGGATTGAAAGTAGTTGTGGTCATGACCAGCGGACCGAATATGTAGGTTTGGGCATACTGATTGAGCGGCATGCCGCTCACGCGTTGCACAAGCTCGCCCAGCACGATGAAGTTGATGTCGCTGTAGAAGAAGACAGCTCCGGGAGGATTTATCAGCTTCTCGGCATTCGCCCGCGCGAACGCTTCATCTGCACCCCGCCAGTACGGCTTCAGGTCGAGGTCGGCTCGCAGCCCGGAGTAGTGGGTCATCAACTGCCGGACGGTTACCTCGTTCTTGCCGTTCTGCGCGAACTCGGGAATGTATTTCGCTACCGGATCGTTCAACTTCACCTGCCCCAGTTGCACCATGCGCATGACGGAAGTCGTGGTGGCCAGAACCTTAGTCACAGACGCCACATCAAACACGGTGTCGAGGGTCATCGGCTCCTTCCTGGGCTCGAGCGCGCGATTGCCGTAGGCCTTGCGATAGACAACAGCTCCGTTGTGGCCGACCAGCAGCACTGCTCCCGGTGCATCCCCCTTGTCCACCGCGTCCTTGAGCAGTGCATCGAGCGGCGCGAATCGTGCTTGATCGATGCTGGCAGAAGCCGCAGGGGCGCTTGCGGCAGCAGGAGGATCCTGCGCCACAGCAAACGCGCCAAAGAACAATAGGAAGAAGAGCGGAACCGGGGTGAAGGCTGGCCAGCGCCGAGGAAGACTCAATGGATGCGGACCCTTTCTGTTTCGACGAGCACGCTGAGTATTGGCGAGCAAGCTATTATAAGGGTCGCCCGCGTCCGACACATCTGGGAGGTTGCTCTGAAGCAAGCATCAGAACAGCTGGCTGCGCCTCGTCCTGCTCTTGCGGACCAAGAGAAGCAGCTTGCGCGAGCGTTTACGATCATTCGCGAAGGCATCCTGCAACGTGCTTTTCCTGGCGCCGCGCTCGCGGTCACTTATCGTGGAGCGCTGGTCGCCTCCAGAGGATTCGGCCGCTTCACCTACGACGAGGGCGCACCGGAAGTGCAAGCAGAGACAATCTTCGATCTGGCTTCGCTTACAAAGGTTGTAGCAACGACCGCGGTCGCGATGCTGCTCTACGAGAGACATCACTTGCCGTTGGACGCTCCTCTGGTGAATTATCTGCCCGAGTTCGTCTCGCTCTCCCCGCGCCATCAGTGGTCGGCGCGGAAAGCGGTTACAGTCCGCATGCTACTGGCGCACTGCAGTGGTCTGCCCGCTTATGAGAAACTGTTTCAGTTTGCGCAATCCCGCGAGGAACTGGTGCGCGCGGCGATCACGACGCGTCTGGTAGTACCGCCCGGAACGCGCGCCGAATACAGCGACATCGGATTTATTCTGCTCGGCGAAGTGCTCGTCCGGGAAGCTGACATGTCTCTGGACCTGTTTGCCCGGCAGGAAATCTTCGCGCCGCTGGGCATGATGCGCGCCCGCTTCAATCCGCCTCCCGGCTGGAAGCCGGGGATACCGCCGACCGAAGACGATCCCGCCTTTCGCAAGAGAGTGATACAGGGCGAAGTGAACGACGAGAACGCTTCTGTTATGAACGGTGTCGCTGGACATGCGGGGGTATTCGCGTCCGCTACGGACGTGGCCCGCTTTGCCGAATGCATGCTGCGCGGTGGAGCACCGCTGTTCCAGTCGGCAACGGTCAAGCTCTTCACTCGCCGCGAAGAGTCGCCGGCGGGCACGACACGCGCGCTAGGCTGGGATACGCCTTCGCTCGCCGAATCTTCTTCAGGCGCGCTCTTCTCCCGGGCGTCATTTGGGCATCTTGGCTTTACGGGCACGTCGCTGTGGATTGATCCCCGCCGGCAACTCTCGGTCACACTGCTGACCAACCGCACCTGGCCCAACCGGTCCTCGAATGCGATCCGCCAGGTGCGCCCCCTGCTGCACGATGCTATCGTCAAAGCACTGGAAGGCCCGTGAAACGTCAGCCTGTGACAGATACGGGAAAACTCAGTACCGAACGGCACAATCCCAGGACGCGCCGGCTCGACGCTCGCTCGGCGCTCGACATCGCGCGCATCATCAATGCTGAAGATGCCAGGGTGGCGGGCGCGGTGAAGATGGCGTTGCCGCAGATCGCGCGAGCCATCGACGCGATTGCGGATGCGCTCTCTGGCGGCGGCAGGCTCATTTACGTTGGCACAGGAACCAGCGGGCGTTTGGGCGCGCAGGACGCCGCCGAATGTCCACCGACTTTCAACACCGATCCCCGAAAAGTGCAGTTCGTGATCGCCGGCGGCGTGAAGGCGCTCGGCGCTGCCGTGGAGGCGAATGAGGATTCGCGCTCAGCGGGACGCGCCGCCATGGCGAAGCGCAAACCCCGCAGGCACGACGTGGTCGTCGGGTTCAGCGCCAGCGGGTGTACACCTTACACGGTGGAGGCAGTGGAGTATGCTCGGTCACGCGGCGCAGTGACTGTGGGGGTCACCTGCAATCGAGGTTCGGAACTTGAGCACGCGGCCGAGATTCCTATCGTCGTGGAGGTTGGCCCCGAAGTCGTAACGGGTTCCACGCGAATGAAGGCAGGCACCGCGCAAAAGATGATTTTGAACATGCTGAGCACCGGCGCGATGACGCGGCTCGGCTATGTGTACGGCAACCTAATGGTCAACGTGCATCTGAAGAACAGCAAGCTGCGAGAGCGAGGTGTCCGCATTTTGCAGCACGCTATCGGCCTGGACGGCAAGCAAAGCTTGCGGGCGCTCCGCAAGGCGGGTGGTAGTGTTCCTGTCGCCATTGTCATGGTCAAGCGATCCGCAACTCGAGCCAAAGCGGAGACCTTACTCAAGAAGGCGAACGGACACGTTCGCGAGGCCTTAGGTGAGGGATGAGATTGTTCTGCACGTTTTGAATAAAGAGCGGAACTTCTGCCAACAAAGGGGCAGTTAGTGCGGTTCGCACTCGTCAGCCGCAAGGATGAGATTGCAACGATGGCTTGATCTCGCGTGAAGGGCGGCGAGGCAATCCAAGTTCCATCAATCTCTTAACTCAAAAGGAACACTGCGTTGCAGCTCTGCGGTGTCCCGCGTCTAATGCTTATAATGCAAAGTAGTAGTGGGAAGGCCTGATCTACGACCCAAATGACTGTGTACTGTTCGTTGTTTGCCTCGGTCATCGGCGGTGAAATCTCCAGTCTCATTGAATCCAGCGGACTCGTCGCCAAAACGGTTCTTATCATTCTTCTGGTGTTCAGCGTGGCATCTTGGGCCATCATTTTTTCCAAATGGGGCCTGTTCCGGCGGGCTCGGGTGCAGAGCAATCGCTTCATACGCGCGTTTCGTAAGTCGGACCGGCTGCAGGACATAGCCGCCGTGGCTGAGCAGTTCAAGCCTAGCCCGCTGATAGCAGTCTTTGAGGGCGCGTACAGTGAGCTGCGCAAACAGGCGACCTACCCCATTCGGATGACCGCCTTGCAACGCGCAACCCAAATTGCGGCCTCGGAGGAACTCACACGTCTGGAGAGCCGCCTGCCCTGGCTGGCGACGACAGGCGCGGTCACCCCGTTTATCGGATTGTTCGGGACGGTATGGGGCATCATCGACGCCTTTCATGGTCTGGGCACGGCCGGAGCCGCCACGTTGCGCGCGGTCGCCCCGGGCATTTCGGAAGCTTTGATCACCACTGCCGCGGGTCTCTTTGCCGCCATTCCCGCCGTAATCGCTTACAACATGTTTACCCAGCACATAAGAGAATTTGGCGCCCGCATGGACGACTTCAGCCTAGAGCTGATTAATGAAGTCGAACGTGCCCAGAGCGGCAACGCGCGCGCCGTCGAGAGTGTGGAGCGGCGGTAATGGCGTTCACCAACGCACAGGGACGGACCCAGACGTCGCTGTCCGACATCAACGTCACTCCGCTGGTGGACGTAGTGCTGGTGCTGCTGATCATCTTCATGGTAACGGCGCCCATTCTGCAGTCGGGGATCGAGGTTGCCATCCCCCACACGAAGACCGTCAAGGAAATCACCGAAGAGCGCCTGGTCATCACTATCGACCGCGAACAACGCGTCTTTCTGAATAACGATCCGGTCAATATCAACCAAGTAGGAGCAATACTGCATCGGAAGATTCGGGACCCCGAAGGCCAGTCTGTTTTTGTCCGCGCTGATGAGAACGTTCCCTTCGGCGCATTCGCCACCGTCATGGATGCTGTGAAGCAGTCTGGCATCGCTAATGTCAGCATCGTGACCCAACCGCTGGAGAAGAATGACAGCCGACGTTGACATCTTTCCGACGGGGGGGAATGTTCGTCTTCCCCTGATCGGCTCGGTGGCGCTGCACAGCGTCCTGTTCGCGTTGGCCCTGTTCGGCAATCTGATTCCAAGCGGCCGGGGTGAGAGTTGGGGAGGCACCAACGGCAGCGGTGGCGCCATCAGCGCGACGCTGGTGAGCAGCATTCCCCTGCCTGCGCCTCCCACCGAGACGCAGAATGTGCTGGCCAACGAATCGAAGGGCCTGACCCAATCGCCACCAAAGGAGACCCCCAAGGAAGAGCCCAAAGCAATTCAGATTCCCGAGCGCGAAGTCAAGCCGAAGGGACCGCGGGGGTCCGCGCTCAAGAAGCCGCCTCCCAAGGAAGTCGCCGAGATCGAAGATAACCGGATTCCGTTCGGCCAGGGTGGACCGGTCAGCGGTCCTTACGGATCGTTCGCGGTTGCCGGCACCAAGGGCGGGCTGAGCTTCACCGGCGGCACGGGAGACTTTGGCAGTCGCTTCGGCTGGTACGTGGACGGCGTGCGCCGCAAGGTTTCTGACAACTGGATGAAGTATGAAATCGACCCCCGGATTGACGCGGCCCGGCGAGTGTACATCTACTTTGAAATCACGCGCTCCGGCCAGCCGGTGAGCATTCGCGTGGAACAGTCGAGCGGCATTCCGTCGCTGGATCAATCTGCAATGCGCACGCTGCAGAGAATTGACACTTTTGGTCCATTGCCGCAGCAGTACGCTGGAAACTATGTGGCTGTGGAATTTTGGTTTGACTACCGACGCTAACTTGCACTCATGGAATTGCCGATGACCAAACGACTCGCCCTGATGGTGTTCGCGATTTTGCTGTTCGCTGCTTATAACGGCGTTGCCCAGGATTGGATCCGTACTGGTACTGGGCTTGGCGTCGAGAAAATCCGCATCGCGGCGCCCGACTTCAAGTTGGCAGCCACCGATCCCCAGACCCAGAGCCTGGCCTCCACTTTCAACACCACGCTGTGGAACGACCTGCAGTTCGCCGGGATCTTCGACATGGTCCCGAAGAGCTTCTATCCCTTGTCGGTACCCGGCGCTCCGCAGGAGGTACACGTGACGGACTGGGGCAATCCTCCGCCCAACGCGAGCATGCTGGTGTTTGGCAATGTCGGGGTGCAGTCGGGGTCGCTGAACGTCCAGGGATGGCTCTTCGATGCGAAGAACCAGCAGTCGCCACAGGTGCTGGGCAAGCAGTACCGAGAGGAAGCGAGCAACGCCAATGCGCGCTTGATCGCGCATCGCTTCGCCGACGAGATTATCTTCCGTCTCGGAGGCGGTATCACCGGAATCGCTGAGACCAAAATTTTCTTCGTCAGCAACCGCAGCGGCTCGAAAGAAATCTGGCAGATGGATTACGACGGTGCCAACCCAAAACAGCTCACGCACACCGGTTCGATTGCCCTTTCACCGCATGTGTCGCCTGACGGCTCGCGGGTTGCATTTTCGGGAGTGACCAAAGATGGGTGGCAAATTGAGATGTATTCGTTGGAACTAAACCGCTTAGTCTCATTCCAGCATTTCGGCGGCGACAACTACTCTCCTGCCTGGTCATCGGACGGGCGGAGCATTGCCTTTTCATCGTCGCGCAGCGGTAACACCGAGATCTACACGGTTGACGCTGCCGGAGGAAATCCCAGGCGCCTAACGGAGAGCAAAGGGCCGGATGTTTCCCCGAACTGGAATCCGAAAACCAACGCACAGATTGCGTGGGTAAGCGGGCGCACTGGTTTGCCACAGATCTACACCATGGCTTCGGACGGCACCAACGTCGTGCGTGTCACCGATCAGGGCTATGCGGTCTCGCCATCGTGGTCGCCGAACGGACAGTTTCTGGCCTTTGCCTGGGTGAGGCACTATGGGCCGGGGGAACCCGGCGCCAGCGACATTTATGTAATGGATGTGGCCAGCAAACAGTGGGCGCAACTGACCCACGATGGCGGACGCAACGACTTTCCATCGTGGTCACCCGACGGGCGGCACATCGTGTTCCAGTCAAGCCGCAACGGACGCGTGCAAGTTTTCAGCATGCTCGCGGATGGCAGCGAAGTCCGGCCGCTGACGGCGGGTGGGGAAAGCTCACAGCCCAACTGGAGTTTCAAATAATGTTAAAGGCGCCGGAAGGAGCACACTTCGGCCTTTTTGTGAACTGACGCGGGTGCTCTCGCAATGTGATTGGAGGAAGAGTTGAAGATCGCACGAAGTCAATGGATCAAGGTTCTCGTCGCGCTCACAGTGGTTGTGGTCGTGAGTGCTTGCGCCAAGAAGCAGGCGCCGACTGCGCCGCCGGGACTGCCGCCGCCGCAACTGTATCCGACCGCCTCGTTGACAGCCAATCCCAACACCATTACAGCGGGCCAGTCCACCACGCTCACATGGCACACAGAAAACGCCACAGACGTTACCATCGACCAGTTGGGTAAGGTTGATCCCAGTGGCTCTCGCAGTTTGACACCCGGCCAGTCAACCACGTACCACCTGGTCGCCAAGAACACGGTGGGAACACAGGAGGCTACCGCGCGCGTGACGGTAGTGCAGGCTTCTGCCCCGCCTCCGGCGCAGACTTCAAACCAGGGTGACGCGGAGCTGTTTGCGCAGAACATGCAGGACATCTTCTTCGCTTACGACAGCTATGACATTGAGCCGCAGTATCAGAAGGTCCTGCAGGCCGATGCCCGCTTCCTGCAGCAATATCCGAAGATCAAGTTCACGATTGAGGGGCACTGCGACGAGCGTGGTTCCATTGAGTACAACCTGGCGCTGGGTGACAATCGCGCCAACGCCACTAAGCAGGCATTGATCGCGCTGGGCATTTCCGGCGACCGTGTCCGTACCACCAGCTACGGCAAGGAGAAGCCTTTCTGCACGGGGAGTAACGAGTCGTGCTGGCAAAAGAACCGCCGCGCACACTTCGTATACCAGCAGTAGGAGCGCACGGGGATCCCGGACGACGGCGGGTGGTGGCCGGTTACTATTGGTAGGACACGTTTCGCGCGGAATAACGTCCGCGTAGTTGGTGTGGTCTTTTCCCACGGGTAATCTTCGGAACAGGACAGGATTTATGCGATTTCGTAAAGCTTTAATCTGGCTGTCAGCCGCGTGGCTGCTGGCCGCGGCCAGCCCGGCATTCTGTGTCAGCAAGGAGATCATCCAACTGCAGACCCAGGTGCAGTCGCTGCAGGACCAGGTCTCGCGCATGCAGCAGTCCATTGACATGAACATGGGCGCCATGCGCAACCTCATCGAGCAGAGCACCGACACCGTCAACAAAATGAACACGGCGCTCACCGAACTGCAGAACAAAATGCAAGGTCAGATCAGCGACAACAATGGCCGTGTCGAGCAGCTCTCCGGACAGATTCAGTCGTTGCACGATTCGGTGGACGAGCTGAAATCTCGTCTGGCCAAGGTCAGCAAGCAACTCGACGACTTGCAACAGGGTGGGCAGAATCTGGCAGCCGGCCAGCCCGGCATGTCCGCGCCTTCGGGTGGACCGCCAAGTCCCGGCGGGGCAGCCAACTTGAATGCTCCGCCGCCGGACACCCTATACAATAACGCCCTTCGTGACTACAACTCCGGGAAGTATGACCTGGCGTCGGGAGAATTCAGCGATTACATGAAGTACTACTCAAATACCGATCTGGCTGGCAACGCGCAGTTCTACCTGGCTGACATCGAATATCGCCAGGGTAACTTCGAAGCTGCTGTCAAGGACTACGACAAAGTGCTGGAACAATATCCCGGCGGCAACAAAGCCGCGGCGGCGCAATTGAAGAAGGGATATGCTCTGCTGGAGCTCGGGCAACGCGATGCCGGCGTCCGCGAACTGAACAGTCTGATTGCGCGCTATCCACGCTCGATTGAAGCTTCACAGGCGCGTGACCGGCTCCGGCGTCTGGGAGTCAGCAGCACCGGGACCGTCCACAAGCCGCCGACAAAGCAGCAGTCGCCGCAGCAGTAGCGCTTTTCCTAGAGCAGCTAGGATAAACCCGTGCTGGTCGCGCCTTGCGCGGGCGAGCCGGCCATCATTCCTTGCTCCAGGATCAACTCGCGCGCCCGGCCCCTAATCGAAGGCAGATAGACTCCGAAAATGATGGCGCCCGCGATGCAGGCCACTCCTCCCAGCGCCACCGTCCAGGGTGCCCCAACATGATGCGCAAGAGCACCGGCGCTCAGCGCTCCAAAGGGCGCCAGCCCCATGAACATCATCGAGTAAACCGACATAATGCGGCCGCGCAGGTGGTCGGGTGTCATCGCTTGGATGAGGGTGTTGGAGGACGCCATCTGCACCATCATGCTGAAGCCGACAGGCACCAGCAGCACCATGGACAGCCAGAAGATCCGGGATGAGCCGAACAGAATCAGGCTGACTCCAAAGCCTCCGGCACAGATCGCAATCAGCTTGCCGAGACCCCTCACGCCGACGCGCGCCGCCAGGCTGGCCGCTCCCAGCAAAGCACCGACGCCGGTTGCGCCCATCAGAATGCCGAGCCCGCGCGCTCCGCCATGCAGGATCTGATCGGCGAACACCGGCATCAGCACGGCATATGGCATGCCCACGAAACTTACCAGCCCTAGCAGCAGGAGAATCGCGCGGATAGGGCCAGTGTTGCGGGCAAAGGCAAATCCCTCCATGATGTGCTCGAGCGGCGAGCCCTCCCGCGCAAGATTGGCGGGGTGCTCGATGCGCATCAGCAGCAGACCAACAATCACTGCAATGTAACTCACTGCGTTGACAAAGAAGCACCAGCCTTCACCGATGGATGCCACCAGGATCCCGGCAACAGCCGGCCCAATGATGCGCGCACCGTTGAACATGGAAGAGTTCAACGCGATGGCATTCAGCAGGTCTTCCCGGCCAACCATGTCGATGAGGAAAGCCTGACGGGCCGGGATGTCGAAGGCGTTGACCACGCCCAGTCCTGCCGCCAGCACCATGATCTGCCACACCTGCACGCGGCCGCTTAGGGTCAGCGCAGCAAGAATCGCAGCCAGCACCATGGATGCCGTCTGGGTCCCGATGACAACCCGGCGGCGGTTGTGGCGGTCGGCTACGATGCCGCCAAGCGGCGCTATGATGAAAACCGGGATCTGGCTGGCAAAGCCCACTGCCCCTAGCAGCAGCGCCGATCCGGTCATGCGGTACACCAGCCATGACTGCGCCACTGTCTGCATCCAGGTTCCGATCAGCGAGATGAGCTGACCGGCAAAGAACAGCTGGAAATTGCGGTGACGCAGGGCACGCACTGCCAGAGCCAGCCGCGAGCGACGCGAGGCTGGCCGGGCAAATTCCTGTTCTTCTTCTGTAGGGACCGAGCGCAGGGTCGCTGGTTGGGATTCTTCAGCCGGCTTTGCCATAGCAGTCTGCTGGTGCTGGTTTTCTCCGAAGGCCCTCACTTTCCGCCGCCGTACTCTACTACTGTAACGGCGCGAAATGGTACCCGCAGCTCCATCTTGTAGTGTTGAGTCAACCTCGCCTCAATCGCAGGCACTGCTGGATCATCGGGCTTATTACGATAAAGAACCAGCCACACACGCGCAGCTCCTCGGATCTCCCCTTCCCACCCGTCGTTGCCCAGGTTCACGGCGATGCCTGGCGGACGCGGTGCACTGCCTCCCGGCAACCAATTGCGATAGTTCTCGACTGCAAAGAAACCCTCTGGTTGGTAGTAGAGCACGCGGTCTTCGGGTCGCGCTTGAGCAATCAGGTAAGTGGCTACCCCGCGCCAGTCCTCCTTGATTCGCGAATACGATGCGATCGCGCTTACCAGCGACAGCCCGCAGACTCCGGCGATGGCAAGCCAGCGCCACCGACGGCTGCCGATCGCCTCGGCTCCGGCTGCCGTCATCAGCACCCAGGCCGGCAGACCAACAATGAGGAATCTGTGGTAGAAGATCGGCCTCACAACGGAGACCAACAGTGCCAATACCATCGGAGTCAACAAACTGCTCGCTACCAGCACATGCCGCCAGAGCAGGTCCGGCTCGCGACGGCTCCACGCTGCTTTCAGATTTCGCAGAAACAAGACCAGCAGGACAACGTCGAGCAGCAGTAGGAGCGCGCCAACCGCCTTGCCGCTTCCCGCAGCCAGATACGCGCCGACATGGTACAGCTCCAGCAATGACGGTCGCTCCACCCATGTTATGTGTCCGATGTCCTGAATGTGAATCATCCACAGAACCGGGATTGCGGCCAGCAAAATAATGGATGCCGACAGCGTCAGTTTCTTCCAAGGGCGGCGGCGTCCGGCTGGCAAGGCCATCAGAGAGATCAACTGAGCAGCCGGAACGAGCAGGCCAAAGTAGTGGCAGTACAAAGCCAGGCCGGTAACCGCTCCATACGCACTCGCCAGTGCCCAGGTGGGCCGCTCCATGAAGCAAACGAATACGTATGTGGAAATCAATACCGCCAGCACCAGCAGGCTGTAGCCTCGCGCCTCTTGTGAGACCCAGATTGCACAAGCATTGAGCGAAAAGAAGAGCGTTGCTACCCGCGCCGCATTGTTACCAAGTAAGCGCCTTGCGAGAAAAAACACAATAGGAATCGATGCAATACCAAGAACGGTGGATAGAACGCGCATGCTGGCCTCGCCGGTTCCGAGGTACAACCACGGACGCAGTAACACGTAATAGAGCGCCATGTTGCCTTCGGCACGCCACAGCATCGACCAGAAGGCCGGCTCCGGTAGCCGCGCAATGGATACGCTGGCTATCTCGTCGAGCCAGAAGCTCTTGTAGCCAAGGGCGACCAACCGCAGCACTGCTCCCACAACGACGATCGTCCCCAACCACAAGGAGGTCCACCTGGCGCCTGCACTCGCGTCTCTGATGTGCTCGCCAGTTGCTTTAGGTTTAAGGTGGGCCGCGCCGGCAGGCATGTTTCGACTATAGCAGTAGCATGCTCCGTCATTGTTCCCCGTCCAACCCTAAATGAGCGGCGCCACAGAAAGGACACGCCCGAGAGTCCGCATTCACACTGCAGTTGTATTAATCCCAGGTTACAGACTGATATCCTCTGAGTGATTTCGCATGCCGACATTCGCTGCAGTTGATGTTGGGTCCAACTCGGTCCGTCTAAAGATCGCGAAGAGCAATCGCGGCCGTCTCGAGACCCTTCACGAAGACCGCGAGGTAACGCGCCTGGGAGAGAGTGTCTTCGCCAACCGAACGCTCGACCCGCAGGCAATGTCCAGCACCATGCAGGTGTTGCGACGCTTTCATCGAGCAGTACAGGAGCACGCTGCCGATCGCGTACGGGTGGTCGCCACCAGCGCACTACGGGACGCCAGAAACAGTCGCGCTTTCGTGGATTGGGTGCGCACCGCCACCGGATGGAAGGTTGAAGTCGTCTCCGGACTGGAAGAAGGCCGCCTGATACATCTGGGCATCATGTCGAATGCCCGCATTGCGCACAATCGCGCCCTGCTTATCGATCTCGGGGGTGGCAGTTGCGAACTCACCCTTTCAATTGACGGACACATTGATGACATGGTCAGCCTGCCGATCGGAGCCGTGCGCCTCACCCAGATGTTTCTGCACCACGATCCGCCCAAGAAGAAGGAGCTGGAGCAGATGCGCGGGACCATCCAGCGGGAGATTTCGCGTATTCGCAAGCGCATTACCCACGCCCATTTGCAGATCAGCGTTGCCACCTCCGGAACGCCCGCCGCGCTGGCCTGTCTGCACGCCGCCAAGATGGCCGGCTATAACGACAGTAAGCCGCAGACCGTACCTCAGGCTGCGGTAGGCAAGTGGCTGAAGGAGTTGAGCCGCCGCGACCTGGCGCAGCGGCAGGCCCTGCCGGGAATTGGGCCCCGTCGTGCAGAGATCATCATCGCCGGCTCCATGGTCTTTGCCGAACTTATGCAGCTTTGCAATCTACCTAACTTCCGATACTTGCCACTGGGCCTGCGCGACGGACTGCTGGCACAGATGATGGCCGACTATAACGGCAGCACCGCCATGCGCGAGCGCGTAGAGTCGGAGCGGCATGACGCCCTAATGGCACAAGCTAGGCATTACGGCGCTGATCTGACGTTTGCCCAGCGTATTCGCGATCTGACCATGCAGCTCTTTCGCCGCTTGCAAGCGGTACACCAGTTGCCCCCGCAATACGTTGACTGGCTCGAAGCCGCGGCCATGCTGCACGAGGTGGGATCCTACATCAACCGCTCGGGGCGACGGCGTCATACTTACTATGTCATCGCGCATTCGGAGATCTTCGGATACACTCCGCTGCACCGCCGCATCATCGCCACCATCGCTCGTTACGTCGGGAAATCACTGCCCTCGACCAGCGACCGCATCATGCGTCTGTTGCCGGCACCGGACCAGGCCAACGTGCCCAAGGCGGTCGCGCTGCTGCGCCTGGCACGTGCCCTGGACCAGGGACGCCGCGCGGCAGTACACGAGCTGCAAGTTCATGTTCATCAGGGCGGACGGGTGCGCTTGATCCTGGTGCCTAGTCCGCCGGAAAGCATTGAGTTGGAACTGTGGGCGGTTGAACAGGAGAAGGATTACTTCGAAACCGTCTTCGGCCGCGAGCTGCTCGCGGAAGCGCTCTGAAGCGCTCGCACGACCTTTGGCGTCAGGCACCACTTCAACACCGCAGGCTGGCGCCCATCTTTCTCAACCTTTGCTACCGCTCCCTTCTTGAAGTCGATGAAGGCAGAGGCCTCGCAGCCGGAAAGCATGCGAACGAGGAACTCCGTCATGCTGGGATTATGCCCGACCAGCAGGATCGCCTTCTTCTTGTCGTGTTTCGCCAGCAGACTCTCGAACTCCTCATAGCCGGCCTCCGGACGCAGCGCCAAATTTGTGACGACTTCGTCTTGGTAGCCAAGCTCAGCGGCCACAATCTCGGCGGTTTGCAGGGCGCGCGTCAGCGGGCTGGAGATGATAGCGTCGAGGTCGGGACCGAGCATCGCAAGGGCGCGGCCTACATCATGAGACTGCTTCTCGCCCGTCTTGTCGATGGGACGCTGGTCGTCGTTCCTGGAAGGATCGTATTCGCCGGCACTCGCGTGTCGTAGGAAGTAGATATCCATAGAGGCTATAGAGACCATTTTGCACTAATGTTGCCGCAGGGGTCTGTCAGGTGTGAAAGCTCAGTTCGCTTTCGCCACCGCTTTCTTCTGCGCGATCCACACATTGATCTGCCGTTCCAGCACATCGAGCGGCAATGCTCCGGAATCAACCACCTGATCGTGGAACTCGCGTATGTCGAACTGGCTCCCAAGCTGTTCCTGCGCCCGAGCCCGCAACTCCAGGATCTTCAATTGCCCCATCTTGTACGAAAGCGCCTGCGCCGGCCAGGCGATATAGCGGTTGGTCTCAGCCTGCACATTCGGCTCGTCAATCGCCGAGTGATCGTGGAAATACTGCACCACCTGATCGCGCGTCCAGTGCTTGTAGTGCAAGCCGGTATCAACAACCAGTCGAATGGCGCGCAGCATCTCGTCTTCCAGGCGGCCAAAATCGTTATAGGGATCCTGATAAAACCCGACTTCCTTGCCCAGCCGCTCGGAATACAGCGCCCAACCTTCACCGTAAGCGCCGTACCAGCCGTGCTGACGGAACGGCGGCAGATCCTTAACTTCTTGCGCAATCGTTCCCTGCAGATGATGGCCCGGCACGCCTTCGTGATACGCCGTCGATTCAATGCTGATTACCGTGCGCTTTTCCGGCTCGCTGGTGTTGACCTCGACATGCCCGGGTCGCGAGCCGTCCGGCGTACCGGGCTGGTACTGCGCTCCAGGAGCATCTTTCTCGCGGTACGGTTCTACGGGCATCACGATCAGGTCGGCCTTTGGCAGCTTTCCGAACAGCTTGGGCAGCTCAGGTTTCATCTGATTGATGTACTTGCGATACAGCTCCAGAATCTGTTCGCGCGACTGCGCATACAACTTCGGGTTCGTCTTCACCGACTCGCGGAATGACTGCAGGTCCTTGAACCCCAGCTTGTTGGCGATGGCCAACTGCTGTTTCTCGATTTCTGCCACCTGCTGCAAGCCAATCTGATGGATTTGTTCCGGCGTCTTGTCGGTGGTTGTGGAGCGTCGCACGCGATAGGCGTAGATGGCGTCGCCATTAGGCAGTGACCAGACGCCGACTTCGGTTCGTCCCTTCGGAACATATTCATCTTTCACGAAGGTCCCGAGCTTCGCGTATGCGGGCAATACATCGTCTTTGATGGCGGCCAATCCGGCGGCCTTGAGGCGCGTCTTGTCAGCTTCGGAGAAGCTGGATGGGAACTTCTCAAAGGGCTGCGCGAATGGAGTCTTTTCAGGTGGCTCAGAAGCAATCGCGTTAATCTGGTCCACGACCTTTTCCAGCAGGAACTTCGGCGGCATCAGGCCGTTTGCCATGCCTTTGCGCATGTTGGCGGTCTCTTCGTCGAAGACGCGGGGCAACTGCTTCAGTCGCGCGATGTAATCGTCGTAATCTTTGACCGTCTGGAACGAGAGCACAGTCACCAACTGCGGCGCGTCTATGTGAATGCCGCTCATCTGGTTGATCGGCATTTGCCACAGCTTCAGGTCAGTCGCTTCAATGTCGTCTTTGAGATCGCGAATCTCCAGCTCACGGTTGAGCACGTCCTGATGCGGCAAACCCGCTGGAGCGATGGCCTCAAACCGCTTGAGGAACTCTTTCTCTTTCGCCTGCTGTTCGAGGATGGTTTTCTCCGACGAGCTGCCGAGCTGGTCGTTGTAGCGCTTGTCGCCGAGAATCGAGGCGTAAACCGGATTCTGCTGCATGTTCCATTCCCAAAGTTCGGCGATCAAGGCGTTGAGCTGCTGACGGCGCGCTTCAACGTCAGTTGGCGCAGCAAGCATCTGAACAGCATAGAACAGGCAAAGAGCTAGTGCGGCAAAGCGCATGCAAATCTCCTCTTGATCTCTACGATCGCGGATTCACAGCTGGCAAGTGCACAACGCCGGCAAGTCTTCTAAGAATACGCGAACCTGAGCGACTTCGTTCCGCCGCGCGACTTAGACGGTTTTTCCTGCGGCGCTGGTAATCGCAATCGGCGGCATTGGACGTTGTCAGCCAGTCGAATTCTGTTCGCTGAAAACCTCCCCCCGAAGTTTCTTGCGAAGAAAACATAATTGGTGACAAAGTTCTTATAAATATATGATTATAAATTGTTTATTTGATTTTCGAGC
>Ga0335083_10001815_pt1 | contig 28969 bp, 23 predicted proteins | sample Lox_Sample_42_FD_206716 | JGI IMG/M metagenome (GOLD analysis project Ga0335083, IMG submission 206716) | Soil microbial communities from Loxahatchee National Wildlife Refuge, Florida, United States - Lox_Sample_4.2 | ecosystem: Environmental > Terrestrial > Soil > Wetlands | place: USA...
CCGTCATGAGGGGGCCGAGCAGGGCCGCTGCGACCAGTTGCATCAGCAGCTGAAAGCCCAGCGAGAGCCGCGCATGAAAGCGAAAGTCGGCCCAGGTACGTGCCGGCAGTCCCGGGTTCACGACTTCACTGCCATGGGAGAGCCTCCGGCGCGCCTGCCACAATCGGCCCGAATTCGTTCATCAGGGTGCCCGAATCACCGCGCACTCTCCAGTGACATACCCGGAGGGTGCAGCCGTGCTTCTCGAGCTGGACGTCTGGCTGAATCATTTTGAGTACCACGCGCAACACCCGCGATCACTCCCGCCGGGAGTCGCGGACCTGCTGCGGGCCGATGAGCGGCGTCTCATCGCAAGCTCGATTGCGACCTTCCAGCTCGGCGAGCAGTCGCAGGGGACAACCTTGCTGCACGCGGCGCGGCGATTCGCGGTGAGGCACGCGAGCCCCTCGCTGGTGAGGATCATGGAGCTGTTCATCCGTGAGGAGCAGCACCATGCGGCACTGCTGCGGGGGTTCATGCAGGATCACGGCATCGCTCTCAAGACCCGCGACTGGACGGATCGGGTATTTCGCCGCGTACGCCGCCTTGCCGGCTTCGAGCTCCATCTGCACGTCCTGACCACCGCCGAACTCATCGGCAACGTGTACTACCGGGCGCTCGAGGCCGCTACAGACTGTCAGCGTCTTAAGCTCTTGTGCCGCAACCTGGTGTGCGATGAGCTTGCGCACGTCGGCTTCGAATCACAACTGTTGCTGGCGCTGCGGGCGCGCCGGCCCGCCACGGTACGCGCAGCGCTGCGTTCGGCGCACCGCGCGTTCCTCGCTGCCGCCGCGGTCGTGGTGTGGATTACCCACCGCAGGGTGCTGCAGCGTGCCGGTTATCGTCTGGCGAGCTTCATGCGCGCATGTCTGGCGCAGCATGACTTTTACCTGGACCCGTTGGCGGCGGCCCTGCCGTCCGCCTCGCTCCCATAGCAGCGCGACGATGAGAAACAGCGCGGTCCGGCACGTCGCTCAAGTCGAGCGTGCCGGACCGCGGCGAGAATCACCTCAACCGGAAGCCGGGGCGGCTATGAGAGGGAGGTTGGACTGGATCTGCAGGTCAATGATGTTGTCGAGGAAAGCCTCGACCTGCACGAAGCGCGCGGCCGTACCGGTGCCGAGCGCAGCCCTGATCTTGTCATAATAGTTGGCGATGAGATCAGTGCGCTTCTTGTAGTAAGAGATGGCCTGATTGACCAGCTCGTCAGCCTTGTTGTCGCTCATGGTCGCGTAGTTCTTGGCGTACTCGCGGATATTCGCTTCGCGCAGGTCATTGAGCTTCGCCAGATCCGCCTGGAACTGCTTGTAGATCGGCAGGAACTTGGCGGTCTGATCCGCGTTGAGTTCCAGCGCATTCAGCATGGTCTTCGACTTTTCTGCGCGCACGTCCTTGCGCAACATCTTGATTTCCTCGTCGATGTTGGCCTTGCTGCCCGGCTTGGCAGCCGGAGCCGCCGCCGCCTGCGCCATCGCGCCCGAGCCGGCGAACAGCAGGGCCGCCGCGGCCAGCCCGCCGACTATGAATGTGCTCCTCATTAGCGTTCTCCCAGGAATGTTTGGTTGGTAAGTGCAGTTCCCGCAGCTGCCTTCGAGTGCCTTGGTCTGCCGCGGGCACGCTTCGGGGCCGCCATGCTACTTACGGGCGTGCCGCTGTCAATTCGAAGTCCCGGATCGGATGCACTTCGCCGGTGTCGACGGCGGCAGGCGTGCTGCGCTGCCACATGCGGCAGCGGTCAGCCTCCGATCGTGGATCGCGCTATCGCAGTCAACAGCTCGGCCGTGGTCATGACGTCGGCGAACAACATCGCCATGTTTTCGAGGGTCGCATTGTGAGCGGCGTCGGTCAGCGTCGCGTTGGCATCGGCGACAAAAATGACCTTGTAGTTCATCTGCATGGCATCGCGCGCGGTCGACTCGCAGCAGCAGTTGCTGAGCGTGCCGGTGATGATCAGCGTATCGACGCCATGCGAGCGCAACAGCTCGTCCAGCCGACTCGCGCCGGGCACGAATGCACCAAAACGGGTCTTCTCCATGAGGTGGTCGGAGGCGCTGATCTCAAGCCGCGGCCAGAGTTGCCAGTAGTGCGCATCGCGCGCGAAGGCGGTCACGACCGCCGTGCCACCCTGCGGCGTGTGCATGTACCTGAACCAGTTCGACCAGCTCGACTGCGAGTCGGCGTCGACGGTCATGCGCAGGAACACGTTCCGGCCGCCGCCGCGGCGCACCGCGGCCGAGATGGCGTTGACGTTGGGAACGATCTCGCGAGCTTCGGGGACTTCGACCGGGGCGCCGGATTCCATGAAGCCGTTCTGCAGGTCGACGACGATGTGCGCCGTGCGCCGCATCTCCAGGCGCTCGAAGGGATGCAGGTTACCCCGCTGGGTGCGGATCTGCTCGAGCAGCGCTCCGGTCAGGCTTATCTGGTGCATGTATCCCTCCCAGCGATGAGCGGCGGCGTAGCCGGCGCACGATAACAGGCGCGTTTCGCGTCCAGCCCCGATGCGCCGGATGGCTGCGGTACGCGCTGCCGGTCAGCCATTGAAGGGCAGACGCAGTCCCGGGCGCGGCCAGCGGCAGCGGTACAGCCGGCCGGTGCTCGAGCAGGTGATCCAGGCCGTGCGCATGTCGCTACCGCCGAAGCAGATGTTGGTTGTCACCGGATCGGGGCAGGGCACCTGCTCGTAGCGGCCATCCGGTTCGAACACCGTGATCGCGCCGTTCCAGAGCGTCGCGACGCAGATGCCCCCGTCGGCCTCCACCGCGAGGCTATCCAGCCATTGCAGGCCAGGCAGTGTGCACAATACGCGAGCACCCACCGGTGAGGCCGTGTCGGCCATGATTCCCGGAGCCGTCAGGTCACAGGCGAGCAGTCGTCCGGGCAGACAATCCGCCATGTACACGGTTCTGCCGTCTGGCGAGAGTCCGACGCCGTTCGGGGACATGAGTCCGCTGCGCCAGCGGACTATCTTCGAACCATCAGGTAACGCGTAGTACAGCGCTCCGAGCCGCCGCACTTCACCGTCGCTCTGCCCAAGGCACGTGAACCAGAAACCACCCTGCCGGTCGAAGACGATGTCATTCGGAGCGTTAAGGGGTCGGCCGTCGCACGAGTCGTAGACGGTGGTGCTGCGACCGCTCGCCAGATCGACCCGCAGAATCGAGCCGCCGCGGTACTCTGCCGGCGGATCTCCCGGCCAGTGAGCCTCGCCCTCCCGCCACAGCCAGGCTCCCCCGTTATTGCACACATACACCGCACCGTCGGGGCCGATCGCGGCGCCATTGGGCCCGCCGCCGAGCTCTGCAATGGTCGACCGGCGGCCGTCGGTGGTGACGCGAGTGAGGGTGCCGCGCCGGATTTCGACCAGCACGACCGAGCCGTCGGCCATCGCGATCGGGCCTTCGGGAAACCACAGCCCCTCCGCGACCAGTTCAAGCTGCATGTCTCACCTCGACTTCGGAGCGATCTGTGGTACGGGCTCATCCCAACAGTGGCTGCGATTCAAGCGAGCGCGTGAACATCAGACGCTCGCGCAATAGATCCGGCTCGCGCGGCAGCCGGCGCGGCAGCGCGAGTGCTTCCTCGAGCCGCGCTCCACCACCGTTCGCATGGTAAACCAGCTGCTTGTTCGCGGCCGGCTGCGGCGAAACCCCGATTTAGGAAGATCGCGCCGCGCCGCCGCGTACCGGTCCAGGACTGCATCGTCGGCGCCCTCAAGCACGACGGCCGCAGCCGACCGGGCCCGCCCCGACGACTAGAGCTAACGATTCAGGCCCGCAGCGCGTGGCCGTAAATGATGCCGCTGCCGCCGATGCGAACATTGAGATGCGTCATTACGTGCAATGCACGGGGAATCGCTAGGAGGTCTGTGACTGGCGGGCGGTCCATTCGGCCGGGTGGGCCTTCAGATACGCGCCTACGGCCTCGTCGATTGTCGCGAAGAAGTTCTGCTCGAAGCGCGCGTAGAGACCGAAGCGGCGGAACTTGTCCTTGACCGGATCCTTGATCTCGGCGAAGCACAGGCGGATGCCGTCGCCCTTGAGCTCATCATCCAGCTCGGCGAGCATGTCGGCCGCGGTTACATCCACGCTGGTGACCGGTTCAGCCGCGATCACTACCCAGTGCACGGGTGCAGGAGCGTTGCGCACCACCTCGAGCACACGGTCGTGGAACAGCTCCGCATTGGCAAAGAACAGTGGCGCATCCCAGCGCAGCATGACCAGACCTGGCAGCAGGCGTGCGGCGGGATAGCGTGACACATCATGGAACCCCCGCATGCTGTCGACTTGTCCGAGCACCGCGGAATGCGGTCGCCACCCGTCCCAGAGGAACTCAAGGACCGCGATAACGATTGCCACGGTGATCCCCGGGATGGCGCCGAGTACGGCCACGCCGGCGAAGCAGACCATCGCGAGCCAGAACTCCCAGCGCTGACAGCGGTAGATACGCCGCAGGTCCGAGATCTCGAACAGGCCGATTGCCGCCGCGATCACGACCGCCGCCAGGGCAGTGTTCGGCAGGTACTGCAGCAGCTGCGGCGCCAGTACCAGCAGCAGCGCAATAGCAATTGCGCCGACGACGGCGGCCAGCTGGGTCTTCGCCCCGGCCGCTTCTGCCACGGGCGTGCGCGAGGAGCTGCTGCTGATCGGGAAGCCCTGGAAGAAGCCGGCCGCAAAATTGGCGGCGCCGAGCGCGACCATTTCCTGGTTCGGGTCCACGGGACTGCGCAGGCGAGCGGCGTAGATACGGGACAGGACACTGGTGTCCGCGAACGACACTAACGCGACCGCGAGAGAGCCGGTGAGCACCGGCATCAGATCTTCGAGACCGATCAGCGGCACGCTCGGGGCAGGCAGACCGCGCGGCAGCGCACCCAGGACGGCGACTCCCGCGCTCGTGTCCAGGTGCCACACGCCGACGACCACGGTGGCGCTGGCCACGGCCAGCAGGATTCCCGGCACTCGGGCGGCCCGCTTCAGGATAAGAATCAAAATCAGGGTGCCGGCGCCGATCGCGAACGCCACGACGTTGGTACGTCCCAAGAGCACCTGCTGGATGATCGCGATCAGCTGGCGCACCGGCCCGTGCGCCTCGACGGAGAAACCGAGCATCTTCGGGACCTGACTGAGCAGTACCGTCAGGGCGATACCGTTCATGTAGCCGTAGCGGATTGGCTTGGACAGCAGTTCGGTCACAAAGCCGAGGCGCGCCAAACCAGTAGCCATGCAAACGAGTCCGGAACCGATCGCCATCGCCCCGGCCAGAGCCACCGCCCGCGTCGAATCGCCGGCCGCGAGTGGCGCGACGACCGAAAGGATTACCGCGGCGAGCGATGAGTCCGGGCCGAGCACCAGGATCTTGCTCGGGCCGAAAACGGCATACACCAGCAGCGGCACGATCGTGGCGTACAGGCCGCAGATGCCCGGGACCCCGGAAGCGCTGGCGTAGGCGATGCCCACGGGCACGAGCATTGCGGTGAGCACCAGTCCGGCCACGGCGTCATGCCGGAGCCATCCGGCCTGGTAGTTGCGGAGCGTCGTGACCCCAGGCAGCCAGCGCAGCCAGCCGGTGGAATTCTCCCGCGACGCGCGCTCCGAGCCGGGTGCGGCAGCTGAGGACGTGCTCTTGGTACTGAGCTGATCAGCTCGCGCTGGTTCTGGGTTACTGACAGGCACGAGCACCCCCGCTGTCGCGGTCGCGCTTGAAAGTCGCCTCCGAAGACTGCTGCAACGCAGCGAGCTGCGTGCGCGGAACGGCGATTTCGCGCTTCGTGGCTGACGTTAGTCGCAGCGAAGGACCGGCGCCACCTGCCCCTGTGGGCACTGTTGCCCCCGTTTCCTTGCTGCTAAGTTCGGGCGTGCTACCAGTGCGGGTGGGGGCACGAAATGTCTAAGAAAGTCCTTATCGCGGTCGCGATCATCATTGTGGGCGGCGCCGGCGCTGCCTGGTGGTATCTGTCGAAACCCAAGCTTCCCCCGGGATTCGCCAGCGGGAATGGCAGGCTGGAGGCCCAGCAGGTCGACGTGGCAGCCAAGTTTGCCGGACGCCTGAAAACCGTTACCCCCAAGGAGGGGGACCTGGTCGAGGCCGGTGAGGTCGTCGCCACCATCGACACGGAGCCTCTCGAGGCGCAGCTGCGTGCCGCGAAGGCGCAGATTGTGGAGGCACAGAACAATCTGCGTACCGCGCGCGCCCAAGTGAAATCCACCCAGGCGCAACTGGAGCTCGCGAACAAGCAGTACAAGCGCGCGGAGGAGCTGGTGAAGACCGGCGCCGTCAGCGCCCACGAGCGCGACGCCGATCAGGCGAAGGTGGACGTGGCGCAGGCCGACCTCGCGGGTTATCAGGCGCAGGTCACCCGCGCGCAATCGGCGATTGACGCCGCGACCGCCGAATCTGAGCGCCTGCAGGCCGACATCAATGACAACACTCTGAAGGCACCCGTCCGGGGGCGCGTGCAAAGCCGCATGGCCGAGCCGGGCGAGGTGGTCGCCGCCGGAGGCAAGGTCCTCTCGCTCATCGACCTGACCGACGTCTACATGTATGTCTTCCTGCCCACCGCTTCGGCCGGCAAGGTCGGTCTGGGATCCGAGGCACGTATCGTGCTGGATGCGATCCCGCAGTACCCGATCCGCGCGGTGGTGTCCTACGTGTCGCCGAACGCGCAGTTCACTCCCAAGACCGTCGAGACCGCGGAGGAGCGCCACAATCTCACCTTTAAGGTGAAGTTGCAGCTCGACAAGGATCGGCTGACCAAGTACGAGCCCTACGTTAAGGCGGGTCTGCCTGGCATGGGCTACGTGCGCTTCATGGACAACGGCAGCGACTGGCCGTCAAACCTGCAGCCGAAGCCGGACGCGGATCTGCCCTGGGCCGCCACCGGATCGAGCAACCCGCAGTAACTTCGGCGCCGGCCTTAGGCGATGGATACCAGCCCCGAGTCCGTAGTACAGGTCGAGGGCGTCAGTCAGCGCTACGGCAAGGCCGTCGCGCTCGACGACGTCAGCCTGAGCATACCCTCGCAGAAGATGATCGGGCTGATCGGACCTGATGGCGTGGGCAAGTCCACGCTGCTCGGCATCATCGCCGGGGTGCGGCGGCTGCAGGGCGGCCGCGTGCAGGTCCTCGGCGGCAACATCGACGATGCGACGTTTCGCAACTCGGTCTCGGCGCGGGTGGCTTACCTGCCGCAGGGGCTGGGCAAGAACCTCTATCCAACGCTGTCGATATTCGAGAACTGCGACTTCTTTGGCCGCCTGTTCGGGCAGTCGCGCGCGGAGCGCGAATGGCGCATCAACGACCTGTTCGCCAGCACCGATCTGTCGCCTTTCCGCGAGCGCCCCGCCGGCAAGCTCTCCGGCGGCATGAAGCAGAAGCTGGGTCTGTGCTGCTCGCTCATCCATGATCCTGACCTGCTGATCCTCGATGAGCCGACCACGGGGGTAGATCCGCTCGCCCGCCGCCAGTTCTGGGAGCTGATCGCGCGCATCCGCGTGCGGCGCCCCACCATGAGCGTGCTGGTGGCCACCGCCTATATGGACGAGGCGGAGGGCTTTGACTGGCTCGTAGCCATGAACGCCGGCAAGGTCCTCGCGACCGGAACCCCGGAGGAACTCAGGCAGCGCACCAAGGAGACGACGCTCGAGCGGGCTTTCATCAAGCTGTTGCCCGAGGAAGCCACCCGCGGCCACAAGGAGCCACAGATCACGCCCTTCAAGTCCAGCGAGGGGCCACCGGCGATCGAGGCGCAGGGGCTCACCCAGCGCTTCGGCAGCTTCACCGCGGTCGATCACGTCAACTTCCGCATCGAGCGCGGCGAGATCTTCGGCTTCCTCGGCTCCAACGGCTGCGGCAAGACCACGACGATGAAAATGCTGACCGGGCTGCTGCCGCCCACCGAGGGCACGGCGCTGCTCTTCGGCAAGCCGGTCAAGGGCGGCGACGTCGAGTCGCGACGGCGCGTCGGGTTCATGACGCAGGCTTTCTCGCTCTATACCGAGCTCACGGTGCGGCAGAACCTGGTGCTGCACGCACGCCTGTTCGACCTGCCACCGGAGAAGGCCACCGCCCGGGTGGCGGAACTGCTGAGCGACTTCGGACTCGAGCAGGTCGCGGAGACCCTGACCGAGAGTCTGCCGCTCGGCATCCGCCAGCGGCTGTCGCTCGCGGTGGCGGTCATTCACGAGCCGGAGATGCTGATCCTCGACGAGCCGACTTCGGGCGTCGATCCGGTCGCCCGCGATGGCTTCTGGGAGCTGCTCATCCGGCTGTCGCGCGAGAACGGTGTCACCATCTTTCTCTCCACGCACTTCATGAACGAGGCCGAGCGCTGCGACCGCATGTCCATGATGCACGCCGGCAAGGTGCTGGCGCAGGGGCCGCCGGCACAGCTGGTGGCTGAGCGCAAGGCGAAGAACCTGGAGGCCGCCTTCATCGGCTATCTGGAGGATGCCGCCAAGGAGAACGCCGCGAAAGACAAAGCGGCCAAAGAGAAGGCCACCGGCGGTGCGGCGCCGACGGGCGCTGCGGCGGATGCCTCCGCCGGAGCGCCACCGGAGATGAGCCACGCCGAGGCGCCGAGCAGCCGCTTCAGCCTCGGGCGCGTCTGGGCCTTTGCGCGCCGCGAAGCCGTCGAGCTGCAGCACGACCGGGTGCGGCTAGCCTTCGCCGTGCTCGGCCCGCTGCTGCTGATGGCGGTGTTCGGCTGGGGCATCTCGCTCGATGTCGATCACCTGCCGTTCGCGATACTGGATGGCGACAGCACCTCGGCCAGCCGTGAGTACGCCGACAGCTTCCGCGGTTCCTACTACTTCGACGAGAAGGCCCCGCTCTACAGCTACCCCGACCTCAACCGGCGACTGCGCAACGGCGAGCTGCGCATCGCACTGGACGTCCCCACCGGGTTTCAGCGCGATCTCGAGCGCGGACGGGCGCCCGAAGTGAACGCGGTTCTCGATGCGGCCGTGCCGTTTCGGGCAGAGACGGCACGCAGTTACCTCGAAAGCTTGCACGGGCAGTACCAGGCGCGTCTGCGGCAGGAGAAAGGTCTGCCGCCCGCCGCGAGCCCGGTGAAGTTCGAGACCCGGGCGCTGTTTAACCAGGACTTCAAGAGCGTGTACGCCATGGTGCCCGGGGACATCATGCTGCTGCTGATGCTGATCCCGAGCATGCTCACGGCCCTGAGCGTGGTGCGCGAGAAGGAGCTCGGGTCGATAGCCAACTTCTACGCCGCGCCCGCGACCCGCACCGAATTTCTGCTGGGTAAGCAGCTGCCCTACCTCACGGTGGCGCTGATCCAGTTTGCGACGCTGGTGGCGCTCGCCGTGCTGCTGTTCCAGGTGCCGGTGAAGGGCAGCTGGCTGACACTGCTCATCGGGGGCATCCTGTACGTGCTGGCCAGCACCGGGTTCGGTCTGCTCCTGTCCGTGTTCGCCACCACGCAGACCGCGGCCATATTCGCGGCTGCCATCATCGCGATCCTGCCGGCGGTGCAGTTCTCCGGCATGTTCGTGCCGGTGTCCTCGCTCACCGGGGGCGCCTGGGCGGCGGCAAAGATCTTCCCCAGTACCTACTTCCAGGCGGTCAGCGTCGGTACCTTCACCAAGGCACTCGGCATGGGCTCGCTGTGGCGCAACGTCGTGGCGCTGGGGGTGATCGGCACGGTGTATTTCCTGCTGTCGGTGCTGCTGCTCAAGAAGCAGGAAGACTGAGCGTGTCGAAGCTCTTCAAGCACATCGGTCAGCTGGGGGTGAAAGAGCTCCTCAGCCTCGCCCGTGACCCGGTGTTGCTGTTCCTCATCGCGTATTGTTTCACGTTCTCGGTCTATACCCCGGCCAAGAGCGCGGTAATGGACGTCGTCAACGCCTCGGTGGCCGTGGTCGATGAGGATGACTCGCAGGTCTCGCGCCGCATCCGCGACGCACTGCTGCCGCCACTGTTTCTGCCCGCGGCGCGGCTTGCGTTCAGTGATATCAACACCGCGATGAACGCCGGCAAGTACACCTTCGTCATCGACATTCCGCCGAAGTTCCAGCAGGACCTGCAGAAGAGCGCCAGCCCGACGGTGGAGATCATCGCGGATGCGACCGCCATGAGCCAGGCCGGTCGCGGGCCGGGCTACATCGGCAAGATCATCAACAGCGAGGTGCAGGCGTTCTGGCCCGGCAGCCGCGACCCGGCGAATCAGGATCTGGTGCGGCTGAACACGCGGGCACGCTTCAACCCCAACATGCAGCAGAGCTGGTTCGTGGCGGTGAACCAGATCATCAACAACATTTCGGTGCTGGCGATCTTTCTGTGTGGAGCCGCGGTGCTGCGCGAGCGCGAGCACGGCACCCTCGAGCACCTCTTGGTCATGCCGCTGCGGCCCTCGGAGCTGATGTTTGCCAAGATCTGGGCCAACGGACTGGTAGTCATCATCGCGGCGATGGCCTCGCTGTTCCTGATCGTCAAGGGGGCGATCGGCGTGCCGGTGGCCACGAGCTCGATCCCGCTCTTCATGCTGGGCCTTACGGTCTACCTGTTCTCCGTGACCGCCCTGGGCATCATGCTCGCCACCCTGGTGCGCTCGATGCCGCAGTTCGGCCTCCTGGCCTTTCCGGTGTTCATCGTCATGAGTCTGCTGTCCGGCGGGCAGACTCCGCTCGAGAGCATGCCGCAGGCGCTGCAGAAGATCATGCAGTTCGTGCCCTCGACGCACTTCGTGAGCTTCTCGCAGGCCGTGCTGTTCCGTAACGCCGACTTCAGCATGGTGTGGCCGGACCTGACCAAGATGTTGCTCATCGGAACGGTGTACACGGTGTTCACGCTTTCCAGATTCCGCAAGATGCTTGCGGCGGTTCAATGACAGGGGGTGCCCAGTGGACACGCGCGTCACGACGAGCTCGATAACTTCGCCGCTGCTGGGCACGTTGCTCGCGCTGGCGGTGGCGGGCTGCGCCGTTGGACCCGAGTACAAGCGCCCCGACGTGGCGCCCGCCAAGGAATTCAGATCGCAGGTGGGCCCTTCCGAGGCAGTCTCGTTCGCCGACCTGCCGTGGTGGGAGGTGTTTCACGATAAGGCCCTGCAGGGGCTGATCAGCGAGGGGCTCGCCAACAGCTATGACCTGAAGATCACGGTGGCACGCATCGACGAGGCTGCCGCGCAGGTGGGCATCGTGCGCGCGGACCTGTACCCGCAGATCGGTTATCAGGCGCTCGCCGCCCGGCAGAAATCCTTCGTGCCGCTGCAGTTGCCGCAGAACCTCACTTACAACACCTTCGGGCTGGCAGCGAGCGCCGCCTGGGAGCTGGATGTCTGGGGCCGCATCCGTCACGCATCCGATGCCGCCAAAGCCAACCTCTTCGCCCAGGAGGACGTGCGGCGCGCCGTGATGCTCACGCTGGTGAGTGAGATCGCCGCCGGCTATTTCACGCTCATCGAGTTGGATCGCGAGCTGGCGATCGCCCAGGAGAGCGTCGATACCTACAGACGCACGCTCGATCTCTTCAGCCAGCGCTTCGAGGCGGGGCGCGACTCGAAGCTCGGGGTGGTGAGGGCGCAAGCCAACTACGAGGCGAGCACGGCCAGCCTTGCGGCCCTGAAACGCGCCATCACGCAGCAGGAGAACGCACTGTGCGTGCTGATCGGCGCCTACCCGCACGCCGTCGCCAGGGGCACGGCTCTGACGGAGCAGACCACGCCTACCACGCCGGTTGGGCTCACCACCGACCTGCTCGAGCGGCGCCCGGACATCCTGCAGGCCGAGCAGGTCATGATCGGGGCCAACGCCGAAGTCGGGGTCGCGGTGGCCAATTACTTTCCGCGCATCGGCCTGTCGGCGCTGTTCGGCTGGGAGTCGACCCGCCCCGAGGACCTCTTCAAGAGCAACTTCAACATCTGGCAGATCGGTGCCAACTTGACCGGCCCCATCTTCCAGGGCGGCCGCCTGAAGTCGGCCTACCAGGCGCAGCAGGCGTTCTGGGACGAGAGCATCTCCCAGTACAAGAAGACGATTACCGTGGCCTTTCAGGAGACCTCCGACGCTCTGGTCGCGCAGCAGACGCTCGTCGGCCAGCGCGAAGCGCAGCAGCGGCAGGTGGCCGCGCTGCGGGAGTCGGTCGATCTGGCCTTGCAGCGCTACGACGGCGGCCGGGCGACGTACTTTGAAGTCCTGGAGGCGGAGCAACAGCTGTTCCCGTCTCAGGACGCCCTGGCACAGACGCAGCGTGACCAGCTGATCGCGGTGGTCAATCTTTACAAGGCACTCGGCGGTGGCTGGAACCTCAAGGATGCCGAGTGGGCAACGCCACATTGAGGTTCGTGGCGCGAGTTCCTCAGACATTTAAGCGGGCGGGGTGACAACCATGAAAGCGGCTGACAAGGCCGATGCGCGCACGCCGGGCGCGAAGAAAGACGGCGGCAAAGCGGGGGAAAAGAAGCCCGAGAAGCTCTCGCGCAAGGAATTCGAGGCGGAGCTGGAGAAGCTCGAGGAGGAGCTTGTCAAGGTACAGCTGTGGGTTCAGCACGAGGGCGCGAAGATCGTAATCGTCTTCGAGGGTCGCGACGCGGCCGGCAAGGGCGGGGTCATCAAGCGCATCACCGAACGCGTTAGCCCGCGGGTATTCCATGTGGTCGCACTGCCGGCCCCGACGGAGCGGGAGAAGAGCCAGCTCTACATGCAGCGCTACGTAAAACATCTGCCGTCCGCTGGCGAGGTCATCATTTTCGACCGCAGCTGGTACAACCGCGCCGGCGTCGAGCGTGTGATGGGATTCTGCTCCGAGCGCGACGTGCAGCGCTTCCTGAAGATGTGCCCCGCGGTCGAGCGGGTGATAGTCGATTCGGGGATCATCCTCATCAAGTACTGGTTCGAAGTCAGCCAGGACGAGCAGACGCGGCGCTTCAAGTCGCGCATCAACGATGGGCGCAAGATCTGGAAGCTGAGCCCCATGGATCTCGAGTCGCACCGGCGCTGGTACGATTTCTCGCGAGCCCGTGACGACATGCTGCAGGCCACCGATACGCCGTTTGCGCCCTGGTATATCGTCGACGCCGATGACAAGCGCCGAGCGCGGCTGAACTGTATCTCGCATCTGCTCAGCCTGATTCCCTATAAAGAGATCAAGCGCGAGAAGGTCAAACTGCCCAAGCGGCAGAAGCCCAAGGGCTATCAAGAGCCGCGGAATCGCCCTTACAAGCACGTGCCGCAGCGGTATTGACGGGGAACGTGTTCGGCATCCGGCCATCGCGCGCGCGGGGCGCTCGATTACGCCATAATGAGTGCAAAAGATCCCGCCCGCGTTGCCCGATCACCGTGCCGATCCAGGGGACAACTGCATGAAGCCGAGGCGACAGATCCGGACTAGAGGTTTATCGGGCGCGCTGGTGCTGGTGGCCGCCGTGGTCATCGGCTTCGGTGACAGCTTGGCGCACCTCGCTGCCGCGCAGTCGAGCCCGCCGCCGAGCGGTAAGCCGCCGGCCCCGGCGCCGGCCGCCCCGCCGCCAAAGGGCGGCACGCCCGGAGCACCTGCGGCGCCCGCGGAGGGTGCCAAGATTGCGGCGGATCAGCTCGACTCGCTGGTGGCGCCGATCGCGCTGTTCCCGGATCCGCTTCTGGCACAGACCCTCGCCGCCTCGACCTATCCTCTCGAGATCGTCCAGCTGCAGCAGTGGCTGGCGAAGAATCCCGGCCTGAAGGACAAGGCGCTGGCTGATGCCGTGGGGAAGCAGCCGTGGGACGCGAGCATCCAGGCCATGGCGGCGATGCCCGATCTCGTCAAGCGCCTGGCCGATGACATCCAGTGGACCACCGATCTGGGCAACGCATTCCTCGCCCAGCAGAAGGACGTCATGGATGCCGTGCAGCGCATGCGCAAGAAGGCGCAGGACAAGGGCACGCTCAAGACCACCGAGCAGCAGAAGGTCGAGACCCAGACCATCGAGAACAAGAGCGTGATCGTGATCGAGCAGGCCAATCCGCAGGTCGTGTACGTGCCCTCGTACGACCCGGTGGTCGTCTACGGTCCGCCGGTCTATCCCTATCCTCCGATCTACTACCCGTACTATCCGCCGGGATCCCTGGCCGTCAGCTTTACCTTCGGCTTCATGATGGGCGCGTGGATGGGAGGTGCGTGGGGCTGGGGCTGCGGTTGGGGCGGCAACAACGTCTACATCAACCACAACAACAACTTCATCGGCGCCGGTGGCGGTGCCGGAGGAGTTGGCGGAGTCGGCGGTGTAGGGGGCGTCGGAGGTGTGGGTGGTGTTGGAGGTGTTGGAGGTGTTGGAGGTGTTGGAGGCGTCGGAGGTGTCGGCGGCGCCGGGGGCGTTGGTGGCGTTGGTGGCGTTGGTGGCGTTGGTGGCGTAGGCGGCCCGGGTGGTGCCGGCGGCGTGGGTGGTCCCGGATCCCCCGGCGGAGTAGGGGGCGTTGGCGGGCCGGGCGGCGGGAATTCAAATTGGCAGCACCGCCCCGAGCATCGTGGCGGTACTCCCTATGGAGATCGCGCCACGGCTGACCGCTTCGGCGGCTCCTCGCGCGGCGCCTCGGCCGCGAGCCGCGAGGCCGGCGCACGCCAGCAGATCAGCCGCCAGGGAGGCAGTCTGCCGAGTGCCCGGGACGTGGGCGCGAGTAACCGCGGCCTGGGCTCGGCGGGAACCGGCGGCATGGGATCGGGCGCCGGCAACCGGGCCGGTGGACCGGACAGCATTGGCGGTCGCGATCTCTCGCGCGGCAGTGGGGGAGGCGGCGGTGGACGCGATGCCTTCTCTTCCGGCGGTGGCTATAGCGGTTCGCGGACGTCCGCGGCGAGCAGCCGGGGTGCCTCGAGCAGCCGCAGCTCACGGGGCGGCAGCAGCCGGGGCGGCGGCGGGTTCAGCGGCGGTGGACGCGGTGGCGGTGGGGGACGACGCCGATGAGCGCTGGCAATCGGAAGCGGAGCACGAACATGCAATCAATGCTTACGAGGCGGGCTCACCTCGCCGTCCTCTGCGCCGCGGCCGCGATGCTTGCGCTCCCCGGCAACGCCGCTGAACAGACGGCGGCGACCCCCAAGGCGAGCACGACGCCCCCGGCTGCGGCCTCCTCGGGTCCGCAGACATTCGACTCACCGCAGCAGGCCGCGGACGCCATCGTCACGGCGGCGGAGAAGTTCGATGTGCCGGCTCTGATCCGCATCGTCGGCAGCGGCAAACAGGACGTGGTGCTCACCGGCGAATACGCGCAGGACAAGGAGCGCGCCAAGCAGTTCGCGGCGATGGCCCGCAAGAAGTCGCACATCGCCGTGGATCCCAAGACCGAGAGCCGGGCTTTCCTGCTCATCGGCGAAGGGGACTGGCCGTTTTCACTGCCACTGGTGAAGCACGGCGGCCGCTGGTCGTTCGACGCCGACGCCGGCAGCGAGGAACTGTTCAACCGTCGCATCGGCGCCAACGAACTGGACGCCATCGACATCTGCCACGGCTTCGTGGACGCCCAGTTTGATTATGCCTACCGCAAGCGCAGCGGTTACGACGCGCCGGCCTATGCGCAGAAAGTGATCAGCAGCCCTGGCAAGCAGGACGGCCTGGCCTGGAAGAACTCCGACGGCACCTGGGGCGGACCCATCGGCGAGAAGATTGCCCGGGCCATCGAGCAGGGCTACAACCTGAATGCCGAGCCCTATCACGGCTACTTCTTCAAGGTGCTGAAGGGCCAGGGGTCGCACGCCCCGCTTGGAGCAATGGATTTCGTCGTCAAGGGCGTGATGATCGGCGGGTTCGCGCTTGTTGCCGCACCGGCCGAGTACGGCGAGACAGGCTTCAAGACCTTCATGGTCAGTCACACCGGCGTCGTCTACGAAAAGGACCTCGGCCCCGATACGCTCGATGCTTTTGAGAAGATGCAGCTGTTCGATCCGGACAAGTCCTGGACGCCGGTTACGGACGACTGAGTTTTCGCGGCTCCTGCACGGCGGCCGGCGCCGTCTTCCGGCTGGCCTGCTTGGGTTCTCGCCGGGCGCCGGCCCGGGCGGCCAGGAAGGCCGCCGCCCCCGTAGAGCCCGCTCCGCTCAGGAGCAGGAGTGCTGAGCCAATGCAGGCAGGGCACACGGGCGCGCCCTCAGCCGACGCTGCCGCTGCAGCACGGAGCCTTCTGCCGCGCACGCGGCCATTCACCCACCCCGCCCGGCAGGAGATCGAAGAAGTGCCACAGCGCGCAGAAGTCATCGCCCGGGCTGAAGCCGGTGTCGGAGACGCGCAGGATCGTCCCGCCGTCGCGCCTGAACACTGACACCCCCGGCATCCAGCCTCCCTTGGCGGAGACGTAGCCCATGTCGGTCGCAAAGGTCGAGCCCGCGTGACTCACCATGGGGAACGACCAGCCGCGGCTCGCGGCGAAGCGCTTCTGCACGGCAGGCTGATCGGGGCTCGAGACCGCGAAGCCGGCCCGCGGCACGACGTGCTGGTGCAGTCCGTTGTAGCCGTCGGCCCACAAGGTGCAGTAGGAGCACGACACTCCCATGTTGTGTATGACGATGAGGTCCTCGTGCTCGCCGAAGAGCGCGGACAGGCGCACCGGGCCCTCGAGGTTCGCGAACGTATAGTCCGGAACCGGCTGGGGCTCGACGGTGGCGAGCGTCTCGCGCATTTTCTCGCGAATCGCGCCGATCTGGCGGCGGTAGTCGGCAAGCTTGCCGTGCACGTCTGTGTATTTCATGAGTGAGTCTCCGGCGATCCGTCGCGTCAGGTGTCGTAAGCCGTACGGTGGCGCACCCAGGCCATCGGGTAGGGCAGGGCGTCTTCGTCGCGGCCCTTGGGCGCGATATCGAGGTAGTGATAGGCGGCGTTCAGCATGTCCAGTCCGCGCCCGTAGGTCGAGTAGGTGTGGAAGATCTGTCCGTCCTGGTGACAGAAGACACTGATGCCGGGCAGCTCGCTGCGGGTGACCTTCTGGCTGACGTAGTTGTAGAGCGCCTCACCGCGCGCCAGCGCCTCCGGTGAAAAGGAGACACTGAAGTCGAAGTTGAAATCGCTGCCCTGCGAGGAGACCCACCTGAACGTCCAGCCGAGCTTGCGTGCCTGCTCCTGCAGCTTGGCCAGCGGCGCGCGCGAGACCGCCACCAGCGACACGTCACGCTGCTTGAGGTGCGGGATGATGCCGTTGAAGTTGTCCGCCCAGAACGAGCAGCTCTTGCAGCCGATGTCCCAATCCGGGTCGTACATGAAGTGATAGACGATGAGCTGGCTGCGTCCGCCGAAGAGCTCAGCGAGCGTCTCCGCGCCGCGCTCGCTGTGGAAGCGGTAGTCCTTCTGGATGCGCTCCCAGGGCAGCTCGCGACGCTCGCGGCTGAGCTCATCACGCAAGCGGGTAAATTCCTTCTCCTTGGCGAGGAAACGCCGTCGGGCCTCGAGCCATTGGGCGTGCTCAACGATCTGTGGCGTGCTCATCGTTTTCTCTCCTGTTTGTTGGCGGCGGGCGCGTGACGCCCAGCCGGCTTCCGTGCCGAATTTGATCGTCCGCGTACCGGTGCGCGCGCATCGATGTCCGCCAGGGTCGCGGCCAGCATGTCGAACTGCTGCTGCCAGTACTTGCTGTAGCGATTCATCCATACGGCGGCATCGAGCAGCGGCCCTGCGTCCAGGCTGCAGCGGCTGATGCGGCCGCTGCGTTCCTGCGAGATGAGGCCGGCGCGTACCAGCACCTGGATGTGTCGCGAGACCGCCTGCAGCGAGATCTGAAACGGCGCGGCGAGCTCGGAGACGAGCAATGCCTGGCCGTCGAGCCGCTCGAGGATGCTGCGTCGCACCGGATCGGAGAGCGCAAAGAAGACCGCGTCGAGGCGCTCCGCGGCTGTCTGTTCAGGGGCCGGATCGCCGACGACGTGCAGCTGCGTGCGGATACTCATCATGCATATTAAATATCAACATTTAAGTTGACTGTCAACATTTATGTTGATTATTGCGCCCGCGGGCGCGTCAGCTCACTGGTGTTGCGCGATCCAGCTCACGATCCGGCGGCTGATCGACTCGTCGAACTCGAGCGATGGTCCGGTGAATGCGGCCTGCTGCGAGGCGACGTGCTCGAAGGTGTGGCCAGCGGATGGCAGCGCCACGAATTCGGCGGAGCCCGGGGCGTTGTGATTGACGACCGCGACCATGATTTCCAGGTCCTGGCGGCTCATGATCCAGTCGAATTCACCGTGCAGCGCGAGCAGCGGAACCCCCACCTGCGACCAGGCCTGCATGAGGTCGAGCTGCTGCAGCTGCTGGTAGTAACTGATCGGTCGCCCGTACTGCTGTGTCGGATCGCCGTCCCACAGCGAGCGCAGTTGCGGCGCGCGCGCGAAGATGTCGGCGGGCGCCTTGCCCTCGAGGAGGTACTGGCTATAGAGCGCCTCCACGTCCTTCATGAGCGCGTTGAGCTCACTCGGCGGATGGCCCGCCAGCGCCAGACGTCGCCGCTCGATTTCGAGCATGTGCTCGAACCAGGTCTTGATCCAGCCGCCGACCACGACGTAGCCGCGCACGGGCGCGCCCTCGGGCACCAGCGGGGCAAAGCCACCGCCGTTGCTCAGCCCGAAGATGAAGATCCGGTCGGTGTTGACGAAGGCGGTGGACCGCAGTGCCTGGAAGGCTCGTCGGTAACCATCGAGCTCAGCGACGAAGTCCGTACGGGCACAGTCACCTTGCGAGTCGCCGACGCCCGCCTTCTCCAGGCGTGCGGTCGCCGTGCCTGGCATCTGGGCGATTGCCTGGAATACCCGCTGTGCGGCTCCGCGGGTGCCCGGCGGGGCCTCGACCGTGTCACAGCTCAGCCAGCCGGCCACGAACACCGCGGGCAGCCGACCCGGCGCGCCATGCGGATGAGTCACGATGAAGCGCAGCCGCCTGCCCGCGCCATCGGTTATGGCACGGTATTCGACGTCGACGCCGGGGTAGGACTCCCGCGGGCCGGCATCGGCGCGCCGCGCCAGCTCGGCATCACCCGCTCGCGCGATGGCGCTCAGCGCCAGCAGGGTCCCCCCGACACACACCCGCATGCTCGTGCGCTGCACTGCTGGCCTCCAAGTCATTTCACGCCCGGTAGGTCTGCACGCCGTATATTAAGGAGTGCGCGGCGCGCGGCCGCAGAGCGGTGAGCCCAGCTGCCCGATTTCCGGGACGAGCGCGGCGGAGCAGAGCTCGAGCTCCCGCTGTGTTCGCCGACTACGCCCGGTCACCGGAGGCAGGCAGAATGAGCGCGCGTCCAGAATCCCATCTCCGCCGCGCTCTCAAGTCGGTGGCGCCACCAGCGCCGAGGTAACCTCATGTCGATCTCGCTCTACTCCGCCACGATCCCGGCCTTTCTGCAGACCCTCGGGGCCGTCGCAGGCCTGCTCCAAAAGGCCGAGGCCTTCTGTGCCGAGACAGGGATCGCGCCCGGCGATCTCATCCAGGCCAGGCTCGCGCCGGACATGCACCCGCTGGCCTACCAGGTGAAGTCCACCGCCGTGCACTCGCTCGGAGCCATAGAGGGTGTCCGCCGCGGCAGCTTCTCGCCCGACAACACGACACCGCCCGAGACTTTCGCGGCACTCCACGAGCGGGTCGCGCAGACACGCAGCGCTCTGGAGGGCATCACGCCTGCGGAGGTCAACGGCTTCGTGGGCGGGCCGATGCGCTTCGTGGTTGCGAATCGCCAGCTGGACTTCACGGCCGAGGACTTCCTGCTGTCCTTCTCGTTGCCGAACTTCTACTTCCACGCCAGCACTACCTACGACATCCTGCGACTGAAGGGGCTGCCGATCGGCAAGCGTGATTTCCTCGGCAAGATGCGCCTTAAGGACCCAGCCGGCGCGCGCTGAGCGCGAGCCCGGCGCGCGTCCGGGCGAGGACAGCCGCCACCTAGCCCGGATTTCTCACACTGAGGGAGTGCATCGGCTCACGAGGTGAGTAAAACTTGTTGTACCAGAACGAGTTGACACTCACGAACAGGAGAGCCGATGCACACACAGTGTAACGCCGAACAGCTTGAGTTTTCATGTGTCGGGCGGCGGCGGGTGGTGGGGGCGTTTGATGGCGGTCGGGTGAGTTCGGATGCCGGGGCGCTGCTCGCGCAGAGCGGCGGCCACCCACCCCTCGAAACTGCCCAAGTGGCCGACTGCCACACCCCGACACGCTCCCCCGTGATCGGCCTGCGCCGTCAACGTACCGGCCGCTAAAATCAGCTCCGCTGTGAGAAATCCGGGCTAGTCCCGCAGCACCCAGCCATGGCGCTGATTGGTGCGTACTCCCCCGGCATCGCGGTAGTCCTCGCGCAGCTGGGCGAAGCGATCCGGGAGTGGGCGTAGCAGCGATGCAGTGGGACCCTGCTGCGAGCCGGCGGCATCGGCGAGCGTGGCGCGCAGCTCCGGGGGTATGCGCGCCGCAAAGTCGCGCGGCACGGGCTTGTAGGGTCCTCCGGCAGCCGTCGCGGTGCGGGAATCGAGCTTGTACAGGCGGGCGGAGTTCAGGCCCAGGATCTTGCGGCGCGCCGTCTCATCCAGGCGCGGGTAGCCGTATTTAGCGGCCATGGCCTCCGGGATCTGGAAGCGCCACAGGGCCTCGATCTGCCATTGCGGTGCGCCGTACCACAGCGAGTCGGAGCCGAACACGATGCGCTCTGCGCCCCAGTACTTCAGCAGCTGCCCGAGAATGTGCGCGCACACGCTCGGGAAGATCGTCACCGTGGCGGCGAAGGTGGTGCCGAGCTCCGCGTACACGTTGGGCAGGTCGGCGCACTGCTGCGCCATGCGCGTCACCCACTGCACATCGGGCACCCCGTTCAGCAAGCGCCCTTCATGGAGCGCCCGTAGCGACTGCTGCCCGTAGAACAAGGGCGCCCAGGCGGCGTGGTAGATGATGAAGTTGAAGTCGGGCCAGTCGCGCGCCGCCTTCGGGATGTCGTTGGGGTTGCCCATGATCGCCTGATCGCTCGCCGGGTCGGCCGGATCGCCGAGCGTCGTCAGGCCCTTGTGGATGCAGATGTTGAAGAAGCCCGGATGGTTCTTGAGCTGGGCGCGGTTGCGGCGGATGAGCTCGAAGGTCGGGTAGGCCATCGCCTCGTCATCGAGGCTCCAGCGATCCATGGCGCGCGTCGGGTCGTCGTTGTCCTTGGCGGAATACGCGATGGTGTAGCCCTTCCAGGAGTCGGGCTGGCACTCCTCGATCTGCTGCTGCATGAAGTCGAGATTGCGCTTGCCGGGGTAGAACTGTCCGTGCGCCAGCATGCGCTTGGAGCCGGCGATGCGGTTCACGAAATCGCGCACCGCGGAGGTCTGGTAGCCGGTCAGGATTTCCGAGGACAGCGATTCGGCGATGGTGCGCGGCGGGATCGGCTCCTTGGCTCCGGGCGGCAGGAACAGGCCGAGGGGCGCGTTGCTTAGCACCGCGACGCTGACATGACTGTCGAGGTAGACGTCCTTCACCAGCGAAGTGAGCGCGAAGTCCGTACCGACGTTCGGCGCCTGCTGCAGCGAGTCCGTCCAGGCGGACCAGGGGTTGCCGAGCTCGTCCGGGTAGCCGGACGGGTTGAAGGGATTCGTCTTGAACCCGGCGGCCGTGCTGGCCGCGCCGGCGCCCTGCGACGTGGCGCGTAGCGGCATGCCCGCCGCACCCTGGCTGTCGCGCACCATGTGCAGCTGATCATCGAAAACGAACAGATCCTTGGGCGGCCCCCATTCCGCGGCCGCGGCGCTCTCGAACAGCTCGAACGGACTCGCCTCGAAGTAGCGCCCGAACACCTCGTTCATCGCGATGAAGGAGGCGGCCATGCCACCGGCCCCGCACAGGAAGCGCCGTCGCGAGACCCCGAGCCGGCTGGCTGAACCCTCCGTCAGCGCCGCTACCCGTGCCTCGACTTCGCGCTGCGCGGGAGTCTGCGCCAGCGGCACGTACTCGCCGTTGGAGACATTGCGCGTCGGTACGGCGGCGCAGCTGGTCTCGGCGAGGTCGGCGCGCTCGAGGCGCCTGAGCTGCTCTTGCGAGAACCAGGTGTCGTTTTCTGGGGAATCCGGCTTGTGCTGGCTCACGAGTCCTCCCGAGGCAGGCTCACACCATGTTGGGCAAACCCTGGCTCATCGTCCAGTGTCCCGACAGGGGCAGCGGCGCTGCGTCCGGCACGCCGGGCGCGCTCAGCTTCCTCGCAGCGCTGCGCGCACCTTGGTCACCGTATCCCAGCTGCGGGTGGTCGCATCCTTGCCCAGCGTTCTCTCGATCAGCTGCATGAATACCGGTCCGCGCGGGTTGGGCAGATAGGTGCTGAAAGCATGCACGCCCTCGACGTGCAGCAGGCGCGCGCCGTCCTGCTCGATCGGCAGCCGCAGGTCGGCGGCGGGTGGTTCGCGCATGAAAGTCACGAGGCGCTTGCCGTCCGCGCGCAGGCGAAAGGCACGGTAGGGATCGGAGCTCACCAGCTCCTCGAGCTCCGCTTCGCTGCGCACGAAGGTCATGAAAACCTTGGCCAGGTGCGCCTGCATGGCCTTTTCGACGCGCCGCTCGAGGGCGCGGGTCGAGCCCGCAGGCGACTCGAAGACCACGTTGCCGCTCGCGAGCAGCGTCCGCACCTCGCGCAGCCCGGCTGACTCGAGACAGGAGCGCAGCTCGCTCATGGCGAGATTGCCCGGAAATACGCCCCGGAGAAATGCCGCGTAGCGCATGCGCCCGCGATCTTAATCGAGGTGGCGCCGTGTGTCGGCCGGGGCTGCCGCTGCGCTAGATCCAGCCCCAGGCCTTCAGCTTCATCTTGATGAGCAGCATCAGGTAGTGCCACAGGGCACCGAGCTGCTCGACGAAGGAGGGCTCATAGGCTGCGCGCTCGCGGATGTAATGACGCAGGGCATCGAGGTCCTGGGCGCCGAGCTCAGGAAACGCGGGCATGCCGCGGCTCTCGAGCCCACCGTGCAGCACGCTCTCGAAGGCCTGCGCGTTGAGCGGCACCGGCGAGGCACGCAGATCCGGCGCGAAGCCGCCGGCAACCACCCCGGTGCCGTGGCAGATGAGACAGCGCTCGTAGAGACTGCGCCCCTTGGCCGCGAGCGCCGGGTCAACCTTGAAGGAGGCATCCTGCAGCGGCGTCGGCTGCGAGGGCGGCGGCGAGGGTGGCAGGGCAGCGCTGCCGCCGAGCACGTAGGTCAGAAGCCGCCGCGGGTGCTCGCGACCCACCCAGCCGTGCTGCGCGCTGAGCGAGCCGAGCAGCATCTGCCCTCCCGCCCAGCCCGCGAGGATCGTGACGTATTGCCGGCCGCCGACGCTGAAGGTGATCGGTGCCGCCTGCGTGCCGACTCCCATGTCGGCGCTCCACAGTGCCTCGCCGTTGCGGTCGTCGCGCGCCACGAACCTGCCGTCGGACTGCCCCTGGAACACCAGGCCGCCGTGCGTCGCCATGACGCCGCCGTTGGTGGCGCCGGGCAGCGCGATCTCCCAGGCCTTCTTCTGCCGGGCGGCATCCCAGGCGATCAGCGAGCTGCTGCCGGCGCTCTTGGGAACGTCGTCGTGGAAGGCGTTGAGGCCCATCGGGCCGTCGCGGTCCATGTCGTAGGTCTTCGGATCGAAGCCCTTGTCGTTGTAGTAGCCGGCCATCTCGTGCACCGGGACGTAGGTGAGCTTCGTGTCCGGACTGAAAGCCATCGGCTGCCAGTTGTGCACCCCGCCCGAGCCGGGCCACATCAAAGCCTCGCCGTCCTCGTAGCGCACGCCGCGGTTCTCGATCGGCCGGCCCGTGGCCATGTCGATGCCCTTGGCCCAGGTGACCTTGCCGAGCTTCTCGGCCGAGATCAGCTTGCCGGTCTCGCGGTCGATGACGTAGAAGAAGCCGTTCTTCGGTGCGTGCAGCAGCACCTTGCGCGGCTTGCCGTCGATGCTGAGGGTCGCCAGCACCAGATCCATCGTCGAGGTGAAATCCCAGCTCTCCCCGGGCGTCGTCTGGTAATGCCAGACATACGCGCCGGTGTCGGCATCGAGCGCGACTACGGAGCACAGGAAAAGGTTGTCCCCGCCCCCCGGGCTGCGCAGCTTCGCGTTCCACGGGCCGCCGTTGCCCGTGCCGATGTAGAGGCGGTTGTAGTCCGGGTCGTAGGTCATGGCGTTCCAGGCCGTCCCACCGCCGCCGAACTTCCACCACTCGCCCTTCCAGGTCTTTGCCGCCATCGCCATGGCGTCGTTCTCGAAGCCGTCGGCCGGGTTGCCCGGCACGATGTACCAGCGCCACAGGAGTGCACCGGTCTCGGCATCGTAGGTGCTGACGTAGCCGCGCACGTGGCCGAAGTCGGCGCCGCCGTGCCCGACGATGACCTTGCCGTTGAAGACCCGCGGGGCACCGGTGATGTAGCGGTTGTCCCCCGGCTGCGTGGTGACCGTCTCCCACAGGAGCCGCCCGCTCTTGGCATCGAGTGCGAACAGCCGGCCGTCCTGCACGCCGGCGATCACCTTGCCCTTCCAGAACGCCAGGCCGCGGATGCCCCAGGCATAGCGCATCTTCTGCGACGACACCTGCGGGTCGTAGCGCCACAGCACCTTGCCGCTCGGGGCGTCGATGGCGTAGATCACACTGAAGCCGACGGCGATGTAGATCGCTCCGTCGACCTCGAGCGGCACGCTCGAGACGTTCCAGACATCCGGCAGCTCCAGGGTCCAGGCGAGCCCGAGCTTGGAGACGTTCTGCCGGTTGATCTGCTCGAGCGGGCTGAAGCGCTGCTCGCTGAAGGTGCGTCCGTACGCCCCCCAGTCGGTGCCGTTGGCCTCATTGTTGAGGGTGGCATCGTCCACGTCCGAGCGCGCCGGGTGGCTAAGACACAGGCCGAGGATGAGGGCGCTCAGTGCACCACTCAGCCGGCGCGCGACTACTGCATTCTGCATCTGCGGTGATTCCGTATCGGCGTGGGCGGGAGATCCAGGGCCAAGGCATTTTCAGCGGCCCGGCGGACATTGCCAAGCTGGCGCCGGCGCATCATCGTCCGAAAGAAGGATGCCGCCGGGCTACATGCCCGGCCCGGGTGGGGCTGGCCGCTAGGAGAGCGCCGCCGGTGCGCCCGTGAGGCGTATCAGGTCCTCGACCGAGACGCTGCCCCCGCAGCACAGCAGCGCGACCGAGTGGCTCGCAAACTCCTCGCGGTGACGCAACGCCGCCGCCAGCGCGATCGCGCCGCTCGGCTCGAGCACGATCTTGAATTCCTCGAAGGCGATGCGCATGGCCGTGCGCACGGTGTCGTCGTCGACGGTTATGCCGCGCGCCACCAGGTGCGAGGCGGCCTCGAAGGGCACGGCCCCGGGCGTGAAGGCCTGCATGGCATCGCAGATGGTCGCGGGGTTGCCGAGGTTCTGCTCCCGGCGGTGGGAGATGAGCGAGCGGCGCATGTCATCGCAGGCCTCCGGCTCAACCGCGATGACCTCCGCGCCGCTGCCGAAGTAGTGCTCCGCCAGCGCCGTGCCTGCGATCAGCCCGCCGCCGCCGACCGGGCAGAGGATGGTGTCGAAGCGCAGCTGCTCGCGCTCGGCGTCCAGCTGCACCTCGCGCATCAGCGTCGACTGGCCCGCGACCACCAGCGGGTCGTCGAACGGATGCAGGAACACACGGTCCTCCTGTTCGGCGATCTCGTGGGCGCGCGCGTTGGCCACCTGCTCGCGGTTGCGGGTGCCGTGCTCGGTCAGCACCACCGTGGCACCGGCGCGGCGCGTGAGATCGACCTTGCGGCGCGGAGCATCGCAGGGCATGACGATCGTGACCGGCACGCCGGCGAGGCGGCCGGCATGCGCCAGCGCCTGGGCGAAGTTGCCGGACGAGAATGCCACGACGCCGCGCGAGCGCTCCGCGGCCGAGAGCCGGCTCACGCGGAAGCAGGCGCCGCGCATCTTGAACGAGCCTGCCAGCTGCAGCGACTCGGCCTTGAGATAGACGCGCGCGCCGAGCAGGGAATCGACGTAGTCCGAGTGCAGCAGCGGGGTCCAGCGCACCACCGGCCGCACCGTACGCCACGCATCTTCGAGCAGGGCTCGTTCAATCATGCTCGCTCAGGTGCTCCGCGGCGGGAGTGAGACTGGGCCAGGCGCTTTTACTCTGGCCTCGGTGGATCGGCCGGTCAAGCGCGGCGCGCCGCGGCCGCAGGGCGCGGTTGCGATGGAATCGGTCACACCTCTCGGCTACGCTCGCAGGCGCAGCAGCGGCCCCGGAACACGCCAGCGGGCGAACCTCGCGAGGATCCAGACAGTGGCGAAGATTCCCCCGGGGGTCGGCCCCAAAGTCCCGCACGTGATCGTGCTCATCGGTGCCACGGGCGACCTGTCACGCCGCAAGCTCCTGCCGGGACTGTTCCGCCTGTCGCGCGCCGGCTTCATACCTGGCTGCCGGATCATCGGCATGTCGCTCGATGAGATGAGCCCGGAGGCGTTCCGCGAGTTCGGACGCCAGGCGGTGTCCGGGGCGCGCAACTTCAGCGACGAGGCCTGGCAGAGCTTTGCCCCGAACCTGAACTACCTGCCGCTGACCGCCGGTCCCGGTGCCCTGCGCACCGCCGTGGAGCAGGCCGAGGCGTCCTTCGGCAGCGGCGAGTGCCGGCGGCTGCACTACCTCAGCGTGCCGCCGAGCGCGGCGCTGCCCGCGGTGCGCATGCTGGGGGAGGCCGGCCTGGTCGAACGCGCGCGCATCGTGATGGAGAAGCCCTTCGGTGTCGACCTGCAGAGCGCCGTGTCGCTGAATGCGAGCCTGCACGAGGTCTTCAGCGAGGAGCAGATCTTTCGCATCGACCACTTTCTCGGCAAGGAACCGGCGCAGAACATCCTCGCCTTCCGCTTCGCCAACGGGCTGTTCGAGCCGATCTGGAACCGCAACTTTATCGACCACGTGCAGATCGACGTGCCGGAGACCCTGGATCTCGGCCGGCGGGTCGCCTTCTACGAGGCCACGGGCGCCTACCGCGACATGGTGGTCACGCATCTGTTCCAGATCCTGGCGTTCGTCGCCATGGAACCGCCGACGGCGCTCGAGCCGGTCTCCATCAGCGAAGAGAAGAACAAGGTGTTCCGCAGCCTGCTCGAGATCCGCCCGAGCGACGTGGTGCGCGGGCAGTACGTCGGCTACCGCGACGAGCCGGGTGTCGACCGCGAGTCCGACACCGAGACCTTCATCGCGCTCAAGTGCGCGATCGACAACTGGCGCTGGGCGGGCGTGCCGTTCTACCTGCGCACCGGCAAGCGCCTGGCCGAGGGCCAGCGCATCATCTCCATCGCTTTCCGCGAGCCACCGCGCAGCATGTTTCCTCTGGACTCCGGGGTGGGCGCGCAGGGGCCCGATCACCTGACCTTCGATCTCGCGGATGCCTCCAAGATGTCGCTGTCGTTCTATGGCAAGCGCCCCGGACCGGGCATGAAACTCGACAAGCTCAGCCTCCAGTTCGCCATGCACGATACCGGGCACGTCGGGGACGTACTCGAGGCCTACGAGCGGCTGATCCTCGATGCGATGCGCGGCGATCACACGCTCTTCACCACCGCCGAGGGCATCGAGAGGCTGTGGGAGGTCTCCACCCCGCTACTCGAATCGCCATCGCCCGTGCGTCCCTACGCGCCGGGCTCATGGGGGCCGAACGCCATCCACCAGCTGATCGCGCCGCACACCTGGCGCCTGCCCTTCGAGCGCGCCTGGCGCGACCCGAACACCCTGGGCGCTTAAGCGCAGTGCGCCGGCGCCGCTAGCCGACCATCGAGACCTTGAGGTTCCAGATGTCGGCGGCGTATTCGTGGATCGTGCGATCGCTGGAGAATTTCCCCGAGCACGCCACATTGCGGATCGCCTTGGCGGTCCAGATCTCGGGGCTGGCGTAGCAGCGGTCGAGCTCGCCGTGCGCGCGGGCGTAGTCGCCGAGGTCGGCCAGGTGGCGGTAGTGGTCGCCACCCTCGAGCAACGCGTGGCGGATCGGGTCAAACACGCCCGCCTCCCCGCGCGTGAGCTCATCGGACACCAGCAGGTCGAGCGCGGCGCGCGTTTCAGGTTCGTGGGCGTAGTGCCAGTGCGGGTCGTACCAGCCGGTGCTGTCGGTGACCTGCTGCGCGCTCAGCCCGAAGAGGAAGAAGTTCTCCTCGCCGGCTTCCGCCGCCATCTCGATCGTCGCACCGTCGCGGGTGCCGATGGTGAGGGCGCCGTTCATCATGAACTTCATGTTGCCGGTGCCGCTGGCCTCGAAGCCCGCGGTCGAGATCTGCTCGGAGACATCACTCGCCGGGATCAGCCGCTCGGCGAGGCTGACGTTGTATTCGGGAAGGAACAGCACCCGCAGCCGTCCGCGCGCCAGCGGGTCGGCGTCGATTACCGCCGCCATGCGGTTGATGAGCTTGATGATGAGCTTGGCGAAGTAATACGCGGGCGCGGCCTTGCCGGCGAAGAGGAAGGTGTGCGGCGCCATCGCGTAGCCGGGGTCCTCGCGCAGGCGTTGATAGAGCACCAGGATGTGCAGCGCGTTCAGCAGCTGGCGCTTGTACTCGTGGATGCGCTTCACCTGGCTGTCGAAGATCGAGTCCGGATCCACCACCTCACCGCAGGAGCCGCGCAGCCAGGTAGCGAAGGCCACCTTGGCGGCGCGCTTGGCACGGCGGAACTCCTCGCGGAACCCCGCATCCTGCGCCAGGGGCAGCAGCGCGCGCAGCCGGCTCATGTCGGTGACCCAGCCGTCCCCGAGGGTCGTGTTGAGGAGGGTCGTCAGCGCCGGGTTCGCCTGCTGCAGCCAGCGCCGTGGCGTCACGCCGTTGGTCTTGTTGTTGAAGCGCTCGGGGTAGAACTCGGCAAAGTCGCGCAGTACCCGCGTGCGCAGCAGCTCGGAGTGGATCGCCGCCACGCCGTTGGTGCTGTGCGAGCCGACCACCGCCAGATGCGCCATGCGCACCCGCCGTACCGGGCTCTCCTCGATCAGACTGACACGCTGCACCCGCGCCTCGTCCCCGGGGTAGCGGCGCCGCACGTCAGCGAGG